>Ga0209157_1000857_pt1 | contig 25779 bp, 22 predicted proteins | sample GraSoiAngelo_135_FD_185892 | JGI IMG/M metagenome (GOLD analysis project Ga0209157, IMG submission 185892) | Grasslands soil microbial communities from the Angelo Coastal Reserve, California, USA - 14_0929_05_40cm (SPAdes) (version 2) | ecosystem: Environmental > Terrestrial > Soil > Grasslands ...
ATCTTGCTCTGGCGCGAGGCCAGCGCGGACAGCTGCGCGCCACGGGGCCGCGTGGCGAAGTACTGCTCCGAAGCGGCACGGCCGAGCCGGCGCACCGCCCCCGCGACCCGCACCTGGTGGTGCGTGGCGAACCAGTAGAAGACGAGCGCCGCGCGGCGGTCGTGCACGAGGTCGCGGCCCTTGAGGCTCGCGTAGTTGGAGTAGAAGAGAAAGGCGCCATCCTCCAGGCCCTTGAAGAGGACCATCCGCGCCGATGGGCCTTCCTCGCCGTAGGTCGCCAGCGCCATGGCGTCGGGCTGGGGCGCGCCCGCCTCATGCGCCTCGCGATACCAGCGTTGGAAGAGGATGAAGGGGTCCCGCGGGGCTTCTGCCTCGAGCAGCGGCACGGCTGCTAGCCCGCGCTTTCTTGCGGCACGTACTTGCGCAGCTGCTCCAGCGCCGCGCGCTGCAGCCGCGATACGTGCATCTGGCTGATGCCCAGCCGGCGCGCGATCTCGGACTGCGACATTTGCTCGTAGAACCTCATGGCCATGATCGCGCGCTCACGCGGCGTCAGGTGCTCCATCGCCCGGTCGAGCACGTCGCGCATCTCCACGCGCTCGAGCTCGGGATCCGCGCCGCCGATCTGCTCGGCCACCGAGCGGTTGTCCTGCCCGTCGCTGGCGACCGGCTGGTCGAGCGAGACCGGAACGTAGGCGGGCCCGATCTCCATCGCCTCCGTGACGTCGTCCGGCGACACTCCGAGGCGTTCCGCCAGCTCCCCCACCGTGGGCTCGCGGCCGAGCTCGTTCTTCATCTGCTCGTTCACGCGCACGACCGACTGGTGCAGCTCCTGCAGGCGCCGCGGGAAGCGGATCGCGGTGCCCTTGTCCCGGAAGTAGCGCTTGATCTCCCCCGCCACCGTCAGGGTGGCGAAGGTCGTGAACTCGTAGCCGAGGTCCGGGTCGAACCGCTCGATGGCCTTGATCAGGCCCAGGTAGCCGACCTGCACGATGTCGTCCAGCGGCTCGCCGCGGTTGGCGAACTTGCGCGCGAGGAAGTAGACGAAGTCGTGGTACGAGTCGACCAGCTGGGCGCGGACGCCGTCGCGCTCGGCGGGGTCGATGGTCTCCTTGTAGCGGCGATGGAGCTCCCGCAGCTCCTCGCGCGGAAGACGCGCGGACGAAGCGCTCACTACCTATTAGTTAAGCCGGAGCAGGAACTTCAGCCCGCCAGGTGCTTGACCATCCGGAAGCTCACGTGTCCGGTGCGCGGCTCGATGACCGGTCTGAAGTCATCGACGAAGCAGCGGATCATCTCGTAGGCAAGCCGCTGCAGCTCGGGGTCCACGTGCGTGGCGTGGGCGTGGGCAGGCACGGGCAAAGTGGCGCCCGTGGGCATCAGGTCGACGTCCACGACCAGAGCTCGGTTGGTCGCGAAGTAGGTGAGTTTGAGGTCGGCCGGCGTGCCCAGCTCCTCGGCCGCACCGATGGCGCTGTCGCAGGCCTGCGTGAGCGCGATCGAGAGCTCGTCCAGGTCCATGAGGCTGAGGCCGAGCTGGCCGCCCAGCGTCGTCGCCACGCGCTTGGCCACCGGGATGAACTCCGGCGACGCAGGGATCTTCAGCTCGGCCAGGTTGCGCTTCGCCATGTGTGGCCCGGCTACTCCTCCAGGTTGGTGCTCGCGCGCTGCATCCTGCGCGCGGCCGCCGTCTCCAGCTCTTCCCGCTTGCGCTTGGCGGCCGCGACGCCGTCCTGGATCGCCTTGCCGACCGGGTGCTCGGGGTCCGTCACCGCCGTCCGCGCGCGTGTCGCCGCCTCACGGGCACGCTGCACCGGCTCGCTGCCGCTGAGCTCGATGGTCTTCGTGCGCAGGCTCTCGATCTGTTCTCGGCCCGGCCCCGTCGCGATGTACGCGCCGACCGCCAGCCCGACGAGACCGCCGAGGATGAACCAGCCGAGACCGCCGCCGCCGTCCCTGTCGTCAGCCATGACTAACCTCCTCTAACCGTCCGTACAAGGCTCTGTCCCGCCACCCTCACGCCGTACACGGCGGAGCTGATGCCCCGACCGAATGCGGCCACCCCGCGGCCGCCTGTGCGCAGCCCGACGTTCACACCAGATGTGATGTCGTTCACATTCTCGATGGTCTGGCGCACTTCGGGCAGTGTCTCTTTCATCTCTTCATTGGTGGTGTCGAGGAGCTCCTCGACCGCCCCCAGGGTTCCGCGCAGCCGGATCAGGACCGCCGCCAGGGCGAGGGCCACGATGAGCGCGGCCGCCCCGAACGCGATCCACATGAAACCTTGGCTGCTCAAACTGTGAATACCCCCGCTGCCCCGGCCGCAAACACACCCGCAATCTTAAATGCGCGAGTTCGAGTCGCCTTCGGCAGGTTCCTTGGGCTCGCGATTCGGGAGTGGGACGAACCGCGCCAGGGGCTGGAGGAGGAGCGCGAAGGCTGCCGCGGGGAGGACATTCGCCTCGCCCATGCGGAGCGACGGGAGTCCGAGGAAGTCCCAACCCTGGCCGAGGCCGAATCCGATCGCGGTCACGACGAGGATCGGGACGTACGAGCGCCGGCGGTAGGGCAGGAAGGCGTAGCAGAGCTGGGAGACGACGAGGATGAGGAGGACGGCGACGATCAAGCCGGGGGGGATGAGCCTCACGTCGCCTTGACGGGATAGTCGCGACTAACGGGGGGTCTGGACCGCCAAGAACACGGATAGTCGCGACTAACGAGGGTCCCGCGCGCCGAGAACGCGTGATAGTCGCGACTAACCATGCGTCCTGGATGCTCCCTCCGGGTCGTGGGGGTGGGTTGTCCTGAGCATGCTCAGGTGGGTCCCCTGCCTCGGCTCTCCAAGTCCCGTCGCGGCGGGCTTTTGGTCGGCCTTGCGGACTCCGGGGTCCCGATTGATGAACTGTTGGGCAACCCGCACATCACCCACAGCCCATCGGGAGCGACTCCAATACTACGAGTCGGGTTTCTTGCGGGCGACGACTTTGACCTGCAGCTCGTCGAGCTGCGACTGGTCGACCTCAGAGGGCGCGCCCAGCATCAGGTCGGCCATCGACTGCGTCTTGGGAAACGCGATGACGTCGCGGATGTTGTCGGTGCCTCCCAGCATCATCACGATCCGGTCTATGCCTGGCGCGATGCCTCCGTGCGGGGGCACGCCGTAGGTGAACGCGGTCAGCAGGGTGCCAAACCGTTCTCGGATCAGGTCGAGCGGCATGCCGAGCAGCTGGAAGACGCGCTCCTGCATCGCCGGGTCGTAGATCCGCAGGCTTCCCCCGCCCAGCTCGTAGCCGTTGCACACGATGTCGTACGCGTGCGCGCGCACGTCGTACGGCCGCTCCTCGACGAACGGCATGTCCTCGGCGAAGGGGCGCGTGAAGGGGTGGTGGGCGTAGGTCAGGTGGCCCTGGTCATCCTCCTCGAAGAGGTAGGTGGGATTGATCCACAGGAACCTCCACTCGCCCTCGCGGATGAGCTTGCGCCGCCGCGCTATCTCCTGCCGCACCAGGCCCATCACGGTCTCGGCCTTGCGCCGCCGGTCGGCGGCGATGAGCACGAGGTCGGCCTCGCCCGCACCGGTCAGCCGCTTGATGGCCGCGATCTCGTCCGCGGCGAGGTGCTTGTCCAGCGTGCCTCCCGGCACCCACGCGAGGCCCTGGCCGCCCGCGCCCTTGGCGAGCGTGACCAGCTCGTCGAGCTCCCGCCGCGACATGTCGCGGCCGCCCGGCACGGCGAGACCGCGCACCACCCCACCCCCGTCGAGGACGCTGCGGAAGATCACGGCGCGCGTGTCCCCCAGCGCCTCACCGAGGTCCGCGATCTCGAGCGCGTAGCGGAGGTCCGGCTTGTCGGTGCCGTAACGCAGGAACGACTCCTTGATGTCGAGGCGCGGGAACGGTACGGCGATGTCGACGCCGATCGTCTCCTTCCAGAGCCTCGCGAAGAGTCCCTCGACGAGCGCGAAGACGTCCTCCTCGTCGCAGAACGACATCTCGAGGTCGAGCTGCGTGAACTCCGGCTGGCGGTCGGCGCGCAGGTTCTCGTCCCGGAAGCAGCGCGCGATCTGGTAGTAGCGCTGGATGCCGGAGACCATCAGCAGCTGCTTGAGCATCTGCGGCGCCTGGGGCAGCGCATAGAACTCGCCTGGGTGCAGGCGCGAAGGCACGAGGAAGTCGCGCGCGCCGGAAGGCGAGCTGCGCGTGAGGATCGGGGTCTCGACCTCGATGAACTCCCGCTCCTCCATGTAGTCGCGGATGACGCGGTTGACCCGGTTGCGCAGCTGGAGCATGCGCGTCATCCGCGGCCGCCGCAGGTCGAGGTAGCGGTACTCGAGGCGCGTCTTCTCATCGGCCTCCTCCGCGTCCTCGATCGGAAACGGAGGTGGCTCCGACTCGCTGATGACCTCGAGCTCCTCGGCGACGACCTCCACCTGGCCGGTCGCGATCTTCGGGTTCTCCGACCCCTTTGGCCGGAGCGACACTTTGCCGCGCACCCGCACCACGTACTCGAGCCTGAGCTGCGCATCGGCGTGGCGGAGCACCACCTGGACCGCGCCCCAGCGGTCGCGGAGGTCGATGAACGTCACCCCTCCGTGGTCGCGCCGGCGGGCGACCCAACCGTACAGCTCGACCTCACGCCCATCGTCCGAGGCCCGCAGCGAACCGCAGTGGGGGGCGGTGTATCCGCTCACGCGAGGCGGCCCGGCAGTTCGACCCAGGACACCTCGGCCTGGTCGCCGCTCGTCATGTCGCGCAGCTGGGCAACCTGGCGCGCCGCGTCCTCGGCGCTCAGCAGCACGACCCACTTCGCGCCCAGCTTGTTGGCCGACCGCATCTTGGCGCGCAGGCTCTTGGGTTCGTAGTCGACCGCGACCGAGCGGACGGCGCGGCAGCGGCGCGCGACGTCGGCCGCCTCGACCGCCAGGTCCCCATCGGGAAGGACGAGGACGTCCACCGCCCGCGTCGCGTCGAGCTCGTCGCCCCGCGCGGCCATCAGCTCGGTGACGCGGTCGAGCCCACCCGCGAACCCGACGCCGGGCGTCGACGGCCAGTTCAAGTCCTCCGCCAGCCCGTCGTATCTGCCTCCGGACGCGACGGCGTCCTGCTGGCCGGTCGCTCCGCTCGGGTAGAACTCGAACACCGTGCGCGTGTAGTAATCGAGGCCGCGCACGAGATAGGGGTTGAGCACGTACTCGATTCCGGCCGCGTCAAGGAGCCGCCGGACCTCGGCCCAGTGCTCCCCGCACTCCTGGCAGAGGTGGTCGATGATCTTGGGCGCGCCGGCCTTGAACGGCTGGCACTGCGGCACCTTGCAGTCGAGCAGGCGCAGGGGGTTGCGCTCCAGACGCAGCTGGCAGTCGCCGTGCAGCTGCGACTTCAGCGGCCGGTAGTACTCCTTCAGGCGCTCGAGGTAGGCGGGGCGGCACTTGGAGTCGCCGATGGTGTTCAGCTCGAGCCGCGGGTCGTCGAGCCCGACCCTCCTCAGCCAACCGCCCGCGATCTCGACGACCTCCGCATCGACGCCGGCCGCGGCGCTGCCTATCGCCTCGACGTCGAACTGGGAGAACTGGCGGTAGCGTCCCTTCTGGGGCCGGTCGTACCGGAACATGGGCCCGAACAGATAGAGACGCGAGGGCTGCGGACCCTGGTTGAGCTGGCCTTCGAAGTAGGCGCGCACCACGCCCGCCGTGGCCTCTGGACGGAGGGCCACGTTGCGGCCACCTCGATCCTCGAAGCGATAGAGCTCCTTCGCGACGGCGTCCGTGTCCTCGCCGACCCGCTCGATCAGCTCCTCGAGCTCGATGATCGGGGTCTCGATCTCCGCGTAGCCGAAGCTCTCCGCGACGGTGCGGCCGGCCTGCTGGGCGGCCCGCCACAGCGGGAGATCGGCGGGCAGGATGTCGCGGACCCCGCGGACAGACTTGATCGGCTCGCTTCGGGGCATTGAGTGATCGATTGTAAGAACCGCCGGTTAAACTCACCCGCCGGTGACCACCGCCTACGTCCAGATCATCTCCCTCGCGCTCGCCGGCCTCGCGCTCGTCATGGGCGCGTACCTGCTGATCATCGGCAAGCGGCCGTGGCGAGGCGGCGAGCGCGCCGAGGTGGCGCCGAGGGTGCGGCTCCTCGGCGTGAGCTACATCCTGGTGTTCGGTTCGGCGATGGTGCAGGTGATCACGCAGCCGACAGGCATCGAGGCCGAGGCGCTTGGAGGGTTGATGGTGCTGGGCGGCATGATCGTGATCGTGGTCGTGTACCTCGAGGCGCGCGCCGGCCGGTTGGCGACGCACGAGGATCGCCTCGACAACCGGCTGAGGGGCTAGAGGCCCACCCGCTCCGTGTAGGTGCGGTAGCCGACCGCCGCCCTGAGGGATTCGGCAAGCTCGTCGGTGCGGACCGGCTTGCTCAGGTAGTCGTCGTAGCCGGCGCGCAGGCACCGCTCCTGGTCGCCCGGGCCGGCCATCGCCGTGAGGGCGATGAGTCGGGGCCGGTTGCCTCGCGGCCAGCGGCGGCAGATCGCCTCGGCCGCGGCCAGACCGTCCATCTCCGGCATCATGACGTCCATCAGCACGGCGTCGTATGGCTGCTGCGCCACCGCCGCCACGGCCTCACGGCCGTTGGAGACGACGTCGACGATGTGGCCGAGCTTCGTCACGAGGCGACGCAGCAGGTTCTGATTGAGGGCGTTGTCGTCGGCGATCAGGACGCGCAGCGCGCCCGGTTCGACCTCCTGCGCCGCCTGCGGCTGGGCGCCGCGCCCGCCGACCTGAATCATCACATCGTGCAGCGTGCGCGGCGGCACCGGCTTGGTGAGGGTCGCCTGGATGACGCCGCTGTCCGCGGCCTCCGCCTCGGCCTGGCCGGGCATGGCCGAGGCGATCAGGATGATGGGCATCTGATCCGCGCCGCGCGCGCTCCTCAGCGCCGTCGAGATCTCCAGGCCGTCGATCGCGGGCGGCCTGTGCTCGATGAGGGCGATGTCGAAGGGCTGGCCGGTCCGGACCGCGGCTTGCGCTTCCTCGGGCGTCGCCGGCACCACGCTCGTCCCCCACTGCTCCGCCTGCAGCGCGAGCACACGCTTCTCGGTCGGATCGGCGGCGACGACCAGCACGCGCATCGCCTCCAGGGTGAGCAATGTGGTGGCGACCGCGCCGGGGAGCGCCTCGGCAAGCATGGTGAAGTCGAACGTGGTTCCCGCGTCCGGGCCCGCCTCCACCCCACCTTGCTCGACCCGCAGCTCGCCGTCCATCAGCTCCACCAGCTGCTTGGTCGTGCGAAGGCTCAGCACCGCGAGGCGGTCGCCTGGCAGCAGCTTGTCGTGGGGGCTGATGGCGCCGTCGATGGCGCCGCGCAGGATGCGGGCCGGAACGCCGCGGCCCGTGTCCCGGACCCTGAACCTCAGCTCGACCAGCGGCCCCCGGTCCTCTGCGGTCAGCTCCACGCCGATGCCTCCGCGGTAGGTGCGGTCGACCGCGCTGTGCAGGAGCGTCATCATGATCTGCTCGAGCCGGCGTGAGTCGCCGATGACGACGTTCGGCACGTCTGGTGCGGCGCTGAATGAGATGTCCAGGCTCTTCGCGCCCACCGCGTCGGAGACGGCGGCCAGACAGCTCTCCATCGTCGAGCGCACGTTGAAGGGGTGCAGCGCCAGCTCGAATGAGCCGCTCTCGATGGTGGCCGCGTCCAGCCACTCGTCGATGATTCGCGCGACGTGCTCGGCGCCGGACTCGACGATGCCGGCGAGCTCGCGCTCCTCGCTCGACTCGGCGCCGGTGGCCAGGAGGCCGGCGGCGCCGACGACGGCGTTCAGCTGGTTGCGCAGCTGGTGGCCGAGGTCAGCCAGGACGTCGGCGTCGACGTGGATGATGCGAGCGTGCCCGTCGGAGTTGTCGTCCCGCGGCGCTTCGCCGAACTCCCGGAACTCGTCCATCAGTAGAGCTCCTCCATAGCCGGCTGCTGCGTAGGCTCGAACATCGACTCGGGGAGCTCGGCGCCGTTGGCCTTGAAGTGGTCCTGGAAGGTGGACAGCGTCCCGGTCGCCGTGTGGTAGCCGACCGCGCGGCCGTCGGGCGTGACCGCGACCTGACGGAACGCGAACAGCTCGTTCAAGCCGATCTCCCCTTCCCTCAGCCCGAAGACCTCGGCGACGCCGACGATCTTGCGCCCGCCGCCCCGCAGCCGCTCCGTCTGGACGATGACGTTGATGGCCGACGCGATCTGGCCCCGGATCGCGCGCGACGGCAGCTCGGTACCCGCCAGCAACACCAGTGTTTCCAAACGATTGATGACGTCGCGCGGGTTGTTCGCGTGCACGGTGCTCATCGAACCGTCATGGCCGGTGTTCATCGCCTGCAGCATGTCCAGCGCCTCGCCGCCCCGCACCTCGCCGACGATGATCCGGTCGGGGCGCATGCGCAGGGCGTTGCGGACCAGGTCGCGGATCGTGATCTGACCGCGTCCCTCGACGTTGGCGGGCTTCGACTCCAGGCTGATGACGTGCACCTGGCGCAGGCGCAGCTCGGCCGCGTCCTCGCAGGTGACGATGCGCTCGGTTGCCGGGATGAACCCCGAGAGCACGTTGAGGAGGGTCGTCTTGCCCGAACCGGTCCCGCCCGACACGATGATGTTGAGGCGTGTCTTCACCGCGGCGTCGAGGTACTCGAGGATCGCCTCGCTCGAGCCGCCGGTGGTGACGATGCGCTCGGGCGTCAGCACCTCGCGGCCGAACTTGCGGATGGTCAGGCACGGGCCGTAAATCGCGACCGGAGGGATGACGACGTTCACGCGCGATCCGTCCTTGAGGCGCGCGTCGCACATCGGCTCGGACTCGTCGACGCGGCGGCCGATGGTGGACACGATGCGGTCGATCACGCGGCGCAGGCTGGCCTCGTCCTCGAACGCGAGGTTTGTGAGCTCGATGCGCCCGCGCCGCTCGATGAAGATCTGCTCCGGGCGATTGACCATGATCTCGGTGATCTCGGTGTCGCGCAGCGGCGCCTCAAGCGGGCCGAGGCCGATGACCTCGTCGAACAGGATCTCGACCAGGCGCTCGCGATCGGCGGCAGTGACAAGCGCCGCGGGCGGCTTGTTGCGGAAATGGTCCTCGGTCAGCTGCGTCAGCAAGCGGCGGATGCCGGCGCGGTTGCTGATGTCGATGGCGGCGGCATGGCGGCGCAGGAGGTCGGCGTGGATCTCCGCCTTGGCGGCGGCGAGGCCCGGGCTCAGGACGGTGGGCGCTTCCGCGGGCTGGACCGGGGTCTCGATCATCACCTGCTGGGTGGCGGTCGTGCCCTCCCGCGGCACCGCCCGCCGCTCGACCGGGGCAATGCTCGGCGTGCCGTCCGCCGGCGTCGGTGCCGCCTCCGCGGGCGCGGCAGGAGCGGTTTGAGTGGCCACGGGCGCCTGCTGATAGCGGCGGTCGAAGCGCTCCGAGAGCTTCACCGCGCGACCGCCCGCCTGACCAGCCTGCGGTGGGCTCGCTCCGCCGCGGTCTTAACCTGCCCGTCAGGGTCGGACAGCGCGAGCCGCTTCAGCCCGTCGGCGGCGGCCCGGTCGCCGATGGAGGCCAGGGCCTTGCAGGCGGCCTTGCGCACCTGGGTCGGCCAGCGGCGGTCGTGGGCGATGCCGAGCAGGGGCGAGACCCGCAGCACGTCGCAGCGCAGCCCGCACGCCAGCACCGTGGCCACCGCGGTGCGCTCGCTCTCAGGCTGGCGCATGAGGGCCTCGATGTCCACGTCGGCGGCGGCTCGCGAGAGCGCGATCGCCAGGCGATAGAGGGGGATCCTGTCCGCCGACGCGATCAGGACCTCGACAGCCCTCCCGCCTCCGAACTGGGCCAGGGCGCGGACGGCCGCGTCGCGCACGCGTGGGTTGGGATCGGCGACGAGGTCGCCGATCCAGATCGTGGCATCGGTCAGCCGGGCGGCGCCGCAGATTCGGGCTGCCGAAGCCCGGATCACCGGGTTCGGGCTGGTCAGCGAGTTCAGCAGCTCGTCGTGGAGGCCAGAGCGCTGGAACAGGTCGTGCAACATCCGGTGGCCCATGACGCCCACCCCTGGGCGGGTCAGCGCCGCCTGCAGGATCCCCGCCACAGCGCTGGGTTCGGCGAGGAGCTCGGTTGCCGTGGCGTTGAGCACGGCCGCCCGCTCGCCGTCGAGGGCCGTGTTGACCACCCGCTCGACGCGCCCGGCCACTCGGGACCGGCCGGTGGCGCGGGGCACCGCCTGGAGGGCCGGACGTGTATTCGAGCCATTGCTGCGATGCTGGGAGTCCATCTGGGGGGCGCGCGCTACAGTATCCGCGTTTTGAACGCCCGCGAGGCCCCCGAAACGTTACAGCGGGCGCGGGAGGAAGAGGGAAAAAACGTGGGCGCCAGCGGCGGCCGCACCGCCAACGACCAGGGCCCGTCCGCGCTGCAGATGCGGATGCGGATCCTGGAGATGTCGGCCGTTTTCTCAGAGCTCGGCGACGGCGTTTTGCGGGCCGTGGCCCGGCGGATGCGCCCCGTGGGCCTGAAGTCCCGCGACACCCTGCGCCTGGGCGGCCAGGGTGGAGACGTCGTCGTGTTCCTTGCTTCGGGTCAGGTGGAGGAGTCGATCACCGACTCGGCGGGCAAGGTCTTGCTTACCCGGCGACCGGCGCCCGGCGACCTGGTGATCCTCCCCGCCGCCCGCACGGGAGATCGGTACGTGACGAGCATCTTCGGGCTGACGGACGCCGTCCTCCTGACCCTGGATCGGGACGGCCTGCTCGAGGGCCTGGCGGCGGACGTGGAGAAGGTGGCGGTGACGCTGGACAAGCTGTGGGAGCAGGAGCTCGCAGCCGCGGCGGCGATGGCGGCCCAGACCGCCTCGGGGACCGCGGCGGCCATCGTCGCCATGTTCTCAGCCAAGGGGGGCGCCGGGACGACGACGCTGGCCATCAACACCGCGGCGGCGCTGGCGCGCAAGTTCCCGCGACAGGTGCTCCTCATCGATCTCGCCGCCCCGTTCGGGCACGCAGCGCTGTTTGCCGACCTCATCGCCACCGGCTCGGTCGCGAGCGCTTCGAAGGCGGCGCCGCCAGACTTCGAGACAGTGCTCCGGGGGAACATCGTCAACCACCGGAGCGGCATGGGCGTCCTGCCGGGCACGCTGCGTCCAGAAGAGGTCGACACCCTGACCGGGGATCTGGTCGGCCGCGTTCTTGATGCGGTGGTCTCGTGGCAGAAGGTGATCGTCGTCGACGTCGGCACGTCGCTGGGGGAGGCGGCACTGGCGGTGATCGAGCGCGCGGAGTCCCTCGTGATCGTGATCCCGCCGGAGATCGCCGCCATGACCGACGCGCGGCGGTCGCTGGCGATCTTTCGCGACATCATGAACGTCCCCGACAACCGTGTTGAGCTGGTGCTCAACCAGCGCTCGCCCCACCCGCCCCTGGACAGGGCCGCGGTGGAGTCGATCCTCGGCCGCAGGATGTCGGTCGTCGTCGGCTTCGACGACTCTCGACCGGAGGACTCGACGCTGGCGGGGGGGCTGGTGATCCAGCACGACCCGTCCTCGATCGTGTCCCGGGGTGCGACCGAGGTCGCGCGCGTGATCCTCTCGAGCCTAAAGCTTGATGCGTGAGGGCTTGCGGGGCCGCGGCGGTCAGGCCCTCGTCGAGCTTGCGATCTCGCTCCCCATCCTCGTGATCCTGGTCGCCGGAGTCCTCGAGCTTGGCCGTGGCTACTCGTTCGCAATGGAAACGTCGGACGCGGCGCGCGATGCGGCCAGGTACGTGGCCGGAAAGACCGCGACCACGAACGGACCCGGCCTCGCGGCGATGTGCAGCCTCGTGACGGCAGACCTCGCGGTGGTCACCACCAGCGTCTCTTGTCCGACGCAGGTCAGTCACGCGCCGCCGTTCGTCGCGGGGGTCGACTACACCAAGCCGGTCGCCGGGCAGGCCGTCGTGGCGGTCTACTGCGGGACAAGCCTGAACTGCACGGGGTCGATTCCGACGCTCTACCAGTCGGAGGTCGACGTCTACGTCTACTACGGGTTCAGCGACCTCAACATCCTGGGCGGCGGCATCACGATCACGGGGTCGAGCCGAGCCACCACGGCCTGGTAGGGCAATGAGATTCGGCAAGACCGGGCAGGCGCTCCTCGAGTTCGCTCTGATCGCGCCCGCCCTCTTCCTCCTGATCGGCGCGACGGTCGACCTCGGCCGCGGGATGCTCATCTACACGATGCTCCAGGGAGCGTCGCGCGATATGACGCGCCAGGCCGTGCTCGGCTACTACAGCGGCTCCAACACGCTCCCTCCGACCTGCACCGCCCTCGCCACCCCGTGCACGCTCGGCCCGCTGACCAATGGCCCCCACCAGCTGGACCCGCTCGGAATGTCGGTCGTCTACCAGGACTCGACCGCGATCAGCAGCGCACCCGCATATGGCACCTTCACCGCCAACGTCAACCCGCTGCAGCCTGGGACCATCGCGCTGACGGGCGCCATCAACCCCAGCACGGTCTACGTATTCGTCTACGAGCTCGACGCGACACCGGGCAACCCGAACCCGCGGTGGAGCTGCCCTTCGTGCGCCGGCGTCAGCGGCGCCGCGGTGCGCACGTCGGGGCACCAGCTCGTCGTCGTCGACCTGAAGCTGCAGTGGAAGCCGGTCCTGAACACGCTGCTCGGCATCCCGAGCACGATCACGTTCGACTCGCAGTCCGTCGCCAGGCTCGAGTTCTGATGCGGACGGCACGACAGCAGTCCGGGCAGGTCCTGGTCATCGTCGCGGTGTGGCTGGTGGCGCTCATCGGTTCCGCGTCTTTGATCCTGCTGACCGGCTCGGTCGAATGGCAGCGCAACCAGCTCCAGCAGCTGGCCGACCAGACCGCGCTGGACGCGGCCATGAAGATCGCCGTGGGCTGCACTCCGGGCTCCGCGAGCACCGTCATCACCGAGGCGGACAACTTCCTCGCCACCCAGCGGACGCGCACCGGCTCCCTGAACATCGGCGCGGGCACCTGCGCGGGCGGCTACACGGGCACCGACACGTTCGCCAGCGGGCTGACAGCGACTTACCACTACCCGTACCTGACCCACCAGCAGCAGGTCGAGGTCGTCCTCACGCTTGCGCTGCCCATCTCGTTTGGCAGCTACATGGGCGCGTCGAACACCAACGTCACGCGCCGGGCCGTGGCGCAGCAGCTGAGCGCGTCCGCGCCGACCGTCTCGGCGACGACGCTGTCGTGCACCGGCGGCCAGGTCAACGTCCGGGGCAGCGTGGTCGCCTCGAACACGATCAGCCTCAGCGGCTCATGCGCGCTCTACACGCACGCGCGCCTCGACGCGTCCTCGAGCACCTACTCCGACCTCGGCAGCGTGTCGGTCTACAACGGCGGCCAGACGTGGGTCGGCGGGGGCGGCTCCTGCGTCGCCGGGTCGAACTCGGGATCCACCAACGCGGTGTGCGCCGACGGCTCCGAGCTGTCCGGCCACCTGGCAATGTCGTGCGGAGCGGGCGGCACGAGCGCCTTCCTCTCCGCTGGCGTGGCCGCGGTCCACCCGAACCCGTGCGCCGCGGGCACGGCCCCGCAGCCGGTGCCGGCGCTTGCGACGACGCTGCCCCCAGAGCCCAACACCGACCCTGCGGCGATCGCCACCCTGCAGAACAGCGCCGGCGGGCCGCTCGGCGCGGCGTGCACCGCAGGCGCCGTCTATCCCAACATCACCGCGGGGGGCACAGTCGTCGGCACCGGACTCGGACCTTCGCCCGCCAGCCGTGACGCGAGCGGTTTCTACCACTTCAAGCCGAGCTGCTACGGCTACCTGGACCTGACGTCGGTGGCGGGCGGCATCTCCGCCCGCCAGATCGGCGCCGAGAGCGCCCGCCAGCGGCACTTCGTCACGGCGACTCTTCCGGCCGTCAGCCAGGCGGGCACTCTGCTCGTCGCCACGGTGTCCGCGGAGACCACGCCCAACAAGTTCACCGCCTCCGCGGGCTGGGTCTCGGCGGCGGAGGCAAACCAGCCCGGCGAGGGGCGAAGCGAGATCTGGTACTACCCGAACAACCCCGGGGGCATCAGCAGCGTCACCTTCACCATGAACCCCGCGACGATCAACGGAAACGCACAGATCAGCGAGTGGCTGGGCGTCACCACCGTTAACCCCCTCGACCAGTGGGGCGCGCTGCCCGTTGCGGTGCCCACGACGACGACGACCATCTCGACAAACGGCGCGTTGAGCCAGACCGGCGAGCTCGTGATCACGATCGACGGCTTTCAGAACCTTCCGGGCCAGACGTTCACCCGGGCCGCGGGGTGGACCGGCATGGTCACCGACGTCACCAACGGCTACGGCTCCGAGTACCGCCTGGACCTGCCCGCGGCCGTCGCATCCGAGAACCTGACCGCGGGCATCGCCTCGCTCTGGGCGAACGGGATCGCCGCGTTCAAGCCCGCGGGCAGCGGCGGCGGCGCGGTCCTGGACCCCGGTTTCTACCACTTCAACGGCTCGGGCTTTGCGGGAGGCGGAGGGATCTGCCTCGACGGGGGTCAACTGCTGGCCCGCGACGTGACGATCGAGTTCGTCAACCAGGCCGGGTTCTCGACCGGCACCTGCGCCGTCGGCGGAGGGGCCAGCTGCACCGCCGCCACGTGCCAGTTCGGGTCCGTGCCCTGCTCGCTGTCGGCCTGCCCGCCCAACGCGGTGGCGGACTCGGCGGGCGGCGGGTACACCTGGTTTGCCGCGCCGTGCAGCCAGGCCCCGGCGGGCGACGCCAGCTGCCCAGGCTCGGCGTGGTGCCCCGTGGGCGACCGCGCCTGCTGGAACCTGCTGGTCTGGGCGCCCGCCTCGAACACCGGTCAGATCGCGATCATGGGCACGGTGGCCGAGAACTGGCTTCTCGGCTCGGTCTACTGGCCGGGCACGTGCACCTACGCCGACAACGGCCTCAGCGTCCTGGCGGGGACGATCTCGTGTGGGACGCTGAGCCTCTCCGCCGCCGCGGGGGCGGGGACCGCGATCGGGAGCGACTACGGCATCAGCACGGCCGTGGTCGAGGCGGTGCTCATCGAGTGACCAGGCCCCCCGAAGCGCCCTTGTTGCCTTATCTGTTGCACTCGGGCGTCCATTTTGTGAAGCTAGCGCGCGCAGTTAAGTGTCAATAGCCACCTCGGTCCTCGCCCGGCCCCGCCGGGGGCGCCTCTACATCGTCGTCGGCGCGGTGCTGGCGGTGCTTGCCTTTGCCCTCGCGGCCGGGATCGCAAGCCTGCCCTTGATCCAGGGCACCACAGGCGGCACCAGGATCGTCGTCGCCGGCCACGACATCAAGGCCAGGACCGTGATCACCGCCGCCGACCTCACGCTCGCCAGCTTCAACCCGGCTCCGCCAGAGGCGTTCACGGCCCTCAAGGACGTCGAGGGCAAAGGCGCGCGGGTCGACATCCCGGCCGGGCTTCCTATCACCGCCAACCTGGTCGGCCAGGCGGGAGGCCTCATCAACGAGAGCGACGTGGCCTACCTCCCCATCCCCAAGGGCTGGGTCGCGGTCACGGTGCCAACGGGCGAGCAGGTCGGCGTCGGCGGCTACGTCCAGGTCGGCGACCGGATCACGATGCTGGCCACCATCAACACGGCGGTCTTCGGCCAGAGTCCGGGCCGCAACGTCGTCCTCACCGTCTTCCGCGACGTCGACGTGCTGCGCGTCGGCCCCGCCAACGGGGGCACCACGACCGGCGTGGTGACCAGCAGCCTGACGGTGCTGATGACGAGCTGTGACTCGGAGTATCTCTTCTGGCTGCTGAACAACGCCTCCATGAAGTACGTCCTCGAGTCGTACACGGACTACGCGGGGGCGCCGACCCAGCCCGACGCCAAGTGTCCAGGCGTGTCTTCGGCGACGGGAGTCGGGCCGAAAGACATCGACAGCCGCTGGCACTTCACGACCCACTAGCCAGGGTGGCGGGCCGCCTCCGATGAGCACGGCGATCATCCTGGTCGCGGTGGCGGCGGCCTTCGGCGTGGGCCTGGTGGTCTTCGGCATCGTGCGCTCTCAGCAGACGTTCACCCCGCAGTCCTCGGTCCGCGCGTCCTACCGCACGCTGGCCGACGTGCGCGAGCAGCTGCGCAGGCGATTCGAGGCGACCGGCACGCCGGCCTGGATCGCGGGCGAAGAGCGCACCAGCCGCCTGCAGCGCGACCTTGTGAGCGCCGACCTCGAGCTGCGCCCATACGAGTTCCGGCTGATCCAGGGTGGCTTCTCCCTGCTGTTCGGCGTCATCGGACTGCTTCGCTTCGGCGTCGGACCCGAGTTCCTCGTCCTCGCCGTGATCGGCTACGTCCTCCCTTCCATCTACCTCCGCAACCGGCGCGGCCACCGTCTGCGCCAGTTCGACGCCAACCTTCCCCGGGCCATGGAGCTGATCGCCAACTCGATGAAGGCGGGCCAGTCGGTCGCGCAGTCGCTGGCAGCCGTCACCGACAACGCCGGTCCACCAGTCTCGGACGAGTTCGCGCTTGCGCGCCGGGAGATAGAGCTCGGCGCCTCGCTCGAGAGCGCCCTCAACAACATGGTCAAGCGAATCGGCAGCAACGACCTGCGCCTGATGGTGATGGTGATCACGATCCAGCGCTCGGTCGGCGGCGACCTGCCGGCGATCCTGATCACGCTCGCCGACACGATGCGCCAGCGCGAGGAGATGCGCTCGGAGATCATGGCCGCTACCGCCCAGTCTCGGGCCACGGCGCTGATCATCACGCTGCTGCCGATCGTGGCGGCGCTGCTTCTCTACTTCATCGTCCGCGACTACTTCCGGCCGATGCTGGTCAACCCGCTCGGCTGGGCGATGCTGATCCTCGCCGGGTTCCTCCTCTTTGTCGGCAATGTGATCATCCGGCGGCTGACGGCGATCGTATGAACGCTGTGCCCCTCGTCATCGGCATCGGCGCGGCGATCGGCGCCTACCTGCTGACCATCGGCATCATCGCGTCGCGCACCGCTGACGCGACCGCGCTGGCCCGCGAGCGCCTCGCCCGGCAGGAGGTAGGGCTCGGACAGAGCGCGGTCGCTCTGCAGCTGGAGCGGCCGTTCACCGAGCGCCTCTTTGGCCCGATGCGACGGTGGCTCGACCGGCAGATGCTGCGCCTGACGCCGGAGGCTCAGGCCGCCAACTTCCGCCGCCAGCTCGACTTCGTGGGCAACCCGATGGGCCTGGACCCGGTGAGCCTGCAGACCCTGCGCATCGCCGCCGCGGCGGCGTTCGGCGCCATCGGCACCGCCATCGGCATGTTCTTCGGCACGCCGTTCGCGATCGGGATCGCGCTCGTGGCCGGCGTCGCGGTCGGGTTTTACCTTCCGGTGGTGTGGCTCGACCAGCTCGTCCGCGACCGGCGGACAGAGCTCGAGGCGTCGTTGCCCAACGCGCTCGACGTGGTGGCGATCAGCATGGAGGCGGGGCTGGGCCTGGACCGGGCGCTGGAGCAGCTCGTGCGCCACCAGGACGATTCCCTGACTCTGCTGGTCGCGCGCGCCCTGCGCGAGATTCAGCTGGGCCGCCCTCGCCCCGACGCGCTGGAGGAGATGGCCGAGGCCACCGGCATCGACGACTTCGCGTCCCTCGTGCGCGGCATCCTCTACGCCGAGCGCACGGGCGTGCCGATCGCGCGCACAATCGCCGCCCACGCGGCGCAGATGCGGGTCAAGCGCCGGCTGAAGATCCGCACCGAGGCGGCGCGCGCGTCGCTGAAGATCCTTATCCCCACCGTGGGGTGCGTCTTCCCCACGCTCTGGCTGATCCTGCTCGGACCGGCGCTGCTCGTCGTCCTGACCCTGGGGCACTGACGGATAGTCGCGACTAACGCGCGTCCTGGTGGCAGAAAGCCACGGATAGTCGCGACTAACGCGCGTCCTGGTGGCGGAAAGCCTCGGATAGTCGCGACTAACACGGAGTAGGGATTAGGTCAGGTCAGCTGAGGAATGGATTCATCTTCCGTTCGCGGCCGATCGTGGTCGCGGGGCCGTGGCCGCTGTAGACGATCGTGTCGTCGGCCAGCGCCAGCAGCTTCGACCTGATGCCCTCCACGAGGGCGCGTCCATCAGAGTTGGCGAAATCCGAGCGCCCGATCGAGCCGGCGAACAGGGCATCTCCCGTGAAGACATAGCCGTCGATCTTCAAGGACACGCCACCCGGGCTGTGGCCCGGCGTGTGCAGGACCTCGAACTCGAGCGTGCCGGCCCTGTAGATCTCGCCCTCCGCCAGCCTCGTCACGTCGTCGAACTGGGTGGCGATCGGGCCGAACTCGCTGCGGAGCGGTTTGCCCTGCTCGACCACGTCGCGCTCGGCGTCGTGGACGGCGATCGGCACCTTGCCGAACGCGTCACGCAGCTCGTGCAGGCCGGCGATGTGGTCGAGGTCGGTGTGGGTCAGGAGGATCGCCCTGACGTCGGCGCCACGGCGCCTCGCCAGCTCGACGACAAGGTCGGGCTCGAGGTTGGAGTCGATGACCACGGCGTCGCGGGTCTCCTCGTCTTCGACGAGGTAGGAGTTGGTGCCGAACCGGCGGTCGGCGGTCACCTCTACGCGAAGGCGCACTAAAGAGTCTTGCGGACGATGATGTGCCGCTCCGTCTCGCGGTGCGGCTGGAACCCGGCCGCGAGGTACATGCTCAGCGGACCGCGGTAGTTCGACTGGGGCGACTTCAGCTCCTTGACCGGGTAGGCCTCGGCGACCTTCACGCCGCGCGAGCGCAGACGGTCGAGCGCTGAGTCCAGGAGCTGCGTCGCGACGCCGTGGCCGCGATACGGCGCCGCGATGACGAAGCACGCGACCGACCCGACGCCCTGCTGCTCGGCGGCGTTGAGGCCGAAGCGATGCATCACGCCGTTGAGACGTGTGGTCTCGCCGTAGTTGCACCAGCCGACCGGCTTGCCGTCGACGTACGCGAGCAGCGCCGTGACCTGGCGGTCACCGATCGCCTTCGACATGTCGCGGCGATTGTCGGCGGCCGTGCGCACCGCCCACTCCTCGTCGGTCTGGGTGCGGTGGGTCTCCATGCAGTAGCACGACTGCCAGCCGGGGTAGTCGCGGAAGGCGTCGTGGTCGAAGAACGACTGGTAGTCGGCGACGCGGTCCGGGGTCACGTCGTGGACCTTGATCTCGCCGATCTCCGGCTTGCGTGCGATCTCCGCCTGCGCCGTCGGGTCGTGCTCGAGGCGCAGGCCGCGGAGGAAGTTGCCGGCTTCCGCCTCAAGCAAACCGGCGACGATCTCAGGCGCCTTCCAGGACATGCTGACCCGGGAGCCTTTCTTCGCTCGCGTCACGTCCCACGTGATCGTGTGCGGCGGCTGCTTCGCGAACGCCGGCGCAAACAGAAAGTTCGTCCGCAGCTCCAGGCGCTTCGGCGCCTCGACCGCGAGCACCTCGGAAACCTCGGCTGCGTTCCCGGCATCGTCCTCCCAGCGGATCGAGCCGCCTTTCACGAACTCGCCCTTCGCCGTCAGCCGGTAGTACCAGCGCCGGCGTTTGGGCGATACGAGAGCAGCCCAGGCGGCCTTGACGGGAACGTCGAGCTGGACGTCCCGGGATCCGGTCTTCACGACGCTTCCCGCGCCACCGTGTGCACGTCCTTCACACCCTCGAGCTTCTCCATCAGGCGCGATAGCTGCGCCAGCGAGTCGATCTCCACCGTAGCCGACACGACAGCGGTCTTGTCGTCGTAGACGTGGACCTGGAGGGCCGACATGTTGACCCGGTTCTCCGCCACCACCGTGGCGATGTCGCGCATCAGGCCCTGGCGGTCGAACGCCTCGATCTTGATCGCGACCGGGTACAGGTGCGTGGCATCCGACTCCCAGTCGACGGGTACGACCCGCGACGCGTCCTGGGCGTTGACGGCGTTCATGCAGTCTGCGCGGTGGACCGTCACCCCCTTTCCCCGAGTCGTGTAGCCGACGATCGCGTCGCCGGGCACCGGCTGGCAGCAGGTGGCGATGGTGGTCAGGATCCCCTTCTCCCCACGCACCAGCACGCGGGGCGAAGGCTGGATCTGGGGGATGCTCGGGATGGTGCGCAGGTCGGCGCCGGGCGTGTCGAGGCTCAGCGCCATCCGCATCACCACCGCGTGTGGCGAGAGGTCGCCGTAGCCGATGGCGGCGAGAAAGTCGTCGATGGTCGCGAACTTCTGCAGGGACGCGATCTCCAGCAGCTTGGGCTCTGGCAGGTCGGCCAGGCTGACCCGGTGCATGCGGTGCAGCTCCTTGTCGAGCAGGTCGCGGCCCTTGGCGACGTTCTCCTCGCGGCGCTGGCTCTTGAACCACTTGCGGATGCGCTCCTTGGCCGAAGCGCTTTTGACGAAGTTCAGCCAGTCGCGGCTAGGACCGTGCGGTCCCTTGGAGGTCAGGATCTCCACGATCTCGCCGTTCTGGAGCGCGTAGTCGAGCGGCACCATGCGCCCGTTGACCTTGGCGCCGATGCAGTGGTGGCCGACCTCGGTGTGGATGCGATACGCGAAGTCGACGGGGGTGGAGTCGGCGGGAAGGTTGATCACGTCGCCGCGCGGCGTGAAGACGTAGACCTCGTCCTCGAACAGGTCGACCTTGACGGTGTTGAGGAACGACTCGGCGTCCCCCACCTCGTTCTGCCACTCGAGCAGGCTGCGCAGCCACGAGAGCTTCTGGTCGAAGCTCGCGTCCTTGCCGCCTTCCTTATATGTCCAGTGTGCCGCGACGCCGAACTCGGCCACGCGGTGCATCTCCTGGGTCCGGATCTGGATCTCGATCGGCTCGCCTGTGTGGGTGATGACCGTGGTGTGCAGCGACTGGTAGCCGTTGGACTTCGGCATGGCGACGTAGTCCTTGAACCGTCCGGGCATCGGCTTCCACAGCGAGTGCACGACGCCGAGCACGCCGTAGCAGTCGCGCACGCTGTCGACCAGGACGCGGATCGCCGACAGGTCGTAGATCTCGGAGAAGTCCTTGCCTTCGCGGGTCATCTTCTGCCAGACCGAGTAGATGTGCTTGGGCCGGCCGGTGATCTCGGCCTGGATGCCGACCTTCTCCAGCTCGCGGGCCAGGATCTCGCGCAGATCGGACACCAGCGACTCGCGGTCGGCGCGCTTGCGCGCGATCCGGCTGATGACGTCCGTGTAGGCGTCGGGCTCGAGGTTGCGAAACGCCAGGTCCTCGAGCTCCCACTTGATCTGGCCGATGCCGAGCCGGTGAGCGAGTGGCGCGTAGATGTCCAGCGTCTCGCGCGAGATCTTGCGCCGCTTGGGCTCCGCCAGGGGTTCGAGGGTCCGCATGTTGTGCAGGCGGTCGGCGAGCTTGATGAGGACGACCCGCAGGTCTTCCGCCATCGCCACCATCATCTTGCGGATGTTCTCGGCCTGCTGCTGCTGGTCGGTCCGCAGGGAGATCCGGCCCAGCTTGGTGACGCCGTCGACCAGGCGCGCCACCTCTGGCCCGAACTCGCGCCTGACCTCTTCGGCGGTCAGGTTGGTGTCCTCGACCGTGTCGTGAAGCAGCGCGGCGGCGATGGTCTCGGCGTCCAGCTCCAGGTCGGCGAGGATGGCCGCCACCTCGAGGGGGTGGTTGACATAGTCCTCGCCCGACAAGCGGCGCTGGCCGTGGTGGGCGGTGGCGGCGCGCTCGTACGCCTTCCGGACCATGACCTGGCCCTTCGGATCGAGGTGATCGGCAACTCTGAGAAGCTCGGAAACTGTCATTTCGGGGTTGGGATGAAGTTTAGATTCGCTATCTAGCTTCCCCCGCCGAACCCGAACCTAGACTAACGAGCCGCGACATGAACTCGGGAAGGGCGCTCCTGGGGGTCCGGATCGGCTCCGCGGCGGCCGCGGGCGCCCTCATCCTGGCCGGCGCGACGCTGAACGCCATTGACCGGGACGAGCCTGGGATGGCGCTCGCCGCCGCCGCCGGGCTGCTCGCCGTCGCCGCCGGCGCGAACTTTCGCTCCTGGCGGTTGGCCGCGCCCCTGGGCGCGGGATCGCTGGTCCTGACCCTGGTGATCGCCCAGTTCAACGCGCGGGGAGGCGATGTGGCGTTCCAGGTAGGCGGGTTAGCCCTTCTTTTCGTCGGTGGTGTCTGCGCGCTCGTCGCCTACCGAAGCTTCGCCGGCGAGCTTCGCCGGCGAGCCGACGAGGTTGCGAGACTGACCGCCCAGCTGGGCCAGAAGCATCAGGCGTTCGTCGCCGCGACGTCGGACATGAACGGGACGAGGCCCGGCGACACGGCCGCGATCACGGCCGGCATCGCCGCCAACGTCCACGCCGACTTCGCATGCTGCTACCTGACCTCGGCGGACGGGCGGCGGTTCGTGCCGCAGCCGCCAGGCGTCGGGGTTGAACGCTTGCGGCCGCAGGCGGTCAACCGGCCGCACGGCGACGCAGGCCCACTGCTCGCGGCCATCGAGAGCAGGACCACCTACGCGGCGCGTGATGAGAACGGACTCGTCGAGCTGGTCAGCTATTTGCCCGACGGTTTCCACCTGCAGAGCGTGCTGGCCGTGCCCATGCCGATGGACGATCACATCGGCGGGTTCATCGTTCTCGGTCGCACCGGCGGACAGTTCTCGGAGGACGACCAGCGCCTCGCCGCCACCCTCGTGGCCCGCGCGGGGACGGAGTTCTCGAGCGCGCAGCTCGTCGCCCAGACCCGTCACGAGTCGGCGCGGTACTCGCTCATGAACGAGCTCGTGAAAGAGGCCTCGGGAAAGACCATGAAAGAGGTGCTCGAGCTCGTCATCAGGCGTGGCTCGGAGGTGATCCGCTACGACGCCGGGCGTGCACTGCTGTTCCAGCCGGACAACACCTATGGCTCGCTCGACGGCGATGCGCCCGCTTCCGAGGCCATCGACGGACCGCTCGCGCGGGTGCGGGATGGCGAGACCATGCTCCGTAACCTGGTCACGGAAGATGAGGGCATCTACTGCGGACTCCAGCCGGAACGGCTCGGCGGAACGATCAACGAAGCGCTGACGCCGATCCGAGGCAAGGTCGGCGTCATCGGCGCCCTCTGTCTGGGACGGCGCGGAACCTCCGGATTCAGCCAGCAAGACATCAGCGCGCTCGACGACCTCGGATCGATGTCCGGCGTGGCGGTCGAGAACTCTCGCATCCTCCAGGTGGTCACCGGTCAGGCGACGCGGTTGGACACGGCCCTGGACGCGCTCGGGGAGGTGTCCGCCGCGCTGACCACCGTGACTGAGGGCTCCAAGGTCCTCGAGCAGAAGACGCTGGAGGCGGCGATCCGCGTGGTCGACGGCACCGCCGGGATGCTCACGCGCACCACCTCGGAAGGACACCAGGTCGCCATCATGGCCGTCTGGCTGGCGGCGGACCCGAGCGGGACGGTCTTCCAGAACGGCCAGGGCGTCGTCGGGGCGACGATGCTGAGCGGCCGGGCGACCGTGGTGGGCGATCTGGCCTGGCAGGCCGAGCTCGCGTCGCCGCCAGATCTCGCGGGACTCGAGGCGGCGATCTGCACGCCGATGCTCGAGGAGGGACAGCTCTGGGGCACCCTCTCCGTCTTCGACGACAAGAAGCGGGAGTGGACTGCGGACGACCAGCGCGTCCTGGCCACGCTCGCCAACCAGGGCGTGGTGGCCGTGCGCAACGCAGAGCTGTACGAGAAGAACGAGCGCAGCATCTGGGAGCTCCGCAACCTGCAGGAGGCGTTGCAGGCGGCGACCTCCACTCTCGACTTGAGCCAGGTGCTGCAGCAGGTGCTCGCAGGGGCGGCAAAGGCGTCCTCCGCCCAGATCGGGTGCCTCGCACTCGACGACGGCGGGCGCCTCGCGCTGAAAGGTGGGTTTGGCACCGATCACGCGACGGCCGAGAAGCTGGCGCTGGACATCGGCGGTGACATCTGCCGCCGCGTGATGAAGTCGGGAGAGGCGGTCATGGAGGCGCGGGCGCAGGAATCCAGAGCCGAGAGCCCTTTGAACCCGAGGGCGGTCCTGTGTGTGCCGATAACGCTGCGGGGCACACCTCTCGGGGTTCTCTTCCTGGCCAACTATCAGCTGGGTCACGCGTTTTCCGCGGATCACCGCAACCTGGTGACCGAGCTGGCGACTCAGGCTGCGGTGGCGATCGACAACGCGAGGCTGTTCAAGGACCGCGAGGACGTCATCTTCCAGTCCCTGGTCGCGCTCGCGAACACCTCCGACGCCCGCGACCGCTACACCGCAGGTCACTCGCAGCGGGTCACGCAGTACGCGCTGATGATCGCGCGCCAGATGAAGTACTCACCGAGCGATCAGAGCGCATGGGTGCGCCTCGAGCGTGGGGCGCGGCTGCACGACATCGGCAAGATCGGCGTCCCAGACGAGATCCTGCGCAAGCCGGGCAAGCTGACCGGGGAAGAGTTCGAGAAGATGAAGTCCCACACGACCGTGGGCTACAACATCCTGAGCGCGCTGAAGATGCTCACCGACGAGCTGGTCATCGTGCGCTCGCACCACGAGCGGTACGACGGCAAGGGTTACCCGGACCGGAAGAAGGACGACGAGCTGCCGCTGTTCGCATGGATCGTCTCGGCGGCCGACGCAATCGACGCGATGACATCGGACCGGCCGTATCGGAAGGGGATGTCGCTGGAGGTCGCGATCGATCAGGTGCGCGAGGGTGCGGGGACGCACTTCCACCCCGACGTGGCGGAGGCGGTCCTGGACGCGGCTCAGAACGGGACGCTGAAGCTCATCCCGCAGGAGTCTGTAAACCCCGACGCGCCGGCGGTGGGAGCGTTCGAGAACCCGACGGGCTGAACGGCGTCGATAGTCCGGACTATCGACGGCTCCGGCCGCCAGGATGTGGCGTTAGTCCGGACTATCGGATATCGGGACCGTTTAGTACGCCTTGGCCAGGGCCACCCGGAACTTCGCCGGCCTGCCGCACACCAGGCACCTCCCGGACGCCTTCGACTCCTCGTCGATGGTGCGGATCGTCACCCCGCCCGCCTCGGCCTTGATCCGGCCCTCCTCCTCGGTGTCACCGCACCACTGGGTCCACACGAACCCGCCCTTCTCCCGGAAGTGGGCGACCACCTCGTCCAGCGTGCCCAGCTCGTAGGTGCGGTCACGCTGAAACTTCTGCGCGCGCTCGTAGAGCCGGCGCTGGAAGTCCTCTAGCTCCTTGCCCAGGCGGTCGGCCAGACCCGCCACCGGGACGGCGGCCTTCTGGCGCGTGAGCCGGTCGACTAGCTCGACCTGGCCCGCGTCCGCGTCCCGGGCGCCGACGTTCAGGCGCAGGGGAACACCCTTCAGCTCCCAGTGCGCGTACTTGTCGCCTGGCCGCTCGTCGCGCCAGTCGACGCGGTGGCGGATGCCCGCGCGCTTTAGCTCGCCAGACCAGCCGTCGATGAAGCGACGCACCTTCGCCTGGCCGTCGTCGTCGCGGAAGATCGGCACCACTACCACCTGGATCGGAGCGACCTTCGGGGGCACGATCAGGCCGGAGTCGTCGCCGTGCGCCATCACCAGCGCGCCGACCAGTCGCGTCGAGATGCCCCACGACGTCGAATGGCAGAGCTCGCGCTCGTTTTCCTTGTTCGAGAACGAGATGTCGTAAGCGCGTGCGAAGTTCTGGCCGAAGTAGTGCGACGTGCCCATCTGCAGCGCCAGCTCGTCGCGCATCAAGCCCTCTACCGTCAGCGTGTATACCGCGCCCGGAAACGTCTCCGCCGGTGACTTTTTCCCTACCAGCACGGGCACGGCAAGCCAGTCCTCGGCGATGGCGCGGTAGTAGCCGAGGATCAGGTCCGCCTCCTCCATGGCCTCCTGCGCGTAGGCGTGGAAGGTAT
>Ga0209157_1000858_pt1 | contig 25769 bp, 21 predicted proteins | sample GraSoiAngelo_135_FD_185892 | JGI IMG/M metagenome (GOLD analysis project Ga0209157, IMG submission 185892) | Grasslands soil microbial communities from the Angelo Coastal Reserve, California, USA - 14_0929_05_40cm (SPAdes) (version 2) | ecosystem: Environmental > Terrestrial > Soil > Grasslands ...
TCAAATTCACACAGGCCGGGAAGTTTCTCATGCAAATCGGCAAGCCCGGTCAGAGCAAAGGCAGCAACGACGTTGAGAATCTTCGAAGACCGGCGAAAATTTTCGTAGACAAGCAAACCAATGAGGTTTATGTCGCCGACGGCTACGGCAACCACCGCGTGATTGTGTATGACGCGGACACCGGGAAATACAAACGGCATTGGGGCGCATACGGCAACAAACCGGATGACGCGAATCTGGGTCCTTACAATCCCGACGCGCCTCCCGCGCAACAGTTCCGCAACCCGGTTCACTGCGCTGAACTTTCCGTCGACCGCTTGCTCTATGTATGCGACCGCGCTAATGATCGCGTGCAGGTGTTCAAGACCGATGGAACGTTCGTTAAGGAAGGATTTGTAAACAAACGAACACTTGGTTCCGGCTCGGCTTGGGACATTGCGTTCTCGAGGGATGCGCAACAGAAGTACATCTATCTGACCGACGGTGAGAATGATCGCGTGCACATTCTGGATCGCGACTCACTCCAGGTCTTGACCACGTTCGGTGAAGGCGGCCGCCAACCTGGGGAATTCTACGGAGTGCACAGCATCGCTACCGATTCCAAAGGCAACATCTATACCGGAGAAACCTATCGCGGACAGCGCGTGCAGCGTTTCGTATTTAAAGGACTCGGGCCCGTGACCAAGGAAGACCAAGGCGTTTTGTGGCCTAAGAAATGAAAAGTGACAATTGAACAATGAACATTTTTGCCGGAAATGTTCATTGTTCACTGTTCAATTGTCACATTTCATTTGACCCTAAATCGTGCGCCTGGTCGTTATAATGAAGACCTATGACCAAGCGACCCATTTTTTTGCTCCTCGTTGTTTCCCTCCTCGCCTCCAGCACTACTGCTCAAAGCAAACTTCTTCCCGGCATGCCGGCTCCATTGGATACGAGTGATATTTATTCGGCGGATCGTCCCGGTGCTCTGAATCCTGTCGTGAAGAATTTCCTTCAACGCGTGTACGTTCCCAATACCGAAAGCAACACCGTTTCGGTGATTGACCCGACGACGTACAAGGTAATCGACACGCTTCAGGTCGGCCGGCAACCGCAGCACGTCACGCCGTCGTACGATATGACCAAACTGTGGATCCTTAACGACAAGGGTAACAGCTTGACGGCGATTGATCCGGCCACCGGCAAGATGGGCGAGACCGTTCCCGTCGATGATCCCTACAACATGTATTACACACCCGACGGCAAGTACGCGATCGTCGTCGCCGAACAGATGATGCGCCTCATGTTTCGAGAGCCGAAAACGATGGCGCTGAAAAATTCCGTTTGGTTCAACTGCAAAGGAATCGATCATATGGATTTCTCTGCAGATGGAACTTACCTGGTCGCAAGCTGCGAATTCGGCGACAAGATCATCAAAGTCGATGTGCAATCCCAAAAGCAGGTCGGAGCTCTGGAGCTTGGCCCGCACAATGGACCCCAGGACGTAAAAATTTCACCGGACGGGAAAGTTTTCTACGTCGCCGACATGCATGCCGATGGAGTTCACCTCATCGACGGAGATCAAATGAAGAAGATCGGGTTCATACGTACCGGCAATGGCGCCCATGGCCTGTACGTGAGCCGGGATTCCCAAATCCTCTATGTTTCGAATCGCAATGAAGGAACGATCTCGCTCATCGACTTCAAGAGCCAAAGCGTCGTCAAGAAATGGCAGTTGCCCGGCGGCGGAAGCCCGGACATGGGCGGCGTCTCCGCCGACGGCAAAGTGCTCTGGCTTTCCGGCCGATACAACGCCGAAGTCTACGCGATCGATACCAGTGACGGCCATCTCATCGCTAAAATTCCAGTCGGAAAGGGCCCTCACGGGCTTTGCGTGTATCCGCAGCCGGGAAGGTACTCTCTGGGACACACCGGCATCTTTAGATAAATGACAATTGAACATTGAACAATGAGCATTGCTGAGAAATGTTCAATGTTCACTGTTCAATTGTCATTTGTCATTTTGAGAGCCGAATCAGATCCTCGTAAGTCGTGAGCTGTCCTGTGTTAAACGCCTTGACGACCTCCGCCATTGGCGACAGAAGTTGAATAAAGCGGCCACGATTGAACTGGCGCGGCGGCTGCGCATCACCGAAAGCGAAGTGCGAGCTCCGGATGAACGTGCTGAGAGGATTCATCGGAAAAGCAGATACATTCGTCAGGAAATGCCGCCAATCATCGCCCTGTTGAAAAAGATACTGCTCCACATTTGACGTGTAGAACGCTGTGACGATGGCTCCGTGATCCTTCAGATAACGCGCGACATTGCGCAGGGCCTTCGAACCTGCGAAATCACCGACGACAGGAATGATCAGATTTTTTCGTTCAAGGTCACGAACCGTCTGGAAGTTCTCTTCCGTGGCAAGATAGCTTCGGGCCTGTCCTTGCTGGTCTGTCGCTGTCATGAGGTCCGCATACGTCGCTCCATATCCACCGAAAAACGATGCGGAATAGCCAAACACGCTGCCGGTATCAAAGAAAATCCGGTAAATGAACTCGATCGACTCCTGGTCGGCCGGAGTGAGTTGGAAACGATGCTCTTTCATCAGCCGGGCCTTGATCGCCTGTAGATTCTCCCGATACATGTCCGCATCGGCGGAAACACCTCTGAAAGCCTGGAAGAGTTGCCGCGCCGTCGATTTATCAGTCAGACCCGGCGGTGCTTTACGTGAGAACAACCGGGACAGGAACTCAACCCGGTCGGATGACATCTCAAAGACCGCTTTGTAGATCAGATGCTCGATCATGTTCTGCCGCCGGATATCGAAGATGAATGCGATCTTGGGCTGCATGGCCGCAATATATGTGAAGTTCTGCTCGGGCCCGACACCAAGATACACACCACCCGGCTTGCGGTTCTCCTTGAGCCGTGGAATGACATATTGGAATTGCAATTCATTCGACATGTACTCGAATCGGAACGAACCGCTCTGTTCAGAAAAATCGGAGATCATTTTCCAGTACGCGTCATCCGCAAGCTCACGCGGAAGACTGTCGGCGGCTTTATAAGACTGAATCGTGATGAGAAATGCCGTCAGGCAAACCAGGGATCCAAAGCCGGCGGATTTAGCAAGTCGGCGACAAACCATTACACAACCTCCGTTACGAAAGTATATGAGGGGCACAATGGCACACAGATGAAAAATGAACAGTGAACAGCGAACAATGAACGATTTTGGGGAAATGTTCAATGTTCACTGTTCAATGTTCATTTTTCATTGGAAGGTGGTAGACTACCCCGCGTTCAGACTGAAGGAGGCACAACCAATGAAACTTACCGCGATTCGATCCTTGGTTGCGATTCTGGCTGTGTTCGCCATCATGCCAGTGTGTGCGAATGCACAGCAAGATTTCAGCAACGTTCAGATCAAGACCAACAAGATCAGCAACAACTTCTACACGCTCGATGGTCAAGGCGGCACGATCGGCCTGCTGGTCGGCCCCGACGGCGTGTTCATGGTGGACGCCCAGTTCGCCCCGCTGCACGACAAGATTATGGCCGCCATCCGGCAGATCACCAAGTCGCCGGTTAAATTCGTGGTGAACACGCACGTGCACGGCGACCACACCGGCGGTAACGAGGCTATGGGTAAGGAGGGCGCCACGATCCTCGCCCGTGGAACCTTGCGCAACCGGCTCATGCGCCCCGCACCGGGCGCCAACGGGCAAGCGCCTCCGCCAACTCCCGCGCCGGGGTTGCCCGTAATCACCTATAACGCGAACTCGCAACTCGCGTTCCACATGAATGGCGAGGACGTGCAGTTGATTCCGATTCCGAACGCTCACACCGACGGCGACACCATGGTTCGTTTCGTGCAGAACGACGTGATCATGACCGGCGATTTCTTCCGCTCCGTCCAATATCCCAACATCGACCGGGGCAATGGTGGCGGACTGAACGGGATGATCAATGGGCTGGGACAGATCATCGCGCGTTCTGGGCCGAACACGAAGATCATTCCGGGTCACGGGCCCACGGTGGATCGGAACGCCGTCATCGCGCATCGCGACATGATGCTGGCGGTTCGGGATCGCATCTCGAAAATGATCAAGGAAGGCAAGAGCGAGGCCGACGTCATCGCGGCGAAGCCCTGGTCTGATTTCGATACCAAGATTCCCCAGTCGGACGCCAAAGTCGGCAACACACAGGTGACCGTCTCACAGCGGTTCGCCACGCAGGTGTACGCCGAGCTCAGGCCGACCCGGTAGATCAGGCGCGGATCATCAACTCTGCAACTGGGTGGAAGAGAACATCGAGGAGACGCTGAGCTTTTACAAATTACCGTTAAACGGAGAGGGCAAAAGATGAGGTTGAAGAGGCTCCTTGCTGCGCTTACTGCAATCTGTGGGCTGGCGGCGATGACAGCCTTTGGTCAGCAACGGGCAACGGCTTTGCCCCGCCACTTGAGCGTTGATGTCGATGTTGTATTGGTCAACGTAACCGTAACAGATTCGCAGCGACATTATGTTGCAGAGCTGGAGAGGGAGGATTTCCGACTTTGGGAAGACCGAATCGAACAGAAGATCGAGTACTTCGCCTCAGAAGACATCCCGCAAACTGTTGGGATTGTATTTGATGTTTCTGGCAGCATGCAGAATAAAATCACCGTCGCGCAGGAAGCCGCGATGAAGTTCCTGCAGATGGGAAAACGGGACGATGAATTTTTCTTGATCGAATTCAACGACCGCGCGGAGTTGTCGAGAGATTTCACAGCGAACTACGCGGAATTGGAAAAGCACATCGTCACGGCCTCCGCCGCGGGAAACACCGCATTGTACGACGCTATCTATCTCGGACTTCAAAAAGTACGTGCTGCTCACAATCCGAGGAAGGCCCTGCTTCTGATTACGGATGGTGAGGATAACTGGAGCAGCTATACCCGTTCCGACGTGAAAGAATTTCTTAAGGAGTCGGATGCTCAACTCTACGCCATCGGAATCCAGAGCGGGGATTCCTATTACTTCATGAGGCCAGAAGAACGAGACCCTCGCATCCCACGCATTGCGTTGAAGGAGTTGGCGGATATGAGCGGCGGGCGCGCATTTTTCGCCACGTCTGTCGCCGATCTTGATGACATCTGCACGCGAATTGCGATCGAGCTCCAAAGCCAGTATGTCCTTGGTTATATTTCTACGAATACGAACAAAGACGGGAAGTGGCGCAAGATCAGCCTGAAAGTGGAACCTGCGAAGAATTCGTCACGCCTGTACCTTCGAGCGAAACGCGGGTACTACGCTCCACGGCGATAACTGTCCTTACGGTAAAAACACATTTACGGATAATGTGCGCTCAGACCGCCGCGCATTCCGTTTCTCGTCACGCTGCCGCCACTAGACGCGCGTGGATGATGTGTTGGGTCAGGCTGGCACTTTATCAGGTAAGGTCCTGCGCCGCGCCGGTGGTTTTCACGGCGGCAGAGATAGTTATTTCTGCCGCTAAGAAACTCGTGCCGAAGGCGGAAATAGCTATCTCCGCCCGGGAAATAGATGTCTCCGCCGCACAGATAACCGTTTCCAGAGCGGAGATAATCGCGTCGTGTCTATAAATAATGATGTGCGAGGCGGACATAACCGTGTCCGGAGCGGATATAACCGTCTCGCGTTTGGAAATGATCGTTGCCGGCTTGTTGATAATCATCTCCGCGGCGGAGATAAGTATCTCCGTTACGGAGATACTTATCTTCGCGAGGCAAGTCCGCAACTGGTTGATTCCTGGAGTCCAAGGTCCGGCCGGAGATAACTATCTCTGTCACGGAGATAAGTATCTGCGTGACGGAGATAAATATCTCCGAACCGGAGACGATCGCCGGCGTTTCGCCGATACTCGTCTCCGGGATGGAAATGAGTGTATCCGGTCCGAAAATGATTATGGGCGTCTCACCGATGATGATCTCCTTGGCGGAGACGATCGTTTCCTTGACGGAATTAACCGCCGGCGCCACGATGATGACCGTTTGGGATTCATCAATGGCCGTTGATGACACGGAAATAATCGTCAATGAGACCGAGTTGATCGCGTTCGTTTGGAGTTTTGTCTTCCGTGTCACGCCTCTATACAGGGCACGGCGCGGTCCATTCGAACAGGATACGATTTCGCAATTTTTACAGTTAATTAGCGTCTATCTCGGTGCAACGGTCATGACATAGTTCTCTCGTGCACCAATCTGGACGAACCGCAACCGGGTATAAAATTTACCGATGCGTTTCCACTGATCCCAGTCTCAGGGACGACCTCGAACCGATTGTCCAAATCGAAATGAGGTGTGATGCAGCCACAAATCAGACTCGGCCGGATCTTCGGAATCGAGATTGGACCTACCTTTATTAATGGTTCACCCGTTCCCGTAATTCTCACCGCAACATACGCATCACAACACACAGCGGCAATCTTTCTTTGATGAATGGTTCGGATTCGGCGTTGAATGGCATCTAGCAGCCATCGGGACAAAACGCGCTGGATGTGACGGTGCTCAACCGCCTCATCATGGCTCACTGCGCCTTATCCGGGCCGGGATCCGTCTACGGGTTGTTTAGCTAATATTGCCGTATGGCCAAGTTTGATTCCATTCATGAGGCGAAGACGAATCTCTCTCGGCTTATTGAGCGCGCATGCGCCGGCGGGAAATTGTTATTGCTCGCGGCAAAACGCCTGTCGTCAAGCTGGTGCGGATCGACTCTGAAATGCCAACCGCAAATTCGGGGCCATGAAGGGACGTGCTCGAGTGACTCACGCGTTTTTCGAGCCCTTACCGGAAGAAGAATTAGCAGCCTGGGGCCAATGATCGTGTGGATCCTCCTCGATACACATGCATTCTTATGGTGGCTCGACGGGATCCTCACCTGCCTCCATTTGCCGATACCCGACCTGAGAGACAGAAACGGTGCGCGAGCCCACCTCAGTGTTGATGCATCATTCGCATATGGGGGCCGACGTTTCCGGTTGGTCGCAAGTGGAGAAACACGGCGAATGCTCCAGGATGGCCGCCATAGACGGATTTGAGCTGAGGTGGAACTCCGTAAGCTGTTGCTTGAAATCCCAATCCCACATTCAAGAACGATGGTCCGATTGGAAGGTCACGCTCATAACCGAACGTATAAGCCTGTACGCGGCCAATCGGATCTTCCTCGACCTCGAACGCCGCCGGTGTTTCTCCCACCAGGAGTGTGCGCTCCCGATCCACATTCTCGATCCGAGTCCACGCCCAATTCCGATCAAAGAAATTAACAGTGGATTCCGCTGTGTAGGAGTTGAAGATACGTGCGCCACGCCCAGGCAGATCTTTGTTCCTGCCCCAGATCAGACTTGATGAAACGTGGCCGCGTGAAAGACGAACATTGTGGTGTAGAGATGCCGTCGTGCGAAACGTATCCAGATTTGGTTCCAATGCTTCTCTCTTATTAATCCGGCCAACGGAGAACTGTCCGGCAAACGTGCTGCCCAGACTTACTGTCAGGCGAGACGAAAACGAATCGGGTTTGCCGGTATCAATGTTCCAACGATTTTCACCTGGCTCGCGTCCATGAAAAGTCGAAGCCTCCAATTGCAGTGGACCTTGTGAAAAACCCACCGTAATGACGCTGTCTGAAACATGCGTTGAGTCTTCCTGGTGATGCCCGAGGACGGCAACCGGATTTTCCGATGCAGACGCGCGGTGCGGATAGGCGGTCGGTCCGAGAGCAGGCTCACCAACAGGACCGCCATAGATGAACAACCTTGCGCGTTCGCTCACCCAAAAATCGTAGCGGCCTGCAAACTCCATGAACAGCTCGTGCGGATGCTGTCCATCAACAATCGGCAATCCATACGCGGTTTCGCCCGATTGAAAGAGTTCCGGATACCGGCGGGCGGTGACAGTAGCAGGTTCCAGGCTGAACATTGTACGGAAGGTTACCGTGTGGCGGCCGAAATCGCGGGAAAGCATCGGCATCAGCCAATTAACCGAGAACAGTTTGTCCGTCCCGCGCGGTCCTGTCTGCTGTGCATCAAGCACGAACCCATTCGCATGAAACATCAAAGTCCAATTCCCGAGGGACGTATGAAACACCGGAGCCGACTCGGAAGTCGTCTTCGGTTCAACGCTTGTTCCGGAAGAGAGAAATCCAACGGAGTTCTCCATCGCCGCCATGCCTGGCATGGTCGTCTGCGCGCAGAGCGGATCGGCGTTACCAAAGAAAATAATGGTCAAACACATACAGAAGAAACAGAGATTGCTTCTCCTCATGAAACTCCTCACTCGTGCAGTCGCTGCTGCAAACAAAGAAAAGGCGTCGTTGCTTCACGTGACGTACGAAGTTTGGGAATTCTCGAGTGATGGAGTCGGGCTAGATCCGAAGAACCGAAAGACGAACGACCGGAGACGGCAGATGAGGTGGCCTCTCTGCGATGAAACCGCTAATGCCAAAATCGAACCCCGCCAGGGGTCCAACTGTTGCCGGTATCGCAGGCATTTGTAAAGTAACCTTCACGCCGGAAGACAATTTGGAGTCCGCGACGGGTCCTTGGTTACAGGGGCTATTACCGTCACGCGATGGTACCGGAGCCTTTGAGGGAGTCTCCGCGTGTTTATGGCATGGCAGTTCTGAACTCGTTGCCGGCACGTCTACGTGTCTTCCAAAGGAGCTGAAGAGACACGATCCGCCGCACTGTAAGTGCAGCAGCAACACGCCGACCAGAAGTGCAGAAAGCATCTTCATAGTAATGAGGCGAGAATAACACAAGCGCACGAATAACGATCGCACCTGCGAACGTGACAGGCCGAAGTCCCCTCACTTCTGAGCGCATGTTCTGACATTGGTCCATTCTTAGCGATGAAGTGAGTGTGGTTCTTACATTTCTGCGGTTCAGGGAAATTCAACGATTTCCAATCCATGCACAAGGGCAGCATTGGCCATTCGCACATCAAACGTGATCATCCGTTCTGCCAGACCTGACAGGGCTAGCACGATGTGCAGGGCATCCAAGGTGCGAACAGGAACGGATTCCGTAGAAAGCAACATCCGTTCCGCATCACGATGAATTCCGGGAGTGATTCCCAGGCGGCGGTAATATCCGGATTCAGCGTCAGCCAGCATTGCATCGTGAATTTCCTTGACCTGTCTCGCATTGAGACGACCTTCTCTTTTTCTCCGCGCAGCGGCAGAGACGACTTCGGTGATACAGAGCTCCGAGATCATCAGATCCTGACGGGCCCGAAGAAAATTCTCTAGCTGTTCGCTTTCGGCTTCCGGCATGTAGATCTTTGCCAACGCGCTGGAATCGATATAAACGCCGGTCTTCTGAGTAGCGGCTTCGGGCGGCTGGTTTTTCAGGTTCGTTCCTCGCGGCCGTCAAGGACTGCTCGAGAGAGCGTGAGTTTCAGTCTCGGCATTTTGCGGCGGAACGCCGCTCGCCCTCGAAAGGGTTTAGTCGAGGGAAGACGCGGCGGAACCAGGCGGGCGACCGGCCGGCCGCGATCGGTTATCGTGATTTCCTGTCCCTTCTGGACCTCTTCAATCAACGCTGAAAGATTCTGGCGAGCTTCCCGAATGCCTGCTTCCCTCATACGTACATTGTGCTACATGTAGCATCTCGCGCACAAGATGTCACCCGCGAATCGGGGGCGGAATATGAGGGAAAGAAAACTCTAGCGAGGCGCCAGGATTTGGTCGAGGAGGGCAACCGCACCGGTGCGTTCCAAATGCGGATACCGCAATCCGTCGTGGTAGTCGATGCGTACGGTCCGGTAATGATCCCCATTCTTGACTAAAAGCTCTATCGAGGTTCCGGCCCTCTGGGCTTCCTTGATGGCAGCCTTGAGGCGATCGATATTGTAGGCGATGCCGTCAACCGCAATGATCTGAGTGCCGACCGTCAAGCCCTTCTGGTAGGCCAATCCTTCCCACAAGACTTCCGTCAGCTTGCCTTCATTTCCGATAATCATCCCGAGCGAATACGTGAGGTCCGAAATTTTGCGGCGTTCCTCTTCGTTCTTGAAATATTCGGAAGGTGTCTCCTTGTAGACGAGCTTATAGCCGCCGCGGTGCAGGCCGTCGAGGGGGGCACCAGGTCCATGTCCATCGAGCAGGGAACGGAGGAATTTGGTCCAATTGTAAGGCTGAACGCGGTTCAGGGCATTCACCACGTCGTCAAAGATGTAGGTCACCGGGATGTAGCTGCCGTCATTGATTCCGAAAAAGGCGCGGGCGAAATCGTCCAGCGACCGTGCGCCATGGGAAAGTTCGCGAATCAATGTATCGGCGTCGAGCCAGACAAGCTGGCCTTCCAGATAATAGTCTTCGCTTCGCTGCCAACTGCGCCAGGGCAGCGGCCGGCGCAAGGCCATTATGGGATCATTTGTCGTGTCCTCCAGAGAACGCCACTCACGTCCTACCCGGTGATCGTACGCCGCTGCTGTAGCGGCAATCGCGTCCAGAGCCTGTTGCTTCGTCCACAGACCCGAGCGAGCGGCGAGCACAAAGCCCCAATACTCGGTCTGACCTTCATAGACCCATAACAGACTGTCGCGCATCGGCGTGTTAAAGTTCGGAGTCCAGAGATCGGCGGGACGCCGGAATTTGCCGTTCCAGGAATGCGTGTATTCGTGGGGCAGGAGATCCCGCCTGTCGACATTCTTTTCCCATTCGGTGAAGTAAGTCGCAGCGGTGCCGTTCTCGCTCGACTGATGATGCTCCAATCCGATCCCGCCCATACGATTGGTGAGAGCGAGAAGAAGATCATAGTGATCGTAATGGTGCGAACCGAAAAGCTTATTAGCCTGCTCGACCAGCCCACGGTGCGCCGCCAAGTGCTCCGGCTTCATTTCCAGCAGATCCGCCCGGTCCGCGACGATATCCAGGTGGACAGGGGCCCCACCGCTCGCCTCCAAATCAACCCGCTTGAAATACCGGCCGGCGAATATCGGTGAGTCGACTAGTGTTTCCAGCGGGACTCGCTTGAAGTTGGTGATGCCGCCACTGCTGGACGCGGTCTCCAGAGCCGTGGCGAATTGCCAGTTGCCGGGCAGGCGAACACTGGGTTCGACCATGATCTGGCGCGTGAAATAGGCGGCCGGATAGAGCATGATGGCGTTCCATTGCAAGTTCAGCATCTCCGGCGTCATCACGATGCGGCCCTCATCCGTGTCTACCGGAGAGAGGTACTGAAATTCCGTATCCAGCGTTGTGGCGTTCGCAGGAACCGCGATATGAAAAGCGAATACGTTTATCGTGTCGCGCCGCCACTCTACCGGCATACCGTTAGCGCGTATCGTAAGCCCGGCAAGTTTGTCGATTCTCCCTGTGGGCGAGTGATTACCGGGCAACCATTGTGGGTAGAAAAGCACGAGGGAATCGCCGCCTCGCACCGGAATACTTTCCCGAACTATGAAAATGTGGCGATCGACATCGGTCGCGTCCACAGTCAGCCGGATCGTTCCGGGATAAGGTATGTCTCGCGGCGAAGCAATAGCGGTTGGCGCCGCCGCCGGTTCGGGCCTAGCACTCTGTTGAGTGAAACCCTGGCTGTTACTCAGAATGAGAGTGCAGTAGAGGAGCCAAAGGAAATTTGAAGACTTCTTATTCGTCATGACCCACCGCGTTAGTATAGTGCAAAGTGATCTTACGGATCGCTACAGTGCCACCTAACCTTTCGGGTGATGCGCCCACGTCGCGTTTTCCTGCATGCTTGCCTCAGGAGAGAATCAAATGACAGGAACCTGGCAGCAGTTCTCAAAAGAGATATGTGAAGTCGTCGATCAGGCCGGCAAGTCGATCGTTGCAGTGGATGGCCGGGCGGAACATACGTCCAGCGGAATCGTTTGGCGCCGGGACTCCGTCTTGACAGCGGCGCACTCCATACGGCGCGAGACCAACATCGGTGTGATTTTCGGCCCCGGCCGATCTGTCGCGGGGCGGCTTCTTGGCAGAGACCGCGGAACGGATATTGCTTTGCTGAAACTGGATCAAGATATAGAAATGCAACCCGTGCAATTCGGAAGTACCCAAGAACTTGCCGTTGGAGAATTCACGGTTGCTGTTGCCCGGACACGCCGGGGCAATATCGTCGCAAGCGCTGGAATCATCAGTGGACTGATGAGCGAATGGCAGGTGGCCCGGACGCGTATCGACCAATTCATCCGTCCGGACCTCTATTTGTATCCCGGCTTTTCCGGAGGGGCGCTACTGGATGGCCGTGGCGAAGTATTGGGACTGAATACCAGTGGACTGATTCGCGGAAAACCAATCACGATACCTTCGTCCACTCTTTCACGCATCGCCGAAGAAATTGCCGCGACGGGGCACGTCGCGCGGCCCTATATCGGCGTGGTTATGCAGCCTGTCGAGATTCCTGAATCCCTTCAGAAGAAAGCAGGAGTGAATGCGAATGCAGGTTTGCTGGTGATGCATGTCGAATCGGGCGGGCCCGCCGACCAGGCCGGCGTTCTTCTTGGTGACCTTCTTTTGGATATGGAAGGACAATCTTTTAGCGACTTGGAAGATGTCTACCAGGCTCTCGGGCAGAAAGGAGCCGGACAAGAGGTCCAGACCTCTTTGATTCGTGGCGGACAGCGGCTCCAACTTACAATCCGCGTCGGCGACCGCCCTCCGCGCTAGACTCTATGCTGGATCTCTGGATCATGACATTCTCCGCCGCGCGCCGGGAATGGCTGTCAAAGACGGTGAGCGGCGAACCCGAGATCCGCATCGCCGGGACAGCCGCAACTTTCCCATTCCTGCAGTCGCTGATGTCGGAGACTTCGGCGGATATTTCACTGATCGATCTGCAGCCGGAGATGCCGGCCGGCACCACCCGTGCTTGGTTGAACGAATTGCTCGAGGTGACCTCAATCGTACTACTCGTTCCAGAACCCGATCCGGCCGTGGTGAACCAGATCCGTCGCGCGGGAGTAGGTGGCTTTCTGCAGTCGAATGCCTCATCGGAGCAGATTGTTCAGGCAATCAAATCCGTTGCATCAGGCCTGATGGTTTTTGACAGAGCTCTCGCGCCTCAATCCCCGGACGATGAACTTTTAGAGCAACTCACTTCTCGCGAAAATGAAGTTCTTCGGTTGCTCGCCGACGGTCTGGGGAATAAAGAAATCGCCGTCAAGCTGAGCATTTCGGAACACACAATCAAGTTTCATATCCATTCCATCCTTGGAAAACTCGGTGCCGCCTCGCGAACCGAAGCCGTGACGCGCGGGCTGCGAAGGGGCATCATTGAGCTCTGAGTGGGGACACGCCCCGAATTTCTGAGTTGCAAGAAATTCGGGTTGCGTTCCCAAAATTCAAAAGTCGATCGAACCCATACGGCCGGAGCTGTAGTCCTCAAACGCTTGACGAATTTCCTGCGGCGTATTCATGACGAATGGCCCATATCGCGCGATGGGTTCATTCAGAGGCCGGCCGCCGATGAGCAACACGCGGGCTGACGATTCGTTCTCGGGCGGCGCTGCGATCCGGATTTCATCACCATCTCTCTCAAAGGAAGCCATGTTGCCGCGCTGGACGTTGGCAGTTTGGCTGCCGAAGCGAACCGGACCCTGAATAACGTAGGCCAACGCGTTGAAATCTCGCGCTACAGGCTGGATGACTTTGCCTCCCGGTTCGAGCACGAAATCCAGATAGAAAATCGGCGTGCGCGTTTCAATGACGGCGCGAACGCCTAGCGATTCACCCGCTACAACACGCACTGTTACCTTTCCATCAGCCGTATGGGCGGAAGGGATCCTGCCTGCCGGAATTTCCTGATAATGCGGGCGGATCATTTTGTCGGTCTTCGGAAGGTTCACCCAGAGCTGCACGCCGTGAAGCGTTCCTCCGGTCCGCTGAAATTCCCTCGAAGGTTCTTCGGAGTGAACAACACCGCGGCCGGCTGTCATCCATTGAACGTCGCCCGGCTCGAGCTTTCCTTCGTGCCCCTGCGAGTCCTTGTGCCGGAAGCTGCCCGACAACATATAGGTCACTGTTTCAAAGCCTCGATGTGGATGATCCGGAGCGCCCTTCGCCTCTCCCGGCCCGACCTCCATTGGACCCATTTCGTCGAGCAGGAGGAATGGATCGAAATCAGATAAGGTATCCGAAGGAAATGGCCGGTGAACAAGAAACCCAGCTCCTTCCAGCGTGGGAATGCCTTTGATGATGCGAGACACGGAACGAATTGCCATAATCGACTCCTTCTACGTAGTACTGGTGTTGTAAATGTGGCAAACGTTGAGTAGAACGTATTCCCCTCCTCGGAGAGGAGGGGTGGATGCGCCGAGCGCAGCGAAGGCGCGGACGGGGTGGTCAGTTCGGCGGGGACGTTTCGGCCGAACTGCCCACCCCGGCGCGCCAGCTTCTATTAAGCTGTCGCGCCACCTCTCCTCTGCGAGGAGGGGAATGAACTCAAGCAACCATCGCGACTTCCGCCGGTTCCAACGCCAGCGCGAGTACCTCATCGATGGATTTCACGGCGTGAAACTGCATCTGCTGCCGCACATCGGCAGGCAGATCATCCAGGTCAGGTTCGTTGCGCTCCGGAAGGATGACATCCGTCAATCCGGCTGCCTCGGCTGCCATGACCTTCTGTTTGAGGCCGCCGATCGGCAGAACTCGGCCCTGAAGCGTTACCTCGCCTGTCATACCGACAGTGCTTTTCACGGGTCTGCCGCTGAGCAGTGAAGCAAGCGCCGTGACAATCGTCACGCCTGCGCTGGGCCCATCCTTGGGAATCGCGCCGGCGGGAACGTGGATATGAAATTCCCGGCCGTTGAAAGAACGCTCGTCAATTCCCAATTCGGAGGCGTGACTTTGCACGTAAGTCAGAGCAATGCGGGCCGACTCCCTCATGACATCGCCCAATTGACCCGTGAGCACGAGTCCACCATTACCCGTCATGGACGCTGCTTCCACGAAGAGGACGTCACCGCCGGTTCCGGTTACCGCCAAACCGGTTGCAACGCCCGGAGTCGCAGTGCGGGCCGCTGCTTCGTGATAGACCTTCTGCCGGCCCAGTGCATCCCGCACCGTTAGGCGGTCGATGGCGACGGGTGGCTGGCGCTCGCCTGAGGCGATCGCCGTTGCAGTCTTCCGAAGCAACGTGCCCAGTTCCCGCTCGAGCTGACGGACGCCCGCCTCACGGGTGTAGTCCGTTATAACAAGGCGCAGCACAGCATCATCGATGCTGACTTCATCCACGCGCAAACCATTCCGTTCGATCTGCCGCGGCCACAGGTAGCCGCGAGCGATGGCGATCTTCTCGTCAGTCGCATAGCCATCGAACCGAATCACTTCCATGCGATCCAGGAGCGGTCCTGGAATGGTTTCGGCCACGTTCGCTGTTGCAATGAACAGAACATGCGAGAGGTCGAGATCGACATCCAGGTAATGATCCTGGAACGAATGATTCTGTGCCGGGTCGAGCACTTCCAGAAGCGCAGACGAAGGATCGCCGCGCCAATCGGCGCCGAGCTTGTCGACCTCGTCGAGCATGATCACGGGATTCATTGTACCGGCGTCGCGCAATGCCCGCACAAGCCGGCCGGGCAAAGCTCCGATGTAGGTGCGTCGATGACCGCGGATCTCGGCCTCATCGCGAACGCCACCCAAGGACATCCGGACAAATTTTCGCCCGGTCGCCCGCGCGATGGACTCGCCAATGGACGTCTTTCCGGTTCCCGGAGGCCCGATCAAAGTCAGAATCGCTCCCGATCTCCGGTTATCGACCAGGCCACGCTCCGCGCGCAGCTTGCGAACCGCAAGATATTCGGTGATGCGCCGTTTAACATCCTCCAGACCCGCATGGTCGGCATCCAGTACTTCCCGCGCGTACTTTGGGTCCAGACGCTCTTCCGACCGTTTGGACCAGGGCACGGCGAGCAGCCAGTCGAGATACGTACGAATCATGGATGCCTCGGCGTTCGACTCCCCCATCTTGTCCAGGCGCGCGAGTTCACGTTCGGCCTGTTTTTGAACCGGCTCAGGCATCTTGGCGTCATGAATCTTTTGCCGGTACTCCTCAATAACGGAGCCTTCGTTTTCACCGAGTTCCTTGCGAATCGCGTCCATCTGCCGGCGCAGAAAATATTCGCGCTGCTGCTTCTGAGTTCCGGACTCCACCTCGTCTCGAATGCGCCGGCGCACGTGCAATTCCGCAAGCCGCTCCTGCTGAAACCGCAACGCAAGCTTTAAACGTTCGGTGACATCGAGAGTTTCGAGCAGTTCGACCTTCTGCGAGAAATTCAAATCCGGCGAATAGCCGGCAGTGTCCGCCAGGGCTCCTGGAAGCGTAATCGATCGCACAAACCCACGCAACCGTCCATCGTCGCCACGGAGCTCGAGAATCTCCTCGACAACCGCCCGATACTCGCGCTCCAGTTCACGCGTCGCCGCCGGAGGCGGAATAATGTCGGGACGCTCCTCCACATTTACTTTAAGGCGCCCATCCGAGTCCGTCTGGGCCGCACCGGGTGCTCCTCGATGAAGACCCATGAGAGACACGGCAAATCCACGTCCGGGCAGTTGGACACGTTCTGTAACTTCCGCGACGACTCCTACCTTGGCGTACGTGTTGCCGCGGCGCGGCATCAGGAAAATATGCTTATCGGTGCCGGCGTCCAATGCCAACGTGACGGGCATTCCAGGGAAAACCACCGTATCGTCCAGAGAAATGAGCGTAAGCCTTGTCATAGTGCCAACGATATGCATATATTTGATGTTGTCAACTATTGAGGGACTAAACAGTATCTCTTATGAAATCAACCAAATCCCAGGCATGCGAGGCCTGGCAGCTTCTAGTGAAATTTTTCTTCACCCGGCGGGCAGACTTGCCTGTGCTTGCCTCGGAGTTTGACCTGTCGCCCGCGCAGTGTCATGTCTTGCATTTGATCGAGCCGGACCGGCCTATCCCGATGGGCAGGATCGCCGACGCCCTGGCGTGTGACGCGTCGAACGTGACCGGGCTCATCGATCGGCTCGAATCACGCGGCCTCGTCCAGCGCCAGCCCTCTCCAGAGGACCGGCGCGTCAAAGTGCTTCAACTCACTCCAGCAGGATTTCGCCTCCGTACCGCCATGCTGGAACGCATGACGAAACCACCGGATACCTTGGGCCGCCTGTCGATCAACGAGCAGCGCGCGCTGGTAAAAATCCTCAGGCGCCTGTTGGACTAGCGTTCTTCACGGTGGCATCCGTGTTGCATTAGCAAACGCGTTCGCGGAGGTGAAAAATGACCTACACGTTGATTCCCCTCATGGTTTTCCTGGCTGTTTTGCTGGTAGGAGGTACCGCACTCATCGCGGATGCTGGAATCCGGCTGGTTCGCGGTGATCGGAGGTAAGTATGTTGTATCTATTAGAAGTTAATGCATTAGTTGTTGCCTTTGTCTTCGCGGGCGCGGGCCTCATCATGTTCGGTTTATTCGCCTGGCAGGAGGCCAAAGCGTATGCGGCGGCTCGCCAGAGAATGTACCAACGCATCGCCACTCTCGTGACCCAGCCTCGATTTTTCGCGAATTCTTTCGCGATTTCGCGAAGTGGTTCGCGATCTGACATCAGAACGTAAGTTTCACCGACAACTGGGCCTGGCGCGGATCGCCGACGCCTTGACGAAGGAACCCGTCGAAATTGAACAAACCGGGCGAAACCAGAGGATTCACGTTGTTGTCATTGTTGAATGTGTTGAACATCTCGATCTGCGGGACTATCGCGAAGCGGTCATTGAGTTTGAACGGCCGCTGCAGCCGCCAATCGAACGAGAAAAACTCGTTGTTCTTGCGCAGGCTGTTGCGGTCCGCGCCTTTGCGCGGTTCCGGGCTGATCGGTTGCGCCGAATGCGCTTGCATGCGGGCGTCGGCGATGAAACCTTTCCCAAGATCCCAGTACGAGAAGAAATTGAATCTGTGACGTTCATCCCGATCCGAGGGAGAGTATTCAAGGTAGAGCCTCTTCAGGTCAAAGTAGCGGAAAGTGAACGGATCGCGTTCGTTGGAATCGTCGTCCCAGTCCTGTGAGTAGGTGTAGTTGCCTTCCAACTGGAATCTCCGGCTGAAACGCTTCCGTACTCCGAACGTCACGCCGCGATAGAGAGATTTCGCGGAACTCACCGTGTCGGTGACGTCACCCAGATTCTTGAACAAGACCGAGTTCGCGTTGGGATTGATGAAGCGCGTGAGATGAACGCCCTTCGACCAGGTGAAATCCAAATAGGCGATGACATCCTGCGCCACTCGTTGCTGGAAGGCGGCGTTAGTCGTGTAGATGCGGGGATTCGCATAGTCTTTACTGAATACGGTCACGCCGGCTCCGACCGGAAGAGTTCCCGCCGGAATCGAGGGCGGCACCAGCACGCCGGGGTACGTCGGAAGATCGCCGCCCGCCGTATTGAAAAACCCGCCAGTTGGCGGCAAGCCGGCCGCGATCGACTGTTGCTGGATGCCATTCGTCGTGATCGCGCCGACCTGCGTCAACATGTTCTGACGAGCGTTGTAGATTCCCCAGCTGCCACGCAGGACAGACCTCCCGTTTCCTGCGGCGTCCCAGGCAAAGCCCAGGCGCGGCTGAAACATCTTTTTCTGATTGTGAATCGTCCCATCGGATGGAAAAAGCGGATTGCTCAAATAAGGACCGTAAGCCGTCTTCGCGGGATCCAGAGTGGGATCGGGGAAGATTTGCGCTTCCCAGCGGAGACCGTAATTGAGCGTAAGATTCTTCGTCGCCTTCCAACTGTCCTGCAGAAACAGGCCGTAATCCTCGTTCTTGATCGAGGACGCGCCGGCCGCATCGGTGGTCGGTCCACTCAGTGCCGCATGCTGGAGATAAAGAAGCATCGGCGTGTTGGGAGCCGACCCGCCCGGACAGGTCTGGCCGAAATTGATCCACGAGCCATTCCCGCAAACGGCGGCCCTCGGACCGTATCCGGATCCGAGTGAGGCAGGCGACGCGTAGTGCAGAAAACCTACCGTGTCGCTGAAGATGTAGCGTCCCGTGAAAAAGCCGCGGAAGACTTGAGTGTTCACGCTGTGCACCCATCCGCCGCCAAACTTGATGTTGTGGGCGCCTTTGATGATTGAAAACTTGTCGCTCAAGTCCGTGCGCCAGAAAAGCTCGTCGATAGCCGGTTCCAGAAAGAAGGGTTGGCCGAACCGGAAGGTTGTCGCAAAACCCATCGCGGTATCCGGAACCTTCGAGGAGACGGCGTTACGCGGACGATTCTCCCGCGAGTAACTCATGTGGAACTCGTTCAATTTGGTTGCCGAGACCGTCGTGAAGAGGTTGCCGTTGACCACGTTGATCTTCGACGGACCCTCGATTCCATTGGCTGAGTTTCCATAGGTCGGCACATCGAAAGTCTGATTGGTGTTCTTCGAATAGTCGAAATTATACGAGACCGCCAAGAAGTTCCTGGGAGTGAAGTTCCAGTCGAAGCGGCCAAGCGCCGCACTGTTATTGATCGAGTGGATGACCGGCTGGTTTTCATCCTGGCCGAACCGGGTCCTGAAGAAGTTGACCAACGCGACCCGCTGGCAGTCGGCACTGCCCGCGATGGCTGTATCGTTGACACCCACTACGGGAGCAGAAATCGAACACGGACTACCGATAGCAGTATTGAGATTGTCACGGCGCAGATTTTCGAAGATCTGCTCGAACGTGCCGAAAAAGAATGCCCTGTCCCGGACAATCGGTCCGCCGATGCTTCCGCCGGACTGTTCGCGGCGGAAATCCTGAAGCGGTTTGCCGTCGGAGGTATTGGAGGTCAGAGCTTCGAGCCGCTGGTAATGGAACACGCTTCCGTGTATATCGTTTGTCCCGGATTTGGTGATGACGTTGACTACACCGCCGGCCGTGCGGCCGAACTCGGCGCTGGCCCCGGTGGCCACGACCTGGAACTCCCTCACGGCTTCCATGCTGATGTCCACGGCGGCTCGTTGCCCTCCGACTTGCTCACCGAAAAATCCATTGTTGTAGTCGCCGCCATCGAGGGAAATGTTGTTGAAAATGCCGCGCTGGCCGGCAAAGTTGATCTCGTCGCCGTCCGGGCCTTGCACTATGCCGACTCCGGGCGTGAGTGTCAGCAGGTCCTCGAATTTGCGCCCAAGAACGGGAGTGTTAGTCACCGTGAGTTCATTCAGCGTCACGCTGGACTCCACTCTTGTCACTTCGATTGGCTCGGCGGAAACCGTCACCTCTTCCGTTATGCCGGATACTCTCATAGAGATCGGCAGCGATAGGGCCTGGCCGACGGTCAGCTCCACGTTCTCCTGAACGATGGTCGCGAAACCGGGTTGTGACGCTGTCACCGTATAGCGGCCAGGCGGCATTTGTAAAAATGCGAACCGGCCGCCGGCGTCGCTGACCTGGCTCCTCGTGAAATTTGTGTCCAGGTTCTTGGCTTCCACCCTGGCCCCAGGTACTGCCGCGCCTGTTGGATCGACGATCGTGCCCTGGATGACGCCGGTCGTGACCTGCGCCTGACTCCAGGCAAGCGCTGTACATGTATTAAAAATGAATACGAATAAAAGAGTCCGTTTCATATAGGAGGTGCCTCCCACAATTACCGTAACGTATGGATGGAGCGCATTCCCCTCCCCGCAGAGGAGGGGAATAGCGAGGCATCTTAACTCGAAATGAACAATCGTCAACTCAAAATTCACATCCGGGGATGCGAACTTGTTGATAGTCTGTCTCGCATGCGTGGCGAATCCGGCGCTTCCGAACCCATCCTCTGCGCCCACCTTTTACGCAGAGTGGACGAAAAACTGATCGATCTGTTGAGTTCGCTCACATCGAGTGAATGGGATGTCCAGACGATCGTGCCACGGTGGAAAGTCCGCGACGTCGCGGCGCACCTGCTCGATACGGCACTGCGCAAGCTGTCGATGGCTCGGGACTCTTGTTATGTGGAAAGCGTTGACTTCCGGTCGCCTCAAGACCTGATCACGTTGGTAGATCGTCTGAATCGGGAAGGCGTGACCGTCTACCGGCGTCTAAGCCCGTCTCTTCTGATCGACTTGATGAGGGTGGCCTGTGAACAGAGTGCTCGTTTCCATGAGTCCCTCGACCCGTTTGCCCCTGCTCGATTCGCCGTCAGTTGGGCGGGAGAAGAGACCTCTCTGAATTGGTTTGATACGGCCCGAGAATTGACGGAACGCTGGCATCACCAGCAACAGATTCGACTGGCCACGAATCGTCCGGGCATTATGACTCCGGATCTGTACCATCCGGTTCTCGAGTGCTTCGTGCGAGGACTGCCCCATGCGTATCGGAACGTCGACGCACCTGACGGAACTTCGCTTCTGTTGGAGATTTCCGGCGAATGCGGAGGGCGTTGGCTTCTGTCCAGACGAGCGGCACAATGGCGTTTTGTAAAGCCGCCGGAGGGAGAATTCGCTTCACGAGTGGTGATACCTCAGGAATTGGCCTGGCGTGTATTTACCAAAGGCATTGATCGCGACTCGGCTCGCAAACAGATTAAGGTCGAGGGCAATACAGATTTAGCGGAGAAAGTTTTTCATCTGACGGCTATCGTTGGTTAACGCCGTGAGAAATGCAGACGATCCACTGTAGGGGCGGTCTATCAAGGTGTGAATGAATTGGCAATGCTGAGAAATGCGGCAGAATATTCCCCTCCTCGCAGAGGAGGGGTGGACGCGCCATCATAAAATGGATCCGTTCCGAAATCGGCGCGGCCGGGGTGGTCAGTTCGGCGAAGCTATTCAGGCCTAAACATTTTGCCGAACTGACCACTTACGGCTTCGTGCTATCGCGCTTGCGCTTCGCGGACCGCCCCTACAGTCTTGCAGGGTCGCGGCGTTGTGCGCCACGCCAGCGAAGATCATCGACTGTGTTGAATACCGGAACATCTGTTCGCAGGGTCGCCAGTGTGCGAAACAGAAGTGCCTGCTCCCAGCCCCCGAAGAGCACGTTCGCCAACAAGGAAGCGTTGCGGATAGAAGGACGCCACTCGTTCCAATCCCTGGGTATGTCTTCGAGGTGCGTGTAAACGGACAGGATCGAGGCGGCTGCTTTCTTACCCCAACCCCGCATGCCGGGAAATCCGTCGGCGCTATCACCGACCAGAGCGAGATAGTCGGGAATCGATTTGGGCCCAACGCCAAACTTTGCGACGACCGCTGCCTCATCAATGATGACCCGCGTTCGGCGGAGGAGTTGGACGATTCGCGTGCCCGAGACGCATTGGCTCAAATCTTTGTCGGGAGTGCAGATCACAACACGATTCACATTCGGGTCTTGGGCGGCCTTAACAGCCGCCGCCGCCAGAGCATCATCGGCTTCGAATTCCACCATCGGCCAGACCACGATTCCCATGGCCTCGAGATCACTCTCAAGGACTGGAAACTGGGAATAGAGTTCAGGCGGAATTCCTTCACCTGTCTTGTATCCTGCATACAGGTCGTTTCGGAACGATTCGATGACCCGATCGGTCGCGACACCGATATGGGTCACGCCCTCGTCTTCGATCATTCGCCTGACGGAATTCACAACGGCCCGAGCCGCCCCAATCTCCCGGCCTTTCGCATCTTTGACCGATGGAACAGCAAAAAAATGACGGAACAGTTCGTATGTGCCGTCGATCAGGTAAACATCCATCCGTTCAAGTATGCCCGACTCGGACCGAACCGGCTCTTAATGCGAACAGGACGTTCCACCGGCAGCGGGCACATAGCAATGCAGCGTGTAATCCATCACCATGCGATCGGCATTGAAGCGCCAGCCGAGCGTGCGGATTGTTCGCTTCATGCGCTTGATCCAGCCGCGCGGAATGCCGTCTTGATCGCGCTGATAGTAGAGCGGAATGACTTCGTCGCGAAGGACTCGATAAAGGTCGCCGGCATCTCGAGCGTCGTGAATATCGGTTCGCGAGTGAGTTCGTCCGTTTCCAATGGCGAAACCGTTTAACCCGTCGTAGGCCTCCGCCCACCATCCGTCGAGAACTGAAAGATTGAGGCCGCCGTTCAAAACAACCTTCTGGCCACTGGTGCCGGACGCTTCCAAAGGGCGGCGCGGATTATTCAGCCAGACATCGACGCCATGGACGAGGTGGCGGCCGACATTGATGTCATAATCCTCCACGAAGACAAACTTGTCGGCAAATTGCCGATGATGCATCAACTCGGCAATCTGCTGGAGCATACGTTTGCCCGGTTCATCGCGCGGATGCGCCTTGCCGGCGAAGATGAACTGGACCGGACGCTTCGGATCATTCACCATCGATGCAAGCCTTTCCAGGTCGGCCAAGATCAGATTCGCTCTCTTATAAGTGGCGAAGCGCCGGGCAAAGCCGATCGTCAGCGCATCCGGCGTCAGGACGCGGCGCACAGATTCCGGCGGCTCTCCTCTGTGTCTGGCCTGCTCGATTGCGCGTACACGCACAAAGTCCAATAATTGGGACTTCAGGCTGAGATGGGTTTCCCATAATTCACCATCGTCAACCTTGTCGATGCCTTCCCAGATTCGCGCATCACTGCTGTGCTCGTGCCAGCCCGGCCCAAAGTGCCTGTCGTAAAGCCGGAACATTTGGGGCGCAAGCCATGTTGGAACGTGCACGCCATTGGTGATATGTCCGAGGGGAACGGAGTCTTCGGCTTTATCCGGATACAGGCCTGTCCACATTGCGCGCGATACTTCTCCGTGTAACGCTGAAACGGCATTGGTCCGCCGGGACAGTTTCAAACCGAGAACGGTCATACAAAATTCTTCATCCGGATTGCCTTGATTTTCTCGCCCGAATTCCATAAGGCGATCGAGAGAAATTCCCAAGCATTCACGCAATGGACCCAAATGTTCTTCCATCAGATCTGGATGGAATCGATCGTGACCTGCCGGCACCGGCGTATGCGTCGTGAAAATCACTTCCCGCGACACGCGGCGAATGGCTTCATCAAAGCCGATCCCCTCATCTTCCATCCTTGTTCGAATCGCTTCGAGAACAGCGAACGCGCTGTGGCCTTCGTTGAGATGAAGAACTCCCGGAGTGATTCCCATGGCTCTCAGGGCACGGAAACCTCCGACTCCAAGCAAGAATTCCTGCCGAATCCGAACGCGTCCGTCGCCGCCATAAAGGCGGGAAGTCAGGTGTCGATCTTCGGGCAAATTACCGGGTACATTTGAATCGAGAAGAATGACGTCACACCGGCCGACCTTCAACCGCCAGACTCTCGCACTGATTAGCCCGGTTTGCGTTTCGATCTGTACCATAACAGGCTCGCCGTTCGTTCCGATCGCCAGTTCCATCGGTAGTTCGCTGACATTCGTTTCGAGGTACTCTTCCTGCTGCCACCCGTTGCGATCGAGACGTTGCCTGAAGTAACCCTGTCCATAGAACAGACCGACACCAATCAACGGAATACCCAAATCCGACGCACTCTTGATGTGATCTCCCGCAAGAACACCAAGTCCGCCGGAATAAATCGGGATCGATTCATGCAAGCCGAATTCAGCCGAGAAGTAGGCCACGGGGCGCGGCCGCAATACAGCCGCGTGTTTTGCGCCCCAGGTCCGATCCGCTTCGAGATATTCGCGATGGCGCCTATAGGCGTAATTGATGCGGCTATGCAGCATGAGTTGCTGCGCGCGGCGCTCGATGCCGTGAAGCGGAATTTCTCCAAGCATCAGGACGGGGTTGTGATCGAGCTTGTTGAATCGCACCGGGTCCAACTCGTAAAACAAACCAGCCGAATCGTGGTCCCAGCTCCACCAGAGATTCCGAGCCAGGGACCACAACCTTTCCAGGGTCGGAGCGATGAATCGATCCAGCGTTCGAGCTTCACTCACGACAGGCGCGACTTGGGCCGCAGCCTTTACCAGCATTCGCACTTCGTCCTCATGAAAAGCTCGCGGTTCCTTCGTCTGAACGATAAGAACGCCCTGCAACACACCACGATCGATCAGAGGTACACCAAGGAACGAGTGATAGTCATCTTCACCTGCTTCAAGGAAATACTTGAACCGCGGATGATTCAACACTTGTTCGACGGCAACCGGGCGTACCTCTTCAGCGACGAGACCGGCCAGTCCCTCATGGAGGCCCATGCGCAACGTGCCGACGCATTGAGGACGAAGACCCACCGTGGCGGCCAACACCAGCGTGGCTCGATCGGGTTCAAGCACATAAGTCGAGCAGACATCCGTCTGAAAACGGCTGGCAATCAGCGCAACGATGTTGGCGAGAGTTTCTGCCGACTTGCCGGCCTCCGTGGTGAGCGTTTCGAGATCTTCGAGTGTCAGTACATGAGCCGCGTCGCGTTCATCTGCGGTTCTGCTCATCTCTCCAATCCTTTCTGACCTGGAGCTTTTGGCCCCGGATATGCTGCCCATCCAGAATCTTGATGGGATCAACCTCATTGCTACCGTGTTTCAGCGAGACATAGCCGAATGCAGGCGATACACCCGCAACCTCATCGCGTATAAGGCGCAGCGAGTCGACGTCGAAGCCCTTTACCTCGAACCAACGGCGCAGTTCATCGTCTTCGCAATCACAAGGAATGTTGGTGAGAAATAATCGACGCATTTCATCTCCTTTTTAGCGTCGGGCCCACCGTCCGGATTGCTTCGGTACGCCGCTTCACGGCCTTCTTACTGCCGGCCGGTCCCCCCACGCCTTTTTGAGCAAAAAAGCGCCACGGAACATCAGCGTTCCGGGACGTTGTTGTCCTTGTATGCGAGACGCCATTGTCTCGCGGATTTCAACCGAAATTTACCCGAGTCTATTGCCGAATCTGGTCCGCAAACACGTTCACCGCCTTGAAGAGC
>Ga0209157_1000865_pt1 | contig 25595 bp, 26 predicted proteins | sample GraSoiAngelo_135_FD_185892 | JGI IMG/M metagenome (GOLD analysis project Ga0209157, IMG submission 185892) | Grasslands soil microbial communities from the Angelo Coastal Reserve, California, USA - 14_0929_05_40cm (SPAdes) (version 2) | ecosystem: Environmental > Terrestrial > Soil > Grasslands ...
GCAATCTCACGAGCATGGTGGAGATGTTCCCACTCATGAATCGCGTCGTCCCCGACGTCGCCGAGGCCTTTCGAACGGGCGGCGGCGTCCCGTACAGCGCGTTCCAGCCCGACTTCACCGGCCTCATGGACCGGCGCAGCCGCCCGCGCTACGACGAGCTCCTCTTCAGCGCCTACCTGGGAAGGCCCGAGGGGATCGTTCCGCGCCTCGAGGCCGGCATCCGCGTCGCCGACGTCGGATGCGGCTCGGGGCACTGCGTCACCCTGATGGCGCGCCGGTTTCCGAAGAGCACGTTCGTCGGCTACGACATCTCCGAGGCTGGGATCGCGAGCGCGCGCGGGGCGGCCGCCGGCGTGGGCAACGCGTCGTTCGTGGTGCAGGACGTCGCGAAGCTCGAGACACGAATCCCGTTCGATCTCATCACTGCGTTCGACGCGATCCACGATCAGGCAGACCCGGCTGGCGTGCTGCGCCGGGTCCGCGCCGCGCTCGCCCCGGGCGGCACGTTCCTCATGCTCGACGTCTGCGCGTCGAGCGAGCTGGCCGACAACGTCGGTCTGCCGATGGCGCCCTACCTCTACACGATGAGCACGATGCACTGCATGAGCGTGTCGCTCGCGGCCGGCGGTCCGGGCCTGGGTACCGCGTGGGGTCACCAGGTCGCCACCCGGATGCTGCGCGAGGCCGGCTTCGACGATGTGCAGCTGTTCGAGCGGATCGATCCGGCGAACTCGCTGTACGTCGCGCGCTGCAGTCGCTGAGGCACCGGCGTGGGCGAGCGCTTGTTCGGCGCGCGGGTGCGCCGACGCGAGGACTCGCGGCTGGTCACGGGACAGGGACGCTACGTCGCCGACGTGGCCCTTCCCGGCCTGCTTCACGTTGCGGTCCACCGCAGCCCCCACGCCCACGCGCGCATCGTCCGGGTCGATCCGACGCCGGCGCGACGCCGGCCGGGCGTGGTCCACGTGCTGGTGCCCGCCGACGCCGCCGCGCTCGGGCGGCTGCCGTTGCTCGTGCCCCACGCGAGCCTGGTGGCGCCGGCGTGTCCCGAGATCCTGCCTCAGCAAATCGTCTCGTACGCCGGCCAGGCGGTCGCGCTCGTCGTCGCCGAGAGCGCCGCCGAGGCCGAAGACGCGCTCGATTCGCTCCACGTCGAGTACGAGCCCTTGCCCGCGGTCGCCTCGCTCGGGGAGGCGCTGCGGCCCGACGGCCCGCGCGTGCATCCCGGCGGCAACGTCGCCTCCCGATTCACCCAGCGGGTCGGCGACCCGGCCGGCGAGCTGGCGCGCGCGCCCGTTGTGCTGCGCGAGCGCTTCCATCTGCACCGTGGCGCGGGCATGGCCATAGAGACGCGCGCGATCGCGGCGCGCTGGGATGACGATCTGGGCCAGGTCACCGCGTGGTCGACGACGCAGGCGCCGCAGATCCTGCGCCGGCTGCTGGCGCGCTATCTCGCGATCCCCGAGCACGCCGTGCGCGTCGTCACGCAGGACATCGGCGGCGGTTTCGGCCCGAAGGGGATCGTCTACGCCGAGGACATCCTGGTGCCGTTCCTGGCGCGGGCGCTCGGCCGCCCGGTCCGTTTCGTCGAGACCCGCCGCGAGCATCTGCTCGCGGTCACGCAGGAGCGCGATCAGTGGCACGACGTCGAGATCGGGCTCACGCGCGAGGGCCGGATCGTCGCGGTCCGCGACACGTTCGCGCACGACTGCGGCGCCTTCGTCTCGTGGGGCGTCATCGTGCCCATCCTCACCTCGGTCACCGTGCCCGGGCCGTATCGCGTGCCGAACTACGAGGTGACGTTGACCGCGGTCTACACCAACCGTGTGCCCGTCACGCCCGTCCGCGGCGCCGGGCGGCCGCAGGCGGTCTTCGTGATGGAGCGGATGCTCGATCTCGCGGCCGAGCGCCTGGGCATCGACCGGGTCCTGCTCCGCGCGCGCAACCTCATCCAGCCCGACGAATTTCCGTACGACGTGGGGCTGATCTCGCGCGACAACAGCCCGCGCCGCTACGACAGCGGGAACTACCCCGAATGTCTTCGGCGCGTGGCCGAGGCCGTCGGCGCGGACGACTTCCCCGCGGAGCGCGAGCGCGCCCGCGCGGCCGGCCGGGCGATCGGTCTCGGCCTGGCACTCTTCGTCGAGGACACCGGTCTCGGCCCCTACGAAGGCATCCGTGTTCGCGTCGATCCGCTCGGGCGGGTCTTCGTGTTCTCGGGCACGTCGAGCCAGGGGCAGGCGCACGAGACGACGCTAGCCCAGATCGTCGCCGACGGGCTCTCGGTGCCGCTCGAGCAGATCACGGTGGTCCCTGGCGACACGGCGGGCATTCCGTACGGCGTCGGGACGTTCGCCAGCCGCGTGGGCGTGCTCGCGAGCACCTCGGCCGCCCACGCGGCCGCGGAGGTGCGCAGGAAGGCGCTCGCGGTCGCGGCCGATCATCTCGAGGCCGCGCCCGAGGATCTGGCTCTCGAGGACGGGCGCATCACCGTGCGCGGGACGCCCGGGCGCGGTCTGGCGCTCGGCGACGTCGCGGCGATCGCGACCGCGCCGCGTCCCGGCTACGCGCTGCCCGGCGCGATGGATCCGGGGCTCGAGGCCTCGGGCTACGTCCACGTCCCCCAGTCGACGTACTCGAACGGCGCTCACGCAGCGATCGTCGAGGTCGAGCCCGAGACCGGCGCGGTGCGGATCCTCAAGTACGTCGCGGTCGACGATTGCGGCACGATGATCAATCCGCTGGTGGTCGAGGGACAGATTCACGGAGGCATCGCCCACGGGATCGGCAACGCGCTGATCGAGGAGATCGTCTACGACGCGAGCGGCCAGCTCGTCACCAGCACCTTGATGGACTACGCGCTGCCGCGCGCGGCCGACGTGCCGCCGCTCGAGGTGCACCACCTGGAGACGCCCTCGCCGCTGAACCCGCTCGGCGTCAAGGGCGCGGGCGAGGGCGGCACCTTGCCGGCACCGGCCGCGATCGCCAACGCCGTGGCGGACGCGCTGCGTCCCCTGGGCGTGGCGGTGACCGAGATGCCGCTCACGCGCGAGCGTCTCTGGCGTCGCGTTCGCGCCGCGGCGCGCGACTGACGGTCGCGCTCGGCGTCGATACGGCCGCGGCGTCACGCCTTTCGCAGGAAGTCGAAGTCGCAGCCGTGCTCGGCCTGGAGCACGTGATCCATGTAGAGCTTGGCGTAGCCGCGCGCCGGGGGCTTGGCGGGACGCGGCAGGGCAGCGCGGCGGCGCGCGATCTCGGCATCGTCCACGGCCAGATCGATCCCGCGATCATTGACGCTCAGGCGAATGCGGTCGCCGTTCTGCACGAGCGCCAGCGGCCCGCCGACCGCCGACTCGGGCGACACGTGCAGTACGATCGTGCCGTACGCCGTCCCGCTCATCCGCGCGTCGGAGATGCGCACCATGTCCTTGACGCCGGCGCGCGCCAGCTTCGAGGGAATGGGCAGATAGCCGGCCTCGGGCATCGCGTAGCCGCTCTTCGGCCCGGCGTTCTGAAGCACCAGGAAGTCGTCGGGCCGCACGTCGAGGTCCGGCGAGTCGATTCGCGCGGACAGATCGTCGAGGGAGGAGAAGACCACCGCCCGGCCCTCGCGCTCGAAGAGCGCCGGGTCGGCGGCCGAGCGCTTGAGAATCGCGCCGCCCGGCGCCAGGCTGCCGAAGAGCGCGACGAGCCCGCCGACCTTCTGGTACGGATCCGCGAGCGGGCGCACGACCTCGCGGTCCACCCACGTGCCCTCCGCCGCGAGGCGCTGACCCAGCGTCTGGCCCGTCACCGTCAGGCAGTCGAGGTGGAGCATCGGCGCCAGCTCGCGAAGCACCGCGCCGAGGCCGCCGGCAGCGTTCAGGTCCGACATGTAGTGCTGACCGGTCGGCTTGAGGTCGACGAGCACCGGCGTCTCGTCGCTCAGCGTGTTGAGGCGGCGCAGCGAGACCTCGACGCCGACGCGTCCGGCGACGGCCGTGAGGTGGATGATGGCATTCGTCGAGCCGCCGATCGCCAGCAGCACGCGCAGCGCGTTCTCGACGGAGCGCTCGGTGATGATCTGGCTCGGCCGCAATCGCGTCGTCGCCAGGGCCACGGCCTGGCGCCCGCTTGCCTCGGCCGCGCGGAGCCGATCGGCGTGGACGGCTGGAATCGCCGCGGTGCCCGGCAACGCCATGCCGAGCGCCTCGGCGATCGAGGCCATCGTGCTGGCCGTGCCCATCACCGCGCAGGTGCCTGCCGTCGTCGCCAGGTTCTCCTCGATGCGCTCGATCTCCTCCGAAGTGACGCCGCCGGCGCGGTACTTGGCCCAGAAGCGCCGGCAATCCGTGCACGCCCCGAGCCGCTCACCGCGGTAGGCCATCGGCATCATCGGCCCGGCCAGGAGCTGCACCGCGGGCACGTCGGCCGACGCGGCGCCCATGAGCTGGGCCGGCACCGTCTTGTCGCAGCCGCCCACCAGCACGACCGCGTCCATCGGCTGAGCGCGGATCATCTCCTCGACGTCGATCGCCATGAGGTTGCGGAACATCATGCTCGTGGGCGAGAGGAACACCTCGCCGAGCGAGATCGTCGGGAAATCGATCGGGAGCCCGCCGGCGGCGAGCACGCCGCGCTTCACAGCGTCGATCAGCTCGGGAAAGTGCCGGTGACAGTTGTTGAAGCCGCTCGCGGATTGCGCGATCCCGACGACCGGCCGTGCGAGCATCGCCTTCGAGTAGCCCATCGACGTCGCGAAGGAGCGCCGCAGGTAGAGCGCGAAGTCGGGGTCGCCGTAGTTGGTGAGGCCGCGCGCGAGGCCGCGCGGACCGTCCGGATTCGTCATGTCGTCGCCGCGGCTCACGCCGCTCCCAGCCGGACGCCCGGGCGCAGCCCGGCATTCTTGGCGAACGCCGCGGCCGCGACTTTCTGGCCGCCTTCCGGCCGTACGCGCGTCGCCTGGATCTGGCCGCCGTCCGCGGCGATCGTCAACCCCGTGTCGTCGACGGCGACGACTTCTCCGGGACGACCGTGCGTCGCGCCCGCGAGCTTCTTGGCGTCGTGAAGGAGCAAGGGCGTCCCCTCGTAGGTGGTCCACGCGCCCGGTTGCGGGTCGGCGCCACGAATGAGGTTCCAGACGGTCTGCAGCGGCTTCTGCCAGTCGATCTGGACGTGCTCCTTCTTGCACCATCCTTCGTACGTCGCCTGCGACTCGTCCTGAGCGATCTTCGGCGCCTTGCCGTCGCGCACCAGATCGACGGCCTCCAGCAGCGCCGCGACCCCCATCGGATAGAGGCGATCGAAGTAGAGGCTGCCCAGGGTGTCGCTGTCGCGGATCTCGACTTCCTTCTGCAGCAGGATCGGTCCGGTATCGAGACCCTGATCGGGCCAGAAGATGCTGAGCCCGGTCCGCGTCTCGCCCATGATGATCGGCCAGTTGATCGAGCTGGGACCGCGGTGGCGCGGGAGCAGCGAAGGATGATACTGGATGGTGCCGCGCGCGGGCTGGTTCAGCACCTCCTCGGGCACGATGAGCGTGACGTAGGCCATCACGCACAGATCGGCTTTGAGCCGCGCGAACTCCTCCCACACCTCCGGCTTGTTGCGAAAGGATCGCGGCTGATGAACGGGGAGACCCCGGGCGAGCGCGGCCTCCTTCAACGGATCGACCCGCCCTCCCGCCGGGTCAGGACCACAGTAGACGCCGACGACGTTCTCTCCGCGTTCCAGTAGCGCATCCAGCACGCTCTTGCCGAATGCCTGTTGTCCGTGGACGACGATGCGCATCTTGTCTAGCCTCCCGCGAGCGTGATGCTACCTCATATAGATCCTTCCCTCCACCGCGCTGACGTCCCTCGTCAGCCCCTCGCGTCTGGTTGTCACACTGCGAGGGCCGAGCGAGGCTGAAACGAGTCCTAAGCCATCGATTCGCAGATGGTTTGAGACGCTGGCACCCGGCGTGCACTCTCAGACCGCCAGAAGCGCATTGCGCGAAACGACAGAGTGTTCACGCAGGAACTACCAGGTGTTCCGGAAAGAGGGAGGAGAGTCATGAACACGCATCTGAAGTCGATGGCGCTCGGGCTCGCGTTGATCACGTTGCTGACCGGTCTCTCGGCGTGCGCGAAGCGGCCGCTAGTCGTCGGCGGCTCACCCGCGCCGGCGCCGTCCGCCGCCGTGACGCCGGTTCCGACTCGATAACCGCACGATCGCCAAGGTGCCGGGGCCGAGTGGGCCCCGGCACTTCTTCGCAGATCTCGCCTCCAGGATTCCTCTCGAACATCGCCGCGCGTCGGCGCGTTCTCGTCGTACGGTTGGTGCTACCGTGAAAGCCGGCGCCTGGCCAATGGGCGCACGTTCGACGTGCAGCGCGAGTCGACGCACCCGAGAGGAGGAAATATGGCGAGCCGCAGTGCAATCGTCGCCTTCTGGTGGTTCATGATCGTCTCGCAATTCCCCGGCGGCACTTTGAGCGCCGCGACCCAGGGCCCGTTCGGGACCCAGGCTCAATGCGAGTGGGGCCGGCAGCAAATTGGAGTGACGACCGGTCTTCGAGGAGGCCAAGGGGTTGGATGGGGCGTGACGTCGTGCTGGAGCGATGGACGGTGATCGGAGAGTCCCTAAGCGCACACTGAGGTGGTCGAGCACTCACCCCCACGAGGTCTGCTAGACTTCCTCCAGCCATGGCGCGCGCCCTCGGCATGCCGGTGACGGATCTGCTGGAGTGACCCCCGACGAATTCGGCTCCCTTGGCATGAACAGTGACGAGATGGATCGAGCGCATGTGGCGATCAGGAGGCTGACTAAAGAGTGCATCGACGTCACCCGTGAGCGACTCCGCCGAGGGGAACGGCCGAACCTCAGTGCGGTGTCGCGGAGCGCCGCGATCGGGATCCGAAGCGCACTCGTCGGTCTCGGTCTGTCGCTGAGACAGCGCGAAGTGTTCCTAGTCCTAGCCACCGCCGAACTGCTGAAGGCGCAGCTGCAAAACCTGGAGCGGACATCGACGAAGCGCCGAGTGAACTGAAACTCATCATGGCGGGAGTCGACCGGCTGACCGTCCAGACGTTGGGCGGCTGGCGCACGCCGGCCATGGTTCACCAGGTCGGCATCGCCTCGGAGAATCAGGAGACGGTGTGGCCTTCGTCCTGATCGACACGGCCAACACCCCGACGTTCTGGGCTGTGGGGGCTTGGGAAGGAGGTCAGCATGAGCACGCGATGTCACTCGCTGCGAGACGGTCTCAGTCTGAGTCGGCGTGATCTGCTGAGGAGTGGCCTCGCGGCCGGCGCGATGGTGGCCGCCGGGCCCCTCACGAGCCCCAAGCCCGGTGGGATCCTTCGCGTACGTGGCTGGGATCCACCGCACTTCGACCCGCACCTGACGCGAAACTTCATGACGATGACCACCTTGAGCTTCGTCTATAGCAAGCTGCTCCGCCACAAGGTGGGCCCGGGTGTGGCGCCGGGCAGCTTCTCCGTGGAGCCCGATCTGGCTGAACGCTGGGAGCAGCCGGACGACACGACCTATATCTTCCATCTGCGCAAAGGCGTGCGCTGGCACAACAAGCCTCCCGTTAACGGCCGCGAGCTCACGGCCGAGGACGTGAAGTTCACCTACACCCGTTTCCTGTCGGTCAAGGGAAACCCCGAGCGGTACCTGCTGGACTCGGTCGACCGGGTCGACGCGGTCGATCGCTATACCGTGAAGTTCGTCCTCGGCGAGCCATATGTGTGGCTTCCGCACAAGCTGGCCAACGCTCTCTGCATGTGGATCGTGGCGCCCGAAGTGGTGGAGCGGTACGGCGACCTGAAAAAGCCAGAGACCGCGATCGGCACCGGCCCCTTCACGCTCGAGCGCTATGACCGGAATGTGAAGGCGGTCTTCAAGAAGAACCCGCACTACTTCCGGCCCGGCCAGCCCTCAGTGGACGGCGTGGAGTGGATCGTCATCGAGGACGATTCCACCGGACTCGCCTCGTACCGCACCGGGCAAATCGACGCCGGGCCCTCGACCTGGTGGTCCGTGCGCCAGTCGGATCTGGACGCGCTCAGGAAGACTCACCCGCAGCTGGCCTACCAGGATTTCCTGGGCAACATGGTCCACGCTATCTCGCTGCGGACCGATCAGCCTCCCTTCACGGACGTGCGCGTGCGGCGCGCCATCTCCCGCGCCATCGATCGGCGGGCGCTGATCGACGCGGTGTGGATACGGGGCGAGCCGAGCGGGCCCCTGTCCCGTGGACTCAAGGACTGGGCGCTTCCCGTCGACCAGCTCGGCGAGGGAGCCAAGTACTATCGGTACGATCCGCGAGAGGCCCGGCGACTCCTGGCTGAAGCCGGCTACCCGAACGGCTTCAAGACGCAGCTCACGGCGACCCCCGGCTACGGCACCGATCTCATCGATGCCGCTCAGCTGGTGCTCGGCCAGCTCAAAGACGTCGGCATCTTGGCCGAGCTGAAGATCCAGGAATACGGCGCGTATCAAGCGACGACGATCCAGGGCAAGTTCGACGGCCTGACGATGGGTCCGTTCGCTGTTGCGTGGGACCCCGACGACGCGCTCTATGGGCCATATGTCCCCGACCAGCCCCGCAACCGCGGCCACGTCAACGATCCCAAGCTGACCGCGATGATCAAAGACCAGCGCCGTGTGAAGGATGTGGACGTGCGCAAGAAGCTCGTCTTCGAGATCCAGCGCTACATGGCCGAGCAGCAGCATTACGTATGCCTCGTGAGCCCGATGTACACGGGCTCCTGGCAGCCGTACGTGAAGAACCACGCCCCGAACCCCACGTTCGACTACGGCAGCCGCGTCGCCGCGCTGTGGCTCGAGCGGTGACCGGGGGAAAAGGCGCAGCTTAGTGCTCAACCAGAACTTCGACTTTTCTTCGGCGGCCGATGACGCCGTGCGGGCACGCTAGCCGGATCGCACCCGCCTGATCTCTCGGAGGGCTTCGCTGGTCGACGCTCGGGCGATCATGCTAGAGCGAGCGTGTCGAACGACGTCGGATCGTGCGTCCGCCGAGCCCCCCCCGGATGCGCACGGTCCCCAGGGATCGAGGGGTCCCCCAGCGAATCGGGGGTGCATGCCCGACCGCGCTACCGCCTCGCTCGTCTTTTCCGGCTCTGCGAAACGCAGTCTCTCTATGAGTCGGCGAAGGGCGCGTTCATTCGCGAAATGGCCAAGGCCGGGTTCGTCAATCCACCGCGCGGGCGCGTAGAATCGCGAGACGTCAAAAAAACAGGTGGACGAGTGTGCCATGGCTCGGCTTGCGAGCTCCCTATCGCGACCAGAGAAGCTCAACGTCTAGAGACCGGGCGGCGGGCTTCAGCTATGAATCTGCCGCGACTCTGTCCCGCCTGCGGGCCGCGCAGGAGTGCCCTGTACGTTTCGATTTTGTTTCGGTTAGAATCCGCGCACTGATAGACCGAGCCGAACGTTATTGAGAGGGGGCAGTCTGTTGGGGAGCCGAATGGGTCCGGACGCCGCCAGTTCGGCTCCGTTGCGGCCATTTCGCGACCAATCGCCCCGTTGAGCAGCGCGCCGCGGATTCTTGATCTGCTAGTGAAGTCCGTAGAAACTACGTGATGTGCGAGACACCCACCGACAATTCCTGCCATTAGCCATCACCCTTGTCTGGCTCGCTGCCGGCGTGCACGCGGCAGCGGCAGAGTGGTTCGCTGACCTGTACGGTGGCGCGGCCTTCACTCAGAGTAGTCACTTCTCCCTCGACGGCCAGATTGATGGAGTGGCGGTGGCGGGCGTGGTCGATAATATCCGCTACGATACCTCCTTCTCGGTGGGCGCTCGCGGCGGGTACTGGTTCGAGTCGTTCAAGTTCTTCGGGCTCGGTCTCGACGTGGATCATTTTCGCCCGGATATCAGCTCCCAGACCGCCACGGGCCACGGGACGATCACCGACTCGCAGGACGTTCTGTTCGGGGTCCCGATCAACGGTTCAGGCTTAGGGCCGGTGAAGCTTCGCGAGGTCGACCTGTACATCACTGCGTTCGCCTTCGACTTGATGTTTCGGTGGCCGATGCTCGCGGGTCCGAACTTCCCGATGGGCCAGCTTCAGCCGTATGTAATGGCCGGCCCGGCGTTGTTCCTCCAGCATCTTGAGGGGTTCGATACCCGGAACCCACGGCGCGGAGGCGGGCGGCGGAGTGTTCTGGGCATTCAAACGGAACATCGGCGTGTTCAGCGAGTATCGCTACACCTATGTACGGGCGGCGCTCGACTCAGGGGAGATCGTCTTCAAGACCCACCTCAGTACCCATCACCTGCTCGGCGGAGTCTCGTTCCGCTTCTGAACGCTGGGCCTGCACACCAAGGGCCCTGATCCATGGCAGGCGCTCCATCACGCACCGGACTGAAGCGTGCGGCGGCAAATAATCCACTCGCCTCAGAAACCATGCGGCACTGGATGCGTCTGGTTGTGGCGCGCCGCATGTTGCAGGTGCTCGCGGGCCCGCTGAGGCAGCCCCGAGGCTGACTGGGAGTAGGATCGCGAACCCGATCAGCCGCATAGGATCTCGGTGGAGGATGGCTGGCGGGAGTCTAGCAGACCTTTTGGCTGCTGGGTCCAGCGTCCCCGCGATCTCTTGCACGGAACGGCTCGTATAGATCGGCCAATGACTTAATAGTTTCTTTCTGGGACATCCCGGGTTTTACCATCTTTTCTTGCTCGTCGGTGCCGGCGTTTGCTCTGATCTAGAGGAAGCCGAGAGAGACAACGATGGCGGGTTTGTTGTTGATTGTGTCACGCACGAAACCGGACACCTTCGCCTACCTGAAACTCGTCAGCGAGGGTGGGGATCTAGTGATCCTTGATCGTCGGGAATCAAATCGTCGCCGAATCCATCAGCGGGCGACGCCTGAGCGACGCCACGGCGAGCGGCGCCGCCGCGACGTCATGACGGACCTCCAGAAATCCGGCTGGGGGCTGGTGTGCCGGAGCAAATCCAGCTCAGCGTGGAGTCTAGCCGAACGCTACGACGCGCACCAGCACGGCGCCGCATACGGCGCTCGATGCCGCAAGGGACTCTTGGGCGCCTCTTGCCAGGCATTCGAGGTCACGCGGACTGACGACGGCGGTCACCTGGGCGCCAGAAGGACACCCCTGCGAACCATTCGGTCGCGCGACCAAGCTCGTAAGTTCCTGGTGTTCCGTGCCCTCTCTCTGGCACCGGTTCTGCACATTCAGAAGATCGCCCGACAGGATTTCCGGAGGGTGAGACATGACGGTGACAACGCTGGTCGCGCTTCTGCCGGCCGGTGGCCTGCTTGCTCCGGCGCCCGCCGACGAGAACATCGGCATCAACGTCGCGCCGCCGCCGGCGCTCGTCGTCGCGTCACTGCTACGTCTGAGGACCGTGCCCGGCAGCCCCGTCTTCTACGGACCCAGCGCGGACTACAACCTGTTCGCGTACGGCGGCCGCTACTACAGCTTCCACAGCGGCACCTGGTTCGTCGCGGCGAGCCCCGGTAGCTCATGGGGCATCATCGCGACCAACCGTGTGCCCCAGCCCGTGCTGGCCGTACCGGCGACGCACTACAAGATCCCGTCCGCCTAGTCGGGCTCGCGGGCCACGAAGGGCCGATACCCGCCCTTCTGGAGGAATTGGAGCTTCGGGACCAGCTCTGCTCGATTCGCGAACGGTCCGACTCGCACTCGAGAGAGGACCAGCCCTCGATGGTTCGAGGTCAGGGCCACCGAGTCGATCGCGACGGGCAGGTCCTGCTCCAGGAGCCGCGCCGCGAGCTCGCCCGCGGCGTCCGGAGTGCGGAAGGCGCCGACTTGAATCCAGTAGGATGACGTGATCACCGCGAGTTTCGCCTCCGGCGAGGGCCTCGCGGCCTCGGGTTCGGTGATGGCTGGTTCGCTCCGCTTCTCGGGGTCGGCATTCGCTCGTGAGAGGCTCGCGGCCGGGGGCTCGCCTTGGACGCGCGGCGCCTCGTCCGTGAGCGGCGCGGTCGCGACGTTGGCCCGCGCGACGCTCGCGGTCGGCGCCTCGGACGCCCGGGCCTTCACCTGAGCCACCAGCTCGCCGTACGACGACTGCCGGAGAATCCGGATAAACTGCGCGTGATAGTTCTCGACGGTGCTGATGCCGTCGACGGCGACGTCGCACACCGCCCAGCGCTGGCCACGCGCGACCATCCGATACTCGACGGACAGCGCGCTTCCCTCGCGGCTCGTAATCGTGGTGAGGATCGTGGCCGTATTGCCTCGGACCGATTCGCTCAGATAGTGGATCGTGAGGCTGCCGCGCACGCTCGCGCGTGATGCGATTCGAGCGACGACGGAGCGGCCGAGGAGATCGGCGAAGAGCGCGACGAACTCGTCGCGCTCGGCCGGCGTCCGCGCCCACCATTCGCGGCCGAGCGCTCGTTGCGCCGCCTCCTGGAAGTCCAAGCTGCCGTCGACGACGGTGCGCATCGCCGCCAGGAGCTCCGTCGGCCGTTCCCGAAGCTCCGAGTCATCGAGCAGGCGATTCACGGCCGTGAGCGACTCGCGAACGGCCTCGCTCGGCGGGCCGGCCCCGGCGGCGAGTACGGCGACGAGTGAGGCGGCGGCGAGGACGGCGACGGGAATCGTCCGAATAGGTGGCATCGATGCCTTGATAGCGTGGCGGGCCTTGATTTCACGAGCTTTTTCGCCGTTCACCTGCTCCGAGCACGCAGCGAGCCGCCGAGTGCTCGCGTAATGGTCTCCCGTCCTGGCAGGATTTAGGGGGGCCGCCGATCCCCTCTGCGAAGGGAAGAGCCCGTCAAAGGGCCGGAGGCGAGCGAGGCGCTTACACGCAGAACGCGGTCTAGCCCTCGCCTTGTCTCTGGTTTGATGAAAGGCACACGAAGCGGTCGAAGTGACCGACTCTTGCGCTCCACGGGGCCTTCATGGCTCTCGGTCGCTCTTTTTAGAGCGCGAGCCGCCACGCCACCACACCGGCGAACACCGCGACAGCAATGAAAGCCGTGAGAAGAACAAGAACCTTTTCAATGGGCTCGCCCTTGTTGCGATCGCCTTTTCGCTTCGCTCCTATCTCGATTCGATAGTGGTCCAAAATGGCGGGGGGATATCCCGCCAGGAGAATCGTCGCGGCAGCACAGCTGGCCGCAGCGAACGCTAAGGCTTGCTTACCGGGTGAGGGCAACGCGACCAACGGCAACACCACTAATAACAGCGAGAGCGCGATCGATCCGATCACGAGATAGTCAGCCCACGCCAGCCAATTCGGCGAATCCGGGTGTCTCTCCTGCATATGTAGCTCGCGTTGGATGCGGAACATCAGTACGGCAATGCCGAAACCGGACAGGATGCAGGCGACCGTAAGGTACGCTTCCATCTGGCCCACTTTCTGCGCCGATGCCGCGCGCGGTTGACAAAAGTTCATGAACGGGCGAGCCGCTATTCTTGGAGCTTAGCAAGGAGCAGGCGAACAATTACTGTTAGTTACGCCTGGGCCTCGCCGTTCTTCCGTGCCGCCGTGCGAGCGCGGATGCAGGGGCCTGTGTAACCAGGCAGCGGTTTTGCACCTCGATGTCTCGAAGAGCTCGACGCTGGACTAGTGCGAGGAGGATCACTCATGCTCTACGCTCTCGCGGTGCTGCTCGCGCTCATCCTGACGGGTCCAGCCGAGGCTCAGATCCACGTAGATATCCACTTGCCTGCGCCTCCGCAACTTGTGATTGTCCCGGGCGTCCCGGCGGTGCACTACGCTCCTGCCGCACCGGTCAACGTCTTCTTCTATAGCGGTCAATATTGGGCCTTCGCCGATGACGGCTGGCACGTGAGCCGTCACCAAGACGGTCCGTGGATCTTCGTTGGTCCCCAGTTTGTGCCCCGCCCCCTCCTGTCGGTGCCAGTGAGGTACTATCCCGTGCCTCCCGGTCACTGGCAGCAGTGGAATCACGCGGGGGCACCTCGATGGGGGCATGAGTGGGGACGTGAGTGGGCAGATAAGAGGGACTGGAAGGATCGCGACGATGATCGCGGGGATGATCGTGGCGATGGTCGCGGGAGGGGCCACGGCGAGGGTCGAGGAAAGGGTCACGGCAAAGGCAGGGAATAGAACGAGAAGAGCAGGGCGCCCTTCGCGCGGGCCCGTCATTCGTTGCTCTCCTCCGCGTTTCTCAGCGCCACCCAAGCCGCTCGCTGTGCCGCGTGCCAGCATAGAGCTGCGGACTCAATATCTCGCTGACCTCATCATCCACGCCCCCCGGGTGATCCGGGCACCAATCACACCAAGCAGCACACCCGCGACGACCACTAGATCGGTCATTGGACGGTTCCTCCTTGTGTCATCGAAGCGTGCAGGAGTGCGATCCACGCTGCTCTTTGGACTGCCCGCCACGGCGTGCGCTCCCATCCGGTGCCCGTCGCGCTCGTGGGCGAGTGCTCCATTCCCGTCGTGTAGAAGGTTGCCCGCCAGCCCCGGTCATCGTACTGGGTCAATTGCAGGTCGTAGCCTTGGCGGTGCATCCCCACAGCGACGTGCCCAATCCCGGCCCACGAGTCCAGCCACGTGCGGAGGGCATGCAGGCTCGGTCATACGAGGGTATGGAACACCGGCGAAACCGACAGCAGCACGGAGGAGCTGGCCGCGTCGATCGAGCATGGCCTACTCGATCACCTCAGTCCGCCTGTAGAAGCAACACTGCGGAATCCTCAACGAGGAGAGGGGCGATTCATCTTCTCGGTGAGGCAGCGCTCGAAATCGGCCCCTCCAAATGAGCTGGTGTAGGTCTGGTAATATGCGCGGCCATCGGGATCGACGCGCATCAACTGCACATTCGCCGGAACCCGCCCCTCAGCACGACATTGGTTGTAGGCAGCCCACACGGCGTCCTGAGCCGGAGTGTTCTGCACGGAGGCGCATCCAACGATGGTAAGACCAATAAGGACGAACAGGGACCGCCTCAGCATACAATTTCCTCCTTCGGATAGGCACAATAGGGACCACCCCTCGCTGGATCAAGCAACTTACTGATGCGCTTCCAGAATTATGGAGCGAACCGCGAGCCCGATTAGTCGCATGGGCACCTCGCTGAGGATGGCTGGCGGGAGTCTAGCAGACCTGAACTATGGGCGGCGTGCAGGCTCCAGCGTGACGAGGAGCGGGCGGCCGAGGCCGGGCTTCTTTCTCACCGTTGACAAGGTCGCCGTGCGCCCCTATTATCCGCGAACCCAGCGAGCTAGGTAGCCGACGATCGCAATGTTGAGTGCAATGATCGCAAGCCGTGTCACCGTGAAGCGCTTGTAGACCTCGTAGATTTCCAGCGGGATGAATGAGCTGGTCACGATGATCGTGAAGTACTCTGCCCATCGACGTCTCAACCAGAGCCCGGCCGCTTCGGTCAAGAGCAGGGCGGCGTACATGAACGATCCCGCACTGATCGTTACGAGGGCGCGAGTGTCGGCGGACAAGAGTCGGCTGAGAGCTCCACCGATGTAACGATTCTGCGGGTCGATGTTGAGCCGATCGGCCCAAGAGATAACGAGGGGCGATACGTCGGCATGGAGGAGGCGCAGTGCGGCCAATCCCACGACTACGAGCAGCAGTCCCTTCAGCAGCTTGAAGAGCGCGATGAGGCGCAGGGCCATGTTCACGCCAGCGTAGCAGGACTCCCAGCGCCACGAGAGCGAGTGAACTAGCTACGTCTCCGTCAACGCCCCACGCAGGCACTGCACCGCGCGCCATGGCGCCGGCTCCCAGGCCGGTCTCAACTGCGCCGGTCGGGATGCTCCGTAAGCGCTGCCGCCAAACTGAGCGCCACCCCCTCGAGCCGGCTCGAGGTGCAGAGGCGGTGGGGTCTCAGGACCTGACGCGCAGCCACGCGCCCACTACAAACACCAGAACGGCCACGGCAAGGGCCCACTGCACTGACGGGCGCAAAGGCCACCGCAGCGCAGGCGCGGCGGCCACGCCCAGAGCGCCGCCGAGCAGGAGGCCGAATAGATGAGCGAGGAGGTCGGCGTCCGGGCTTGTGCCAAGGAGAGCGAGCAGGGCGAGGCTTGCCGCGACAACCATCCACCGCGTGCGCGCAGTTGGGCGCCGTCCAAGGGACATGGCTCGCGTGGCCGCGAGGATGCCGATGGCGCCGAACATCGCTGTCGAGGCTCCCACCAAGTGGTGGTGAGTGCCGTAGGCGACGGCGGTAAGGGCGTTGCCGCCGATGCCAGCGAGCAGGACTAGCCAGAGGCCCACACCCGGGCCGAACTGGTGACTCGCCGCCCCGACAAGCAGGGCGCTCGCCACCGCGTTGCCGACCACGTGGGGCGCGTCGGCGTGAAGCGTGAGCGCGGTGACGGTTCGCCACCACTCTCCGGCGACAATGCGTTCAGCGTCGACACTGCCGCGCTCGAACCAAACGCTGCGGTTGGCCCGAGTCCCTGTAGCGGCAAAAAACGCGATCAGCAGGAGGCCGACGGCGACACCGACCGCGGCCGCGCCACGAACGGGCGCCACCGAAGCGCTGCGTGCTCTCGTCGTGTCGGCAATGTTTTCCCTGTCATAGGCGTCGAGGGTCTCGCGAGCAGCGTCTGCATCACGGGCGGCAACGATGAGCGCCCAGCCATCGAGTCGGGAGCGGAGCCGATGGGGAATGCCGCCCGCTGCGAGCACTGTGGCCCATTCGTCAACCCTGTGGCGGTCAGGCGTCAAGCGGACGGCAGTTCCAGCGAGATCCTCCATCTGCCCGCCATGATAGACGCCCCCCACGTAGACTGGCGCAAATGACCACGTTTATGGTGGTAGTGGGGTCGGCCGCGGCCACTCATGAATACGAGGGCTTTGCACCGCGACGCTCGCGACGTTTCGCGACAGAGACGTACTATCGGATCTACCCGCCACAACACACCACAAGTCCTCGGGCGTGTAGCATTCGTGGTCGCCAGGAGGGGACGATTGAGCCATTGCGTCTGCGGTCACCCGGAAGAGGCCCACCTATTCGGTGGCCGATGCCGAGCCCCGGGGTGCGTGTGTGATCGGTTCTGGCCGATTCCGGAGGCGGTGGCGCTGGCCTACCGGAACTCCGCTTCCTCACCGTGCGTCTTGGAAAGAACGGACAGGCCCGCCGAGTGCCGCTGAACAGCTCGGCCCGGGGCGCGCTTATGGACCTAGCTGCCGAGCGCCGTCGTCCGAACGAGCCTCACGAGCCCGTCACCCGCGAAGCCTACCGCACAGTGAGCCGGGAGTTTGTGCGGGCCGTCGGGGCCGCGCAGATGACGCTGCGGGCTTCTGGTCGTCCGGACGAGGCAGCCCGCCTCGGCGGGGTGACGTGGCACGCGCTCCGTCACACCTTCGCTTCCCGTCTCGTAGCCGCCGGGGTAGACTTGCGAACGGTCCAAGAGCTTGGCGGGTGGAAGATCCTAAGCATGGTTCAGCGGTATGCCCACCTGTCGCCGGGCCACTTGGTGGCGGCCGTCGAGAAGATCGTGGCGGCCCCGAGGTGGCCGTCCGTGGAGCGGTGAGCGTTCCAGAGAAGTTCGGCGAAACTTCGACTCAGTTGAGACGGGCTCTCGAACACGAGGGACCAGACGCTAGGTCAAATAGTTGAGATACTTGTCGCGGAGGGGTGGCCGAGCCCGGTCGAAGGCGTCCGACTCGAAATCGGATAGGGGCCCAGAAGGTCCCTCGGGGGTTCAAATCCTCTCCCCTCCGCCAATTTTCCAGACGTCGTCGATGTTCCGATGAGCCAGAGACGAGGAGGGGTGACCGAGCGGCCGAAGGTGCGGCACTGGAAATGCCGTGCACGGGTAACCCCTGTGCCCCGGGTTCGAATCCCGGCCCCTCCGCCATCGTTTTCACTTGGCCGTGCTAGACGGGGAGTTAGCGGTGCCCTGTAACCCGCAATCCGCTTCAGCGGGGTTGAATTCCTTCTCGAGGGCGGATCGTGTTGAGTGAGCTTCACGGGGCGGCGTTGAAGGTTGGGCCCCACGCAACGGGAATCGTCGAACCCCGCCAGGCCCGGAAGGGAGCAACGGTAAGGCGACCCTCTCGTGTGCCGTGGGAGTACCTGGCCGGAGCAGGTTCCGGGGAGAGATCGCAGTACGGGCCGTTCGAAGGAGGGTGCACGGTCATCAACCCATGAGTTATCAGGTTCTCGCCCGGAAGTGGCGGCCGCAGACGTTCGACGCGGTCGTCGGCCAGGATGCGATCACGCGGACGTTGCGGAACGCGCTCGCGTCGGGCCGCATCGCGCACGCGTACCTGTTCGCCGGCCCGCGGGGTATCGGCAAGACCACGACGGCCCGCCTGCTGGCGCGGGCGCTGCTCTGCACCGCGCGCACGGGGCCCGAGCCCTGCGGCAAGTGCGCGGTGTGCGTCGAGGGCCTGGCCGGCACGCTCATCGACGTGATCGAGATCGACGGCGCCTCGAACCGAGGCATCGAAGAGATCCGCACGCTCCGCGAGAACGTGAAGTACACACCGGCGCGCGGCAAGTACAAGGTCTACATCATCGACGAGGTCCACCAGCTGACCGAGGCCGCCTTCAACGCCCTCTTGAAGACCCTCGAGGAGCCGCCGCCCCACATCGTCTTCGTGCTCGCGACGACGGATCCCCGCGAGATCCCGCCGACGGTCCTTTCGCGCGTGCAGCGTTTCGACTTCCGTCCGATCGCCCCCGAAGCCCTGCGGGCGTCGCTCGAGCGCATCCTGAACGAGGAAAAAATCGCGTTCGAGCCGGCGGCGCTGCCGGTCATCGTGCGGGCAGCGGAGGGCTCGCTGCGCGACGCGCTGTCGCTGCTCGACACGGCGATCGCCTACGGTGAGGGCCGGCTCGAGGCGGAGACGACCGCGAGGCTGCTCGGCGCGACGGCGCCGGTGACGGTGCGAGCGTTCGCGGCGGCGGTGGTCGGGCACGACACCGGCGCGGCGCTCGAGGCCGTCGACCGCGCGGCGCGCGACGGCGAGGATCTCCTCGCGTTCACGCGCGACGTGATCGAGCTCCTGCGGCTCACCCTCGTGCTCAAGGCCGCGCCGAACGCGAAGCCCGCCGACCTCACGCACACCGAGGGCAACGAGCTGCGCCGTCTCGGCGAGGGCGCCAGCCTCGACGAGATCCTCTACGTGCTCCGGGCGTTTCTCGAGGCCCACGCGCTGATGCGCGAATCGCCGCACCCGCGGGTCGAGCTCGAGATCGCGACGGTACGCTCGACGCGACGGCCGGTGCCCCAGGCGCTCGACGACGTGCTGCGCCGGGTCGACGAGGCGCAGCGCGAGATCCGCCAGCACGCGCTCACGACGCCGTCCGCCCCGGCCCCGGCGGCGCAGGCGAGTCTCCTGACGGGATCGGAGCCCGCGCCCGTCCGCGCCGATCCGCGCCGGCCCGGGACGACGGCCCCCAGCGCAGCGGCGCCGCCTCCGAGCCCGGCGCCGCCGGCCCCGAAGGCCGCGGCCCCAGCGCCCGCCCCCGCACAGCGCCCGGCCCCATCGGCGCCTCCACCGGCGCTGCCGGGGGCGCCCACGGTGGTCGCGGCGCCGCCCGCTCAGGATCTGGCGACGGCGTGGGAGCGGGTCGTGGACGAAGTCATGAAGCGGAAGCCGACGCTCGGCGGCGTGCTGACGCAGGCCCGGCCGAGCGGCGTCACCGATCGCGAGCTGACGATCGTGCTCCACGGGAATCATTTCCACCGAGAGATGCTGGCGGACGTCGCCAACCGCGAGCTGGTTGTGCAGGCGGTGCGGCGCTGCGTGGCGGGTGCCGAGCGCGTCAACGTGGTGTCGGGCGGCGAGGCCACCGGTGCCATCGCGGCGCACCCGGCGGTCCAGGCGGCGATCGCCGAATTTCAGGGCGAGGTGGTCGCGGTGCGGCCGCGCCTGCCGGAAGGAGAAGGTCAGTGAAGGGCTTCGGGAACATCATGAAGGAAGCGCAGAAGCTGCAGGCTCAGATGGCGGCCATGCAGGAGGAAGTCGCCAAGCGCAAGGTCGACGCCACCGCCGGCGGCGGCATGGTAACGGTCGAGGTGAACGGCAAGCAAGAGCTCACCGCCGTGAAGATCGATCCCGAGGTCGTGAACAAGGACGACGTCCAGATGCTCGAGGATCTGGTGCTCGCGGCGGCCAACGAGGCGCTCAGAAAATCGCGCGAGCTCGTGCAGCAGGAGCTCGGCAAGCTGACCGGCGGTCTCAAGATCCCCGGTCTGGGCTTGTAGGCGGAGCCGGTTGGCGTATTACCCCGAGCCCGTCGCCCGCCTGATCGAGGCCCTGCAGCGGCTCCCCGGCATCGGGCCGAAGACGGCCCAGCGGCTCACGTTTTTTCTGCTCAAGCGCCCGGTCGCGGAGGTTCGCGAGCTGGCCGAGTCGCTCGTGGCCGTCAAGGACCGCATCGTCTACTGTGGGACCTGCTTCAACGTGACGGACCAGGATCCGTGCCGCCTCTGCGCCGACCCCGCCCGCGACGGCCGGCTGCTCTGCGTCGTCGAGGAGCCGAACGACCTCATGGCGATGGAGCGCACCGGCGAATATCGCGGCCGCTATCACGTGCTCCTGGGCGCGCTCTCGCCCCTCGACGGCATCGGCCCCGACGACCTGAAGGTGCGCGAGCTCTTGGCGCGACTGGAAGGGAGCGGGACCGCCGAGGTGATCCTGGCGACGAATCCCAACGTGGAGGGCGAGGCGACGGCGCTCTACCTCGCCAAGCTGCTGCGCCCGCTCGGCGTGCGCCTCACGCGGATCGCGCGTGGGCTGCCCGTCGGCGGCGACCTCGAATACGCCGACCAGGTGACGCTCTCGAAGGCGCTCGAAGGTCGGCGCGAGATCGGCTAGCTTCCAGACGTCGAGCCGCCCGTGCGCGGCTCGAGCAGGAGCGTCTGGAGCGAGCGTCCGACCAGACCTCCCGTATCCCAGAGGCGCGCCCGCGCTAGCCCGATGCCGTGGCGCTCACCGGTCGAGGCGGCGTCCAGGCAGGTCCACTCGCCGGCGGGCGTGCGATGCAGGGCAATCGTCAGATCGCCGTTGACGAACGTCGCGGCGGCGGGATCGACGACGACGGCCACGCCGCTCGCTGAGTCGGTGGCGACCACGAGGCACTCGAGCGGCGTCGGTGCCTCGCCGTCGACGAGCGCGACGCGGGGCCGGAGCCACACCGCCGTTGGGCCGCGTCCCCACGTCCCTTTCGCGAGCCGCCACTCCATCGCGCGATGGTAGCCCTCGTTGCCGGACATGAACGGCAGCTCGAACGGAGCGCTCTGGGCCGGCGGCGCCGGTGGCGCCACCCTCTCGGGCGGGACGCTCACGCTGTCAAGGGCCACGCGCATCACGAGACACGTCGCCTCGATCAAGACCGCTCCGTCTTCGGCGATGACCGAGCCGGCGAGGCGCTGCAACTTCGCGCCGGCGCGCACGACCCGTGTCGCGACGGTCACCGGCGCGAGCGGCACCGGGCGGAGAAAATCGAAGGTGAAACGCGCGATCTGCACGCCGTTCCCCGCCTCACGAGTGAAGGCGCGCGCGAGCAGCGCGGCGGGCGGGCCACCATGCTGATGCCGCGCGCTCCATGGGCCGCGCGCCGACACGGACGGGATGAACCGCTCACCGTCGGCGGCGAAGAAGGGCGGCAGCGAGCTCACGCGTTCGCGTCGAGGCCGAGCCCGGTCATACCCCGCATGCTAGCATTCGCGGTGCACGAAAAAAGAAACCGGCCCGAGCCATCGACGGCCCGGGCCGGCGCTCGCGCATCGCGCGAGCTCGAAACCTAGAACTTGCTCGAGCCCCCCTGCAGCCGGGGGAGCTTGAGGGGGGTCTCCCCCCTCATCTCAGAAATCGCCGTGCGGCATCGGCGGTGCCGCCGCGGGCTTCTCCTCTGGGATGTCGGTGATCAGCGCCTCGGTCGTCAGCAAGAGCGCCGCGACCGACGCCGCGTTCTCCAGCGCCACCCGTTCGACCTTGGTCGGATCGATGATGCCCGCCTGCATCATGTCGACGTAGTCCATGCTCTCCGCGTCGTAGCCGCGGTTCGGCACGGTCTCGCTCTTGACCTTCTCGACGATCACGCTGCCCTCGAGGCCGGCGTTCTCGACGATCTGGCGGATCGGCTCCTCGCACGCCCGCTTGACGATCATGGCGCCGACCTTCTCGTCGCCCGACAGCTTGAGTCCGTCGACCGCCTTCGCGCTGCGCAGCAGGGCCACGCCGCCGCCCGGCACGATACCTTCCTCGACCGCCGCGCGGGTCGCGTTCAGCGCGTCCTCGACGCGAGCTTTCTTTTCCTTCATCGCGGTCTCGGTGGCCGCGCCGACCTTGATCACCGCCACGCCGCCGGCCAGCTTCGCCAGCCGTTCCTGGAGCTTCTCGCGGTCGTAGTCCGACGTCGTCTCCTCGATCTGAGCCCGGATCTGCTTGATGCGGCCCTCGATCTCCTTTGTCTTGCCCGCGCCCTCGACGATCGTCGTGTTGTCCTTGTCGCTGACGACCTTCTTGGCGCGACCGAGATCGGCGAGCTTGATGTTCTCGAGCTTGATGCCGAGATCCTCGGTGATCGCCTTGCCGCCGGTGAGCACCGCGATGTCCTCGAGCATCGCCTTGCGGCGATCGCCGAAGCCCGGCGCCTTCACCGCGCAGCCGGAGAGCGTGCCGCGGAGCTTGTTGACCACGAGCGTGGCCAGCGCCTCGCCTTCGACTTCTTCGGCGATGATGAGCAGGGGCTTGCCGGCGCGCGCGACCTGCTCGAGCAGCGGCAGCATGTCCTTCATCACGCTGATCTTCTTTTCGTGGATCAGGACATAGGCGTCCTCGACGACGCACTCCATGCGCTCGGCGTCGGTGACGAAGTACGGCGAGAGGTAGCCACGGTCGAACTGCATGCCCTCGACCACGTCCAGCTGGGTCTCGGCCGACTTCGACTCCTCGACCGTGATGACGCCGTCCTTGCCGACCTTCTCCATCGCCTCGGCGATCAGGTTGCCGATCGTCTTGTCGTTGTTCGAGGCGATCGTCGCCACCTGCGCGATCTCTTTCTTGTCCTTGGTCGACTTGGAAATGCCCTTGAGGTCCTTGACGACCGCGTCGACGGCGGCCTCGATGCCCCGCTTGAGCCCCATCGGGTTGGCGCCGGCGGTCACGTTTTTGAGGCCCTCGCGGAAGATCGCCTGGGCCAGCACGGTTGCGGTGGTCGTGCCGTCACCGGCGACGTCCGAGGTCTTCGAGGCGACCTCGCGAACCATCTGCGCGCCCATGTTCTCGTACTTGTCCTTGAGCTCGATCTCCTTGGCGACGGTGACGCCGTCCTTAGTGATCGTGGGGCTGCCGAACTTCTTGTCGATGACGACGTTGCGGCCCTTCGGCCCCAGGGTCGCCTTCACCGCCGCCGCCATCACGGTCACACCCTTGAGCAGCGCGCTCCGGGCTTCCTCGTCGAACTTCAGCTGCTTCGGCATTGATCGCGCTCCTCCTTATTCGAGAATGGCGAGGACGTCTTCCTCGCGCATGATCAGATATTCCTTGTCGTCGATCTTGACCTCGGAGCCCGAGTACTTCCCGAACAGGATCTTGTTGCCGGCCTTGACGTCGAGGGGGATCTTCTTGCCGTCGTCGCCGACCTTCCCCGTCCCCACGGCGATGACCTTGCCTTCCTGCGGCTTCTCTTTGGCCGTGTCCGGGATGATGATCCCGCCCCGGCGCACCTCCTGCTCCTCGAGACGCTCGACCATGATGCGATCGTGCAGCGGACGCACCTTCATCGGCCTGCTCCCTCCAGTTGGCGTGATGAGATTCGCGTTAGCACTTGTAGACGATGAGTGCTAGAGAGTCAAGAGCAGCCCGCAAAGTTTCCGCGCCAGAGCCGCGAGATCAGGCTGGCGCCGTCGCAGGCTGGTTACCACCATTCGGCGGATTACCTAGCGGCTGCCCAGTAACGGGGCGCACAGTCGGTGGGCATACCGCCCAGTAGTTGGGCGATTTCGGAGAGCCCACGCCGTTCCCAATTTGCCCCTAACGTCACGAGAACAGGCGCTTAGGCGCTCTTAGGTTAAGAAACGTTCATCTGGCTCGAATCGTGGTGCCAGAATTGCTGTCCTAACCCCGCCAATGAACGCCGCCGCGGTGCCGACGATGCTGGCTCTGGCGTTCGCTCAGGAAGGTAACAGCACAGTTTGTTTCTCAGCTAGGCGTGGCCGTGCGGGGGGACATTCATGACGCTACCGGACCTGGAAGCTCGATTTACTGGCGTGAGCGCCGAGCCTGCGTACCACCAAGATCAGCAGCTCGGCATGGTCGTCTGTCAAGAGGCGCTCGTGGCGGCGCGGTGCGGGAACTACGGCGTGGGTGCCGTGCTCGTCAACCCGCGAGGCGTCGTCGTCGCGCGCGGTCAGAACTCCGTGTTCTACCCGCGTTTTCGCAGCGACCTCCACGCAGAAATGGTGGTCATGAATGCCTTTGAGGAGCGGCATCCCGAGGTCGACACCATGCGCGGGTACACACGCCTCAGCTCGGTTGAGCCCTGTCCGATGTGCTTCGCCCGCCTCCTGGCGGCGGGGGTGCAAACGGTGAAGTTTCTAGCCGAGGACGCGTGGGGCGGCATGGTCAGCCATCGACAACATTTGCCCGCCTCGTGGCAGAAGCTGGGGCAACGTCAAGCAGTCTGCCAGGCGGACGTGTCAGAGAGCCTGAGGCAGTTCGCGCTGGACGTCTTTCTCGTCACCCTCGACGCGTGCCGCCAGAAACTATGGTCGCGCTGGAACGAAAATAAGGCCGTCTCCGGCACGCCGTCCCCCGGAAGATAACGCGACCGCCTCAGTCGGGGATGGTCACGACGGCGACGGAGCGGCGCCGAAGCTCCTCGCTGACGTCGAGCTGCTTGCGGCGGTCTGCTCGTCGGCGTTCGAGCGCCACACCAGCCTCAATTTGACGACGATTGCCGTGACGGCGATCCAGAATCACTTGGGCCTTCGGGTCGCCTGAGAATCGCTCGAGAAGGTCATCGACCAGTGCCCAGTGCTCCGCTGAGACGATGTACAGGTAGTAAGCCATGTTGTCCCAGGACGGCTCCGTCATCGAGACGGCGATAAAGCGAATGGGCCACGGCCCATTGCCGTGTAACTAGAATTGTCCGCGTAACGCAACTGCAGCAGTCCCGGCGCCTTCTGCAAATCAGGTAGATCCCGCAAAAATGGGCCGGGAATGGACGGGGGACGCCCAATGACGCGGATGGCGCCGCTTCTATCTCCATCGCCTCCAGACACTCGCCGAGGCGCGCCGCATCATCGGCGAGTTCATCGCGCGCTACAACACCGAGTGGCTCATCGAGCGACTCGGTCACCGGACGCCGGCAGGCGCGGGCATCGCGAAGGCGGCGCCGTGACCGATGAAATGCGATCGCACAGTAGCGTCAGGATCCGATGATCGACGCGGGGCGCGCCATCTTGTATCTCTCGCGCGTGTTCAAGAAACCGGGGCCGGTAAAGCCGCCCGGCACCCGGCACAAGCGGTGTAGAATCAACTAGTTCCCCGGTAGCTCAGTTGGTAGAGCGCCTGACTGTTAATCAGGAAGTCGCTGGTTCGAGCCCAGCCCGGGGAGCCAACTACTAGAGCGACCTCTGCAGCGCCCACCGCCCGGCTGCGAGAGGCTCTTGCGTTCCAGGTTTGCGCTGAAACCTCGGTCGGCTG
>Ga0209157_1000866_pt1 | contig 25583 bp, 22 predicted proteins | sample GraSoiAngelo_135_FD_185892 | JGI IMG/M metagenome (GOLD analysis project Ga0209157, IMG submission 185892) | Grasslands soil microbial communities from the Angelo Coastal Reserve, California, USA - 14_0929_05_40cm (SPAdes) (version 2) | ecosystem: Environmental > Terrestrial > Soil > Grasslands ...
TCCCACGTATACGTCTCGATCTCGAGCTGTCGAGACACCGGATTGGCTTTGTGGAACCGGAGAGCATCCTCAATAGCAAAGCGCGTAGTCCGAAAAGGTCCGAGGTCATCCAAAAACACGGGCACGTGAATATGTGTCCGCCATTCGCGCGGACCCGGGTTCGACTTCCACGCGGCGAAAGCGTCTTCGAGGTTGAGGAACATCGTGAACTTGCCGTCTTTTTTCTCCAGCGTCTGGGTCAGATAAATGGTTTGAGCGTAGCGATGCAACACGTCGATGGCTTTCTCAGTCACCTGGGACACGTAAATGGCGGCTGCCTCCTGCAGCTTGAAAACGGGAATGCCCGCATCGACGAGCTTCTGCAGCGAGACCGAAATGTTTTCGTATTCGACGGCTTGATGGCAAATGTCGAACACCGTGCCCAGATGACGCCGCAGTGCTGAGTGCGCCTCGGAAATTGGAATTCCGGCAAGCTTCGCAACCCTGGCCGCAGCCGTTCCCGAATACAGGTGATGGGTGAAATAGTCCACCACCTCGTCGGTCGTTTCGAGGAAGCAATACGGTTCGGGTTCGAGCGCCAGGCCAACAGTACGGCCACTTCGGTCCTGGAGTTCCACGAGGTGCGCCACAACGCGCAGCACATGTTCCGTGAATTCGGCAACGACCTCGGGTCCGGTGACGCGCGGCTTGAACCCGAGAGGTGGACTCTGGATCGAGGGCGCCGTTCCTTCGGGCGCGACATCCGCCAGGATCTCAGCAACATTGATTGTGTATTGCGTCCGTTCTTCGGTGCGCCAGTCCGGTTCGTAGACTTGCTCTTTGACGATGCGTCCCTTGAAAGGACCGTAAGGAAACGCATTCACCGTGTAGAGATACATGTCATTGTCGTCGAGAAACCTCTTCAGCTTGTCGCGCTCGGCCCGATTGCTGACGAGCGTTTGTGCCGACTCCGCCGCCAGGCGCAAGGACACACCGAATCGTTCCTTTGGCGCGATGCGCTCTTTCACTTTGGGAACATATGTCGTCAGGCTGTTCCAGATTTCGCTCCAATTGTCGCCGGGATGAACCAGTGTCGAATATGTCAGATGGCCGAGACCTTTGCCCAGATCCATATGATTGCTCCTGATTGCTAACTGTACTTATTCCAGCCCGCATGCTCGCGCCTGCTCTCGCGCGAGAACCGCCTGGTCCTTGTTTCCATCGCCGTGTGCAATCGCACCCAAAAGACGATCGCGGTAAATATCCAGGGTCGGTAGTGGAACGCGAGCCAGATCCGCTGCCGCCAATATCAGATTGGCGTCTTTGATTCCGACTTGAACCGGAGATCCGACCTTGTCGTACGTTTCATCGACCATCGTCTTGCCGTAACCCTTATACGCCGGTGCTCCGGCGAATAGTCCATCGGTCATCACATCGTACATGACCTGCGGTGCGACTCCGTATTTGCGTATAAGCGAGAAGGCCTCCGCTTGCGCCACGATAGCAGCGCCAAGCACGAGATTGTTGGCCAACTTGATCGCCGTGGCAAATTCCGGCTTCTCGCCGGCCTCGAAAGTCCGGCGGCCAATGACTTGAAACAGCGGATCGCATTGCCGCACGGCGCCAGAGGGACCGGCAGCTACGATTCCAAGTTGGCCTGAAGCCGCAAGGTCCGGGCGGCCCAAAACGGGGGCGGCCACCAGAACTTGATTCGCTTTCGCATGAGCATCCGCCAAAGTTCGAATCGCAGCCACTCCGTATGTCCCCATCGCCAGATGGATTGATCCCGGCGGAAACGAGTCCCGTAGCCCGCCGGGACCAAGAACCACGTTGATCACGCTTTCATCTTCAACCAGCATCGTGATCACCACGTCACGTCCTTTTGACACATCTGAAACCGATGACGCGATTCTCGCGCCGGCCGCGCCGAGCTCCGTGCTCGCTTCGCGCACAATGTCGTAAACGGCCAGATCGTGGCCTTCGCCGAGAATGCGGCGCGCCATTCCTTTGCCCATGCGGCCGAGACCGATGAACCCAACTCTCATTTCAGAGATGCTCCCCTAAATGAAAAATGACAATTGAACGTTGATCAATGAACATTTCCCCAAAAAATTGTTCAATGTTCACTGTTCAACGTTCAATTGTCATTTAAAAATCCGCTAAAAATCCGCAGGAGCAGGGGCGTTATTGCCGTCCCAGTCGACGACCTTGCCGTCCTTGTGTTTCAGGAATCCCAAAAGACAGCCGTTAGATCCATCCTTGAGGCGATGGCATCGTGCCTTGACGGTGTCGCCGGGCTTGACGGTATCGGTCGTCACGCCCGCTCTTTGAAGGCCGACGCGGCCGGTTGCTTCCAAAGCCCAGACTTGCGGTTCGCCGCTGGCATCCTTGACTTCTAAGTAGACCCAGGAATGGGGGACGATCAGGTGTACTTCCTTGACGATACCCTCAATGTCCATGAACGTGTCGACGTAATTGCCGTGAGAATGGTGTGACCACGCCGGCAAAATGAACACAACAGCACAAGTCGCCGCAAGACCAAAAGCTAATTTTAATCGCATGCTCGCCCTCCTTCAATTACTGGCATCGGGTTGCTCCGCTCCCTTCCGCACCCCCCTTGTCCCGATAAACCTTGTGGCAGTTTGCACACGCGTCGTTCAATTTTTCGCTGATGTCCAGGAACGCGTCGTAGTCTCTCTTTTGTGACAACTGATGAGCGAGCTTCCCCACCTCTACCAAGGCAGCAACGTACTGTTTCCAGTCGGCGCGATCGATGGGTACGGGCCGGCCATTTTGACATTTGCGTCCGGGAGTCAAGAGAAGAGGCGCACTCTCGGCAAGCGCAACGGCGGCCTGATCAATGGCCAACCATCCGGGGTAAACGGTGGCTCCCCACTCCACGTAGTCAAAAGGTGATTTCGCCAGTTCCTTTTTCGCTTGGGCTCCCGGATCTTTGAGCTGGGTATTAAAAATGATGTTCGCATTGGGAAACGCAATGGCCCGCATCAACTCCGCCAGATTTCCCTCAGGCGGGGGAAGAGAACCGCCGGAGGACGTCACCGTAGGCGCTGCAGACGACTGCGCGGCCGGAAACGCAATCTGAGCCAGCGCGGCCTCATTGAGTTCTGTTTGTCCGGCAGGAAATTTTCCGCTCCGGAGAATGTACGCAGCGAGATCGATGGATTGAGGCCGCGAAAGACTTCCGGGCGACGTGAACGGCATCGTCTTCTGAATCTTGTCCACAAGATTCGTCAAGGGCCGCGCACTCCAGTTCGCGAGAAAATCGTCGCCGACGAGCGGCGGCCCGCTCACTCCTTCCATTGCATTGCCGTGACATTCGGCGCATTGCGATTTGTAAATGTCCTGCCCACGCGATGCCTGCGCATCGGAGTACACACGGTCCGAGATCGAGCGGACCTGCCCGGCCTCCACCCCCAGTGAGGCAACTGCGATAAGCACAAAAGGAACAAATGGAATCAGACGCATCATTTATACCTTCCTATTTCAGCAATCGTAGCCGAGAGGATAGATGAAAATGAGAAGTGGGTGCAATGTTTAAGGGCGAGCCGCATTCCCCTCCTCTGCGAGGAGGGGAATGCGGTTCGGCAACTCCAATCACCCTAGTTGGATTCAGTCTCACCGGTAGCGAAGCGAATACCCCTGAGGTAAGCCTCGATCTCAGTTTTCTCGACGTTTTTACGCATGACTGTGGAAAGCGCAGACGCCGGATCGTCGATCAGCTTGAGGACTTCAGCGAGCCTGACTTCGCTGCGAGCCACCTCCTCCAGTATCTTCGAGGAATCAGTCGTCAAGCCGGAACCGTGACCAGGTGCTGTAATTTCCTGCCAAGGAGCAGCCGCGGCAGACGCCGCTTTGGCTCGCAATTCTGCTTCAAGCTTTTGGACCTCTTGTTCCAGCAAGAAACAGCGATCGCGGTCGACCCTTAACTGCGCCTCGAGTTGCGACCGCGCCGCCTCAGTCTGATTTGACCGTTCTTCAAGTTCCGCGCGGCTCTTTGTAACTTCTTTTAGCTTGGCTTCGAGTTCTGTGCGTCCTGCGTTTGCCCGGTTTGTTTCCTGTCGCAACGACGAGATCGATTCTTCGGCCAGGGCAAAGCGTTCGGCTGCCTCCCGCAGGCGGATTTCGGCATCACTTCGATGTGCCGCGGCATCGCCCAGCTTGCTTTCCAGCCGCTGGTTTTCACCTTGAAGATGATTGAAATCCATACGGAGCTTGCCCAAAGCGAGCTCGGTTTCGAAAAGATTGGCAGACGTTTCCTTCAGCCGGGTTTCAAATTCACCCTTTGCCGCTGAAGCTTCAGCCTCTGTAAGCTTCAACTCTGCCTGCAATTTGATAAGGGCTTCCTCTACCTCCGAGCGCCGCCTTTGGGCTTCCTTGAGCTGAGTTTCCAGCTCTTTCCTTCCCGTTTCCGCTTGACCCGTGTCTGCCAGCAGCCGTTTAACCGATTGCTGCGCCTCGATACGCTTGTCCTCGGACTGTTGGAGTCTTGTTTCAATCTCGATCTTTTCCGCGCTGAGCTGACGGGCCTGAGCCTGCGCTTCGGCAAGACTCTGCTCGCTTGCGGACAGCTTCTCGGCGGCCTGTTGCAGCTTATCCTGGAGTTCCCGTAGTTCATCGGCCATTTGGCGGTAATCGGCTTGAGATTTGCTGAGAGCCTGTTCGGTTTCCTCAAGCTTCGCCGCCGTATTGCGCTTTTGCTCTTCGAACTGTTTGTTCGCAATCTGAAGCCGGCGCTCCATCAACGCCGTTTCAGCCATAGCCATCTCGAACTCTTTGCCGTACTTTGTACGGAGTTCCAGTTGCGTTTGCGTCCGCGCTACGTGTTCGGCCGCACGTACAGCCTGCTTAATCTGGTCCTCAACAGCGACAGCAACGGTCGATATCGACCGCTCAAAGTTCTGTTTGAGGCCTGCTCCGAGCGCCTCGAGCTCCGTCAACAGTCGCTCGATTTCAGCGCGCAGAGCCGCGAATGTCTCCGGCGGTATCGCCGGTTGTTCTTTCTCGTTTTCGGGGGAGCGGGTAGGTGTGGACATTGGTTTTTGAATTAACGATGGTATCTCAGGAGCCTGCTTGATCCGCAACGGACTTTTCGACTAGTCTGGTCCAATTCGGAAGGAGAAGCAAAACCATTATGGCTATTGCAAGCATTAATCCAGCGACGGGACAGGTTCTGAAAACGTTCGAACCGCTCTCGGATGCCCAAATCGAGAAAAAGCTGCAGCTTGCCGCGGATACCTTTTCAAAATTCCGAAAACTTTCATTCAGTGAACGTGCCCGAACGATGGCCCGAGCCGGCGAAATTCTGGAAGCTGAAAAAGAGGCGCTCGGCCGCCTGATGACGACAGAAATGGGCAAAACATTGAAGTCGGCTGTCGCTGAAGCGGCCAAATGCGCATGGGTCTGCCGGTACTACGCCGAGAACGCCGAACGGTTTCTAGCCGATGAAGTTGTCGAAACGCCTGCAAAGAAAAGCTTTATTCGGTATCAACCGCTCGGAGTCGTCTTGGCGGTGATGCCGTGGAATTTCCCGTTCTGGCAAGTTTTCCGCTTCATTGCTCCGGGATTGATGGCAGGAAACGTCGGACTGCTGAAACATGCGTCCAATGTGCCGCAATGCGCGCTCAAGATCGAAGAGATTTTGTCACACGCCGGTTTTCCCCAAGGGGCTTTCCAAACCCTGCTGATCGGCGCACAGCAGGTCGATGGGGTTTTGTCGGATGATCGCGTCGCTGCCGCCACATTGACCGGTAGTGAAGGTGCGGGCATTCAGGTGGGTGTGTCTGCGGCGAAACGCATAAAGAAGGTCGTACTGGAGCTAGGCGGCAGCGATCCATTCATCGTTACTCGTAATGCAAGTGTGGATCAAGCCATCGCGACTGCCGTGGAAGCCCGGATTATCAACAACGGGCAGTCGTGCATTGCCGCGAAGCGGTTTATCGTCCTGGACGAAATCGCCGAAAAATTCGAAAGCGGCTTCGTGTCCAGAATGAAGTCCCTCAAAGTCGGCGATCCGATGGATCCGCAAACCGAGCTCGGCCCGCTTTCCACGGCCGATGCGGTGAAATCGCTTCACGCCGACGTTCAGAAGACAATCCAGGCGGGCGCGCGTGTCTTAACCGGCGGCAGGCCCATCGAGCGTCCTGGAAATTATTACGAGCCGACCGTCCTGACGAACATCCCGAAGGATTCGCCCGCCTATCGTGAGGAATTCTTCGGTCCTGTGGCTTCCGTGTTTCGCGTGAAGAATATTGATGACGCCATCCGGCTCGCCAACGATTCCAGATTTGGACTGGGGGCCAGCGCCTGGACCAACGATCCCCAAGAGCGCGAACAGTTCGAAAACGAGATCCAGGCCGGAATGGTTTTCATCAACAAGATGGTGGTTTCCGATCCTCGAATGCCTTTTGGCGGTGTAAAATCCTCCGGCCACGGCCGCGAGCTTGGAGTCCACGGGATACGGGAGTTTACGAATATCAAGACGGTTTGGGTGGAGTAAATGGCAAATATCGGATATGTCGGTTTGGGGACGATGGGCGGCCAGATGGTGAATCGTTTCCTCGAAAAAGGCCACCCCGTCACGGGCTACAACCGAACGCGTTCCAAAGCCCAGTGGCTCATTGATAAAGGGCTGAAGTTCGCCGATTCTCCGCGTGCCGTCGCCGCCTCCACGGATTTCGTTCTTTCAATGGTGACGAACTCCGAAGCGCTCTCCCGAATTGCTGAAGGTCCGAACGGCATCATCGAGGGACTCGGTCCGGGTAAAGTGTGGATCGACATGAGCACCGCCAGTCCCGCCGTCTCCCGCGCTCTTGCGGCTAGAGTTCGCGAAACGGGCGCTGACATGGTTGACGCGCCTGTGTCGGGAAGCGTCCTCACGATCCAACAGGGAAAGCTCTCCGTCATGGTCGGTGGCCGGCCGGAGACGTTTGAGCGCGTCAAGCCGCTGCTGCTCGATCTTGGACCGAAGGTCACCTACGTCGGCGAAAATGGATTGGCCCTCGTGATGAAGATTGCGACCAACCTCGCTTTGCCCGTACAGCTATTGGCCTTCACTGAAGGCGTTTTACTTGCCGAAAAGAGCGGAATCCCGCGGGAAGTTGCGCTGGAGGTGCTCTTGAACAGCGTCGCGGCGTCGCCGATGCTTCAATATCGCGGACCGTTCGTGTTGAAGATGCCCGATGAGGCATGGTTCAACGTGAACATGATGCAGAAGGACATGCAGCTCGCTCTGGAGCTGGGCCGGCAAGTCCAAGTGCCGCTGCCGACAACTTCCATCGCGAATGAATTCCTCACGGCTGCGCGCGCCATGGGCCTTGCCGAGCAAGACTTCGAGATCATCTTCAAGGTATTGGAAAAGATATCTGGAGTTTCAAAATGACAACCGCTGTCGATCGGCCAAAAACTCAGTCCGAAATTGAGGCCCAACAGTGGCTTCACATGTACCGGCGGATGGTCATGATCCGGCTCTTCGAAGAGCAGGTCAATGACCTCTATACTCGCGCTCTGATGCCCGGTCTCGCCCACCTTTATATAGGCGAAGAAGCGGTTGCCGTTGGCGTCTGTGAGGCGCTCGAGCCGGCCGATTACATCACGAGCACCCATCGGGGTCACGGACACTGTCTCGCCAAAGGTGCTGCACTCGACAGAATGTTTGCCGAATTGCTCGGCAAAGAAGCCGGCTATTGTAAAGGAAAGGGCGGCTCCATGCACATTGCGGACCCGGATACGGGAAACCTCGGAGCCAATGCCATCGTCGGCGGCAGCGCGGGAATCGCGACGGGCGCGGCCCTTTCCGCGAAACGTTTGAAGACCGGACAAGTCGCGGTGTGCTTCTTCGGCGACGGCGCGCTTGGACAAGGCTTGCTGTATGAAGTGATGAACATGGCGTCACTTTGGAAACTTCCCGTCATCTACGTCTGCGAAAACAACCTCTATAACGAATACACCCATAATTCAGAAACGGCCGCAGGTGATATGTTGACGCGTGCCGTAGCCTTCGGTCTGCCCGCCCTAACGGTGGATGGACAGGACGTGCGCGCCGTTTACCAAATGGCCAAGGCGATCGTGGACCGAACTCGCTTGGGCGCCGGCCCAACGTTTTTACTGTGCAACACATATCGGTTCATGGGACACCACGTCGGCGACATCAATCGTGAATACTATCGGTCGAAGCAGGAAGAGCAGATGTGGAAGACCGAACGCGACCCGATCCATTTACTCAGTGATTGGATGATCTCTCAGAATCTTGCCGATCGCGCTCGCTTCGATCAGATTCGATCGGAAGTGAAGTCGGAAGTGGAGAAGGCGGTCCAATTTGCGATCGCTGCTCCCTATCCGGCTCCGGACAAAGCGGACCAGGACGTTTATGCCTGAAACTCGAGAACTCACAATGGCCGAAGCAGTCCGCGAAGCCATGGCGGAAGAAATGCGCCGCGATCCTCGCGTTTTCATTTGCGGTGAAGACATTGCGGAAGCGGGCACCGTGTTCAAGGTCCTTACAGGTTTGGTCGACGAATTCGGCACAGAACGCGTCTTGGATACGCCGATATCCGAAGCCGGATTTACAGGTATTGCCGTCGGCGCCGCAATGACGGGCATGCGTCCCATCGTCGATATCATGTTCGGCGACTTCTCCACCCTCGTCATGGACCAGATGGTGAACCAGGCCGCGAAAGTCCATTACATGTCCGGCGGCAAGTGGAAGGTGCCAATGGTCATGCGCGCCACGCTCGGCGCGACACGCCGCTCGGCTGCGCAACACTCGCAGTCGCTGCACGCATGGTTTTGCCACATTCCCGGATTGAAGGTTGCACTGCCATCGACACCGTACGACGCGAAAGGTCTCCTGAAGAGCGCGATTCGCGACGACAATCCGGTGGTCTTCTTCGAAGACAAGATGATGTACAAGCTGAAGGGCTCCGTGCCTGCGGAGGACTACACGATTCCGTTTGGCGTCGCTGACGTGAAGCGCGAGGGCACGGACATCACTATCGTGGCGACGAGCAGCATGGTGCAGGTTGCGTTAGGCGCGGCCCAAATGCTGGAGGAGCACGACATCACCGCGGAAGTCATCGATCCTCGCACCGTCTGGCCGCTGGACGAAAAGGCACTGATCGCTTCCGCGAAGAAAACCTCGCGCGTGATCGTCGTCGATGAAGGATATGGACGATATGGAGTGACGGCGGAAATCGCATCCGTGATTGCCGAAGGGGCATTCTTCGATCTGGAAGCGCCGGTAAAGCGTATCGGAGCGATGCACGTTCCCATTCCATTTTCACCGCCGCTCGAAGACGCGACTGTTCCCAACGAACAGACGGTATTCGAAGCGGCAAAAGCACTTTGCGGCCGATAAATGGCTACCAGCATCGTGATGCCTGCGCTCGAAATGGCGCAAGAAACCGGAAAGATTGTCTCCTGGCTGAAAAAAGAAGGCGATACCGTCAGCAAAGGCGAAATCCTTCTTGAAGTGGAGACGGATAAGGCGGTCGTCGAAGTCGAGGCCACCGCGGACGGTGTCCTTGCTGGCGTGAAATCGCGCGAAGGTGATGTGGTTCCCGTGGGCCAAACCATCGCCTGGCTCGTCTCGCCCGGCGAACAACCTCCCGCAGAGCCGCTTGCGGCGCCTCCTGCGGCCCGTGCGGCTGTAGGGGCGCTCTATGAGCGCCCTGGGCGGTCGCAGACCGCCCCTACAGAACAGAGCGAGGGTTCCAATTCTCCACAAATCTCTCCCAAGGCGCGCCGCCTCGCCAAAGAGAAAGGTGTCGACATAACGAAAATCGTTGGCCGAGGGCCCGATGGCGTCATCACGAGCGAAGATGTTCTCAAAGCCGCCGAAGCCCCGTCCGCCGCAACGCCCTCCACGCTCAGCGCCGTTGCCCGGTTAATGGCCGAGCGCACAACTCAAAGCTGGACTCAAGTTCCGCACTTCTTCCTCGTTCGGGACGTGGATGCCGGCGCCTTGATCGACCTCCGCGAAACGTTGGGGTCTAAAACCGTCACCCACACCGATCTCCTGGTTGCGCTCGTCGCGAGAGTGCTCACAAAACATCCGAAGCTGAATGCAACATGGGACAGCGGCGCCATCCGTCTGAATTCCAGCATCAATATTAGTGTTGCCATGGCAGTTCAGGATGGTGTAGTTGGAGCAGTAATTCCGAATGCCGACAAAACAGGGATCACTGAGATTGCATCTCAGCGGAAGGAACTGACCGATCGCGCCCGTAACGGACGGCTAAGACCGGGCGACGTAGCCGGCGGCACATTCACGATCACCAATCTCGGCATGTATAACGTCGATGCGTTCAACGCCATCATCGCGCCGCCTCAGGCCGCGATTCTCGCTGTGGGTCGCATCGCGGATCGCGTTATTGCGCTCAATGGTCAACCCGCCGTCCGCCCGATGATGACACTGACGCTTTCCGGTGATCATCGCGTCGTCGACGGCGCTCGAGCAGCACTTTTTCTCAACGATCTGGCCGACGCGCTGCGCACGCCGGGACAATGGATCAATGGATCTGGATAGAGAGGAATCATGGCAAAGAAACTCAACAGGCCCGAATTCCTGCCCGTCAACGAAGACGATCTCAAACCAGGGCACCGGTGGCACCGGCCGCTTCAGGCTCCCGGAACGACGCAAGTGGATTTCGAAGAGCGCGTCGACTTCCGGCGTTTGCACCGGTATCGGCTCGCCCGCACGCGCGAGGCGCTGGCAGAGTCCGGCATGGGCGCGATGCTCTCTTTTGATCAATACAATATCCGTTACATCTCGAGCACTGTTATCGGCGAATGGGCTCGTGACAAGCTGATCCGGTATTGCCTGCTGACGGGAACCGGCGATCCTTGGGTTTGGGACTTCGGATCCGCGGCGCGTCATCATCGCATTTATTGCCCTTGGCTGCACGAGGATCATATTCGCGCCGGGAATCCCGGAATGCGGGGAGCGATCGGACCCGAGGTCGGCTTATTCAAACAAGCCGCAAAGGAAATCAAAGACCTTCTCGAGCAGGAGGGCGTCGCGGATATGCCGCTGGGCCTCGACGTATGCGAACCCCCGATGCTGTTCGCCCTGCAGGAACAAGGCATCGAGGTCCGCGACGGCCAGCAGATGATGCTCGCCGCGCGTGAGATCAAAAGCCACGACGAGATCACGCTGCTGAACATCGCATCGAGCATGGTGGATGGCGTGTACCAGGATATCGCCGCCGAACTGAAGCCCGGTGTGAAGGAAAGCCAGATCGTCGCGCTCGCAACGAAACGTTTGTATGAAATGGGATCCGATTGTGTCGAAGCGATCAATTCGATTTCGGGCGAGCGCTGCAGCCCGCATCCGCACAACTTCACCGACCGGCTGATCCGTCCGGGCGATCAGGCGTATTTCGACATCATCCATTCCTTCATCGGCTATCGCACGTGCTATTACCGCACATTCACCGTCGGCAGCGCGACGCAATCGCAGCGCGATGCCTATAAGCGCGCGCGCCAATGGATGGACGACGCGATCGCCATGCTCAAGCCGGGCCTCGGCACCGACAAGGCCGCCGAACAGTTGCCCAAAGCCTCCGATATCGGTTTCGAAAGTGAGATGGCGGCATTCGGTCTCAACTTCTGCCATGGGCTCGGACTTGGCCTCCACGAGCGGCCGCTCATTTCCCGGCTGAACTCATTCATCGAACCTTACGAGCTGAAAGCAGGCATGGTCTTTGCAGTTGAAACCTTCTGCCCAGCTACCGACGGAATTTCCGCTGCGCGCATTGAAGAGATGGTGGTTCTGACACCCGAAGGAGCGAAAATCATTTCGCTTTATCCAGCGAAGGAGCTGCCTATCGCCAACCGCTACTGAAAGCCTCTCCCTTGGGAGAGGCCGGCGCGCTGTAAAGCGCGCCGGGTGAGGGCTATCTTCCCGGAGGAGTCGTCAATCCAAGCGTGCGCCCACTGAAGCCCGCTGCATCGAAATATTTCGTGTCGCCCAGAATTTGGTAATTAAGGATTGTCGCCAGGCCGTTGTGGCCCGGTTCTGAGACGAGCGTCCGGGCTGCAAAACGCGGTGTTGTGCCCCCGGGCAATGCTTCGCGGATGACGCGGCCAACCAACCTGCCGCGTGGTTTGATTCGGAGTCCAAGAATTTCGCCGAGCGTTTGGCCGACGTCCGCATTGCTAACCGGCGCTGGATCCACGAAGCCATGCTTGAAGTCGGGCCCAACTGCGGCCATGAAGTTGAACGTATCGGCGCGGCCAAAACTGCCGTGCTGGCCTTGGCCCTGCTGATAAAACGTATCGGCAACGACGACACCACAGTTGGACGGCTTGCCGCAACCACTATCGAAGGTCCGGAAGTTCACCGCAAGCGTGGGTACCGGTGTGAGACTGCGGCCTTTCAGGTTGATCGCGGATAGCGGTAGAGTGCCGGGAATCCGGTCCAAGCCGTCGTTCACGAAAACGCCGCTCACGTAGTCCTGCTCGAAAAGAATGCCTACGATCCGTTTCGCAAGGTCACGGTCCATCGAAGGCAGGTAGATCAGATCCGAGCCTCCATTCGCTGCGACAACGACATTGGGCCGGGTGGAATCTTCGCCGATCAGGCCATTGCCGCGAACGGAATGTGATCCTGGAAGAATTCGGGAGTTCTTGTCGTCCGGATCGAACACGGGTAGACCCAATGCCTTCCCCAGATCCAATGCCAGAAATCCCGCGGGCAGATGGCCGGGAAGAACGTCCTTGTAAGAGACGCGCGCGGCGGGGCTGGTTTCGCTTTCCGTCGAGATGGTTGAGAAACCGTGGTCCGCTGTGACGAAAATGTTCGTGGAGGCGGCCATTCCGAGTTCGGACAACGCCGTTTGAATCTTTCCTACGACGTCGTCCGCATTCTTAATCGCTGCGAGCGATGTGGGGCCGTTGATTCCCGGCTTGAATTGATTCAGGCTGTCGCCCTGGTTATGCTGCGTGCCATCAGGATCACGGGACCAGAAAACAAGAAAGAACGGTTTGCCGCGTTTCTTGAACATCGGCAGGAGTACCTTTGTCACCAAATCGGCAAAATAACTCTGCTGCTGGATGTTCGCCGATTTGGTTCCCGGTACGGTAAAAGTACCGGCCTGTCCGTTAGGGCCGCGAGAAGGAGAAACGAGAGGCAAGCCGGCCTCCTTGATCGCTTCGACGATATCCGCCGGCAATGGTATTCCGTTCGGGCTTCCCGTTGAATCATCAATGATGGTCGTGCGCATGGCCGCACGATCGGTGTGATCCCACAGGAGCGCCGGACCAAGCTTTCCCACAGCCGCTGTGCTGAATCCCTTATCATTTGCGGCTTTCAAAAGCGTTGTCTCGTTGAGGTAGTCCCCCCCAAAATGTTCGTCCAGCGCGCCAAGAACGGCATCATTTTCCAAAAACGGCGTCACATTGCCCGCAGCAGCGGGCACCGGAAAGGCGACATAGATCGTGTTGCTAAAAACACCTGTGTCGCCCGGATAGTGCCCGGTTGCCATGGCAGAAGCATTGGCCATCGTGAAGGTCGGCATCACCGAATGGCTGTTCGGGAACGAGACTCCTCGTTCACCGAGAGCCGCCATATGCGGCGCGCTATGAGCATCGACCATTCCACCGCGGAGCCCGTCTGCAACGAACAACACGACATTGTTCTGGCGCCCCCCTGCGGATCGAACCGCGGCTGCGGTCCAGACCAACGTCAAAGCGAGTGCTGTCGAAGAAACAATTGTTTTCAAGAGGCGTCTCTACTTCTGCCGGGAGGTCGAAAAAACGAAGGGTTGAGACCAGAGATCGCCAAGAGTGATGCTCACGGTATAGTTTTTTCGCGGCGGCTTTTCAAAATAGATCATGCCCTCCTTAACACCACTTGGCAGGATTTGCGAAGACTGCAAACTATACCGCTGGAGGTCCGCCCTCAACTGATCCTCGGATGGCTTACCGCCGACGCGTCCCAGCGACAGGCTGCGGAGCGTTTTTGTGCCGAGCGAGCCGCTGTCTTCCGCAAGGATTCGATTTGTCGCTTCCTCCGGTGTTAGAGCTGAACACGTTCGGCCATCCTCGTCCTTGCAGGTGAACTCGGCGGTACTCAGCTCCATAGGTCGCGGTGAGAGGCTTTGAACTCTCAACCAAAGTACGATGAGCGGGGCTTCCGTATCCGGGCGAAACCTGCCGTCCGACGGATAGCCCAACGTGAGCTTGTGCTGAAAAGCTTTCTCGACAACAAAGGAGGAGCGGTCGGTCGTCAGGACAATGGGAAACCCTTTGGTGGTGGTCACCGGGTACAACCGGTCCTGACCGAGCCCGGGCAAGGCTGCAATAACCAGCCAAACGGCGAAAAGAAACTTGTGCGTCATAGATCAGAGCGCATTCCACTCCGCGCAGAGGAGGGGAATATTCCGTGACGTATGTTACACCAGTAACGTACATTCATGTAACTTGCTGCATATCTGATCCCGGGACTACAATGCTTCCACGTACCCAGCCCGACGAAGGAGTTTTGACATGTATCGAAGAGCGAAGTGGTTCGCCGCCGCAGTTTTTATCTCCATCATAACGGCTTACGGCTCAGTCGCGGCTCTGGCGCAGAGAAGCGGTCCGGTCCAATGGCAGAATGATCTTACACCGATCGCTCCATCCGATTGGAATTACGATTTTGCAGCGCATCTTTTGGAACGGGCCGGCTTTGGCGGAACTCCGGAAGAGATCGAGGCGTTGGCCCGATTGACGCCCAGTGAAGCCGTCCGGCGCCTGGTGTACTTTCAAAATATCGAGAACAATCTTCCGCCATTCGACCATTCAGGAGTCCACGATCCCGGACTCGAGCCTTTTCCCGAAAGTCGCCCGGCCGTGACGAAATTGGCCAAGGAAAAAAGTGAGGCGCTCGGCATCAAAGTCAAACCGGGCGGGGATCGTCCGATACAACCGATCGTGAATAAATTCTTCTACTGGCTGCGCGCGAGTGTTTTGGAAACCCAGCGTGTTGCTTACTGGTGGGCGAATCGCATGCTTCAGACCCGCCACCCGCTGGAGGAAAAGATGGCGTTGTTCTGGCACGGCCACTTTGCGGTGAACGAAGCAAAGATCCGCGATTACCGGAAAACTCTCGGTCAGCTCGAGCTGTTCCAGAAAAAGGGAACCGGAAATTTTCACGATCTGCTCGTGGCTGTTGCGCAAGACCCCGCAATGTTGTCGTTCCTCGACGCCGGCGTGAACGTGAAGGGCGCGCCCAATGAGAACTTTGCCCGCGAGATCATGGAATTGTTCACGATGGGCGTCGGCAACTATTCGGAAAAGGATGTGCGCGAGGCGGCGCGCGCTTTCACTGGCTGGAATTACGTCGATCTGCAGTTCGTCGTTCATAAAGAGCAGCACGACGAGGATCCGAAGACGTTTCTCGGAAACACGGGCAACTTCGATGGGGTGGATGTGATCGACATCATCCTGAAACAGCCGGTCACGGCGCGTTTTATCGCGGGAAAGATCTATCGATTTTTCGTTCGCCAGGAGATGACTCCCGAAATTCAGGAAAAGCTCGGTGCAGTTCTGCGGAATAATGGCTACCAAATTGCGCCGCTGCTTGAAACGATCTTTCTTTCGCGCGACTTCTACAGCCCTGCCTCGGTGGGGACGCAAATCAAGAGCCCGGTTCAACTCGCGCTCTCGACTTTCAAGAAATTGGGCCTCACGGAGGTTCCGGGTGTTCCGGATTTCAACGTCGCAACCGGCGTGCTTGGCCAGCGGCTGTTTTCGCCCCCAACGGTGGCGGGGTGGCCGGAGGGACGGAGTTGGATGACGCCGGGCCTCTTGCTCGAACGCGGGAACTTTATCCGCGATGTGCTGTTTCCCGATATCAACTTCATTCCACCCGATCGGGCAAACCCTTCGGCCGACATTCGAATTGTCGCCGATAAAATCAGGGCCGGCTTAGATATCTCGACGGCGACAATGCCGGATCGGGGCAGCGAAGGTGGATTAGCCGAAGCGAACATGCTCGCGGATCGCGATGAAGACTTCAATACGCGCTACGGCAGCTTCCGCGGCTGGCAGATGGCAATTGAACGAGTCAAGGCTATTCCGCGGAATACCGCAAACATTGACCTGACGCGTATGGTCGGGAACGCCGGTTTGAAGAACACCACCGAGATCGTGGATTATTTCATTCGCAGATTCATGCGCGTGCCTCCGGTGGAAGAGAAGAGGAAAGAATTGATCGCCTTTTTGAATAAGCAATTGGGCACATCCGACGCGGAGGTAGCGAAAACATTTATGGAAGACCCGCTGCGGCTCTTCTTACACCTGTTAATGAGCGAGCCCGAATTTCAGTTGAGCTGACGAAGGAACAACTATGAAAACAACACGCAGAGAACTCTTGAAAGCCGGCCTGTACGGAATTGGAATCGGCGCGAGCGGCCTGCTGCCCGTACCGCCTTTGTTTGCGCGTGCTGCGCAAGCGTTAGGTTCCCAAACGTCGGGCGATGGCCGAATCCTTGTCGTCCTGGAGCTATCCGGGGGCAACGACGGGCTCAACACGGTGGTGCCTTATGGAGACGATGCCTACTATCGCCATCGTCCGAAAATCGGATTACGTCCGGCCCGCGTTCGTAAGATCGACGAACACTTTGGATTCAATTCCGGTATGGCCGGTTTCGAACGCTTATATAAGGAGGGCAAGCTTGCGATCGTTCACGGCTGCGGGTATGCGAACCCGTCATTTTCGCACTTTACGTCGATGGCCTACTGGCACACCGCCGCGCCCAACCGTGGAGACGAATACGGATGGGTCGGCCGGCTGGCGGACGCCATGGCGCCGCAGGCGCCGACGAACTTCCTTGTCAATATTGATGCCCGCCAATCGCTGGCCGTTCGAAGCAAGCTGCATACGCCGCTCGTCTTCGATGATCCGAACAAATTTTCTCGAGAGGGCTTTTACGAAGAGCGCGACGTTTTCGCTCGCGTGGCGGATACAGGTACGGTGGATAATCCGTCGCGAAGGTTTCTGCTCGATATTGCCAGAAGCGCGAAAAGCGCATCCGCGCTGGTGAAAGAAGCCTGGACGAATTACAAATCACCGGTCGATTACGGCATCACCGGCGGATTGGATCTTCCGAAAGTGGCGGCGCTGATCAATGCCGGGATGCCGACGCGGCTCTACTACGTTTCGTACCGCAACAATGCGTTTGACACTCACGTCTTCCAGGGCGATCTGCATCAACGGCTACTGACGTACACATCCGACGCAGTCTCGGCATTCATGACCGATGTCGAGCGCATCGGCAGGAGCAACGACGTTGTTGTGATGATGTTCTCTGAATTCGGCCGCCGAGTGCCGGAGAATTCAAATCTCGGAACGGATCATGGGGCGGCCAACCTGATGTTCGTCGCAGGCAAAAAGGTGAAAGGCGGTCACCACGGCAAGATTCCAAGTCTCACGCAGCTCGACGAAGGTGACAATCTTGTCTACACGACCGATTTTCGCCGCGTCTACGCCACAATGATTTCCGGTTGGCTCGGCTTCAAGGGAACCCCTGCGATCCTGAACGGCGAGTTCGAAGCCTTCGACATGTTTAGCTGACGCAACATTCCCCTCCTCTGCGAGGAGGGGAATAACTTCTCCCTTACCTCATTTCGGACGATACGCGGTCCGCGCAACCTCAGAGATCGGTGCAGGAGCGACTGTCGCGCGGATTTCTGCCTGCACGTGGCGTTCGACGGTCGGCTTCGACGAGCCGCGCCCGTCTTCCCCCCAAACGACGGTAACCTGAGTGCCGGGCTCACTTTGCTCGTTGTCGAGCACGGCTAGCGAGACCATTGCCCGTTCGTTATAGGTGTATCCGGTGTACGTGGACAAGCCGACGATCTTCCCCGACTTTAGAACCTTATCAAACGGCAATGTCGCGTAGTTCGCCAGAGGTAAGTCGATATATTTGGCGATGTCCCCAGGATGAACGAGCGAGCTCCACACCCGAGAGACGTCGTCGCCATTCCAGACCAGCGTCACCTTCTTCCGATTGGGCCCGCCCGCAATTTTTTCGAGCGCCCCTCTTCCGACGAAATCATGGTCAAACTTGACGAAGGGACCATAGCCGAGGTCATACGGAGTCAGGTAGTAGTCTGTGAGCTTTTCCGAATAAAAGCTGCCCCCAAGTGAAGCCATCGCCTCGTAGCTCTTCGCGGTTAACCATTGACGGTAAGGCTTCATCTGTTCGTCCGTATAAATCGCGGGAAGTGGTGATGGAATCCATCCCGATTCGAGGCATGTCGTCGGATACGTTCGTGCGCCGACTTGCCGGAGCCCATACTCTCGACCGGCTTCTGCAATCGCGTTTCGGACTTCTTGGCCGTATTCCCAAGGGCCAAAGAGTTCCCAGCCCGGCTGTCCGACCATCCCATGACGCAATGCGCGAACATCGCAACTCGCAATTCGGAATACATCCATATTGAAGAACTTGATATCCGGCGCAGGTTTTCCTGTCACTTTTTCCATGACCCTGAGCGCGTTGGGACCTTGAACCTGATATCGGAACGACTTCCGTCGTCCCTGATTGGCGGCAGACCTTTCGTCTCTTTCCGCCGATGCGTTATAACGGCCAGTCTCTACGTTGTATTGCACCCAATTGCCGGCGGGCGGCCGGCCGACGAGATTGAATTTGTTCTCGGACAGGTAAAAAAGGATGGCATCACCGATCACATATCCAGCGTGATTGCAGGCGACGAATTGTTTCGCTTGATTGATTTTGAAATTCTTGAAGCTATTGATGCCAAGATCCGAAAAGACCTTGAGCGCATCAGACCCCTCGACATAAACGTCCGTCATATGATGGGACTGATCGAAGAGTGCACAGGTCTCGCGCCAGGAACGCTGCTCATCCCTCCAGTTCGTGAACTCGTGCCGCACGACGGGAAACGCGTATGGACCGATTTGAGAATTCCGCAACAATTCAACCGGATTTCTCACCGTTTGCAAGATTTCCTCCAAGCTTTTGGGTTGCGAGACTTGGGAACTCATGGCGGTATTACTCCTTCCTAACGGAACAAAAACCGGTTAGTTTAACATAGCGTTTTCCGGCCATCTTCAAGCGGGTTTCGGTATGAAGTTCAACACGCAAAACCGGATGAGCACATTTTACGTTCGCTGTAGAGTGGAGAATCACGTCGATCGCTCTAGACCTCTTGGTGAAGGAGAGATGGTTCGAAGAATTCAAATAGAAACTGCCCGCCAATCGCTGAATTCCCCTTGAAATTCGAAACCTGGCTTTTCTTTGTCATCACAGAAGCAGTGCTCAGCGTGACGCCGGGACCCGCCGTATTGTTCGTCTTGTCTCAAGCGGTGCGGCGGGGGGCAGCGAAATCCGTTTGGGCGAGCTTGGGAATCCTTTCGACGAACGTAGCGTACTTCGCGCTTTCGGCAACGAGTCTGGGCGCGATCATCATGGCTTCCTATGATCTGTTCTTTCTCATCAAGTGGGCCGGTGCGGCCTATCTGATCTACCTCGGCCTCCAATCCTTTTTTTCGAAATCTCCCCTCCTGGCGGTGCCTGAAAACAAATCTGCCGGCAGTTCCAATTGGCGGATCTGGGCGGACGGTTTCCTGCTCCAGGGTGCCAACCCGAAGGCCCTCCTTTTTTTCACGGCGATCCTGCCGCAGTTTATCGATACGAACCATTCGATTGCCGCACAGATCGTGATTCTCGGCCTCAGTTCGATTGTCGTTGAATTCTTCATATTGTTCGGGTACGGACAACTGGCCGGCCGAACATTGTCGGCCGTCAAGAACCCGCGTTTCGAGAAAATTTCGAATCGCATTGCGGGGTCGCTGTTAATCGGAGCGGGATTGGGATTGGCCAGGTTGAGCCGGACGTAAAAAACTCGACGAAGAATTGGAAGACGTGCTGTAGCCGGGTCGCGCCCGCACCCCGTATCTTCCGCCGCGCACGTCGACGCGCAGCTGGTGGTACTCGTTGTCATTGACAGAAACAGGCGGATAAAAGGACAACGTGTATTGGGTCCGGAGATCGTGCGCAATTTTCCGGACCGCCTCCGCAAGTTCCTTGTCGGATCGGGGGAAAAAAGCCTCGGCTCCGGAATCGGTCGCAAGCCGCCGGAGGACATATCGCGGGTTGTCGACCTCGCGGCCATCGATCAAGGTCAACTTTTGGCCGGACCGGCGGAAAAACGGTTCCTCGTCCTTGCCGAAATACCCGATCGTGTAAACCTGTAGCTTTGCGTCCCGAACCTTCCGGATGACCTCTGCGAGTGGGTGGATGCTGTGCTGATCGGCGCCGTCGGAGATGATGACAAGCACTTGCCGGGGCTGGTGGGCCGTCGCGGACCGGCTCAAACCTTCGAGAACGGCGTCATACAGAGCGGTTCCACCGCCCAATGTTGTACCGGCGATCGCGGTTTCGATTTGGTGCGGATCCGACGTCAGGTCCGCTTGAAGCTTCACATGATCGTCGAATGGTAAGTAGAAGTACTCGCTGCCGTCCCGCGCGGATCTGACCAGAGCCACGGCCGCTTCCTTCGCCCGATCGAGCTTTGCGTTGTACGACATGCTGTCGCTTCGGTCGAGGAGAATGCCGAGCGTAATCGGCTGTTCTTCGTCCGAGAAAGATTCAATCTTCTGCGGAACGCCGTTGTCGAAGATTGAAAAATTCTCCACTTTCAAACCGCGAACATCGCGGCCGAGCCAATCGGTAACCTGTACGCCCACCGTCACCAGCGACACGTTCACCCGCAACGTTTCTTGCGCCGCCAGGAGAAGAAGCAACGCAACCACGGTCCGATTGATAGCCGAGCTGATCATGCCACGTTGCTGTATAATGCCAGCACTGAACAAGCTTGTCACTTTAATCAAAAGCACGTCGCTCGGCCTCCTGCGGTTCCGCGTGCTTCGGTTTCACGGCTACGCGGCGGATTCGGCCGTGTTTATGGCCGCGAATTGCGTGACTTCAGTACACCTGGAAGAATTGAATCGAACGATGGAGTTCATCCAGTCGTCAGGAAGCAGATGATGTTGTGCGATTCTCACATGCCTGTTAAGCTCCCGAAGCCAGGGAGGAAAACATGAAAGCTTCGATACTCAGTCTGATGGTCGTGGTGCTTCTGCTCGGCTTTTACAGCGTCACTTCGGCCGCAGCTCAAACAGCGGCGGAACCGCTCAGCAAAACCTATCGAGTCACCCGCGCCAATGATGTGGAGTTTCAGAAGATCGAACCCTTCAAGGTGTTCGACAACCTTTATTATATTGGACCGGGCTATGTCTCTGTGTGGCTGCTGACGACGCCGGAAGGGAACATCCTGTTCGACACAGCTCAGGAACCCTATGTCGACCGGGTCATTAGCAACATCCGCAAAGTCAGTGTCGATCCGAAGACGATCAAATACATCATTTTGAGCCACGGGCATCTCGATCATTTCGGCGGGGCTGCAAAGATCCAAGAAGCGTCGGGCGCGCGGGTGGTTGCAGTCGAACAAGATTGGAAGATGATCGAACAGGTCGGCAGCCGTCCGGACGCAAAGGGCGGGCCGGCACCGCGTGTGCCCAAGCGCGACATGGTGGTGAAGGAAGGCGACACGCTAAGTCTGGGTGGTCAGTCGCTCAAATTCCACCAGACTCCGGGGCACACACCGGGCGTGCTCACGACCGAGGGTATCACCGTCTATGATGGCCGCACTCCGTACAAAGCCATCGTATGGGGCGGAGCAGGTTATCGAGGCGGGCTCGCAGACGCGGAAGAGTCGCTCCAGAGCGCCAATAAAGTTGCGCAAATTCAGGGTGTCCAGGTGAACCTGCAGATCCATAGCTGGGCTGGCGACGACGGCTATCCCGGCGGCGGTGTATTGGAGCGCGGCATGATGCTGAAGTCGCGCAAGCCTGGCGATCCTCACCCCTTTGCCGATCCGGCGACATTTGCAAAATGGGTCAAGCGCGCGCAAGACGAGGCGGCAAAGGCTGTTGAAGTGGAAAAGAAAAAAGCGGCGGCAAGGTGATCTCGCTGCCATGGCTCGTCGACGACCATATTTCGCCGTATAGTTACTATCATGATCTCCATTCGGCATCGAAACGAACGCGGCCATGCAAACCACGGCTGGCTGGACACGTATCACACGTTTTCGTTCGATACGTACTATGACCCAAACTACATGGGATTCCGCTCATTGCGGGTTATCAATGAAGATCGGGTGGCACCAGGAAGCGGGTTCCCTACGCATGGCCACCGCGATATGGAGATCCTCACCTACATTCTCGACGGGGCGCTACAGCACAAAGACAGCATCGGAACCGGCTCGGTCATCCGTGTGGGCGAGATTCAGCGCATGAGCGCAGGCACGGGTGTGAGGCACAGTGAGTTCAACGCTTCACAAACCGAACCGGTGCACCTGCTTCAGATCTGGATAATGCCGGAGGTGCTGCACATACAGCCCAGTTATGAGCAGAAGAAAATCGACCACGATAACATGCGCGGCAAGTGGCTTCTCATCGCCTCGCGGAATCCGTCCGAGTCGGCTGTCCAGATTCAGCAGGACGCGAAGTTGTGTGCCGCTGTTCTAGATGATCATCAGGTTCTGGAATACGAGATCAAAACCGGCAGGCACGCATGGCTGCAGATTGCCCGCGGGAATGTGCAGGCCAACGGCGTGTCGTTGCAGGCCGGCGACGGCTCTGCGTACAGCGCCGAGACGGCCGTGCAGTTGGCCGGCAAAGGCGAAGTCCTTCTTTTTGACCTTGCCTGAGGAGTGGATTAATCTAGGCAATCTCATGAGCGCTCGAGCGGCGGTCATTTGAGATAAGGAGGACAAATGCCGAACTTCAAACTCCGGGTTAATGGCCGCGCTGTGACAGTGGAGTCGTGGGATCCAGCGCAGCCGCTGCTCTACGTTCTTCGGAATTCGATGGGCCTGCACGGTCCGAAATTCGGATGCGGGCTCGGACAATGTGGAGCGTGTACGGTACTGATCGATGGGAAAGCGACCCGTTCCTGCATCACCTCCGTCAAGCAGGCAGAAGGACACGCGATCACAACGATAGAAGGATTGGGTTCTCCTGAGAAACCCGATCCGGTGCAGGCCGCGTTCATCCGAGAACAAGCGGCCCAGTGCGGGTACTGCACCAACGGAATGATCATGACGGCAAAATCATTGCTCCGCCAAACTCCGCATCCGACAGCCGAACAGGTCAAGCAGGGCCTCGGACGGAATCTTTGCCGGTGCGCAACCTACACTCGAATTCTAGCCGCCGTACTCCGCGCGGCGAAGGCATAGGAGGCGGCAATGAAAAGACGCGATTTCCTCCGAACAGGCGGCGCCATCATCGTGAGCTTTGCTTTTGATGGAGCTCTGCCAAACACGAGTTCGGCTCAAATTTCGGATCTGGGGAAACCTGTCGATCCGCGCGAAGTCGACAGCTTCCTTGCGATTCACGCAGACGGCTCCGTGACCATTTACACAAGCAAGGTCGATGTCGGCACAGGCTTACGGATCGCGATGAGCCAGATGGTTGCCGAAGAACTCGACATCCCTGTGGATCGAGTTACGGTTGTCGAAGGCGACACCGCAATCACGCCCAACCACGGCGGAACCGGAGGCAGCACCGGTATCCCGCAAGGAGGTGTCGAGCTCCGGCGGGCGGCCGCTACAGCGCGCCAGGCGCTGATGAAACTGGGCGCGCAGCCTGGAACGAATATTGGCGCGCTCGCCGGCGGAAAGCGGCTCAATCTGAAGGTCGATCCCAATGCTCCGCTGAAAGATCCGAAGACCTACACGATCGTCGGCAGGCCGATCTTGCGCCCGGACGTTCCGGATAAATGCACCGGCCGCAACGTCTATGTACAGGACTTTTCGCTTCCCGGCATGCTGCATGGACGCGTGATCCATCCGCCCTCGATTGGTGCGAAGCTGATGTCGCTCGACGAGTCTTCGATTCGAACGATTCCCGGCGCCCGCGTTGTCCGGATTCAGAATTTTCTCGGTATCGTTGCTCCCGATGAATGGGCCGCAATTCGGGCTGCGAAGGAGCTCAAAGTCACCTGGACCGAAGAACAAGGGCTGCCCGGCAGTGACAACCTGGACCGGCACGTCCGCGAAAGCGTTCCGGATCATGATGAAACCATCGTGAACAAAGGCGATCCGGCGGCCGCTTTGCCTGGCACCACCAAACAGCTGTCGGCCTTGTACGCATGGCCGATTCAGAGCCACGCGTCGCTCGGTCCGTCGTGCGCGGTCGCTGATGTTCGGCCCGAAGGAACCACGATCTGGACAGCGTCCCAAGGGCCGCACGGCATGCGGGCGAACTTCTCACGAATATTCGGAATTCCCGAGGACAAACTGCGGGTCATTTTCCTCGATGGGTCCGGTTCCTACGGCGGTAACGGCAACGACGATGCGGCTGCCGATGCGCTGCTGCTATCCCGGGCAATCGGAAAACCTGTACGCGTGCAGTGGATGCGCGAAGATGAACACGCGTGGGATCCCAAAGGACCGCCGCAGGTCCTGGAAATACGCGGCGGCCTCGATAACGACAATCGGATCGCGACATGGGAGACGCACATGTGGCTGCCTATGAATATTCAAGGCAACCGTCCCCTGGTCTCGGTGGATGGGGCGGGCATCACGCAGCCGCACGGCCAGGGCGCGGGCTTGATGTCTCAGAACGGTGATCCGCCGTACGCCGCTTCAAACGTCCGCGTGGTCGTACATTATTTGAAGGGCACGCCCTTGCGCCCCTCGAATCTTCGCGCACCCGGCAAGGTAGCCAACGTTTTCGCCGTCGAGAGTTTCACCGACGAACTTGCGGCGGCCGCGGGAGTCGACGCTGTCGAATTCCGGCTGCGGGGCTTGACCGATCCGCGCGCACTCGATGTGATCAAGCGCGCTGCGGAAATGATCGGATGGGAAGGACGGCCGGCGCCGAACCGTCGCCCCATCAATGGCAACGTACTCACCGGGCGCGGATTCGCCTATGCCCGTTATAAGCAGGCAGAGAACTATGTTGCGATCGCCATGGAAGTCGCGGTCGATCGCAATACAGGCAGAATCAACGTACGCCGCATCGCCTGCGCCCACGACGGCGGACTGATCGTGAATCCCGATGGATTGCGCAACCAAATCGAAGGCTCGATTCTGCAAACGCTCGGACGAGCGCTTCACGAGGAAGTGAAATTCGATCGATCACGCGTGACGAGCGTCGATTGGGCCAGCTATCCGATCCTGAGTTTCCCGGACGTGCCATCCCTCGATGTCGCGCTCATCGACAGGCCAGCGCTTCCGCCGCTGGGTGCCGGAGAAGCTTCGACTGCGCCGGTGGCCGCCGCCGTGGCGAATGCAGTCTTCGACGCGACTGGCATCAGGCTGCGGCGGGTCCCGCTCCGGCTCGAGGTGCCGGTGAGAGGCTAAAAGACAGGAAGAAGTAGCCACAAAAAGGCACAAAATTCACGAGAGTTTCACTTTCTTGTGAATTTTGTGCCTTTTTGTGGCCAGATACCTGACGAGAGATGGGAATCGAAATCCGGATGGTCATTGGTTGACGCTGTTCGGACCGAAATAAGTCTTTTATGTCTTTACGTTTTGATGAACTATTGCGGGCGATACTGACCAGCCGCGTG
>Ga0209157_1000867_pt1 | contig 25549 bp, 21 predicted proteins | sample GraSoiAngelo_135_FD_185892 | JGI IMG/M metagenome (GOLD analysis project Ga0209157, IMG submission 185892) | Grasslands soil microbial communities from the Angelo Coastal Reserve, California, USA - 14_0929_05_40cm (SPAdes) (version 2) | ecosystem: Environmental > Terrestrial > Soil > Grasslands ...
ACTTCATCCCGCCGAACGGAATTTGGGCTTCTCCTCCAACTGTCGGTGAATTCACGTGAACCATGCCGGCCTCGATCCGTTCACAGAAATCGAAAATGCGGCCGGCGTCATTGGTATAGATCGACGACGTCAAGCCATAATCCGAGGTATTTGCAAATTCCAGCGCCTGCTCGTAGTCCTTCGCCCGAATCACCGATAACACGGGGCCAAAGATCTCTTCACGAGCGATTCGATGTTGCGGATGCACACGGTCGAAAATGGTTGGCTCTACGAAGAACCCGCGCGGCAAACTGTTGGGACGGCCACCGCCGATGACAAGTTTTGCACGCTCGCGTTTTCCAATCTCGATGTACTCTTCGACTGTTTGGCGTTGCTGCGCGCTAACAAGAGGTCCCATCTGCACACCCGGATCCAGACCGTTGCCAAGCTTCCATTTTGAAACGCGAGTGACCATTTGGTTGATCAGTTCGTCGGCAACGGATTCCTCAACAATGGCCCGGCTCGTCGCTGTGCAGCGTTGACCGGTAGATCCGAACGCGCCCGACACGATGCCGTCCGCGGCGAGAGCCAGATCGGCATCTTCTAAGACAACAACGGGATTTTTGCCTCCCATTTCACACTGCGCTTTTGCTCCGCGAGCAGCACATGTTGCGTAGATTTGCGTTCCGTTTTCAGACGAGCCTGTGAACGAAATTCCGCGTACGCGCTTGTCACGCGTGAGAAGATCACCAATGTCGGAACTGCTACCGACCAGGAGGTTCAATACTCCAGGCGGAACACCGGACCGCTCGAAGACCTCGACAAGTGCCGCCGCGGTCAGAGGAGTCGTCGAGGATGGTTTGAATATGACGGTATTCCCAGCAACCAAAGCAGGAGCGATCTTCCATGCCGGTATGCAGACCGGGAAATTCCAGGGCGTGATTAAGGCGACAACTCCAAGCGGCTGCCGCACCGTATAGACAAAATTCTTGGGCAGCTCGGACGGGATCGTCGTACCCCCCATGCGCCGCGATTGTCCGGCCGTGTAATTCAAGACGTTATATGCTCTGTAAATTTCACCTTTAGCATCGGCCAGGGTTTTTCCCTCTTCCCTGGTCAGCAGGCGGGCCACTTCGTCTTGTTGGGCTCGAAGTAAATCCGCAGCGCGCTCGATGATCTCGCCGCGTTTAGGCGCGGGCATTCGCGCCCACGCAGGCAAGGCTTCGGATGCGGCGGCGATAGCCGCCTCCGCCTCGCGCGCTGAAGCAAGAATGCCCTTACCGAGCAGTTCATCTTGTTCGGCGGGATTGCGAACCTCAATTTCACGGCCCTCTCGCTTCGAGATCCACTCGCCCCGTATAAAATTGCGAACTTCAGTCATGGACCAATGCCTCCAAGTCGCAGAAATTGTCGATCAGAAAATCGGGTGGGGCATCCTTGAAAGTTTCCGTGGCGTACCCGTAGCTTACACCGCAAGTCCGGATGCCTGCGTTTCGGCCGGTACGGACATCGACCGCCGAATCACCGATGATCCAGGTACGTTCCCGCTGACCCTTCGTGTCGGATAAGATCTGATACACGCCGACGGGATCAGGCTTTTTATGATCAAAACTGTTACCACCGTAGACGGAAGCGAAATGTCTGTAAATACCCAGCCCATCCAGCATGGCACAGGTGAAATGAACGGGTTTGTTCGTCAAAACCGCCAGCTTACAGTCCGTCAAGCGGTCGAGCGTTTCACGTACTCCCGGATAAAGTCTCGTACTGTCCAGCATGTGCGCCCGATAATAGGAGAGAAACATCTGCAGCGCTATCTGAACATTAGCTTCGGTGGCCTGGTTCCCCAGAGCGCGCCGGATGAGCATGAGTGCGCCGTTGCCGATGAAACGAGCGATTTCGCCCTCGGTCAAGACTGGCAGCTCGAATTGATGCCGGATGTGGTTGACGGATTCGGTGAGATCCTTTTTGGAGTCGACCAGCGTACCGTCGAGGTCAAATATGAGAACAGGCCGCACGGCCCTGATCATATCTCAAATCCGAAATTTCGAATTGGACCGTTCAATTTAAGATCTCGAATTTCGGATTTGAGATGCAGGATTCGTCCGATTTCAAAATTTAAAGCCTAGGCTGGCTCTTTCTCCTTCTGGAACCGGATTCTGTCTTCCTCCACAAATTCCTTCACCACAGGATGATCGTCGGCATAAAGCTCTTCCATCGTGCCGATGAACGCGAATTTGCCTTTTTCGATAAGCGCGACATGGTCGGCAACTTTTTCGGCACAATTAGCTATGTCGTGGGTCACCACCATCTGCGTGAGCCCCAGTTGACGCTGCATTTTGCGGATGAGTTTGTTGATCGTCTGCGACATCAGGGGATCCACCATTGTTGTGGGTTCGTCGTAAAGAATCGCTTTGGGCTGTGCCGCCACCGCCCGAGCAATCGCTACTGCTCGTTTCATCCCGGTGCTCAATTCCGAGGGCATGAGTCCGGCGAGATCTTCGACCTCGACCACCTTCAAGTACTCCTCCACCTTATTTTCAATATCCGCATCCGTATGGCCGCTGTCGCTCAGTGGGAACGCGACGTTCTCCCAGACAGTTAACGAATCGAAGAGCGCGCCGGATTGGAAAACAAGCTGCGCTTTCCTCCGGACGTTGGCGAGTTCGCGTTCACTCATTTCGGTGATGTCCTGGCCATCGACGACGATTCGTCCTCTATCCGGCTTGAGTAGACCGACGGCGAGCGTCAGAGTGACCGTCTTGCCCGCACCGCTCGGCCCTAAAATGGCAAATGTCTCGCCTTGTTCGACGCCGAAGGAAATGCCGTCCAATACCTTCATCTCCCCAAAAGATTTCTCGACGTCGATGAATTCGATGAAATAGGGCATGCGGTTATTGTAGATTCGGTAAATTGTGAAAGCTATTGCTTACCTTTTTCTCCTATTGCCGCTGGCGGCGCCCCACCTGGCTTCGGCCCAGGAACTCGTCTGGGCCGCGGACGCGGAGGGCGGCGCTCCATATAGTTTTCGCGACCCTCGGAATCCCTCACGCATCATAGGATTTGAAGTGGACCTTGCGGATGAGCTTGCTGAGCGTATGGGACGCAAGGCTCGATTCATCCAGAACCAATGGGACGGCCTGGTACCGGGGCTAGAGCGCGCTGAATACGACGTCGTGATCAACGGTCTGGAGATCACGCCGGAACGTTCCGAGAAGATTCACTTTTCGAATCCTTATTTTTATTCCACGTTGACAGTAACGACACGTGCGGATGATACACGAATTCATGCGGCCGATGACCTGCGCGGCCTCACGGCCGGTGTGCTGCGCGTAACGTTCGCGGAACGTTATGTCCAGGGTCTCGGAAACGTTACGATTCGAAGCTACGACGGGCAGGTTGAGCAATTCATCGATCTTGACCTTGGCCGCCTGGACGCTCTCGTTATGGATACGCCGGTCGCCTCGTATTACGCCACCGGGCCGCACGTCCGGAATTTCGAAATTCCGGCCGCACGAATGGCTTTCGGAATCGGTATTCGGAAGAATGATGAGGAATTGCTTCATCAGATCAATGACGCGCTCGAGGCGATGAGACGCGATGGCACCCTCCGCAAGATTTACACGGACTGGGGCATCTACAATGCCGCAACGGCCCAGGCTTTCGGTGACCACGAACCGGTGTCTAACGACCACGCCATCCGGTACCGCGAATACCTCGACACGATTCGAACCGAACACAACTTCAAAGAGCGATTGAATGACTATAAACGATACCTGCCCCTGCTGCTACAAGGCGCACTGGTGACTCTGGAAATATCGGCCGCCGCAATGGCGATGGCCATCAGCCTGGGTCTCATCCTGGCGGTAGCACGCGTTTTTGCGCCGCGCGGCATCGCCTGGCCTATCGTCGGCTTTATCGAAGTCTTGCGGGGAACTCCGCTGCTGATTCAGCTGTTCATCATTTTTTATGGGCTGCCGTCGATTGGTATCCGTTTTTCACCGCTCTGGGCCGCAGTCATTGGCCTCGGTGTGAACTATGCGGCGTATGAAGCCGAAAACTACCGCGCCGGGATTCAATCGATCCCGCGAGGACAACTCGACGCGGCCCTTGCTTTGGGCCTAACGCGGCTACAAACGATTCGAAAGATCGTGCTGCCTCAAGCTGTGCGGCTGGTCATTCCTCCCGTTACTAACGATTTCATCGCGCTACTGAAAGACTCGTCGTTGGTTTCCGTCATTACGATGGTGGAACTGACCAAGATGTACGGGCAGCTCGCCGCTACGAATTACGACTATATCGGCATCGGGCTGCTTACAGCGGCCATTTATTTTCTCCTGGGACTGCCCATCGCACGGCTGTCGCGCGCGCTTGAAGCACGACTGGCGTACATGAAGCTATAGATCTCAAATCCGAAATTTCGAAATTTCAGATCGGATTTGAGATCTATAGCTTCGTGATCATCTGGTATGTGAAGTAAGCCACGCGATTGCGGCCCTCGTTCTTCGCAACATACAGCGCCTGGTCGGCGATGCGGATGAGATCTTCTTTGTTGAGCGCATTGACTGCATAATTTGAAATGCCGACGGAAGCTGTGATGGTCCCGATGCCCGGAAAGCTTTCGGCCCAGATCCGTTCGCGAATACGTTCCGCCACATGAATAGCGCCGTCCAGCGGTGTTTCAGGAAGAATGACCGCGAACTCCTCGCCACCGTATCGAGCTGCGAAATCGATCTCGCGGCAGCTGGTTCGAATGGTTGCGGCCAGGGTGCGAATCACCAGGTCGCCGCTCGGGTGACCAAACCGGTCGTTCACTTGTTTTAAGAAATCGAGATCGATCATGAGCAGCGAGAGCGGATGATGATGCCGTTGGGCGCGAGCCAACTCCATCGTTAATGTTGTCTGAAAGAAACGGTGATTCGGCAATCCTGTCAAAAAATCCGTACGGGCGCGGTGCTCGACCTCCTCGAACAATTGAGCATTTCGCAATGCGTTGGCCGCAGTGCTGGCCATGACCTCAAAGAAGCGGATATTTGCATCCGGCAGAATCGGTCCTAGTTTGGGCGATCGAACGTATATCAGTCCCAGCACGGATTCCGCCACAATCATCGGGACGACCATGACCGCGGTGGGTTTCGCATCCGGCAGAAAGACAAAGTGCCGGAAAACATAGGCGTGGTTGAGCTCCGGGTAAAGGTCGAGATCAAGAGCAACATCACCTTGTTCAAGGATGGGAATCCTTACGGCAACTTTCGCGGATCCGGTCCTGGAATCGACAAGTACGATCGAACACTCTTCCGCTTCCAACACTTGGTGCAGACGCGAGACGATGGAATACAACACGTCGTCGGTATTCAGTGATGACGACAAGGCTCGTGTCATCTCGACCATAACTTCGGCTATCCGGTTCTCCTCCGTCATTGTTCTGGAAATGATCGCGTCCTGCGAGAGCCGTTCGGAGAGAAACACGTAAAAGATTGCAACGACGAAGAACAACGCGAGCGTCAAGAAGCGCTCGATATCGGTGTCGAACTGAAAACCAAACAGGCGAAAATAATTGAAAACTCCGAAAAGAAGGCTGACCACCAAGAGCGAGAAAAGAACCAGCCGCAGATCCCGCCAGATAAGCGCCAAAACAAAGATTGCCGCAAAAGTAACGTAAAGATAATCCTCGGGAACCCGCAAGAGATACAAAGTCGCGGAGACGAAAAAGAAGTCCAGTACACTGATTAACACCCGGACTCTCCTTGTCAGAAATTGCGTGCGAGGGATCAGCATCAGGGCGAAATTACTGGCGGAAAAGGCGAGCGCAAAACCGAAGACGAATGGAAACAGTTCGGTGCCGAGATAGCTGAACAGAGTAAGATAAGAGGCTAAGATCACCAGAAGCCATCGCAGAGACAGGATGGCCTTGCGATGATCGATGTCGGACCCCGATTTTGGCTTCAGCTCCGTCAGTGGCATGCTAAATTGGGGCCGATTCTACAGGAGGTGGGAATGAAATTCATGAACTTTTCCCGAAAAAACGCGCCAAACGTGGTGCGGCTCGGCTGCGTTTTCGGGGATACGTGTTTTGATTTGACAAAGGCGATCGGCGACGACCTCCTGGAGTTTCCTCGAGTTGTATTTACCCTTGAAGAAGCGCTGCAGGTCAAAGACGGACTGCAGCTGCTCGAAGACCAGGTTTCTCTTTTGGAGCGCTCGTCTAGCGGTATACAAAGTTATCTTTTTCGCGACACGGATGTCACTTTCCGCTCTCCAATTACACATCCGTCCAAACTCATCGGCATCGGCCTGAACTACAGAGATCACATTGAGGAGATCAAGGGACAAATACCGAAGCAGCCTCTCCTGTTTGCGATGTACGCGAATGCCATCGTCGGCCCGGGAGAAGCTATTGTCATTCCCCCGATGAGCAAGCAGGTCGATTACGAGGCGGAGCTCGGTGTCATCGTAGGACGCCGGGGGCGCCAGCTTTCGCGGGAGGACGCGATGGATTATGTTGTCGGCTATACGATAATTAACGACGTCTCCGCGCGCGACCTTCAGTTCTCCGACGGGCAGTGGCTGCGCGCGAAGTCCTTCGACACGTTCGCACCTATGGGGCCGTACCTGGTTACCAAAAGCACGCTTGGCGAGGCCGAGGGGCTGGCGATCGAGTTGCGCCTCAATGGGAAGACGATGCAGAAGTCCCATACCGGGAATCTGATTTTCAAGGTACCCGATCTGGTTTCTTACATCTCGCAGGTCATGACGCTTGAAGTAGGCGACGTCATCGCCACGGGGACCCCGGGAGGCGTCGGTTTCGTCAGGAATCCCCAGGTCTTCATGAAACCCGGAGATGTTGTTGAAATTGAAATCGAAGATATTGGGGTGCTTAGGAACCGAGTGGTTGCCTTCGATTGATCAACCCTTCGATCGCATCCACCAGTTCGTGTATCCGGAATGGTTTCCGGAGGTATCGAACGCCTACCTGAGCCAAGAACCGCTCTGTCTGGGCGCCTATGACGTCTCCGGTGACAAATAAAAACCGGTGACGGAGGTCGGCATTCAAGGACTCCACAAGCCGGTACAATTGTTGGCCGCTCACACCCGGCATCCGCTGATCGCAGATGATCACATCGTAATTCTTCTCCGTAATTTGCTCCAGCGCTTCCATCCCGGAGTGAGCAAGGTCGATTCGAGCTCCCTGCCTGGTTAAGACATCAAAGATCAGCTCGGTAATGTGGATCTCGTCATCGATCACCAGAATCTGCTTGCCTTTCAGGCAGAGGCCTTCTGATGACCGAGCGGTATCGACCGCTTTCGGCGCGATTTCATACCGGATAATAGGCAGCTCCATGGTGAATGTCGAGCCGCTGCCATAGGTGCTCCAGGCGTACAATTCGCCGCCGTGCTTTTCGACAATTTCGGAACAGATGCTGAGACCAAGTCCGAGACCCCGCTGTCGATCTTTGGTCGTGAAGAACGGATCGAATATACGTGCCATATCGCGGGCATGGATACCGCTGCCGTTATCCGTCACGGTCAGGTGAATGCGCCCATTCTGGACAAACGTCTTGAGGTGAACCGAACCAGGACGCTGGTGAGAATCTGCAATGGCGTCTTCTGCATTGACGACCAGATTCAGAACAACCTGCTCCAAACTATGAGGATCACCCCAGACATACGGCAAATCCTTCGAAAGATCCGTCGTAATAATGATGCTTTCAACGTTCGCGTGATACTCTCGCAATTGAGCGACATTCCGAATCGTCTGGTTCAAATCGAATGCGGTGTGCTTCGGCTCTGTTTTTGCAGCGAGACTAAGGAAATTTTGAACGATTTTTCCAGCCCGCTCTGCTTGGTTCAATATCACATCAACCATCCGCCGGGTAGATGGGTCTAATTCACCGCGCCAAAGAAGTTGCGCATAACCGAAAATACCGGCCAGAGGATTGTTCAATTCATGTGCCACGCCCGAAACGAGACGTCCGATCGCGGCCATTTTTTCGAGGTGAACCGCTTGCCGGCGAAGTTGAACTTCCTTCGTAATCTCCTGGGCAAATACGATCTTCATGCCCTGATCGTTCAACGGAACGGTCTCCAATTCGTACGTTCCATGGCCGGGCACTTCCAGTTCGTGATGCGGAACTGAGTCGATATTTTGAGCACCCGAGAAAATATCAGCGAATGCCGAATTGGATAGGATCACCCGCCCGCGGCTATCAACTACAGCGACGGGAACCGGAATAAGAGCAAACAGGCTGGCGATGAGTTGGGTTCGATCGAGAGTGAATCCAGCGCCTTCCCTGGTCATGTGTCTCCCTTCCTGGGATGTTTCGATTGAGAGGGGATTTTCTTAAGGGGTCATACCCTTTGCAATAAAAAAAGCATCGGCTCAAAGCCGGCAGATCGCGACAATCGGACATTCTGCGCACTTTTGCAAATCGCGCTTCCTTGGACAATCGCCCGCGATACCCAGATGACAAAGCGCGAAGTCATAACGCACCGGATCGTCGGGGTGAAGACGCCTCAAGTGCCGTGTGATATCCAGAGCCATTGCCCAGCCGGGGCTTCGCATGTGGGTCAGGCCGATGTAACTCGATATACGCGCAATGTGTGTGTCCAGAGGAATCACCAGTTGACGTGTCTTGACCGCGGTCCAGACACCGCAATCAATTCCATCCTCCGGACGAACCATCCATCTCAAGTAGAGATTCAGCCGCTTGCATGCGCTTCCTTCAGACGGATTCGGGAAAAAGAACCGGACGCCGTTCCGCCGGCCGAGCTCGCCGCGGGGATAGAACTGCTCGTGTCCAAACCCCAGCAGGATCCGGCAGAAATGATCAAGCGCCGGACCTACATCGGAATCTTGCGGGCTCAAGCCCGAGCTTAGGGCGGCTTCGATCGAGCCATAATCTTCCAGAGTGCGCCGGATGATCCAAAACAGTACGGCCAGATCCCGGCTCGTATTGAATCGATAATAAAAACCGCGCAGCCGGCGGACGCCGGTCTGCGGACTGAATGAAGCGATCGTTCGTGAAGGAGAAGGACCCAAATAGCCGAGCACCTTCTCAACTGTCCTAAGCACACTTTTCACATTTCCGTACGCAAATGCGGATGCGAGCAACCCGGCGATTTCGCGATCCCGCTCATTGTCATACCGGTGTACGAACTGGACAGGATCATGCGCCAGGTGCTTTTCCTTCGGGAAATTCGCGATAAACCCGTCCAGGTGGTGCTTGAGCGAGGACATAGAAACACTATAGCGCCGGTATATTTCGGGGACGCACGCCGAATTCTGAAGTTCAAGAATTCGGCGTGCGTCCCCGAAATATACCTACTGCGGGAAATTCAGAGTGGGCTTGGCGCGATCCGTGTTGTTGGTGGTCCGGGAGTTGGAGCCCCGAAGGGGATCTGCGGCGCGGTTGCGCCGGTCATTATCGCCGGCCAGAATATCGCCCGCAGGTGCAGCATTGGCGTTCGTATCGGGAACGCTCTTCTTCACAAGATGAATGACTCGATTTTTGATCAGTTCCGCATCGTTGCTGACCGGCGGTAGGGGATAATCACCCGGCCGGACGAGTGTCTTTCGTCCCGCTTCGAGGATCACCTCGCGGTCCGGCAGTCCCACGGTCTCCACTGCAACTCGGCCTTCGAGACATCGAACTTCGGCAATCTGAACTTCGTCGATCGCAATTTCAAAAATCGTGCCGCGCACAGCAATCAGTGCCGTCGGCGTGGTTACGCGATAAGGATTTGGACGTCCGCCGAGCCGCTGGACATAAAACCGCACCTTACCCACCATCAGATTCACGAGGCTGCGCAGATCGCCGCTCCAGAAATCCTCTACGATCAGCTTCGAGTTTTCTGAGATAACCATGTAGGACCCGTCCGGCACTTCCAGTATTAGTTGCGCGCCGGCTCCTGTCCTCACCTCGTCGCCCGCCTGAACCGGCTGCGCCGGTGCCAAGGGTTTGAACAATTTCGCGGAAACCGGCCGCCACTCGGCAGGCCCCACGACCGAAGAAACCCTTAGCGCAGCCTGAGCCCAGAGCCCCGGGGGCAGGAGCAGTAACAGAGTAGTGAGCAGAACCTTCCTCATTTTGTCCCTTTCGTAAGTTCGCCCGGGAAATCATGGATCTTCGTGGGGCCGCGCGGCGAATCGATGCGGCGGAAATCCAGAGCTTCCTGGAACAGTCCAAAGCCATTGCCGAGATCGGGCAACGGATGAACCATCCGTGACGCGCGCAAACTGTCGAAGATGCGCGAGTTTCTCTCCCGTTCGATCCGCTTGAGAAAGCTGTCTAAAGAGTTGGCCATCTTGGTACAGTTCATGCCTGCATCTTCAGCATAAGACCAAAAATCACGCTGCGCCTGGTCTCGGCTCATCTCAGCGAAACTTCTTCCTGTTGCGGCTTGGATGTAGGAGAGCGCCGTGATCTCACCCCAATTCAGCTTCTGCTGCAAAGCCCACTTGAGATCATCTTCGCTTGTTCCATATTCCTTCCGGATCAAATACGCGAACACCAACGGACTTTCGGAACTATTCGATGCCTCACGATCGAGTCTGGAGATGGCGCCCGTCAGAGCTGCGCCCGCTTCGGGATTCCGGGGATCCGTTGCAAATAGCGGAATACCGAAAAGCAGCACCAGAAGTAGAAGACCGAGAAAAGTTCTTCTCATCATCGTTCCAAGCTGTAGCGGTGCTCAAACACACCTGCCACAGTGCGGCCATGTTAGCCTCAAATACTTCGAAAATCAATTCCGAGCCGTCTCGCCTTGTTATAAAGCGTTCGTCTCTCAATGCCCAGAATCTCCGCTGCCTTCTTCTTATTGCCGCCCGTTTGCTTCAAGATCTTGATGATATGTTCCCGTTCCATCGCATCCAACGACGCCTCTCCCCCTGGGAGAGGCCGCGGCCGCGAAGCGCCAGCCCGATAGGGCGCAGCCTCAATTGAAGCCGCGGGTGAGGGTCCAGTCACGTCACTATCCTCAGCGTCTCCGAACTCCAGTTCCTCCAATTGGACGACGCCAGTGTCATTAAAGGTCATGGCGCGCTCCAGCGTATTTTTCAGTTCGCGGACGTTACCGGGCCAGGAGTATTGCTTCATAGCCTCTAATGCGTCCTCGGATAACCGGACGGTTTTGCCGTTCTTTTCCGTGAACAGTTTGAGGAAGAAACTGGAGAGCAGCGGAATATCACCCCTGCGGTCCCGCAGCGGAGGCAAGGCGATGGTAAAAACGTTGAGCCGGTGGAACAAGTCCTCGCGGAATTGGCCGGTCCGCACCATCTCTCTCAAGTCCCGATTCGTTGCGGCGACTAAGCGCACGTCGACCTGGATCGTATCGTTGGAACCGACCCGGCGAATTTCCCGTTCTTGTATCACGCGCAGCAGCTTCACTTGAAAACTTAATGAGGTCTCCGAAATTTCGTCGAGAAAGACCGTGCCTCCGGCCGCGCTTTCGAACAATCCTTTCCGCGACCCCGTCGCGCCGGTGAAGGCGCCGCGCTCGTGGCCATACAATTCGCTCTCCAGGAGCGTTTCCGGCAGCGCCCCGCAGTTGATGACCACAAAAGGAGCTTTCGATCGCGCGCTATTTTCATGCAGTGCTCGAGCGATCAGTTCCTTCCCGGATCCGCTCTCGCCGATCACGAGTACGGGTGCTTCGATCCGCGCGGTCTTCGCAACCTTCTTATATATGTCGACCATTTTGGGAGTTGCGCCGATGATTTCTGTTTTTGGAAGATTCTCAGCCAGCTCCGGACCGACGGACTTCGATCGCGATAGCTGGAATTTCTCTTCGATGCGATGGAGAATCCGCAGCATTTCATCGACCACGAAGGGTTTGCTGATGTAATCGAACGCGCCGTTGTGCACCGCATGAACGGCGGTCTCCATCGATCCGTGTGCCGTCATGATGACGACCTCCGCATCGGCGTTGACGCATTTCATGCGTTCCAGCAGGTGGAGACCGGAATCGTCGCCCAGGTAGATATCGCTGACGAGAATGTCGAAGCGTTCCTCCTCCATGGCACGCCGGGCTTGTTCTGCCGTCATGGCCACGCGAAACGGATAGGATTCCATCTCGAGAATGGATCCCATCAACTTGCAGATCGACCGATCGTCGTCGACGACCAGAATCTTGGGTTTTGGGCTCATACAATCTTCAGTTCGGTTTTGTCCCAAAGTCCGCTATAGCTACCCGCTCGGCGCCTTCGGCGCCGAAGCGAGCGAGGGGGTCGCTCACAGATAATTTTGAGGCAAAGCCGACTTCAGCCCGGTATCGACAGGGTGAATACCGAACCTTTACCTACCTCACTTTCTACTACTACATCGCCACCGTGTCGCGCCGCCACCTCTTTAGTGAAGGCGAGACCCAGTCCGAAGCCGCTCTCGTCACGCGTTTCTTCGTTGTCGCGCCGATAAAACTTTTCAAAAATCTTCGAGAGTTCATCGGCTGGAATACCGTATCCCTGGTCCTCGATCGCGAAGCGAACGCGGCCATTCCCGTCGGTCACGCCAATCCGTACCGTCGTGCCCGCCGGGCTGTACTTAATGGCATTGGCGACGAGGTTGATTAGCGCTTGATATAACAACATCCGATCGGCATGCACCCGGATGCCATCGACACCGGCCGATTGGACGGCAATTTGCTTGCCAGCCGCCATAGGACCAACGGTACTGATCAAATCATTCAGTATCGGGGCCACCTCAAAATCAGATTTTGTGATCTTGTGCCTTCCCGACTCGACATACGCAATGTCCAGGAATGATTGAATCAACTGGTTCAAGCGGTTACTCTCATTGATGATCGTGCCGAGGAATGTCTTCCCTTTATCCTGAACGAGATCGTATTTCAGGAGCATGTCGCTGTAGCCGCGGATCGAAGTCAACGGCGTCCGTAGCTCATGCGAAACCAACGAGACCATATCGCTCTTGGCCTGGTTTAATTCGTATTCCGCGGTGGCATCGTGCATCGTTATTACAACTCCGGAGCTGGCGATGGGCAAAATCGACACGTTGTAGAAACGCCTTCCATCTCGAGTGGGAATAAAATTCACAGTAACGGACTCTGTCTTTGTCCGGACACTTTCAAACAGCGGCCGGAAATTCCCACCATCGAGAATGGATGCGAGATACGCCGGCGCATCCGGCGGGTTCATCTCGTAGTTCTGTAACGCCTTCGCAGCCGTGTTCTGATAAACGACATGGCCTTCCAGATCGCTCACAATGATGACGTCTTCGATACTCGCTAAGATGGCGTTATTAAAGGATAGGAACCGCATCAATTCTTGGTTGAAGAAGTCGATCGCATCCAGCTTCCAGCGCGAATTACGGCGGCGGCGCCCAAACAGGCGATTGCGCCGGTCCGACGCAGCCTGTGTTTGAGATTGAAATGCAGTGAGCGCGGTGATCCAGCCGCTCGACAGACGTTCGATTTTTCGATCGAGATCGCGGCTCACCCGGACTCTGTTGGCGACCTCCAGGCCGGGCACGACGAACACAATTGCCGTCCAGAACGTCGGGAACGAAAACCAGAGATGAAAATATTTCATGAAAAGCCAGGAAAGCGCCAACAGCAAAGGACCAGTCGAAATTGCCGCCACGTAGAAGCGCCATCCTTCGTATCGATGATTCAGCCACCACAGCAAGAGAACAAATCCGCCAAGCGCCGGCAGCAGAACCACCAAAGGATGGACTTCGGTAACAGCCCGTCCTGCGTAAAGCGTGTCGATCACGTTCGCATGCACTTCGACACCGCTCATCTTCTTGGCTGCAATTGCAAATGGCGTGAACCATTCGTCTCCAAGACCTTCTGCGGTAAAACCAATCAGGATAATTTGATCTTTGAACTCTTCCGCATCGGCGCTGCCTTCCAGAACTCTCCATGCGGGTACGCGGCGGAACGTGCTCTCGTCACCAGCGAATCGAATGTTTACTTCTTGCGGTCGAATGAGTTCGACCCCTCCCGCCTTCTTCTCAAAATCCGATTTAAATTCGAGACCGGCGGCATGAAGCGCTTGGACGGCGAAAGCCCGGAACACGCGTCCTTCTCCAGCCTTCGCGGAGAAAACTCGCCGGCTGATGCCGTCAAAATCCGGATCCGCATGAACGTGCCCCAGCAGAACCCCCTTTTGCGCAAAAAGGCCTAGCGGCTGGCGCCACATTACCGCTCCATCGACCGAATCGAGACGCGTCGCTAAAACCATCGGTGGCGCGCTCGCGATGGCCAGTGCGAGCGCATAATCCCCATCTTCCGATGTTTCATTATCGAGAAGCAGATCCAATGCGATCGCTCGGGGTTTGCCGGCAGACACACCTTGGATCAGGCGCGCGAGCTTATCGCGCGACCACGGCCACATCCCAATGCGGTCGAGGCTGTCTTCATCGATCGCAACGATCACTACCGGGCTGGACGGTGGCACCGGTCCGGCAAGCCGAAGAGCAAAATCGTAGGCGGAGGAATTCAGTTCAGCAAAATAGGTGGTCCAAGACAGCAGCAGGATCGCAACGGCCACGAAACAGCTAGCGGCTACCGCTCCCAACACAGACTTCATTACTTTTAGGCGCTCCTGGCCATTGGCCGGCGCACTGGCGCCGTATTATACAACGCCACCCGGAAACACAATTGCTAAAGCCGCAGATAGGGCGTAGCTCTCGCTCACTCGAACAGTGTCGCGAATAACGCGATAAAAATCGTATGTCCTTACTTGAAACCTGCGCAAGTGTCGCAATTGTCTCCGCTGTTGTTTTTTTAGCGGCTCCTTCGCTAACACGAGCTCGGGAAAATTATCAGCTGGACCTGACGGCGCGGCAAGTCGCTGGAAAGATGGCATGGACGCGCATCAAGGCCATCAGCCGGAGCCGCAACTGCCGGCTTCGTCTCATCTCGAATGTCTCCTATGTTGTCGAATGCAGTAGTTCGGTGTGGCAAACCGATGAGACTGTAACCCTTCCGCGCGGCTTTCAACTCACGGCGACTGCCGTTCCGCAATTTCACAAACACGGCAACGCGGCACCCGCCGGAACGATTACGATTTGGGACCGCCGGATGAATTCGAGACGGGTGGTCGTCAATTTTACAGGTCGCATCAAAGTCGAATGATGTGATAAATCATCACTCGGTATGACCGATCCGGAACAGGTTGTTGAAGCCAACCTCAAGTTTTATTTCGCTCTGGAAAGCCAGGACATCGATTTAATGGATGAAGTGTGGGCCACGGATGCCAGCGCCATCTGTGTCCATCCAGGTTGGACGCGGCTTGCCGGCTGGGAAAACATTCGGGCCAGCTGGGAGCAGATGTTCCGGAACAACAACTCGATTATGCGGATCGATGTGTCTGAAGTTTCCGTCGAAGTACAAGGATCCACCGCCTGGGTCTCCTGCCTGGAGAGCATCACGACAGCCAATGGTGATCGCGTACGGCGCGCGCAGGCCTACGCGACAAATGTTTTCGTTTTCGAGGATGATCGCTGGCTGCTCGTGCTCCATCACGCCTCAATCATTCCGGATTCTCGATAGTCCACGAGGAACAGTTTGATCTGCTTTGTCGCGACAATCGCGATCTTCGTCTCGAATTGTCGGCGGAGGGTGTTGATCATCATGCCGCCGACATACACTGATACCGGAGTTGCGGTCTGTGACGGATGGCCTTTCTGACGCGATGAAGAAAATGACCGATTTTGATTAATCCTTCTCCCTGCTTGCGGAAATCCAGAGAATTGCCCACGCCAGAATCAGAACGACGGCGATTCCGAACACTGCGAGAATCAATCTCATAAACGCCTGTCCTGGAACTGTAGACCTCGAGCAAAAACCCAGTGGGAAACCAACAGTGGGAACGAGACGGCAATCCAGCCTTGTGGCAACCGATAACCCAAGATCCCTCGTCCCAGAATCGGCAGGATGATCAACGCATTGACGAGCCACAATACCAAGCCTGCGGTGAACGGGTTGCGAAGGTGGGGTTTCAGTGAGCGCCAAAATATCGCGACCACGAAGTATCCGCCAAAATAAAGCAGTGCAGCGTTAATCGTGACGTACAACTCGACACTGGCCAGCCCGGGCACGACTTGGAATACGGATCGCGCGAGCAATTCCGGCATGAACACCGCGCCGACGTATTTCCAGAGAAATATGCTCACTGCCACGAAGAGCAAAGGCCCCAGCCACATTGCGCCCATTCTACGCCACGACTCCTGCATTGACCGGCCTTCTTCGTTTCCGTTACGATGATTGTTGTCCTTCGGGCCTGTGGCGCAGTTGGGAGCGCGCATGACTGGCAGTCATGAGGTCAGGGGTTCGAACCCCCTCAGGTCCATTCCATTGGACATTGAAAATTGATGAGTTTTCAATGTCCATTGTCCTTTCGGTCATTCCGCCGGGCAGTTTGAACAGACGCCACCAAAATTCTGCAGAGTTCTGTGTTTTCCGCGACTAATTTGGCAAGAAGGTTCGTCTCCATATCGAAGCTGCCCCGAATAATGCGTAGCCAGACGGCAGTCTCATTGAGTTCCTTTAGCGCAATGCCTACTTTGTGGATGAAATCAGCACGGCTTTCGGCGGCCCGCGCTTCAGCGTAATTTGGTGCAGCAGCGGTGCCTGCACGCAGCAGCTGGCCGGAGACGTGTTTTGCCTGAAAGTTCTGAGGCAATTCGCCGACCAGCTTCACGATATCGATTGCAAACTGTACCAGTCGTCCTTCGAGCTCATCTGCTCGGGTATCCCGTCCAATGCTCATGCTGGTAGCCGCGTAAGCAGATTTGATTCCACGAGGTCCCGCACTTAGGAGCGGGGTTTCTGGTGTCAGTGCGGCCTCGAAACCACCCGTAGATTCTTAGCAATGGTTCGTACGGCGGAAGACAGACGGGCACCTACGAGCCACTGTCCAGTGTCCATACGCGTGATACAGTCATCCCTCATGAGCCTTGAAATCTACGTTGACGGCAGATACACCGCTTCCTTGGGCTCCGCGAGCGGCTGGGACGCCGCGGTCACATGGATCGAAAAGCACGCCGCGCACCGGACACCCCTCAGACGGCTGGCCGAACTCGGTGAAACCCACCGGCCAGAGGAAGCCGCCGCGATGCTGTCGGATCTGCTCGAACACCAGAAACCTTCTCCCGATATCGCACACATCTTGCGCTACCTGCACCGCTTTTTGACCGGTGATCACGTCTTCATTTGGGACGGCGTAATAGACGAGGAATAGTTTCTCCCGTCCCCGTCCTCGAGCACGCGCGTCAACCATAGGGCCTCCAGCGTTTCCTCGTAATACATCCGCAACGTCTTCGGCTGTTCCGGTTCCGGTTCGTCTTTCTCGGCGGTTCTGGCTTTCAATTGGTTGATATTGAATTGTCCCAACTCAATAGCGTTGCGGACGGGGGAGGCACGAGGCTTCGCCGCACTTAGGCGCAGGCGTTTCTGGTGTTATATAATTCCCGGAATCCTGGCAGCAATGGAGACTTTCATGGCAGACGACAAGCAAGAAACCCTGCGCGCCGAAAGGGTCATTACGCGGCGCGACTTCCTAATCAGCAATGCTGCGGCGGTTGCGATCGGTGTAGTGGGTGGCTCGACTTTCGCGTCAACTGTGGTGGCAGAGCCCGAGGCGGTGTTATCACCGGCGCCTGTCAAAGCGCGACGAGTCACGCTCGATATCGATGGAGTTAAAGAAGACGTCAGTATTGACCTGCGCGACAGCTTGTGGGAAACGATGAATTACCAGTTGGGCCTGGCCAACAGCAATCTCGGCTGCGACCGTGCCCAGTGCGGCGCATGTGCCGTTGTCGTCGATGGGCGCGCCGTCAATTCATGCTCCTTGCTGAGCGCAAGGCTTGGACGCGGACAAAAGATCCTGACTGTGGCCGGTATCGCAAGTGGGCCGGGACTTCAGGGACTGCATCCGCTTCAACGCGCCTTCTGGTTCGAAGGCGGTTTCCAATGCGGCATCTGCACGCGTGGATTCATTATGTCCGCCTTCGCGTTGCTCCAGAACAACAAGAATCCGACTACTGAGCAGATCAAAGATGCGCTCGCCGGCAACATCTGCCGCTGTGGCGAGTACACGAAGATCCTGACGTCGGTCAAGAAGGCTGCAGCCGAACTGAGAGGCGAGAAGGTGACATATACGGCGCCATGGATCGGCGAGGAGACGGCGAGACCCGTCACCGCCGCGGCAGCCAATTCGGCATCACGACAATTTCAGTTTGTCACGCCGCTTGGCACCATTGAACAGTTCGACGATCTTGCGCTCGAACTGAAACGGAAACCCGGGATTCTCGGCGTATCGGGCACGGAACGTACAATCACGCCGGTTTGGGATCCCGCACGACTCGACGAAGCCGGAGTGCGCCAGATTCTGGCCGAGTCGGGCCATGCGGTAAGGCCTTAGGGGGGCGTGGGGGGACCGGCCGGTAGTAATGAGGCCGCGAAGCGGTGTACTGAAGCGATCCGGACGGTGGGCCCGACGCTAAGTAGATAGGGGAGATAACGATATGGAGCAAAAGATTGATGCGCTGCGAGTAGTCCAGGATCCGCAGTATGCGGCCGGCTTGAGCGAGAGCCAGTGGAGGATCCTCGCGAACGATCCCGTCTGGAACGAGTTGGTTGGAGAATTCCACGAGATGACGGCTCCTGTAATCGCTTTGTATGCCGCACAACTGGGCCAGGCGGCGCCTCGGCCCCGCACGGCGCAGCCGCCGGCGGCACGCCCGGCGCCAGCGGCCGCCAGCGAGCCGCCCCGGTTCGACGTCATCGGAAAGCCGGTTCCTCGCCTTCACGGTCTGGGTATCGTCACCAACCTGGGTCACTACTGCGAGAACATGCGCATGAATCGAATGTTGTTCACGCGGACGCTGCGCAGTCCGTATCCGCATGCGAAGGTGAAGAGAGTCGATACTCGGAAAGCTGAAGCGCTTCCCGGCGTCGTGGCCGTGCTCCATCGAGGTAACCTGCCCGCGGAATATCGCGACGTGAAGTTGGGCAGCGGCCCGCCCGACCGATATCTCTTCAACGAAGAAGTCTTTGAGGTGGGTTCGCCTATTGCCGTCGTTGCCGCTGCGAGCGAGCACATTGCCGACGAGGCGATCCACTCGATCGAAGTCGATTACGAAGTCCTTCCGGCGACTTTGGACATGATGGAAGGCGCTGCGCCTGGCGCTCTCAAACAATGGGACAACCAGGAGAACGGGACGATCATCGCCACCACGCCTCCTCTGGTTCGAGGCAATCCCGACGGGGGCCGCGCCGACGTCAATATTGACGCGACATTGTCCAAACCCACCGAGCAACACCTTGCCCTGGAACTTACGAATTCCCTGGTGTACTGGGAAGAGGACCGGCTGATCGTCTACTACACCAACCAGCATGCTCACGGAACCCGTGCCGGCCTTTCGCAAGCGCTGAAGATTCCGGCAAACCGCATTCGCGTCATTCAGCCCGGGTACATGGGATCCGGCTACGGATACCGCTCCGGCATCGATCTGGCGGAAGTTCATGCGGCCATTCTTGCAAAAATGACAGGACGTCCGATCAAGACCATGTATACGCGCGAGGAAGACTTTGTGACGCGCACCCATCGGCCGCAATTCCGCAATGAGATGAAGCTAGGCGTCAACCGCGACGGAACGATTCAGTATGGCCGCTTCCGAGTTCTTGCCAATGTCGGAGCGCAGCGTGCCGGCGCGGCCAACGGCTCGTGGTTCAACATGCAGAACCTCTACAAAATTCCAAACCTGAAGCTCGAGGCCATCGACGTTTTTACCAACAGCTATAAATCGGGTCCATATCGATGCGTCAGCCATCCCAACGGCACCTTCGCGCTTGAAATGACAATGGATAAGGCCGCTTATGCGATTGGAATGGATCCGGTCGAATTCCGGCTGAAGAATCTCAACGAAACCGGAAATCCCGACACCAAGAAACCGTTCAGTAATCCGGGTATTCGCGACTGCATCGTGTCGGCCTCGAATCGCCTTGGCTGGAAAGAAAAGTGGCACGCGGCGCGCGCGCGTGAAGTGAGACCGGGAGTCTTTCATGGCATTGGGCTGGCTGCCCACGCCTGCAGCCACGGCGCTGGAACGAATCCGGCGACAGGCCAGGTCATTGTGAACCCCGACGGTAGCGCGCAGTGTGTGTCTGGCTGCACGGAGATCGGTCCCGGACAGCGGACCGAGATGGCAATGATTGCCGCCGAAGCCCTAGGCATTCCTTTGACAAGAGTCAGCATCGCGACGTATGTCGATACCGATAACACGACCGATACTGGCGGTACCAATGGCAGCCGGCAGACCAACACGGGAGGCCGTGGAATTTATGAAGCGGCGATCGACGCCAAACGGCAAATTCTCGTTTACGCCGCAGAACGTCTGGTGGCTGATGCCAAACGCCGGAACCAGGAACTGCGGTTGACCGCAGATCAACTGGACATCCGCAACGGCGACGTATTCGTCAAGACGAACGCCTCGATGAAAGTTCCCGTCGCGACAGTGGTTCAGGGAGCCGGACTTCCAATTCTCGGGCGCTCTCTCTACAGGCAGGATGACGACTGGGAACGAACCGCCTGGGCCGCGCACGCCGTTGAGGTTGAAGTCGATACTGGTATCGGCAGCGTCAAGATCTTGAAGTACGTTGCTGCGCACGATGTCGGAAAAGCGATCAATCCGTTCGCCGTCGAGCAGCAGATCGAGGGCGGCGTCGTGATGGCGTTGGGTGCGGTCTTCCACGAACAGTTGCTGATCGACGCCTCCACGGGGTTGCCGATCAATGCAAACATGCTGGATTACCGGCCGCCTAGCATTCTGGACGTGCCCGAAAACATCGATGCCGTTCTCATCGAAAAACCTAAGAAATATGGAGTCTTCGGGGCGCACGGTATCGGCGAGCCGCCCATGGGTCCAGGCGCTCCCGCGATCGCTTCAGCGGTTTATAACGCTACCGGCGTCTGGATCGACAGCATGCCGCTGACGCGAGAAAAACTTCTGACCGAACTGAAGAAGGTGAGGTAGCCGCAATGAAAAGCTTTGAACTGTACGAACCTCGAACGGTGAAAGAAGCGGTCGACACGTTATCCAAGGCCGGACCCAAGGCCAAAATTTTAGCGGGAGGCAGCGACCTCGTCGCGGGTGTCATGAAAGACTGGGTCGAGGGTCCAGGCATGCCTTTGCCCGATGCCCTTGTCGACGTCACCGCCATACCTCAGCTTCGCGGCATCAAGGCCGATCAAAATGGATTCACGATCGGCGCCAACATGACCCTGACGGAGATTATCGAGTCGAAGCAACTGAATGAGCGGTTGCCACTGCTCGTCAACGCCGCCCACAGTGTGGCATCGCCCCTGATTCGAAATTTCGCGACTCTGGGCGGAAACATCAACCAGCGCCCCCGCTGCTGGTTCCTTCGTGGGCCGGATTTCCACTGTTATAAAAAAGGTGGAGACAGCTGTTTTTCCGTCACCGGAGACAACCGTTTCCACGCGATCATCGGCGGCGAACTGTGTTACATCGTTCATCCATCGGACACGGCAACGGCTTTGCTTGCACTCAGTGCGCAGGCCAAGATCGCGGGACCGGATGGCGAACGAACCGTCGCGTTCGACAATTACTTCATCAGCCCGCGCGAGAACGTGCTGCGCGAGAATGTGCTCAAGCCGAACGAATTAATGGTGGAAGTGTTTATCCCTGCGCCCGCAGCCGGAACGAAGCAGACCTGGATGAAGTTGAAGAATCGTGATGTTTACGATTTCGCTCTGGTCAGCGTTGCCGCAGCATTCACGACCGAGAACGACAACTGGAAAGACGGCCGCATCGTGTTGGGCGGTGTCGCACCGGTTCCCTATCGGGCCACAGGCGTAGAAAACCAGCTCAAGGGCAAGCACGTTAAGAATTCCATCAAACAGGCCGCGGCCACTATCCGAACTGTAGCCCGTCCCATGAGTATGAACGCCTACAAGGTCGATATCGCTCAAAACATGGTGGAGCGCACCATCCTCCAGGCGCTGGCCTAGTACTGATTTTAGTAATTACGGTTACGGCATCAACAAACGGGGAATTTTAGATGCGCAGTCCTGCCTGGATACAGTTCAGTGTCCAGCCGTGGATAACGGCATTTGTGGCAATGTAGCCGCCATCGGAATAGAGCCAGCTATTTCCCTGCGCATCCGTAAAGACGCCGCCGGCGCGCTGAAGGATGAGCGCGGCGGCAGCAATATCCCAAATCCTGAGGTCCAGGTGCCAGTAAGCGTGCAGGCGTCCGCAGGCGACGTTGCATATTCCGAGCGCGGGTGAACCCATGATGTTGCATTCATTGACCTGGCCGCTCATCATTCCCAGGATCAGCCGCGTCCGGTCTCTGCGTTCACCGGAATGCGGCCAGTCGGTTCCAACGATAGCGCTGCTCCAGGCTTCTATTCCCTCGGATATCTGCTGCACGTAGATTCGCTGGCCATTGCGCGTTGCCGCTCCCGTCAGCGTTGCCGCAAAAAGCTCATCATGGCAGGGATCAAAGACAACGCCTGCACAGATGTTTCCCTCCGCACGCAAGGCGACCGAAACAGCGAAATATGGAATCCCCTGGACAAAATTCAGACTGCCGCAGATCGGATCGATAATCCACAACTCCGGCGCGTCGACCGGGACAGGAGCGTCCTCGGGGCCTTCCTCCGCGAGAATCCCGGCATTCGGATATTCGGCCACAATTACGGCAGCAATCGCATTCTGAATATAGAAGGAGGATTCGCACACCACGTCGCGGCTGCCCTTCCACGTGACGTATCCGGGATCACCCAGACGCGCCAAGGCGATCTCTCCTCCTTTTTGCGCGGCACGCGCTGCGACTTCGAGCGCGTTATTGAGGTCCAACGACATTGCTCTTCAGTATATTGTCTACACAGTGCCGGCTTTCCGGGTGTTCTAAATTCGTTAGATTCCAGTCAGAGACAGCTTCATGCGCGTCAAAGCTTCTTCCAGTGTCGATCGAGGGCAGCCGAAGTTGAGACGGACGAAGCCGGTTCCTCCTGTGCCAAATGACCGGCCGTCATTCAATGCAACCCGTGCATGGTTCAGGAAGAAGTCGAACGGATCACCCAGCTTGAGTCCGCGGCAATCGAGCCAGGCGAGATAGGTAGCCTCGGGTTTACACATCCTGATTCCCGGCAATTCCCGATTTATAAAGTCCGACAGAAAGTCTCGATTGGCCTGGAGGTAAGGGAGCAGTTCGTCGAGCCACGGCTGCCCGTAGCGATAGGCCGCTTCGGCGCCAATCAGGCCCATCGCATTCACCCAAGGCACGAGTCCTTCACGAGCAGAACGAAATTGCTGCCGGAGCTCAGAATTCGGGATGATGGCGAACGCGCACTGCAGACCCGCAAGGTTGAACGTTTTGCTCGGTGAGATGAGTGTAACGGTGTGGCTGGCGATCTCTGGATCCAGGGTTGCGATGGGAATGTGCTGATGACGATCGAGCAGAAGATCGCTATGAATCTCGTCCGAGCAGATCGTGACGTTGGCCGATAAGCATATTTCCGCCATGCGCTCGAGTTCATCCCGCCGGAAAACGCGACCCACTGGATTGTGCGGATTACACAGAATGAACAGCCGTGTATCCTGTGCAACGCCGGAACGGAACGAGTCCCAGTCGATAGAGTAGGACCCATCATCTTGGCAATGAAGCGGCGACTCCACGAGCTGAAGGTTGCTGTTTTTAGGCGCGGCGAGAACGGGTGGATAAACGGGAGGTTGAACCAGAACGGAACCTTCCCTAAGAGAACGGCACGCGATGTTCAGGCCTGGCACGACACCAGGGATGGCAATGACATCGTCAGCAGCAATCCGCCACTTGTAACGATGCGCCATACGATCCGCCACCAGGCCGGCGAGTTCATGGACCTGAGCCCGATCGTGGCTGTGCAGGCCGCGAGGGTAGCCGAAGACCCCCTCATCGATGTATGCGCCGAGCGCGCGGGCAACCGGTTCCGGCGAATGGAAGTCCATGTCCGCAACAAATAGCGGCAGCACTTCCTCGGGATATTCCCGCCATTTGTAACTTTCCGAACGCCGCCGGTTGATGACCTCATCGAAATTCATGCGAATAGTTTAGAGTTTCTGTGCTGTGGCCTGCAGGTATTAAGGACCGCGGTAGAGTCGGTGTGTGAAGCGCTATTGCGCCATCACCGCTCGATCAGCGGCGGGTAAAATCTTCAATCACCGATGCGACTGAAGCGGTCAGGTTCTTGCCCGTGTTGATATGCAAGAACTCGTTCGGCCCGTGGGCGTTGCTTTCGGGTCCCAGAACGCCGGTGATCAGGAACTGTGCCCTGGGAAACTTCTCACCGAGCATTCCCATGAAGGGAATCGAGCCGCCCTCTCCGTAGGAGCACGCGCTCTTGCCGAAAAAAGCGGCTGACGCTTTTTGGATGGCCCGTTCGAGCCAGGGCTCGGGCGCGGGAGCTTCCCAACCGGCTGCGGCGCTGATCCTGTCGAAGCGGACGTCGGCGCCATAGGGGGGATCGCTCTCCAGAAGCTGCTTCAGCTTTTCGCCCAGGCCATCGGTCTTTAGCGTGGGCGGCAGCCGGACGGAGAGTTTGAGCGACGTTTGCGGCCGCAGCACATTGCCGGCGTGCCCGATGTCCGGCATTCCCGCCTGTCCCGTGACCGACAGGGTGGGACGCCACGTCCGGTTCAGGATCAGCTCGACCGGATCCGAATCCATCGGCACCGCGCCCTCGACGAATGGAAACTTGTCGTACACCGCGGTGCCCAGCACTTCGGCCGTTCGCTTCGCTTCGGCCCGACGGTTTTGTGGAATCTCGGCATGAAGCCACGGCGGCAGAATCCTGCCCGTCGCCGGATCTTCGAGCCGGCTGAGCAAATGCCGCAGAATCCGGAAGCTCGACGGCACTATTCCGGAAGCGTCGCCGGAGTGCACACCTTCGCGCAGGATCGACACCGTCAAGTCGCCCGACACCAGGCCGCGCAGCGACGTGGTGCTCCAGAGTTGTTCGTAGTTGCCGCAACCGCTGTCCAGGCAGATCACCAGCCCCGGCGTGCCGATGCGCGGCGCAAGTTGATCCACATAGGCAGGCAGGTCGAAAGAACCGCTCTCCTCGCAACATTCAATGATCGCAACCAGCCGGGGGTGCGGGGCGTCCAGCCGCTCTAAAGCCTTCACGGAGCTGACGACCGCGAAAATGGCATATCCGTCGTCCGCGCCCCCGCGGCCGTAGAGCCTTTCGTTCCGGAGGACCGGCTTCCAGGGATCCAGATCCGCCGCCCATCCGGTCATCGCGGGCTGCTTGTCGAGGTGGCCGTAGAGCAGGATCGGGTCGCCGCTCGTCGTGCCTTCGACTTCAAGTAACAGAAGTGGTGTGCGATCCGGGGGAGAGAAGACCTCGAGCTTGCTTTTCCGGATGTCCTGCTTCTCCACCCACTGCTTCACCAATCGAACGGCCCTTTGCATGTGGCCGTTCTCGCGCCATTTGGGATCGAACTCCGGCGATTCGTTGGGAATCTCGATGTAGCGCGAGATTGTCGGTATGACCTCGGCGTCCCAGAAGCGATCGATGTAGTCCTTTGCTTGTTGTTCGTTC
>Ga0209157_1000869_pt1 | contig 25521 bp, 30 predicted proteins | sample GraSoiAngelo_135_FD_185892 | JGI IMG/M metagenome (GOLD analysis project Ga0209157, IMG submission 185892) | Grasslands soil microbial communities from the Angelo Coastal Reserve, California, USA - 14_0929_05_40cm (SPAdes) (version 2) | ecosystem: Environmental > Terrestrial > Soil > Grasslands ...
CGCTCTCGGCCATACAGTCCTCCTTGCGCGCTGGAAGAACGGCGAGGCCCTTAGCCTACGCGAAGCCATCGGCAAGTCAAACTGACCCACGACCCGCCGCGGCGGTTGCATGCCCGGCCGCGGGCGGTACCATGCGCTCGTGCTCAGATGATGGAGCTCTACGACGAGATCGGCGTCGGCTATTCGACGTTCTCCAAGATCCACGCCCTCGAAGCCGGGCTGACCCGGCTCCGTCGCGATTTGCAGGACGGAACTTGGGAGCGTCGATACGGGGATCTCCTCGGGCGGCGGGAGATTGATCTCGGTTACCGTCTTCTCGTTTCCGGCGGTGGGCGCCCACAGGGCTGACCGGATGGCACCAGTGTGTCTGATCGTTGACGCCTTGCCCCTCGAAACCGGTTCAGCGACCGCAGGCTAACTGACCGAAAAAGCTTATCTCCGCCCCTGCGGGCGCGGTCTGGCACCCTGGTTGCGTCTTCTCGTCGTGGCACACCCATGCCGACGACTGTCTACCAGCGGCAGAACGGCGAAGACGTCTTGGGCGAGACGGAACCGGCGACCCGAAGCGGTGCAGCGCGAGGCGCGACATCCTTGCTCACGCGTCATGCGGTCGGGCTCGCTGCCCTGGTCCTCACGATGGCTTCTGCGTACATGGCATCCCGACCGAACACTCCACAGAACGCTCAAGAGGTCGCGCGCCTGACGGACGATTCAGCCGAGGAAGCGACGGACGAAACTACCGTCGTGGAGATCGAGGCCCACATCAGGGAGATCGCCGTCCGCTACCGCATCTCCCCACGCCTGGTGGCCGCGATCGTCGAGGTCGAGTCCGAGTTCAACCCGCGGGCGGTGTCGCGCAGGGGCGCCCGCGGCCTGATGCAGCTGATGCCGGGAATGGCCTCGAGCCTCCAGATCGAGGACATGTTCGACCCTTACGAGAATATCGAGGGCGGCGTTCGCCTCCTCCGCCGCCTGATGGACCGGTTCCAAGGCAACGTGCCGCTCGTGCTCGCCGCCTACAACGCTGGCGAGCCGGCGGTCCTGATGCACGGCGGAATCCCGCCCTACCGCGAAACTCGCCGCTACGTGGCCCGGATTCTGCGGCGCATCGGCCACGGGGGCCCAAGCCGAATGGAGACGAAGCTCGCGGGACGACTCCCCGAGGTCAGCGCGTTGACCGTGGCGAACCCTGCCCGTATCGACGGGCCGGTGCGCCAAGCGCTCGAGCAACGCGCATTGGAAGAGATCGACCGGAACCCCGCAGCTTCGTCAGGTGAGGAGCCACCGAGCGCCGATGCGTGGCCCAACGCGGCGGAGCCCATCACGGATCTCTCTCGGTCTCAAGACCCATAATCGAAGGAGGAGGTTCAGATGATTGATCGGATCATGGGTAGATTCCCGGAGGCGTGGCGCGAGCTGATCGAGTTGGCCGCCGCGCCGATCGCCTGGCTTCCAGGGCTCCAGCACATGGCGATCAGGTTCTTTTTCGACTCTCCGTCCGGCTGGGCGGCGACCGCCAAATTTGTCTTCCTCCTGTTGCCCATACTCCTCAGCTTCGCCGCCATCTGGTGCACGGGGTTCTCCCTCTACACGCTGCCGTTCCGATCGCGGCGGATCGACTTCGTCTCGACGCTCCTGATGACGTGGTGGGACGCCGCCCGCGCGGTCTGGATGTACTGGATCGGCATTCTGCGGATGGGCGCCGTCGTGATCGGCTGGCTGGTCACCCTCGTCGGCCTCGCCCTGAAACTCGGCTTCGAGGCGCTTCGCCAACTCGTCCTCCTGCCGTGGTCGGTGTCGGGCCGGATGACGGACCGGTACTTCCGGGGCGGCGTGCCATGGCTCGCCTTCGGGATGCTGCTGGGCTGGTCGGCGCTGGAGGCGACGATCTTCAGTTTCACGCTGATGCCGACCCTGTCGCAGGTGCTGGCCGACCTCGCCGGCACCGACGGGGTGCCGCGGGCGACCACGATGGTCCTCTGGTGCTTCCTGCTCCTGTTGATCATGGGCAGCTTCGCCTGCGTCCAGGCGCTGGTCGAGGCGGTCGAGAAGAGGGAGGTCAAGTTCATCGTCCAGATCGCCCTGGTCGAAATGTTCGTCATGTTCTTCGAGGTGATGTTCCTCTACCGGGAGCTGGTTGACGCCGTCACGCCCTGGATCGTCCAGCAGACGGGGGACAGCTTCCATCCCGGGCTCTTTTTCACGCTGGGCGTGGCGGCGTTCGGCTGGGTCGGCATTCGCGGCATGACGTGGTTCCTGTTCGGCCAGTACGGGACGCCGCCGCTGCTCGCCTTCATCTCACGGGAGCCCATGGCCCCCATCGAAGGTCGACCGGTGGTGAAGGAGGCCAACGAGCCCTCCTGGTGGAAGGAGCCGCTCGCAGACTTCAAGAAGGAGATCGGTTGGCTCCACGACAAGAGCGACCAGCTCCTCGAGTACCTCGCCCTGCCCGCCCTGCACCTCCTCGCCGCCGCGATGAACTTCGCCATGGTGCTGATAACGGCGCGGCCCGTGTTCGCCCTGCCGTTCAAGAGCCTGAAGGAGGTGACGGAGACGCGGGAGATGCTCGGAGTGCACCTTCAGCCGAAGAGGCAGGCCAGCGCATGAGCCGCCGCGGCAGCTCGCTCACCCTCGCGCTGCTCTCGACCACCCTGCTCGCGACGACGGCGATGGCGCAGCGGGCGACCGACCGCACGGGGCGGGACACGATGTTCGTCGGCGTGGACACGAGCGGGTCCTTCGTCCAGGCGGGTGATTACGCCAACGCCATGGGCTTCCTCGCCTACTACATCTATGGCCACCTCCACGGCCTCGGCGGGCTCACCCAGGTGAAGGAGCTGTTCGTCGCCGCCATCGGGGGCAAGGAGGCGGGCGAGCCCAAGGCTTTTCACCCGACCCTCGAGTTCGCGGACAAGGACATCGCGGGGATCGAGGCGAACCTGAGGCGCTGGTACCCGCCCACCGACACGCTCACCGACTTCAACGTCTTCTTCGAGCAGGTGGCCCGGGTCACCAAGGAGCGCAACCTCGTCCTCAGCCCGATCACGGTGCTGCTGGTGACCGACGGCGTTCCCGACATACCGCACCCGACCTTCAAGCCTGGCTCGAAGGGCATGTACCGAACGATCAACCTCGCTCCGCTCGAATACCTGTCGAGAAACCTCACGCTGCGAGTAGCGTATACGAGCCCCAAGGTGGCAGAGTTTTGGCGGACGGAAGTCCCTCGGCAGCGGGTCAGGCTCTGGACGGCCGAGGCCGAGATCATGAGAACCTGGCGCAGTCAGGTCATAGACGCCGCGCCGCCCGACCAGGCCCGCCTGTGGAAGTGGGTGCGGCAGACGCTCGACTTTCGCGTCCGCGTGCGCCCGCTCTGAGGAGTGTCTGAGCCCGTGAGGCTGGTGATAGGTTGATCGCGATGCGCTATCACTTCTCCGGCGTCGCCGGGGCCGGCATGAACCCCCTCGCGTGTCTGATGCGGGCGCGCGGCCACGAGGTCCAGGGCTCCGATCGCTCGTTCGACCAGGGGAAGAACCGGGAGATCGCCGCGCATCTCCGGCGGTTGGCAATCCAGCTTGCGGCGCACGACGGGACGGCCGTGACGCCAGCGATCGATCGCTTCGTCTACTCGACGGCGGTCGAGGCCGACACGCCCGAGATGCGCGCCGCGCGTGCACTCGGCCTCGACTGCGTGTCCCGGCCACAGCTCCTCGCCGAGGTGGTCAACGCTGGTGGGCCGGGCGTTGCCGTCGCGGGCACGAGCGGTAAGAGCACGATCATCGGCATGGTGGCCTGGCTCCTGCGCGAGACGGGCGTGCCTGCCACGGTGCTCGGCGGTGCCGCACTCGTAGGCGAAGGCACGGGCGGCTGCTTCGTCGCCGGCCCCGCCGAGGGCCCCGTCGTCGCGGAGGCCTGTGAGTCCGACGGCACGCTCGTCGGCTACCGGCCCGCGATCGGTCTCGTGCACAATGTGAGCCGCGACCACGCCGAGCTGGATGCGCTGCGCCCTCAGTTCTCGGCCTTCGCCGAGAGCTGCGGCCGGCTCCTCGTCAACGCGGCCTGCCCGGAGGCGGCTGCGCTCGGGCGCCGGTTCAAGGCATCCACGTACGGCGTCTCGCCCGGCGCCGACACGCGTCTTCGAGTCACGAGCGCGGGCCCCCGCCGCGCGACGGGCTCGCTTCGGCTCGAGGGCCGCGTCGTGGTGCTCGACGTCCCGCAGCCCGGGCTCCACAACCTCGAGAACGCCGCCGCCGCCGCGCTGTTGGCGCTCGAGCTTGGGGTTGACGCTTCCGCCCTGGAGGCCCCGCTCGCCCGCTTCCCCGGCGTGGCGCGCCGGTTCGAGGTGGTCGGCACGACGACGAGCGGCATCCGCGTCGTGGACGACTACGCCCACAACGGCGAGAAGATTCGCGCGGCTGTCACCACGGCGCAGGCCGGCGCGCCGCGCGTGGTCGCTGTCTTCCAGCCCCACGGGTTCGGCCCGGCTCGCTTCCTGCGCCAGGAGTTGAAGGAGCTGCTACCGAGGCTGCTCCGGCCTCAGGACCGCTTCTGCTACGCCGAGATCTTCTACACCGGCGGCACGGTCGCGAAGGACGTCTCGAGCCGAGCCCTGGCGGCCGACCTCCCTGCCGAGATGCGCTGCGGCTACGCCCGCGACCACGACGCCGTTCGTCAGTGGGCGCTGAGCGAGGCGCAGGCCGGCGACACCGTGCTCATCATGGGCGCGCGCGATCCCGACCTTCCTCGCCTCGCGCGCAAGGTGTTCGAGTCGCTGTCGGTATGGGCTTCCTCGACAAGTAGCAACCTGCTGGGCTGGCGCTAACCGCGCTGCGACGGTCGCGCCGCTCAGGCGATCACCGCTCCCGCGCGGCGCCGTCCGCGTCCACCCCGCCGCCCGCGCCGCCGACGCGGTAGAGTCGCTGGCTCAGGCTCGCGCGCCTCGCCGGCCGCCGCCGCGATGGGCTCCGCATGCGCCGCCTCGCCCACCAGCGTGATCATGCCCGTTGGGCTCACCATCAGTTCCTTGATCCGGCGGAGCCGCGTGACGAGTCGCGGCGAGCCGGGTGGTCGGCTGAAGCCCCGGGCCTTGAGCGTCCGGGCCAGCGTGTCGAGCAGGACAGCGCCGTTCGGCGACTGCTGGGCCAGCTCGCCGACGACACCGACGAGCTCGTCGTGGGGCGCGGTGTGCGCCTCGCTCGCGTGGGCTGCGGATGCTGGCTCGTGACGCCGCGGCTCGGCCCGTCTCGGCTCGGCGAGAGACGCAGGCGCGCGCCCGCCGCGACGACCCCGCCGTCCCCGGCGCCGCCCCGACCCACCTGCCGCCTGAACCTCACGCGGCTCCACCGACGGCGCGCCGGCGAGCGCGCGATAGGAGAGCCGGCGGAACGCGATGCCGAGGGCAGCCGCCACATCGCCCACGGCGTCGAAGGCGCGGTCATCCGACACGATCTCCAGCACGTCGCCCGGGCGCGCGGCGGCCAACCACACACCCGCGCTCACCGCGATACGGAGGTCGCTCCAGTCTTTCACCCCGGAGGAGGGCGCACTGTGGACGAGCTGGGCGCCCTGGCGCGCGAGCAGGCGCGCCGTGTCTGGGCCGATCACGCGCCAGTTCCCGACCGCCACGAACTCGGTACGCCCGCCCAGGGGGTCGATCGCGAGGTGCTCGATCACCCGTGCAATGTGCGCGGGGTGGCTCGCGTTCTCGACGTCGTAGAAGATCGCCCGCCGGCTCGTCGGCAGCGGCGGCCCCGGGGCCGGTGGCCGCACGCGCGCGGCGAAGACGGGCTCGGGTGTGGCGAGCGGCACGACGGGCTCGTGCTCGAGGGTAGGCTCCTGCTCGGCGGCGGGCTCTTCGATCAACGGCTCGGGAGCAGGCGCGATCTCCGGGGCGGGGCTCGCCTTCGCAGCACCCTGGCGGCGGGGCCGCCCGGCGCTTATACGTTCCATGCCAGCATCATACCTTGCCGACCCGCGCGAGCGCGCACGACGCGTGTACCGGACCTGGCACGTCGATCCGCGCGCACGAGGTCCTCCGCATGCCTAGTCCTCCAGGACCATCCGCCGGAACGCCTCCGCGGCGCGAAGCCGGCGCCGGGCGCCCTGCTGCCGGGCCCAGCCGCGGATCATCGGCGACGGGTCCCAGTCGCCCATCTGGCTCCGGTGCTCGCGCAGCGCGCTGATCTTGAGATCGAGCACGCCGGCGATGTCCACGAAAGCGTCGGCCCGCTCCGAGCCGTGCACCCACACCTCCCGCACGTGGTGCGGCTCGAGCCCCTCGTCGAGCAGCTCGGGGAAGATGAAGCGCGTCCCGGCCGAGGGAAAGACCGCGTCGAGGACCACGTCGGCCGCCACGCGGTGGTCGGGATGGTTGAGGTAGCGCGTACCGTAGAAGCGCACCGTCGGGTCACCGCACACGACCGCGTCCGGACGATAGCGGCGGATCACGCGGGTAAGCTCGCGCCGGAGCGCGAGCGTGGGCTGGAGCATCCCGTCCTCCCCGCCGAGGAAGACGACCTCGGCGATGCCCAGCACGCGGCAGGCCGCGCGCTGCTCCTCTTCGCGGATCTTCACCAGGCGCTCACGCGTCATGTCGGCGGGCGTGTGCTGGTTCGAGCCGGCCTCGCCGCTCGTGAGGCAGACCGTCACGATGTGGCTGCCCGCCCGCGCCCACTTTGCCAGCGTTCCCGCGACGGTGAACTCCTGATCGTCGGGGTGCGCGTGGATCGACAGCACGCGCGCGGGCGCGGGTGGCTCCTTGCTTCGCTTCACGTGTCGAGTCGTTCCTGGCAGGGGAGCGCCGATTTGATCTAGCGCCCCGGCGACGCGAGCCAGGCGCGCGTCTCGTTCATCCCCATCGCGCGCGTCCGCGGCCGGCCGATCGCCTTGAAGAAGTCGTCGCGCCCGGGCGGCGAGACCAGCCAGAGCATCACCAGCTCGTCCGGGCCCTCGTTGAGGATCTCGTGCTTGACCGCCTCGGGTGTGCTCATGACGCTCTCGATGCTACCATCCCTCACCCGAGCGCCTCCCAGATCCCGATCAGCGCCTCGTACTCCTGCATCCAGTAGCGGTGGTCGCGGAAGTGCGGGAAGGCCTGCGGGAACGAGGGGTCGTCCCACCGCTGCGCGATCCAGCCCGACATTTCGACGATGCGCAGGGCTCGCAGCGGCTCGCAGAGCGCGAGCGTCGAGCGGTCGAACTCGCGAAACAACTCGTAGCCCTCGAGGAGGTCCTCACGCGCCCGGCGCGCTTCCTCGGAGTCGCCGCGCGCGAGGAGCCAGAGGTCCTGGACGGGCGGGCCGACGAGGCAGTCGTCGAAGTCGATAAGGATCGGACCGTCGGTCGCCCAGAGGATGTTGCCCCAGTGGAGGTCGCCGTGAATGCGCTGTACCCGGGCGGCGGCGAGCGGCGCCGCGACGGCGTCGGCGGTGCGCAGCGCGACGTCGCGGTAGCGTGACGCCAGGCCGTCGGGGATGAAGCCGCCCTTCGCGAGGACCTCCAGGGGCTCGCGGATGTAGCGCGTCACGTCGAGGCGCGGCCGGTGCGGGGCGTCGCGGGCGGCGCCCACCGCGTGCATACGGCCGATGGTCCGGCCGATGCGGCGGCGGTTCTCGGCGTCCAGCTCGTCGAGCGTACGGCCGCGCACCTTCGGGAACGCCGCGTAGAGGATGCCCTCGATCTCGCCGAGCGTGCCGCCGATGCCGAGGTCGAGCGGCGCCACGGCCGGCACCTCGGCGGCTGCCAGGTCCGAGAGGAACGCGTGCTCGTCCAGGATCGTCTCGCGCGACCAGCGGCCGGGCCGGTAGAACTTCATGACGAGCCGCCGCTCGTCCTCCAGCTCGACCTCGTAGACGCGGTTCTCGAACGCGCGTAGCGGCAGGCAGCGCCCGGTACAGCGGAGGCCGCCCACCTCGACCGCGTCGAGCACGCGGTCGGGGGTGAGGGCGAAGAACGAGGCGGCGGCTTCGCCGGTCAACGGTACGTTACGTTTTGGCTTCGATCTTCGCCCACGTATCGCGTAGTCCAACGGCGCGGTTGAAGACCAGGCGCCCGGGCGCGGAGTCGCGGGAGTCCACGGAGAAGTAGCCCTGGCGCTCGAACTGGAAGCGGTCGCCCGCCTTCGCCCCCGCCAACGACGGCTCGAGCTTGGCGCCGCGGAGCACCTCGAGGGAGCGCGGGTTGACGAGCGTCTTCCAGTCCTCGGTCTCGTCGGGCTTGGGCGCGGTGAAGAGATGGTCGTAGAGGCGCACCTCGGCGTCTACCGCGTCGGCGGCCGAAACCCAGTGAATGGTCCCCTTGACCTTACGCCCGCGCGCATCGCCGCCGCGGCTCGCCGGATCATACTCACAGCGCACGGTCGTCACCTGCCCCGCGGCGTCGCGCTCGACGCCGGTGCACTTGACGATGTAGGCGTAGCGCAGCCGTACCTCGACGCCGGGCGATAACCGGAAATACTTGGGCGGCGGCGGGTCGCGGAAGTCGTCCTGCTCTATATAAAGGATGCGCCCGAAAGGGACCTTGCGGGTACCCGCTCCCGGGTCCTCGGGGTTGTTGACCGCGTCCAGCTCCTCCGCCCGCCCTTCGGGATAGTTCTCGATGATCAACCGCAACGGCCGGAGCACGGCCATGCGTCGCTCGGCGCGGAGGTTCAGGTCCTCGCGCAGGCAGTGCTCGAGGAGCGCGATGTCCACGAGGTTGTCGGCCTTGGCGATGCCGATGCGCTCGCAGAAGTCGCGGATGGCCCCGGGCGTGTAGCCGCGGCGGCGTAGCCCCGCGAGCGTAGGCATGCGCGGATCGTCCCAGCCCGAGACCAGGCCCTCCTCGACGAGCTGGAGGAGCTTGCGCTTGGACATGACGGTGTGGGAGAGGTTCAGGCGCGCGAACTCGATCTGGCGCGGGGCGTAGATGCCGAGCGCCTGGATGTACCAGTCGTAGAGCGGGCGGTGGTCCTCGTACTCGAGCGTGCAGAGGGAGTGCGTCACGCCCTCGATCGAGTCGGACTGGCCGTGGGCCCAGTCGTACATGGGATAGATGCACCACGTGTCGCCCGTCCGGTGGTGCGCCGTCTTCCTGATCCGGTACATGACCGGGTCGCGCAGATTCAGGTTGCCCGCGGCCATGTCGATCTTGGCGCGCAGGGTCTTCGAGCCGTCGGGGAACTCGCCGGCCCGCATCCGGCGGAAGAGGTCGAGGTTCTCCCCGACTGCGCGGTTGCGGTACGGGCTCTCCCGGCCAGGCACGGTCAGCGTGCCGCGGTACTCGACGACCTGGTCGGGCGTGAGGTCGTCCACGTAAGCGAGACCCTTCTTGATCAGCGCCTCGGCCCACTCGTAGAGCTTGTCGAAGTAGTCGCTCGCGTGGTAGAGGTGCGGGCCCCAGTCGAAGCCGAGCCAGCGCACGTCCGCCTTGATCGCCTCGACGTACTCGGTGGTTTCCTTGGCGGGGTTCGTGTCGTCGAAGCGGAGGTGGCAGCGCCCGCCGAACTCCAGCGCGAGGCCGAAATCGAGGCAGATCGCCTTCGCATGACCGATGTGCAGATAGCCGTTCGGCTCGGGCGGGAAGCGTGTGACGATGCCCTTGTACCGCCCGGACTTCAGGTCTTCGAGCGCCGCGTCGCGGATGAAGTTCGAGGGTTTGTCCTTGGCCTCCAGCTCGCTCATCCGTTAGATGGTATCACCACACTGTCTCGACCAGCCGGCTCCGCCGAAGCCGAGCGTCGCGTGTAACCAGCGGCAGCCCCTCGGCGCGCGCGGTGGCGGCAATGAGACGGTCGGCGGGGTCTCTCGGGAACTCTTGTGTGAATTGCACGGCGAGTATCGCCACCGCCGGTGTGATCTCCTTGACCACCACGCCGGTCTCCTCGACGAGCCTCGTGAGGACCGTCTCGGACGTCCCCCGGAGCCCGAGCCGGTTATGCGCCATCAGCCAAGCGATCTCGACGAGGCTTACCGAGGCAACCGCGATTCCTCCAGATCGAACAGCCCCTGAGATCGCAGCCGCGGCCGTCCGTGACAGCCGCGCAGGATTCGACCCGAGCCACAGCCAGGCGTGCGTATCGAGGAGGATCACCGCGCCTGCTTCCGCCGCGTGGTTTTCTTTCGCCGGGGAGTGGGCTCCGGGCGCGCGGCCCAGTCGATGCCCCGGGCAATATCCCACTCGTCGATCGGCGGCAGGACGGGCGACTCCACATCGCCGAGGATCTTTATCGTCCCCGCCATGCAGCCGAACACGTCCTTCCTGGGCTCGTCGGGCGGCACCAGCTTGGCGACAGGCTTTCCCTTCTTGGTAATGACCACCGGCGTCCGGTACTTCTTGACCTCCTCCATCACCCGGAGACACCGGGCCTTGAATTCGCCGGCCGGCATCGTCTTCATGGTCTCCTCCACGGGCTCATGGTCACGACGTCATGACCATGTTAGCATGCGGGCGTGTGCCGCGAGATTCGGCTCCGTCCGGACGCGACGGTTGACCCGGCCTCAGTCCATCCTCCGCCTCCAGGCAAAATGACCCGGCCTCAGTCCATCCTCCGCCTCCAGGCAAAATGGTTCCATAACGGAACCATTTTGGATACACTGACCGCGAAGGCTCGAATGGCCAATCTGACCATCAAGAACGCCCCCGCCACTCTGGTCCGCCGGCTGAAGCGGCAGGCGGCCGTGCACCGGCGCAGCCTCAACCTGGAGGTCATCGCCTGCCTCGAGACGGCGACGTACGCGGCGCCGGTTGACCCCGAGGCCCTGCTGGCCCGGGCGCGGAGCGTCCGCCGCACGCCGGCCGGTCCTCGGCTGACCGATGCAAGGCTGGCCCGGCTGAAGGCGGCCGGAAGGCCGTGATCGTCGTCGATACCAATCTGCTCGTCTATCTCCACGTCGAGGGGGAGCACACCGCCCAGGCCGAGAGAATACTTCGCAAGGATGCCGCCTGGGCGGCGCCGCTGCTCTGGCGCTCGGAGTTCCGCAATGTGCTCGCCGGGCTCGTCAGGGGACGCGCGCTCCGCATCGAGGAGGCCGTCGTGATCGTCCGGCAGGCGGAGCAAGCCATGGCCGGGCGCGAGTACAGTGTCGTCTCGCACGAGGTACTCCAGCTCGCAGCCCGCTCGGGGTGCTCGGCGTACGACTGCGAGTTCGTCGCCCTGGCTGAGGACCTTAGAGCCTCGCTGGTCACGAGCGACCGGCGGATCCTGAAGGCGTTCCCATCGGTCGCCGTGGCTCCGGCGAGGTTCATCGCGGCCAGTACATGATCACGGCCACGCCCCCCAGGCAGAGCGCGCCGCCCAGGACGTCCCAGCGGTCGGGCGCGATCCGGTCCACGCCCCAGCCCCAGAGGATCGCGAGCAGGACGAAGACGCCGCCGTACGCCGCGTAGGCGCGGCCGAAGTGCGCCGGCTGGTACGTCGGGACGATCCCGTAGAGGAACAGGATCGCGGCCCCGAGAAGGCCAACCAGCCAAGAAGCGCCGGTCCGCCACCACTGCCAGACGAGGTAGCCGCCGCCGATCTCGCAGAGTCCGGCGAGGACGAAGAGCGCGAGGGACCGGGCAATCGCCGTCAAGGGTCGCTCCTTCCGTCTGTCAGCAGCGCGCGGGATCGCTGACGGCGAGGCGGAGGCTGCCGCTCGCCGGGTCGTACTCGAAATCGTTCTCCGGGCACTGGAACCGCGGCGGACTCGGGAGGAGCGCCAACAGGGCGGCCTTGTCGATGGGCCATCGGCCGTGCTCGGCGTAATACGCCCGCAGCACGCCCTGGACCGAGTCGAGAGTGGCCTGGTCGGCAGCGAGCTTGGAGGTCGCGAGCGGACGCTGCTCCTGGATCGTCTCGACCGTTCGGGCGGTGGCGGCAAAGTAGCGGTAGAGCAGCGCGCCGGCGATCGCCACAACCACCAGGACGAGCAGGATCTCGACGAGACCGAAGCCGCGCTGATCGCTACGGCTTGACGACATCCACTCCAACGATCATCACCGGCTCCTTTCGTAGGACGGTGGCCGACCGACTTTGCACGCCGACCCAAAAATTGTCAAGCACGGAGAAGTTGACGGACGGACGCCGCGCGCCTAGAGTGGCGCGCCTGTGACCGATTCCCCGCGTCTCGACTACGGCTGGGTGGTCGTCGCCGCCCTCTGCGTCACCGAGGTGGTGTCGTGGGGCATCCTCTACTACGGCTTCCCGGTCCTGCTCCGCCCGATGGAGGCCGATCTCGGCTGGTCGCGCGTCGAGATCACTGGCGCGTTCTCGGTGGGGATGGGCGTGGCGGCGCTCGCCGCGCTGCCCGTCGGGCGCTGGATCGACCGCCACGGCGCCCGTGCCCTCATGACGGCGGGCTCGTGCCTGGGGACTGCGCTCCTGCTCGTCTGGTCGCGGGTCGAGAGTCTCCCCGCCCTCTACGCAGTCTGGTGCCTGATGGGTCTGGCCCTCGCGGCCACGCTCTACGAACCTGCGTTCGCGGCGGTCGTCGGCTGGTTCGCGACGCGCGGGCGGGACAAGGCGCTCCTGACCGTGACGCTCGCCGGAGCGCTCGCCAGCACGATCTTCATGCCGCTCGAGGCGTGGCTGGTCGGCCGGCTCGGCTGGCGCGGCGCCCTCGTCGCCCTCGCGGTCACTCTGGCCGTGATCACCATCCCGCTCCACGCGCTCCTGCTCCGGCCGGCCCCTCGGAGAGCGCCGCCCACGCCGGGCGACGAGCGGCGGGAGGCTCGCGTGCCGGGTCTGACGCTCGGCGCTTCGGCGCGGATGGCGGTGTTCTGGGTGCTGGCTGCGGCCTTCTTCGTCGGCGGCTTCACGACGAACACGGTCACCGTGCATCTGATCCCGTACCTCTCGGATCGCGGCTACTCCCCGACCGTGGCCGCGGTGATGATCGGCTGGATGGGCGCCATGCAGCTCCCCGCGCGGCTCCTCTTCGCGCCGATCGCCGCGCGCTTCGGCCACCGCGCGGTCACCGGGGTGATCTTCTTCGCCCAGGCGGCCTCGCTCGCCCAGCTGGCGCTGGCGAAAGAGCTTCCGACGCTGGTGCCGATGGTGGTGATGCTCGGCGCCGCCAACGGCATGGCGACGCTCGCGCGCGCGACGACGATCGCCGAGATCTTCGGGCCGCGCCACTACGGCTCCATCAGCGGGGCGATCGCGCTCGGGGCCAACGGCGCGCGCGCCCTCGCGCCCGTCGGCGCCGCGCTCCTGATGGTGGCGCTGGGCGGCTACGAGCGCGTGTTCTGGCTCCTGGCCACGTCGCTCGTGGTGGCGGGGCTCGGCGTCATCGTGACGCGGCCAGGTGGCGACGGCTCCGAAATGAGGTAGGTTACGCGCATGAGCCCCGGGTTCACCCGCGCGAACGGCTGTGATCTCTGCCGCGCGGCGCGGATCACTCCGTGGTATTACGAGGATGAGATCTGCTGGATCGCCGAGTGCGAGATCTGCGAGGTGCCCATGGTCGTCTGGCGCTTCCACGGCACGACGCCGCCCGACGAGCACGTGGTCCACATGCGCGAGCGCCTGAGGGAGGTCGCCACCGCGCAGTTCGGGGAGTTCTGGGTGGACGATCACATGCGCAACATCCCCGACCACTACCACGCCCACGGGCGGCCGTGGGGCGGCTTCTTCGGCCACGGCCTTCGGCGGAGGACGGTGTGAGAGGGCTCGTCACCGTGCTGTCCGCCGTTCTCGCGACGGGCTGCGCCGTGACACCGCCGGGCCCGCTGCCGGCGCCAGGCGCCACGACTCCCGAGCCGATCGAGCTGCGCCACTTCTTCGCCAGCCGCGAGGCCAACTGGGGCTACCGGATATCGCCGGACGGAACGCGTCTCGGTTGGATCGCGTCCCACGGGGGTCGCAGCACCGTTCACTTTCGCACGCTGGGGCTGGATGACACCCGCCCCATCGACACGCACTCGCGGCGCACGATCGATTCGTTCACGTGGGCGCGCGACAGCCGCCGGATCCTGTACCTCCAGGACCAGGACGGCGACGAGCAGTATCACGTCTACCTGGCGTCGATCGATCGTCCGGACGATCCTCCCGCCGACCTCACCCCGTCGCCCGGCAGCCTCGCCTGGATCGCCCGTGTCATCCGCTCCGATCCGGACCACATCATCGTCGTCTGGAACAAGCGGGATCGGGCCGTGTTCGACCTGTACGAGGTGAACCTCAACACGCGCGAGCACACACTGATCGCCGAGAACCCCGGCGACGTCACGGACTGGCTGACGGACCAGAAGGGTCATCCACGCGCGCGGATTCGCCACGTCGGTCCCAGCGAGCGCCGCCTGGAGGTTCTCCGTGACGGTCGCTGGGTCGAGCTGCAGCGCTTCGACCTCGAAGAGTTCAACGTCCGGATGCTCGGCATCACCCCAGACGATCGTGCGCTCTTGCTCCTCTCGAGCCGAGGGCGCGACCGGCTCTCGCTCGTGCGTGTCGACATCGCGACGCGAGCCGAATCGTCCGTATATGAGGACCCGGAGCTCGATCTCGATCAGGCGATCGTGAGCGAGCGGACGCAGGAGCCACTCGCCGCGATCACCTACCCCGGCCGGCAGGTGATTCACTTCCTCGACCGGACACTCGAAGCGGACCTCGGGCTCCTTCGGCAGGAGACGCCGACCGGTCTTCGCATCCTGAGCTTCGACGACGGCGAGCGCCTCGTGACCGTCGAGGTGTTCACGGAGAAGGGCCGCGAGAGCTACCTCGTCGATCGGCGCACGAAGGAGAAACGCCTCCTCGGTCGTTCGCAGATGGTGCAGTTCGCCGACTCGCTGGCACCCACGGAGCCGATCGCCCTCAGCGTCCGGGACGGCCTCCGCCTCCACGGCTACCTCACACGTCCTCCAGGCTTCGGCGCTCCAGGACCGGTGGTGCTCCTCGTTCACGGCGGGCACTGGTTCCGCGACTACTGGGGCTACAGTTCTGTCGTCCAATTCCTCGCCAACCGAGGCTACGCGGTGCTCCAGGTGAACTACCGCGGCTCGACCGGCTACGGGCGCGCCTTCCGTGAGCTGGCCGTCGGCGAGTACGCCGGCAAGATGCACGATGACCTGATCGACGCCGTGCGGTGGGCGGTCGCGAGCGGCATCGCCGATCCGGCGCGCGTGGCGATCTACGGCGGCAGCTACGGCGGCTACGCCGCGCTCGTGGGCATGACCTTTACGCCCGACGTCTTCGCGTGCGCCGTCGACATCGTCGGGATCTCGAACCTCGTCTCCTTCTACGAAACGGTTCCACCCTACTGGAAGGTGGGAGTGATGCCGCTCTTTCACAAGTACGTCGGTGACCCGAGCCGTCCGGAGGATCGCCGGCGCATGGAGGCGAAGTCTCCGCTCTTCAGGGTCGATCAGGTCAAGCGCCCCCTGCTCATCATCCACGGCGCGAAGGACACCCGCGTCAACGTCCGCGAGTCCGAGCAGATGGTCGCCGCGCTCCGGGAGGCCGGGAAGGACGTGCGCTACGTCGTCTTCCCCGACGAAGGGCACCGACGCGATTACGGCAACTGGCGGAACGCGCTCCGGCATTACTCGGAAGTGGAGAACTTCCTCGCAGGTTGCCTCGGTGGGCGCAAGTCGGGGTCATGAAGACAGTCGCGATCGCGCCGACGTTCGAAGGCTGGCAGTCGGCGGCACGCGCCCTTCTACGCGAGGGCGTCGCTCCGGCGGAGGTGCGCTGGCGCGAGATCGCAGGCGGCGAAGCACCAACGCCCGCGGCTCTCGGTGCGGCCACGCCTGGCGCGGCGCGCGTACCGCGCGCGTTCCTGGACCTGGCGCGCCAGGTCGCCGGCGCCCACGACCCCGCGCGCTGGCCGGTGCTGTACGAAGTGCTCTGGCGGCTCGTCCACGACGACCGCGATCTCCTGAAGGCGACGCGCGATCCAACGGTGCGACGGCTGACCGCGCTCGCAGCCCAGGCGCGGCGCGAGGCCGAGCGCGCGCAGCAGGTGGAAGCGCTGCAGCTCGAGCAACAGGGCGCGGGCGCCGCGTCGTTCGTTCCCATTGGCGCCGGGCTCGCCGAGCTGCGCGCGGCGGCGGCCCGCTGCACGGGCTGCGACCTCTATCGTCACGCGACCCAGACGGTCTTCGGGCGCGGCCCCGCCGATGCCCGCATCGTCCTCGTCGGCGAGCAGCCAGGCGATCAGGAGGATCTGAAGGGCGCGCCGTTCGTCGGCCCGGCGGGCGAGGTGCTCGACCGCGCGCTGGTCGAGGTGGGCCTGGACCGGGAGCGGCTCTATGTCACGAACGCGGTCAAGCACTTCAAGTTCATCGAGCGCGGCAAGCGCCGCATCCACCAGACGCCGCGTCTGAGCGAGCTCGCGGCCTGCCGCCCCTGGATGGAGGCCGAGATCGCGGCGATCAAGCCCGAGGTGCTCGTCTGCCTCGGCGCGACGGCGGCGCGCGCGATCGTCGCCGCCGATTTCCGCCTGCTCAGGGACCGCGGCCGGTTCTTTCCCACGCGCTGGACGGAGAAGACGATCGCCACGCTCCATCCCTCCGCCGTGCTGCGCGGCGAGGACGAGACGCAGCAGACGCGGCTCTACCGGATGCTGGTCGAGGACCTCCGGCTCGTCGCGGGGGCCTAGCCGAGATTATTCATGAGCAACCAGCGCGCGACGGCGGGTCCTGTCATCGGGCGCGCCCCCGGCCGGCCAGGCTCCGTCACCCGCTCGCCCGAACGCAGTTCTTCGAACTGCAGACGGGACGAGGGGATCAATAGTCCCGACTAGCGTTCCGGCGGATGCGCCACGAGAGGAGAGGCCGATGATTGTCGACCGTTCGTATGTCGCCGAGAACGATGGTCAGCGCGAGCGGCTGCGCGCTCTTGTCGCCCGGCTGAGCGACGGGGAGCTTGGCCGCCTACTCGGCGCTGGCTGGACGATCGCCTCCGTCCTGGGCCACCTGGCGTTCTGGGACCAGCGCATCCTGGTGCTGCTCGAGCGCTGGCAGCGCGAGGGGCCGGCCGCCGTGCCGCCCGCGCTCGATCACGCGGCCGTCGATTGGATCAACGACGCCGCCAAACCGCTGCTCCTCGCGTTGCCCGCGCGGCGAGCGGCCGACGCGGCGGTGGCCATTGCCGAGGCGGTCGATCGCAAGGTCAGGACGCTGCCGGATGAGTTCGTCACTCGAAACGCTGCGGCCGGCAACCCGGTCAACCTGCTGCGTGCCCAGCATCGCCGAGAGCACCTCGACGAGATCGAGCGAGCGCTCCGGGGCTGACGCCGCCGACGACGCCTGAGGCTGTCTCGCGGAAGGCTCCGAAGCTCGCGGCGCTACGGAGACGGCTGCGCGACGCAGATCGCGGTCACAACCACGTCATTCGGGCTTGCCTGCGGGTTGAAGACACCGCCGCGCCACCCGGCCCGCGCCCCCACCGTCTCGGGACCGTTATCGGTGACGTTCATCCCACCCTCGGTAAAGACGCCGCCGCTCATGGGAAATTTCCCCGCCGGGCACGGAGCGAAGACGCTCTTGCGGGAGAACGGAAGCACGGAGTCCCTCACGGACTCAACCGTCAGCCCCGACAGGCCGCTCGGCCCTTGTGGACCGGGCGGCCCCTGCGGGCCGGCAAGACCCGCTGGCCCCGGCTGTCCTGCGCCCTCTATGCCTTGGGGACCCTGTGGGCCTGGGGGGCCAGGTGGCCCCGGAAACCCCGGGAGCCCTGGAGCCCCGACGGCGCCGAGCGTCACCTGGAAGGGCAGCGAATAGACCTGCACCGGGACCGGCACCGGCTCGGAACGAATGACGAGCAGCCAGTACGAGCCGCGAGCGATCCCCGGCGGCAGCATCGCCACGATGGCGGTGTCGCTGAACGTCGTGACGACCAGCGAGACATCCGCCAGCTTGACGGTGGGCGTTGTGGTGCCGAAGCTCGTGCCGGTGATGTGAAGGGATTGCAGCGCATCGTCCGCCGCCGCTTGCGTGATGACAGGCGGCACCAGGACGAGCTGAGCTGACACGCGAGCGGGTGCCGCAACCAGCGCGAGTAGTGCGAGCACGACGACGAGCGCAGGGCATGTCATGCGACGCCCTCCTTCCCCAACGAACGGTGTGCGCGTCGACGCCAAACGCTGCCACGTCGGCACGTCGAGGGGGAGCGCACGGCGCGATGACGGGACGCGGCGACAGCGTCGTGTCCCACGGTGTGCTCCGACTCGCCGCCCCGGTGGGGATGGTCGGTCCGCACCCGAGGCGTTCGTCTCACCCTAACCGCCAAGCGCCCGCGCCGTTTCCTGGATCTTCGTCCACGCCGCCTCGACGTGGCGGTGCCGGGTCGTGGTTTGACCGATCGCGAGGCGGATGGCGTAGGCGCCGTGCACGCGGTTCTGCGTCAGATAGAGCTCACCGCTGTCGTTCAGCGCCTCGAGCAACCGCTCGTTCAGCCGGTCGAGCTGGCTCGGATCCTCCACGCCGCGCGGGTGGTAACGAAAGTTCACGAGCGCGAGGCTCCGCGGCGCCATCAGCTCGAAGTCGGGCGCCGCCTGGATCCACTCGGCGGCCTCGCGCGCGAGCGCGATGTGCGCGGCGACCATCCGCTGGAGCTCGGCCACCCCGTAGGCGCGGATCACGAACCAGAGCTTCAGCGCGCGGAAGCGGCGCCCGAGCTGGACACTCCAGTCGCGGTAGTCGATGACGTGGCCGCGCTCGCGCGTCTTGAGGAAGGCGGGCAGGATCTCGAGTGTCCGCACGAGAGCGTCCGGGTCGCGCACGTAGTGCGCGGAGCAGTCGAAGTTGGTGAAGAGCCACTTGTGAGGGTTGAACACGAAGCTGTCCACGTGCTCGATGCCGTCGAGCATCCCGCGATGCTCGAGGAGGATCAGCGCGCTCCCCGCCCACGCCGCGTCCACGTGGAGCCAGACGTTGTGGCGCCGGCACACCTCGCCGATCGGGCGCAGCGGATCCAGCGCGCCGACGCCCGTCGTCCCGAGGGAGGCCACGACACAGACCGGGGTGGCACCCGCCGCCAGGTCCTCGCGGATGGCGGCCTCGAGCGCGTCCGGTCGCATCGCGAACCGGGCGTCCACCGGGATCTTGCGGACGTTGGCGCGGCCGAGCCCCGCGATCTTGGCGCCCTTCTCCGTCGCCGAGTGGGTCTCCGTCGAGCAGTAGACGCGGAGTGGCCCGACGGCGCCGACGCCCTCCTCGTTCGCGCGCCAGCCGGTCGCGCGCTCGCGCGCGGTGAGGAGCGCGCAGAGGATCGCGCTCGAGGCGGAGTCCTGGATGACGCCCGTGAAGCCCTCGGGCAGGCCGGTCATCTGGCGAAGCCAGTCGAGGACGCGCGTCTCCAGCTCGGTCGCGGCGGGCGAGGTCTGCCAGAGCATGCACTGGGCGCCGAGCGTCGCGGTGAGCATCTCGGCGAGGACCGACGGCGGGCTCGAGTTCGCCGGGAAGTAGGCGAAGAAGCTCGGGTGCTGCCAGTGCGTGATCCCCGGCAGCACGACCGAGGTGAAGTCGGCGAAGATCGTCTCCATCGGCTCGCCGCGCTCGGGCGGCGTGAGCGGGAGCTTCGCGGCGACCTCTCCGGGCTTGACCTGGGCGCGCACGGGATAGCGCTCGACCTCGGCCAGGTAGTCGGCCATCCAGTCGACGAACGCGTGGGCGTGGCGGCGGAAGTCCTTGGTGTCCATGACGGACAGCTTACCAGGCCCGTCGGGGCTCTCGAGTCACTGGCGCTCGGATGCGGCATCAGAACGGTGAGCAACGTGCGCGGCAAACACGCGGCACGATTGCTTGACAAGCGGAGCAGCGCAGTGCTATCTCGTCGCCAGTGACGCTCCAGCGTTCGCTCGTTCTCCTACTCATGGGCGCGATGGTGCTGCTCGCGCCCCTCGCCTATGCCAGTCCGCCCGATCCCGGCTGGATCGCCGGCTTCTGGGACAACGGCGACTACGACGACGTCGTTCTGCTGGCGACGTCCAGCGTCGGCACCACGGACGCTCACCTGCCTTGGCACACGATGTCCGCCGCAGTCGTCATCGCTTCCGTGTCCGCGCCAGACGAGAGCCTGCTGTCCGCTTGCCCGCTCTCGTCGTGGCACACGCGCGCCCCTCCCGCCGCCTCCGCCTGACGTACCCGCTCCGCGTGCCTCGCGCCCGCTGCGTCTGCGCGTAGCGGAGCCGCGGGATCCATCGACTCGTCTTCGCTCGGGCAAGAGAATGCCGCGCGAAGACTCGTGGCTTCTCAGGTGGCGGTTCACGACAAGGAGGTTCTCCATGCCGCGGAAGAACGCGCTCACGCTCTCTCTACTTCTCGTCGTTGCTGTTCCCATCCTCCTGCTTCCCGCCGGATCGGTCAGCGCCGATGAGGACCAAAGAGGGGCGGTCAAGCTTCTTACAACCGTCCCCATCCCGACGTCACTGGTCCCCCTCCGAGCCTTTGATATCAGCTGGCTCGACCCGGACAGCCAGCTCTACTATCTCGGCGATCGTTCCAATAAGAGCGTCGACGTCGTCGACGCTAAGACGAATACCTTCGTAAGGCACATCACCGGGGGGTTCAAAGGGGTCGTCTTTAAGGCCAACAACACGGCGGACAACGACAAATCCGGGCCCAATGGCGTCGTAGTGTCCGGACACTTCCTCTTCGTGACCGACGCCCCCAGCAGGGTGGTAACCATCGACCTCAGGACAGATCAAATTGTCCTCGGCGGCGACGTGTCCACAGGCGGAACGGATGGCAACCGTGCCGATGAACTCGCCTTCGACCCGCAGGATCGGCTCCTCCTTGTCGTGAATAACGCCGACGACCCGCCGTTTGCCAGCCTGATCAAGGTCAATGCGGACGGAGCTTTGACAGTAAACCAAAACGAATGCAGTACATCGGTTCACCCGCCTTGCAGAATCACGTTCAAGAATTTTGGTCCTAACAAGGACAAAACTGCAACCAATGGCGCAGAACAACCGGTGTGGGAGCCCAAGACCCGCAGGTTTTATATCTCGATACCGGAAGTGAACGGCGTGACCTCCGACGGAGCGGTCGCGAAAATCAATCCGCATACTGGCGCCGTAGAGGCGACGTTTCCTGTGGAGTTCTGCCAACCTGCGGGGCTCACCGTCGGTCCAAACCAGGATCTGCTCCTCGGGTGCAGCGTAGTCTTCGATACTGCGGGGAATGCGTGGGATTCGAAGAATCCGAATTCCATCGCGGCGCCCACGCAAATAATCATGGACGCGAACACGGGCACAATCGATGCGAACGTTGCCGGCGTTGGGGGATCCGACGAAGTCTGGTTCAACCCCGGCGACCGACGCTACTACACCGCCTCCCGAAACAACCCGACAGGCCCGGTGCTGGGCGTCATCGACGCCGAAAGCCAAACCCTGGTCCAGATTGTTCCGACGGTTAACACCGCGGGCAAGACAACTGACCCGCCGTTCCCCGCGGGGACCGCGCACTCGGTGGCCGTGGACCCGCGTAATAACCACGCATTGGTGCCCTTGCCGGCCAACAACGTCTTCCCCAACTGCTCAAACGGCTGCATCGCGGTGTTCGGAACGCCAAGGGGAGACCACGACGAGGATTGAGATCGTCGTCGGGCCTGCCACCTCGTCACCGCGAGGCGCGATTGACATCCGTCATGGAACCGCTGCGCGAGCCTCCCGATGGGCGGTGGCGGCGGCAGCGTAGCCCACGAGGAGAGGGTGGGGCCTGGATGCCGTCGAGCGGGACTGCGGCAGGAACAGGGTGGCGAGGAAGAACGGATGATCGGGAATCTCGACGATCCTGACCTCGCCCGCGCCGCCCAGCCCGCTCACCCGGAGTCCGCCGGCCTCGAGCAGTCGGTGGTAGTCCGGGTTGACACCGTAGTTGCAGTAATAGTCCTCGGTCGCCTCGGTAACGCCGTAGAGCGCCGAGGCGCGGCTATCGGGGAGCACGAAGACCGTCTGCGGCTGCCCGACGAGCGAGCACGCGAGCGGCGTGATAACGAGCCGCCGGGCACTGGGCGCCGTCTCGGCGTGGTCGGCGTCTCGGAACCCGAGAACGTTGCGCGCGAACTCGACGATCGCGTGCTGGAAGCCGCCTCAGGTACCGACGAGGGGAACTCCCCGTTCCCGCGCGTAGCGGATCGCCGAGAGCGCGCCGTCCATGCTGCGGTACGGACTCGCCGGTGCGATCCAGATTCCGTGGTACGCAGCGAGTCGCTTCTCGGGCTCGTCCTCGATCGCGTCCGTCGGCACCCACTCGAAGGGGAGCCGAACATGGTCGAGCGCCTCGTTCGTGAAGCGATGGGTAGGGTTCTTCGGATTGAAGTCGCCCACGACTCCGATCAGAACGCTCATGTTCGGCGACATCCTAGCACGCCCGCCTGGCGAGCGTGCGCAGCCGCGCCGCCGCCTCCACGAGCCCGCCCGGCAGGAGCAGAACGATCGTGATGAACAGCGCGCCGAAGATCAACAGGTGGAAGTCCACCCAGCGGATCGCCAGGTACTCCTTGAGGAAGACGTAGAAGACCGCGCCCAGCACCGGGCCGTGGACCGTGCCGACGCCGCCGATGAACGTGATGAGGAGGGCGTCGAAGGTCCAGTGCGGCCCGAAGGGGTGCGCAGGGTAGTAGCTGATGTGGTAATAGGCGAAGAGCCCGCCCGCGAGCCCGGCGAGCGCCGTCGAGAGCACCAGGGCCAGGAGCTTGAGCCTGAGCGTGCCGACGCCGCTGGCCTCGGCCGCCTCTTCGTCCTCGCGGACCGCCTGCATGCCGAGGCCGGCCCGCGAGCGCTCGAGGGCCGCCACGACGCCGACGGCCGCCGCCGCCAGCGCGAGCGCGAAATAGTAGCGGTCGGCGAGGCGGTAGGCGCCGATCGTCGCCGTCGGCAGCGTCGAGACCTCGGGCAGCACGTTGCCGACGGTGATGCGCAAGATTTCGCCGAGCGCGAGCGTGCCGATGGCGAAGTAGGCGCCTCGGAGACGGAAGGCGACGGCGCCGACGAGCAGCGCGAACGCGGTCGCGGCCAGCGCGCCCAGCGCCGCCCCCGCGAGCACCGGCCACTCGGCGATCCAGAGCGTGCGCGTGACGAGGGCGCCGAGGCCGAAGAACGCCGCGTGGCCGAGGTTGATCTGGCCGGCGTAGCCGGCGACGACGTTCCACGACTGGGCGAGCGCCACCGAGAGGAGCACGAGGAAGAGGAAGTTCAGCACGTCGTCGCGCCGGACGACGAGCGGCACCGCCGCCAGGGCGGCCAGCGCCGTCACGCCGAGCGCGAGCCACCCGCGACGGCTCATCGCGCGAAGAGCCCCCGGGGCCGTGCGACGAGCACGGCCAGGAAGATGACGAGGCCGACGACCTCGCGGTACGGCCCGCCGAACGCGAACGCGCTCGCCGCCTCCGCGAGGCCGAGGACGAGACCACCGACGAAGGTGCCGAGCATCGAGCCGAGCCCGGCGAGGACGACCACGATGAGCGCCTTCAGCGTCCACTCGAGCCCGATGGACGGGCTGATCGAGTAGCCGACGCTCACGAGCGTCCCCGCGGCGCCGGCGAGACCGGTGCCGATTGCGAAGGCAAGGAGGTAAGCGCGCCGGACGTCGATGCCGGTGAGCGCCGCGGCCTCCCAGTCCTCCGCGGTCGCGCGGATCGCCCGCCCCCAGCGCCAGCGCTGGAGCAGGAGGTGGAGCGCGCCGATCAGCGCGAAGGCGAGGACGAGGCTCGCCAGGCGGACGAGGGGAATCGCGATGGGGCCGAGGGAGAGGACGGCGCCGGCGTAGGTGGTCGTGATCGAGCGCTCGTCCGCCGTCCACAGGCGCACGGCCAGAGCGTGCGTCGCCAGCGCCAGTCCGAAACCGATCAGCAGCGAGTTCTTGATACGCGTCTCCTCGTGCGCCCGCACGACGAAGGCGAAGAGGCCCCAGTAGAGCAGCACGCCGAACGCGAGCGCGCCGGCGACGACGAGCGGAAGCGCGAGCAGCGGATCGAAACCCAGGAGTACCCAGAGCCAGAAGGCGCCGTAGCCTCCGAGCATGATCAGCTCGCCGTGGGCGACGTTGAGGACCTTGAGGACGCCGAAGACGAGTGAGAGGCCGGCCGCGGCGAGACCGTAGAGGCCGCCGACGAGGAGCCCGAGCACCAGCTGCTGGACGAGGATCATGGTAGCGGGGGCCGCGAGCCCGGCAAACTCGCGAGCGGGCCGAGATAGGCGCGGCGCACGTGCGGATCCTGGAGCAGCGCGGGGCCGCTGCCCTCGCCCGCGACGCGCCCGGCCTCGAGGATATAGGCGCGGTGGGCGAGACCGAGGGCGGCCTGGACATTCTGCTCGACGAGGAGGATGGACACGCCGCCCCGGTTGATTTCGCCGATGACGCCGAGGATCGTCTCGACGATACGCGGCGCGAGACCGAGGGAGGGCTCGTCGAGGATCAGCAGGCGCGGCGCGGCCATCAGCGCGCGTCCGATCGCCACCATCTGCTGCTGGCCGCCCGAGAGCGTGCCGGCGAGCTGGCGCCGCCGCTCGCGCAGGATCGGGAAGATCTCGTAGATCCGCTCGCGGCCTCGGCCGAGCCCCGCACGCGCGTGGGGCGTGAAGGCGCCCAGGTCCAGATTCTCCTCGACGGTCATCCCGCCGAAGAGCCGCCGTCCCTCGGGCACGACGGCGAGGCCGCGCTCGACGATCGCGTGCGGCAGAAGGCCCACGAGCCCCGCGCCGCCGAAACGGATGCGCCCGGCGCGCGGCACCAGGAGTCCCGTGACGCAGCGGATGAGGGTCGTCTTCCCTGCCCCGTTCGGGCCCAGGAGCGCGACGATCTCGCCCGGGCCGACCCGCAGGGTGACGCCGGAGAGGGCGAGGAATGGCCCGTAGGCAGCCTCGACCGCCTCGACCTCAAGCACGCCGCGCGCCTCCGGCTCCCGTGCCGAGATAGACGTCCACGACGGTCGGGTCGGCGGCGACGGCGTCCGGCGGTCCTTCGGCGATCTTCTCGCCCGCGCTCAGCACGATCACCCGGCGCGAGAGGTCGAGAAGCGCCCAGACGATGTGCTCGACCATGAGGATGGTCACGCCTTCCCGCTGGAGCCGGCGCAACAGCACCATCACGCCCTCCGTCTCGACGGGGCTGAGGCCGGCCATCAGCTCGTCGAGCAGCAGGAGGTGCGGCGCGGTCGCGAGCGCGCGCGCCAGCTCCAGGCGCTTGCGATCCATCAGCGTGAGCGACGCGGCTGGCACGTGCCCGCGGCCACCGAGGCCGACGAGCGCGAGCAACCGTTCGGCTTCGGCGGCGGCCGTCGCGCGGCGCTCCCGCGCGCGGCCGTAGAGGCGGCCGACCAGCACGTTCTCGAGCGCGGAGAGCCCGGCGAACGGCCGGACGTGCTGAAACGTGCGCGTGATGCCCTCGGCGCAGACGCGGTGGGGCGACCAGCCCGTGATGTCGCGGCCGGCCATACGGATGCAGCCGGCGTCCGGACGGAGCGCGCCGGTGATCAAGTTGAAGAGAGTGGTCTTCCCTGATCCGTTGGGGCCCATGACCCCGACGAGCTCGCCCTCGTCGACGGTGAAGCTGACTCCGCTGACCGCGCGGACGCCGCCGAAGGCCTTGGAGACACCCTCCAGTTCGAGGAGCGCCAACGCTCCGCTA
>Ga0209157_1000872_pt1 | contig 25489 bp, 20 predicted proteins | sample GraSoiAngelo_135_FD_185892 | JGI IMG/M metagenome (GOLD analysis project Ga0209157, IMG submission 185892) | Grasslands soil microbial communities from the Angelo Coastal Reserve, California, USA - 14_0929_05_40cm (SPAdes) (version 2) | ecosystem: Environmental > Terrestrial > Soil > Grasslands ...
GGGCAGCGTCGGCGCCTCAAGATCATCGACGCCACCTGTCCCCTGGTCATCAAGGTGCACAACGAGGTCAATCGCGATCATGTCCAGGGGTATGAGCTGATCCTGATCGGGCATGCCGGCCACCCCGAGGTAATCGGGACGCTGGGACAGATTCCGGATAAGTTCCACCTGGTCTCCTCGGTGCGCGATGTCGAGAATCTGCAAGTTGAGAACCCGCACCACCTCTCGTACGTGACACAGACCACCCTGAGCGTGGACGAGTGCCGGGACATCGTCGCGGCACTGAATCACCGATTCCCCGGTATCAAGGGTCCTCATCAGGAGGACATCTGCTACGCGACTCAGAACCGTCAGAACGCCGTGAAGGAGCTGGCCAAACTGGTGGACGTCATCCTGGTGATCGGCTCGCCGAACAGCTCGAACTCGAATCGTCTTCGCGAGCTGGCGGAGTTCTGCGGCATTCCTTCCTATCTGATCGACTCTGCGGCCGATATCAAGGCGGACTGGGTGAAGGATGTCCGGGCAGTCGGGATCACGGCCGGTGCCTCCGCCCCCGAGGTCCTGGTCACCGAGGTGGTGGAATATCTCAAGCGCTACGGCGGGCCGGAAGTGGAAGAGTTGACCGTGATTGAAGAAGACGTGGAATTTCTCCTGCCGAAGGAACTCGTCAGCGCGAAGTCGGCTTCCCAGGAAGAGGCCTTGTAAGTCTGTTCACTCTGCCGGGTCTGAGTGATCCTCCCATCACTGTCCCTCCAGCATACCCCGTATCTTGTAGGCGAATGAATCTAGAGCGCAGTCTCTAGTGGGTTTTTCTTTACATTTGACCGGGGGCTGTGGTACAAGGGCCGACATTCCCGGGCGTGCCGGGGGTTCGGCGGCAGAACAGATCCGGAGGGAGCAGGATGTATCTGAAGTCCTTGGAGCTGACGGGGTTCAAGTCGTTTGTCGAGGCGAAAATCGACTTTCCCAGGGGCCTCACCACGGTGGTGGGGCCGAACGGCACGGGGAAGAGCAATGTGGTGGATGCCTTTCTTTGGGTACTCGGGGAACAGAGTACCAAGACCCTGCGCAGCGAGCGGATGGAAGATGTCATCTTCAACGGCACCGAAACCCGCAAGCCGCTCGGCCTGGCGGAAGTCTCGCTGATCGTGAGCGGGTTCGCGGATCAGAAACTGGAGGGACTCCCGGGCTTGCCGGCTCAACTCGGTGAGTGCCACGAGGTGATGGTCACGCGCCGCTTGTTCCGGAACGGCGACAGCGAGTACCTGATCAATAAGGCGGCCTGCCGGCTCAAGGATGTCCGGAGCCTGTTCCTGGATACCAGGGCGGGAAGCAAGGGACACACAGTCATCGAGCAGGGGCGCCTTGACCTGATTTTGAATGCCTCTCCGCAAGACCGCCGGGAGCTCATCGAAGAGACCGCCGGCATCGTGCGGTACAAGAAGCAGAAAGCCGAGGCGCTCCGCAAGCTGGACTCCACCCACCAGAATCTCGTGCGTGTGCGCGACATCATCACTGAGGTGCAACGTCAGCTGAACTCGCTCGAGCGGCAGGCTCGGCAGGCGCGCGCCTATCACCGGCTCCAGCAGGAGGCCAGGGAGCTGGAGATCCGCCTGCTGGTCCTGAATTACCGCGCGTTGTTCGCCAGCCGGGGGGAGGTGGAGGCCGAGTTGGCGGCGCTGGGAACGAAGGAATCGGGCCAGGCGGCGGCACAAGGGCGTCTGAGCTGCGAGTTCGAGGAAGTCAGACTCAGGATGCTGGCGGCTGAGCAATCGATCACACAGATTCGCGAAGAGGTGGCGCGCGTCGAGCATCAGCAGGCGCAGGCGCTCTCCACGGTCGAAGTGGAGGCCGGCCGACTGGTGCTGTACGAGCAACAGCGAACCCAGGCCGCGGAGGAGTTGACGCGTCTGGGCCGGGAGCAGGAGCAGGGGTCCGCGGACATTGCCGGCCTGCGCACGCGGCTGTCCGAGGCGGAAGGTGAGATCGTCGAGCAGGAGCGCGCGCTTGCCGAGCTGGAGGAAACCGCGCAGGGGCTGGCCGCCCGGCGCACGGCGGCTACGGAGGAGGTGGAGCGGGCCCGGCGAGGCATCCTGGACATCACCGTGCGGGCGACCAGCGGGGAAAACTCTCTGGCCGGTCTGGCCAGCCGTCGCGACGAGGTCCTGCGTCGAGCCGAGCGGCTGATGGGTGAAATGACCGAACTCGAGGGCCAACGGACCCGCGCGCGCGATCGGCTTCAGGAGGTCGTGCGGACCCGGGAGGCCGGTGAACGGCAGCTTCACGACTTGCAACAGACACGCGACACGGCGGCCAAGGAGGCCCAACGGCTTGACGAGCGCCTCCGTGAGACCGAGCAGACGGTCGGCCGGCAGCAGGAAGAGCTGGCGGCCGTCGAATCACGGCTGCAGGCGTTGCAGGGGGTGATCCGCGAAGACATGGGGTATGGTCGGGACGGCGAGGAAGAGGCCACCTCGCTCCGGGCCGCCTGCAAGGGCGTGCGTGAAGCGATGGCCGAATGGCTGGTGGTGCCGCCGCGGTTTGAGCGGGCGGTTGAAGCCGTGCTTGGCGAGCGGATGCGCGGGTGGTTGGTGGAAAGTCCGTCCCAGGCGCGTCAGGCCGTTGAATTTCTGAAAAAGAACAAGCTCGGCCGGGGAACGTTCCTACCGTCGCGGCCGCGACGGTCGGCCGACGCCGCCGGACGACAGGACGAGCCCTGGTGGCCGGCGTTGGCGGATGAACGGGGAGTCCTGGGACGCGCCGTTGATCTCGTGCGTGCGCCGGGTGAGTCCACGCATGCCTTGGCGTGCTTATTCGACGGCGTGGTGGTGGTCCAGACGCTCGCCGTTGCCGTTCGGCTGTGGGAACGGGGCCGGTGGTCGGCTCCAGGGGGGCCGACGCTGGTGACGCTCGAGGGCGAGGTGCTTGATGCGGCGGGGGTGGTCACCGGCGGCGCCGATGGGGCATCCGGCGGGCTGCTGCGGCGTCGGCGGGAGATCCAGCAACTGGAAGAGCAGCGGGCGGAGCTGGCCCGCACCGTCGAGGAGAACCGGCAGACCCGCGGGAAGTTGTCGGTCGGGCAAGAGGCTGGCATCGCCGCCTCGCGGCGGCGTGACGAGGCGATTCGTGACGCGGAGATGCAGGTGCTTGCGGGCACCAAGGACGAGGCTGGCCTGGGACAGGAAGTGGAGGGGCTGGATCGGCGTCTCGACACCGTTCGGGCGGAGCAATCGAGCGGGGAGGAAGAACGGCTCCGGCTCGAGGAGTACATCAAGGCCGGGCGGGAAAGTCTTGAGCAGATGCTGCGGGAGAAAGCGGACCGTGAGGCCGTCCTCGCGGGGCTCAGCCGGGCGCTTCTCGGAATGGAAGAGGAGAGCCTCGCCTTGCAGCATCGGGTGACGGACTCCCGGCTGTCGCTCTCCGCGCTCCGTGCGAGCCGGGAGCATGGTGAAGCGGACCTTGCCCGTCTCGTCCACGCGCAGGAGGAGCGGACAGCCCGGGTCAGTGCCCTCGGTCAGCAGATCGACGCGATCCGAGGAGCGGCCCGTCGCAGCCAGGCCGAACGGGAGCGAAGCGAGGGTCTCTGTCAAGAACTGGCAGGCCGTGCCACCCACATCAGGGCGGACCTGGTCTCGGCTCAGGAGGCGCACGGGCACGATGCTGACACGGCGCGGCGGGTGGAGCGGGACCTGGCGTCGGTTCGGGACGCGTTGACGTTGAATCGGGAGGCACGCACCGCCGTGGAGGTCCGTCGGGCTGAAATCAAGACCCAACTGGCGGCCTTGGAGAGCACTCTGACAGGGACCTACCAGCTTTCCGTGGCGGCGGCTCTCTCGACGGAACCGACGGATGAGGACACACAAGCAATCGGGGAGTCCGGACAGGCGGACGACCTCTCGCTCGGACTCCGGGACCGGGTGCAGAAAATCCGCGAGCGGCTCGATCGCATGGGCGCGATCAATCTGGCCGCCATCGAGGAACACCAGGCGCTGGACGAGCGGCACCGTTTTCTGACCACGCAAGAGGAGGACCTGTCCAACTCCGTCAAGGCGCTCAAGGAGATCATCAGCCGGATCAACCGGACCACCGAGCAGCTGTTCATGGACACGTTCAACGAGCTGCAGCAAAAATTCGGCGAGGTGTTTGCGCGATTTTTCCAGGGTGGGCGCGCCGAGTTGGTGCTGATTGAGCCGGAGGTGGGGGAAGACGCGGTAGCCGGTTCGAGCGACGAGCCGGGCGTGGACATTGTGGCCCAGCCTCCGGGAAAGCGACTCAAAAATATCGCCATGCTCTCCGGTGGAGAAAAAACTTTGACGGCGATGGCGCTCATCTTCGCCAGCTTTCTGATCAGGCCGACGCCCTTCTGCGTGCTGGACGAGATCGATGCCCCGTTGGATGAGGAGAATATCGGACGGTTTACGGCGGTCCTCCGGGAACTGGCCGAAGAGGCCCAGTTCATCGTCGTGACACATAACAAGCACACGATGGCGGTGGCGGATTCGCTCTTCGGGGTGACGATGGAAGAACCGGGTGTCTCGAAACTGGTGTCGGTCCGCCTGGCGGATCTCCAACCGGCCTGAATATCAAACAGCGAATAGCGAGTAGGTCGTAGCGAGCAGCTAGTGGGAAATAGCGAACAACTCAGAGCTATTCGCTCTGTGCTACCAGCTACCAGCTCAGAGAGGCTGCTGGCTCCCATGCTTGACAGTCAAAGGATCGGTTTGCTATAAGTCCACCCCATGACTATGACCCTGGCGGCCGGCTGAGTCCTGCCATCGGTAGTCGGGTGCCCCCTTCCTCGCCCCCTTCTTTCGTCGCCAGGTGATACAGAGGACAGTATGAAGCGTCTCATGAATCTGATTACCCGTCTGTCCGGCAGCCTGTTTGCGTCGGTCCCGGACCGGCTCAAAGGTGATGCCCGCAAACGCTCCACGCCTGCGCTGCGGTTGGTGTCGCACAATGTCCATCCCACCGCGCTGCCTGACCAGGCCACGCGCCGGGCGGCCGGTCCTTTGGGCGGCCAGTCGGAATCCATCGATGAGGCCATCCGCCGCAGCCAGGCCTGGCTCTTGGGGCGACAGAATCTCAAAGACGGTTTCTGGGTCGCTGAACTGGAGACCGATACCACGCTCACCTCGGAGTATCTGATGCTGCGACGCTTCCTGGGTCTGGTAGACCAGGAGCGGGAACGCAAAGCGGTCCGATATCTCCGATCCACGCAGCTACCCGACGGTGGCTGGCCTATCTACCATGGCGGGCCGTCCGAGATCAGTACCTCCGTGAAGGCCTATTTTGCGCTCAAGCTGTCGGGTGTCCCGGCCGACGAGCCGTTCATGGTGAAAGCCCGGGAGGCAATTCTCGCGAAAGGCGGGGTGGTGAGGGCCAGTGTCTTCACCAAGATCGCGCTGGCGCTCTTCGATCAGTACGATTGGCGCGGCATTCCCTGCATGCCCCCCGAGATCATGCTCCTGCCGAAACGCTTTTATTTCAGCATCTACGCCATATCATATTGGTCGCGAACGGTGCTGGTTCCACTACTGATCATGTTCGAACACCGGCCGGTCTGCCGCATATCGCACGAGCAGGGGATCGAGGAACTCTTCACGCAACCTCGTGAACGGATCCGCTACCACGAGGTGCCGCCGCTGAAGAAGGATCGTGCGTGGTTCACGTGGCACAATCTGTTCATCACGCTGGACGCGCTGCTCAGGCTGTACGACCGGATGCCGGTACGGAGGCTGCGGGAGAGGGCGGTCAGGAAGGCGGCGGACTGGACGCTGCAGCATGTCAAAGGCAGCGGAGGGATCGGCGCCATTTATCCGGCGATGGCGAACTCCGTCATAGCGCTGCGGTGCCTCGGCTACGAACTCGACCATCCGGTGGTCGTCAAGGCGCTGAGCGAGATCGAGGAGCTCGAGGTGTACGATGTCGTGAACGACGGCCAGGGCCTGGGGGAAACCCTGCATCTTCAGCCCTGCTTCTCTCCCATCTGGGATACCTCGCTGCTGATCAATGCGCTCGTCGAAGCGGGACTGCCGCAGGACCATCCGGCTTTGCTCAAGGCCGGCGACTGGCTGCTGTCGCGCCAGACCACGACGGTGGGCGACTGGAAAATCGCGGCCCCGGACGCGGAGCCCGGCGGATGGTATTTCCAGTTTGAAAACGAGCTGTATCCGGACGTGGATGACACCGCGGTGGTCCTGATGGCGTTGGGCAAGCTGCGGATGCCGGACGGTGCCGCGCAGCGGCAATCGATCGCCCGCGGGTATCGGTGGGTGATGGCCATGCAGGGCTCTGATGGCGGCTGGGGCGCCTACGACAAGGACAACAACCGGACGGTGTTCAACCTCATCCCGTTCGCGGATCATGGGGCGCTGCTGGATCCGAGCACGGCCGACCTCGCGGGCCGGTGCCTGGAGATGCTCGGGGTGCTCGGATACGATCGGACCCATCCGGCAGCGGAGCGGGCCCTGGAGTTTTTGCGACGGGAGCAGGAGGCGGATGGGAGTTGGTATGGACGCTGGGGCGTCAATTACGTGTACGGGACCTGGTCGGTCCTGGTCGGTTTGCGAATGATCGGCGAGGACATGTCCGCACCCTACGTTCGCCAGGCGGTGGCCTGGCTGGAGTCCAAACAGAATTCGGACGGCGGATGGGGGGAATCGTGCTTGTCCTATACCGATCCCGCCGCGGCCGGGAGGGGAGACAGTACGCCCTCCCAGACCGCCTGGGCACTGCTCGCCTTCCTCTCGGCCGGGGTATGGGATTCCATCAGCGTGGTGCGTGGGGTGAATTATTTGATCCGGCACCAGCAGCAGGACGGATCATGGGAGGAAATCCGGCAGACCGGGACCGGCTTCCCCCGCGTGCTCTACCTCCGTTATCATTTGTACTGTCAGTACTTCCCACTCTGGGCGCTCGCCATGTATCGGAACGTGAAGACCCGCGGGCAGATGAGGGCTGACGAGTTGTGTCGGATCGCTCGTGAGACAGGATGGTTCCGGTCCGAGGTCTGACGCGCGTCGCCTCTGCGAACTCGCTAGCAGCGAACGGCGAGCAGCCGATAGCTCAGAGCTTCGAGCGATTCGCTCTTGGCTGTTCGCCGAGCACCATGAAACAAATCGGGATCTTCACGGCGACCCGATGGGAGCTCAACGCCGTCCGCCGGGCGATCCTGGTTGAAGAGCAGACGCGCATCGGGGGGGCTCGCGGCGTGGTCGGGCGCCGGGGGAACGGACGGCTGTTCGTGTTCCAGACGGGTGTGGGGACCGCGAAGGCCGACGCGGTCTGCCGGAAGGTCTTTGCCAGCCATCCGTTGGACCTCGCCGTCTCATGCGGGTTCGCGTGTGCGCTCACGGCCGCCGATATCGGCGAGTTGCTGATCGGTACGGATGTCATCATGTATCAGGCGACAGCCAATCCGCCGGCCGCCGGCCGCGTCATTCCCTGTGCCGAGCACCTGACCGCTGCGGCGGTCCGTGCTGCGCCTGCAGCAGGCCTCCCCGCGCGAGCCGGCCGGTTCGTGACCGTCCCGCGCGTCGTCTGGCGTGCACAAGACAAGCGTGAAATCGCGGCGGGCACCGGCGCAGTCGGCCTTGATATGGAGAGCGCCGCCGTGGGGGCCGCGGCGCTCGAGCGGAACATCCCCTTCGCGATCGTTCGCGCGGTCTCCGACCTGCTCGATGAAGATCTCCCGTTTGACTTCAACCTGTGGCTGAGCCCGACCGGGTGGGCTCGCGGGACTCTCACGTGCCTCGCTCGGCCCTCCTCCCTGATCGCACTGAACCGACTCCGCGCGCAGACCGCGCTGGCGTCCGAGAGGATGACCAGGTTTTGGGGGAGGTTTCTGGATGATCTTGAATAGCGCGAATCCTCCGGCTTGCGCGTGTTGACCCGGAGCGTTGCACGGATCGGTCGCACAACCCTGTTTCTGATCGCAGAGATGGGGCGGATGCTCCTCTTTATGCTGGCCACCTTCGCCTGGCTGGCGCGGCCTCCCCTTCGCCCCTTCCAGATCCTCAAACAGCTTCATTTCATCGGCTTCAAGTCCACGTTCGTTGTGGTCCTGACCGCCGCGTTCACCGGGATGGTGCTGGGCCTGCAGATCTACTACACGCTCCGGAAGTTCGGGTCGGAAGGGGTCTTGGGCTCCGTCGTGGCGTTGAGTATGATCCGGGAACTGGGCCCGGTCCTGGCCGCACTGATGGTGACGGCGCGTGCCGGTTCGGCCATGACGGCTGAGATCGGCATCATGCGGATTACCGAACAAATCGATGCCCTCGACACGATGGCCATCAATCCTCTGCAGTACCTGATCGCCCCGAAATTCGTGGCCGGGCTGATCGCAGTGCCTCTGCTGGTCGCGGTCTTCGACGTGGTGGGGATCTACGGGGGCTACGTGGTGGGTGTGAGTCTGCTGGGCGCCAACGCGGGGTCGTACTGGAGTTCGATCGAATCCGCCGTGGAGTGGAAGGACGTGTACGGGGGAATCGTGAAGTCGATCAGTTTCGGACTGATCGTCAGTTGGGTGTGCTGCTATAAAGGTTATTTCACCCGGATGAGCGCAGAGGGACTAGGAACAGCGACGACCGAGGCCGTCGTGCTGTCGTCGGTGGTGATCCTGGTCTGGGATTATTTTCTGACCTCGGTGCTGCTCTAGAGAAGACGTTCGGTCCGTTGAGTCCGTTAGGTCCGTTGGGTCCGTTCAAGGGACTGAACTGACTCAACCGACTAAACGGACAAAACAGACTCAACGGACAAAACGCAGAAGGCCATGATCAAACTCGTCGGGGTTGAGAAGACGCTCGGGGGGCAGCCCGTGTTGTGCGGGGTGGACCTGACCATCCCGGCCGGGAAGCTCACGACCATCATCGGACGAAGCGGCGGGGGCAAGAGCGTGCTGCTGAAGCACATGATCGGGCTGCTGCAGCCGGACCGCGGCCAGGTCTGGGTGGATGGGATCGAGATCTCGCGCTTGCGGGGCAAAGCCCTCAACGAGGTGCGCAAGCGGTTCGCCATGCTGTTCCAGGGCGCCGCCTTGTTTGATTCGTTGACGGTCTTTGAGAACGTGGCCTTCCCACTGAGGGAAAAACTCCGGTTGGCCGACGCCGAGGTGGTCAGACGGGTCGAGGAAATGCTGGAACAAGTGGGTCTCTCCGGCATGGGCCATAAATTTCCGGCCGAATTGAGCGGCGGCATGAAGAAACGGGCCGGGTTGGCGCGGGCGCTCGTGATGGAGCCGGAGATCATTCTGTTCGACGAACCGACCACGGGATTGGACCCCCTGATGGCCAAAACCATCCACGATCTGATCGTGGCCACGCATCGGACGTTTCACTTCACGGCGATCATGGTGAGCCACGAGATACCGGAAATCTTTTCCATTTCGGACTGGGTGGCGATGCTCAAAGACGGAAAGATCGCGGCGATGGCGCCGTCGGCGGAATTCCAGCGCACCACCGATCCGGCGATCCGAGAATTCATCGCCATAGGGGCATAACAACGCTGAATCACGAACCGCTTGGGAGCTGACATGGAGAAAGCCAAACTGGAGCTGGTGGTCGGGGTGTTCGTGCTGGTGGGGATTGTCTGTCTGGGCTACCTGTCGATCAAGCTCGGGAAGCTGGAGATCATCGGCGGCAACCGTTACGATGTCAACGCCGAATTCGATTCTGTCTCCGGATTGAAGGCCGGCGCGACGGTGGAGATTGCGGGCGTGGAGGTGGGGCGGGTGAAGGGGATTGCGCTGAATGGAGACCGGGGCGTGGTCACCCTGGCGATCCGCAATGACGTCAAGCTGTATGACGACACCATTGCGTCGATCAAGACGCGCGGGATCATTGGGGAAAAATATGTCTCGCTGTCGATCGGGGGGAGCGGCGAAATCCTCCGGGCGGGAGGCAGGATCCGGGATACGGAATCGGGGCTCGATCTGGAAGAGCTGGTCAGCCAGTACATTCACGGGAAGGTGAAGTGACGCCATGCTGGACGTAAGGAGCGCAGGGCGAACCCTGCTTGCCTGCATCAGAGGCCTCGCGGCCGTGATCCTGCTGGTCGGGGGCGCATCAGCGGACCCCGGCGGCGCTGCCACTGAGGCGGTCAGGAGCACGATCAATGAGGTGATCCGCGTCCTGAAAGATGCGGAGCTGAAGAAGCCGGGGCGGGCGGAGGAGCGTCGCCGCCTGCTGGAAAAGGTCATCGGGGACCGCTTCAACTACGAGGAGATGGCCAGGCGCGCCTTGGGAGCGCAGTGGAACAAGCTCAGCGACCAGGAGAGGCAGGAGTTCGTGGACCTGTTCAAGGGGCTGCTCTCGGGCACCTATACCGACAAAATCGAGGGATATTCCGGCGAGCAGGTGCACTACCTCAACGAACGGCTGGAGGCAGACTATGCCGAGGTCCGGACCAAGGTGGCCTCCGACAAGACCGAGATCCCGCTGGACTACCGTCTGCTGAACAAGTCGGGGGACTGGCGCGTGTACGACGTCGTGGTGGACGGGGTCAGCCTGGTCAACAACTACCGCAGCCAGTTCACCAAGATCATCCGGGAATCCTCCTACGCGGACCTGCTGGAGAAGTTGCGGGAGAAGTCCAAGAAAAAGTCCGAGCAGCCTCAGGCTCCTTAGCCCGGGTCTGGAGCGTCGTGAAGCCTGCGATCTGTCGCTCCACTGGTGTCCTGCTCGCGGTCGGGGTGACCTTCCTGCTGGCCGCGGGGAGCGAGGTCCAAGCGGAAGTCTCCAGGTTTGTAATCCCTTCCGTCTCCACCACTCGTAACGACGGCACCTCCTACGGCTTGATCGTCCCGAACCTGGTCACCGACCAGGACAAAGAATTGAGATATCTCGTGACGCCCGTGTTCGTGTTGAACACGATCGTGGGCGCCCAGGGGTCCCTGAATATGTTCCGGTACGATACGGGGGGACGGGAGATGCGGGTGATTGCCTCATACAGCGAGAAGATCGAACGGAAGTTGATGTTCAGTTACATCGATCCGGCATTCAGTAACGGCCGGTACGCCTTGAGCATCGGGGCCTCATTCTACAAGAACGCCACGATGCGGTTTTTTGGCATTAGCCAGGACACACCCGAAAGTAACGAGACCAACTACACGGCCCGGGAGGGTCGTGCGCACTGGAAATTCGGCGTCCACCTGAACGAGGTAACGCAGATCGCGGTCGGCGAACGGTTCCGGCAGGTCCGCGTCCAGCGAGGGGCCACCGATCTGCCGTTCACCGCGGCGGTGTTTTCGACCGTGGATGGCATCCAGGGCGCAACCATTCTGGGGCACCGCGCGACCTTCCACTACGACACCCGGGATAGCTTGGTGGCGCCCACCGACGGGACCCAGGTGTCGGCCTATGCGGAGCTGAACCAGAATCTGCAGAACGGAGACAACCCTGTGTACTACCGGTACGCGCTCGACGTGACGAAGTTGCTTCCCAGCGAGTCGAAGCGGTTGATCTTGGTCGTCCGGGGCAACCTCCAAACCACGTTCGGACACCAGGTGCCGTTCTACGAGCGGAGCTCACTAGGGGGGCAGAACAATCTGCGTGGCTACGGCGTGGATCGCTTTATCGACGACAATCTGGTCGTCCTGAACATCGAGGAACGTATTCATGTGATGCGCACTCGTATTTTTAACGTGGCGGCCGAGTTCGAGATTGCGCCATTTGTGGACATGGGCAAGGTGTTCAACACATTTAAGAAGCGGCAACTCCAGGATTACGTAATGACCCCGGGGATCGGGTTCCGCGCCATGGTACGGCCGAGCGTGGTGGGGCGGGTGGATTACGGGTACAGCAGCGAGGGGGGAGCGGTGTTTGCCGGGCTCGATTTTCCCTTCTAACGAATCCTAATGGTGACACGCAGGCGTCTAACACAGGCCGCCCGATGGGTGGCGGCACTCGTCATCCTCACGGTTGCCGGCGCGGCCGAAGCCGGCGCGGACGGATTCGGTCCCTTCCCAGCGCGGAACTTTCAGCCGTTCCAGCTGCTGTTTCTGGGTATGTTCGGCGACCGAGCCGAGGTGGTCGGGAAAGGGGCCTTTGATGTTCGCGTGGAGCTGGCGGAAACCAGCACGGTCTTCAATGAGCAAAGCGCCGAGGTGACCGCGAGGGTCAAGGTTGAGCAGCTCCGCACGGGTCTGTATCTCCGGTACGGGTGGCTGGACCGTCTGGAGGTTGGCATCGAGGTCCCCGTCCTCTACCGCTACCGCGGTTTTCTTAGCGGCGCCATCACCGCGACGGAACGGGCGACGACCGGCTTGGCGCCGGCTCGCAAGGCGCTCCAAGGCACCGGGTTTGCCTTTAACCTGAGCCGGAATGGGCAGACGGTGTTCGGCGGCGGGGAGGGTGAACTGGGACTGGGCGACATCACACTGATCAGCAAGTATCAATTCCTGGATCAGTCCGCCCAAGTCCCGGCCGTGGCCCTGCGATTCGCGGTGAAGGTGCCTTCCGGCGACAGCGGTAAGGTCTTCGGGAGCGGCCATGCCGATGTCGGCCTCGGGCTCGCGGTGGAAAAATCGCTCGCCACCCGATGGATCTTGTACGGAAACGTGAACGGGATTTTTCCTACCGGACCGGTCGACGGCCTGACTGTCCAACCGGCTGTGAGCGCGCTGACGGCCGCCGAGTATCTCTGGTCGCCCACAGTGTCCTTCGTGGCGCAGTTTGATTATTATTCCAGCCCGTTTCATGGAACCGGAACCGGGATCCTCGATGACGGCGTCACCGAGGCGACGGTCGGGTTCAATTATCGCTTGCGGAAGAATCTTCTCTGGCAGGTCTATGGCGTCGAGAACCTGGACTTCATCAGAGGCAGCGCGGCCGATTTTACCCTTTCCACGCTCGTCACCTATCGGTTCGGCAGCCACTGAGAGGACATGGTGTGGGAGCGGAGTCTGGGCGTAAACGCTTGACATGACGAAGTGGCGTGTGGGAGACTGAGCCGCAATTTCGGACAGAAGCCGAAGCTGCCTGCTAGAAGTTTGCCAGCCAGACTCGACGCGGTCCTGACACCAGCAGCTGACGCGCCAAGCAAAGAGGAGAGAGACCACTATGTCGTTGCTGAAGAGCATTCACGGTCCGTCGGATCTGAAACGGATGTCCACGGAGCAGTTTCCGGAGTTGTGCCAGGAAATCCGTGAGCAGATCATTTCGGTCGTCTCGAACGTCGGAGGGCATCTTGCCTCGAACCTGGGCGTCGTCGAGCTGACGGTGGCCTTGCACGCGCTGCTGGACACGCCGAAGGATAAGATTGTCTGGGATACGAGCAACCAGGCCTACGCCCACAAGCTGTTGACGGGAAGGCGGGAGCGGTTCCACACCCTGCGGCAGTTCGGCGGACTCAGCGGGTTCTGCAAGCGGGAGGAGAGCGTGTACGACACGTTTAATGCGGGCCATGCCGGCACCGGTGTGTCTGCGGCGCTGGGGATGGTGGAGGCCCGCGAGCAGCTCGGCCAGAACCATAAAGTGGTGTGCGTCGTGGGGGACGGAGCGATGACCGCCGGCCTGACCCTCGAAGGTCTCCACCACGCGGGAGGCCTGGACAGAGATGTGCTGGTGGTTCTGAACGACAACCAAATGTCGATCTCAAAGAACGTGGGCGCCATCTCGGCCTACCTGAACCGGACCTTCACCGGGGAGTTTTACACCCGCGTCAAGGAGGAGACCCGGCAGTTCCTGGGCGCCATCCCCCGCATCGGTCAACCGATCACGAAGATCGCCCACCGGGCGGAGGAATTGGCCAAGGGCATCATCCTCCAGGGACTGCTGTTCGAGGAGCTGGGCTTCCGCTATGTGGGGCCGATCGACGGCCACAATTTTGAGCATCTCCTCCCCACCCTTGAAAACGTGCTCAAGTTGAGGGGCCCCACGCTGCTGCACGTGATCACGAAGAAAGGGCTCGGCTACCAGCCCGCCATGGAGAACCCCGTGTGGTTCCACGCCTGTCCCGCTTTTGTGCGGGAGACCGGTGAGCCGGCCAAGAAGGCGCCGCGCCCCAGCTACACCGCGATCGCGGTGAACACGCTGGTCAAGTTGGCGAGGCAGGACCGGCGGATCGTCGCGATTACCGCCGCGATGTGCGAAGGGACCGGCCTCACGGCGTTTGAGAAGGAGTTTCCGGACCGGTTGTACGACGTGGGCATCGCGGAGCAGCATGCGGTCACCTTCGCCGGCGGGTTGGCGGCGCAGGGCATGCGCCCCGTGGTGGCCATCTATTCGACCTTCCTGCAGCGCGCCTTCGACCAGATCGTCCACGACGTGGCGACGCAGAACCTGCCGGTCACCTTCTGCATCGATCGGGGTGGGCTGGTGGCAGAGGACGGGACGACGCACCACGGCGCGTTCGATTACGCCTATCTGCGGCACGTGCCGAACATGGTGGTGATGGCGCCGAAGGATGAAAACGAGTTGCAGCACATGATCAAGACCTGTCTCACGTATCATGGGCCGGCCACGGTGCGGTACTCCCGCGGCACCAGCCTGGGCGTCGAGATGGCTCCGGAGCCGGTCACGCTGCCGATCGGGAAGGGGGAACTCTTGCGGGACGGGACCGATGTGGCGATCGTAGCCGTCGGCGTGACGGTCTGGCAGGCCATGAAGGCGGCCGAACGGCTCGAGCAGGACGGGATCTCCGCCGCCGTCGTGAACGCCCGGTTCGTGAAACCGCTGGACGCGGGGTTGCTCGGCGAGGTGGCGAGGCGCGTAAGGTGCCTCGTGACCGTGGAGGAAGCGGCCCGGATGGGCGGGTTCGGCTCAGCGGTGCTCGAATCGTTGTCTGACCAAGGCATCACCGGCCTCCCCACCAAAGTCCTGGGATTGCCGGACTGGTTCATCGAGCAGGGCCCGCAGGACCTGCTGCGGGAGAAATACGGGCTGACCGCCGAGGGCATCTACCAGGGCGTCAAGGCGTTGCTCGAAAAGGTCTCCTCGCCCGCCGTCGCACGCGAGGGATCTGCCGATCAACGCCCCCTTCGAACGGGCCAGGGCCAGCGGTTCAGCCTGGCTTCACTGGCGAGGGAAGAGCATAAGGGAGATGAGCAAGGCAGCTAGGGCGAGTTGAGGATGTACATTACCCGCAAAAAGACCCGGCAGATCAAGGTGGGCAAGGTCGGGATCGGCGGCGACGCTCCGATCTCCGTCCAGTCCATGACCACGACCGACACCCGCGACGTGAAGGCGACGGTCGAGCAGATTCAGCAACTGGAGCAGGCCGGCTGTGAGGTCATCCGGGTGGCGGTCCCCGACATGGAGGCGGCGGCGGCGCTGCCGAAGATCAAGGCTCAGATGACCGTGCCGCTCATCGCGGATATTCACTTCGACCATCGCCTGGCCTTGAAGGCGGCCGAGGTGGTGGACTGCGTGCGGATCAATCCCGGCAACATCGGCGCGTGGTGGAAGACGGCCGAGGTGATCAAGGCGGTGAACGAGCGTGGCATTCCCCTGCGGGTCGGCGTGAACGGCGGGTCCCTGGAACGGCCCCTCCTGGAGAAATACGGATATCCCACGGCCGAAGCCTTGGCCGAGTCGGCGCTCAACGCCGTGCACGCGCTCGAGGACGTCGGGTTCACCAACATGAAGGTGTCGTTGAAAGCCTCGGACGTCCACTTGGCGGTGGACGCCTACTGGCTGTTCTCTCTGCAGTCGGACTACCCGCTTCACCTCGGCATTACCGAGGCGGGCACCGCGCAGACCGGCGCCGTAAAGTCCGCGATCGGGATCGGCTGGCTCCTCTCGCACGGGATCGGCGATACTCTGCGGGTGTCCCTGGCCGCGGACCCGGTTGAGGAGGTGAAAGTCGGCTTTGAAATCCTGAAGTCGCTGGAGCTGCGCCATCGTGGGATCAACGTGATCGCGTGTCCGACCTGCGGGCGGGTGGAAATCGACGTGGTACGCATGGCCAACGAGCTGGAGAAACGGCTGGGCCACATCAAGACCCCGCTCAACGTGTCGGTGCTGGGCTGCGTCGTGAACGGGATCGGCGAAGGCAAGGAGGCGGATATCGGCATCGCGGGCGGCGAGGGAGTCGGCATTCTATTCAAGAAGGGGAAGCTATTGCGCAAGGTGCCGGCGGAAGAGCTGATGGAGACGCTGATCCGGGAAGTCGAGCTGCTCGCCAAGGAGAAGGCGGCCGAGGAAGCGGGCGAGGAAAAGCTGGCGTCGGCGGCCACGCCAGGCAACGGCGGAACTGTTCAAAGCCTGCTCGGGAAACCTTCCGATTCACAAACCAGCATCACTCGCGACCTGCCGATCCTCCCCAACAAAAAGTAAGGTCTGTCGGACGGTGGATTCCGCTCCGTGCGTCCCCGCTTCTCTGCTGTGGAAGACGGATGTGCCAGGGCTTAGCCGCTCCAGCGCCTCCCAGAGCGACCCTTCCGGGCTTTGTCCGGTGGAACCCTTCTGGAATTCCCGCGGCCGCGATCTGATGATCGCGGTGCCTTAGTCAGTTCCAGCTTTCCTTCCCGACAAAGTCTCGGTGGGTTCCCCGCTCTTCCGGCGAATTCCGCTCTAAGCCCTAGCACATCCGCTATCCATACCCCGCCTCTTCACAAGTTTTCCCTCTCTCTTGAGGGGAAGAGGAGAGGGTGAGGGGTTTCGCGTCGGTTGAGTTCGTGGACATGCCCCGATATAATGGCCAGCGGGGCGCCGTACCCAAGTGGCTAAGGGAGCAGTCTGCAAAACTGCGATGCGGCGGTTCGAACCCGCCCGGCGCCTCCACACCCTCCTTCTAAATTTTCGTCGTGAACTATTTCTTCTCTTCGGTTAACCCGAGGTTGCTTCCGCATCAGACTCTGAGAGTCGATGACTAATCAAGTCTAAGACATCTGCGACGGTTTGAAGCTTCTTGATGTCAGCATCTAAAATTGTAAGGCCGAACTCATCCTCTATGCCCATTGCTAATTCGACGGCATCAAGCGAATCCAGAGCCAAGTCGTCGACGAGACGATCTGTAGGCTTGATCACTTCCTTATTCACCCCGGTCTTATCGATCAAGATTTTCTTTAAACGTTCTTGTAGGTGTTCCAGATCCATCCAAGCCAACTCCTTGATGAGGCGTTAATCTTCGAGCATTCTAACTTTTGGAAGTGCACTCTTGCAAGAAAGTCGAAAAGGGTCAAGAGGATACCCCTCTCAGCGCAAGAACTGCGTTCGAACCGCCAAACGCAAAGGCGTTGACCAGTGCTGTCCGCGCATCGGTACGTCGAGTGGTGTTGGGAATATAATCAAGATCGCATTCCGGGTCATGGTTTTCATAATTGATGGTGGGGGGCAAGCTTTGGTCGCGAAGCGCCATGATCGAAGCGATGATCGCCAACGCTCCTGAAGCTCCGAGCGTATGCCCGATCATGGATTTGATTGAACTCACCGCCAGTTTCGAAATATGGGGACCGAAAACCTGCTTGATGGCTTTTGTCTCTCTTGCATCATTGAGCACGGTGGAGGTACCGTGGGCGCTGATGTAATCGATGTCGCAGGGATGGAAACCAGCATCGGACAGCGTCAGGGCCATGCATCGAGCAGCCCCATCGGCATCGGGCGCGGGGGTTGTGGGGTGGTAAGCATCAGCCGTCATCGCGTATCCGCAGAGTTCGGCATAGATGCGAGCCCCACGGGCAAGGGCGTATTCTCGTTCCTCTAACACGACAACACCTGCCCCTTCGCCCAGCACGAAGCCGTCCCGCTGCGCATCAAAGGGACGGCTGGCATACTGAGGGGCCTCGTTCCGGGATGAAAGTGCCCGCATCGAGTCAAAACCCCACAGAACAAGTGGCGTAATGATTGCCTCGCTCCCTCCAGCCAGCATGATGTCGGCATCGCCGCGCTGAATTAGCCGAAAGGCATCGCCAATGGCATGGCTCCCAGCAGCGCAGGCGGTACTTGGAGAGACATTCGGTCCTTTAGCGCCATAACGCATAGATATCCATCCCGCAGCCATATTGGGGATGATCGCCGGGATCATATAAGGTACCGCTCTGTTGGCTCCATATTGCGATAAGATACTCTGGGCATCCGTAAGCTTCGGCACTCCCCCCATTGCCGTACCAATACTGGTCCCTGTCCGGTCAGCGATCCTTCCAGGCAAGACGAGCGAGGCATCCTGCACAGCTTCTGCGGTTGCTGCTAGGGCGTACTGAATAAAGAGATCCGTCCGGAGGATGTCCTTCTTTTCCATAAAAGCTAGAGGGTTGAAATCTGAGACCTGCGCAGCGATTTGCGTTCTATGTTGGTGGGGGTCGAACCGCGTAATCCGACCGACACCAGAACGTCCTGCTATGAGACCCTGCCAAAAACTCTGGACCCCTACTCCAAGGGGTGTGACCGCACCCATCCCAGTTACAACAACGCGTTGCATAGCCACAACTTTCCCTCAATTTATTGCTGGATCACTGGTCAGTCGCCGGTGCGTCTAGTCTTCACATACCAGATGCGGGCAGCCTCTGCCGATGATTGGACGAGTCATGGAAGCAGGGAGTCGGCGAGGTGGTGATTGCGTTGCGCAGGTTTCTCCTTGGGCAACTGGGCGCCGAAAAACTCGGCCAACGCTGCCACCACTGAGTGCCTCTGCTTATCGACCGTGATCACGTGGTAGCAGTCCTCCAACAGGACCACCCGCTTCTCCCTGGAGGAGATTTCGTCATGGACGATCTGGGCATTGCGTGGGCTGGAAAGATCATCTTCCAGGGCTTGGAGAATGACGGTGGGCGCGGTGACAGCTCTCAACCGACTGCGAACGCGTGTGTTTAGCCGATCAAGATCGGTGAACGTCTTCAATGGAAATACCGGATATCCTGTCGTTGCTGCCGAAGAAGCCGGAGTCCTGTTATCCGCGGCATGGTTCTTCCGGCGTGCCCAACAGGCGCGCAGCCACTCTCGGAGCAACGAGATCGGACTATAGGACTCCCGCATGCGGGCCTGGAGTCGCTCGTCCTTGATCCCGAAGGGAGGCCCATCGACGTGAAAGAAAACAGATTGCAAGGGGCGGGGGATCCATTTCATGGCCAATGGCAGGATTGCGTGTGTCCAGGGAGTATTCCACCCATCGTAGATGAATGTCGGGGAGAGGACCCCGACGCCATCAACTCCCACGAAGGCCGAGGCTTCCAGGGCCAGGAGGCCGCCTGCGCTGAGGCCGGCCACAAAGACATAGTCGTAGCGATCTCGCGCAAAGGCAAGTTGTGCCTTGATATGTTCCAACCAGTCATGGTCATTGGTCCGCAGCAGGTCTCTGAGCCGCGTGCCGTGGCCTGGGAGCGTCGTCGCGTAGACATCCCACTTGTGGCGTGCCAACCCCCGGCCCAGGTAGCGCATCTCGGTCGGTGTGCCGGTCACACCGTGGATCAGGTACACCAGCACCTTCGAGTCACTGTAAAAGGCCAGATCGGTGCTCCGGCGGCCGACCATGCCATCGAGCGGGCTTGGCGGTTTGGCAGGGTTCTGTCTTATGTTTGGTGTTTCGTGCATTGGGCGAACAAATAATCCAGCAACTCGATTCCCAGATCAATCTCCTCTCGGGTGATGTCCAGTGACGGCGCGAGGGTGAAGACATTCTTGTAATGTCCGCCGATATCCAGTACCAACCCCATTGGGCCCCGTGCCGTTGGAATATCCCCAGCGAGCCCGGCTTCAAAAATCCTATCCGTCAGAGCTTTGTCCGGGGTGAAGCGGTCAGGTTTCGTCACTTCGATGCGAAGGGCCAGGCCTAAACCGGATACGTCGCCGATGGTCGCGTGGCGGTTTTTGAGGTCTCTCAGCTGCTGAAGGAAATACACCCCCGACTCGGCCACCTTCTTTTCATAATCCTGCTGCTCGATCCATTCCAGCGTAGCCAATGCGGCCGCCGTCCCCAACGGATTCGAGGAGAACGTGGAATGGGTCGAGCCCGGCGGAAATTTTTCTGGTGAGATGAGTGTTTCCTGCGCCCACACCCCCGAGATGGGATTGAGCCCATTCGTCATGGCCTTGCCGAAGACCACGATATTCGGCTTCACCCCAAAGTGCTCGATGGCCCAGAATTTCCCGGTCCGGAAGAATCCCATCTGGATCTCATCGTCCACGAGCAGGATCTTACGCTCATCGAGGATTTTCTTGAGCCGCGAGAAATACTCCGGCGGCGGGATGATGTACCCGCCCGTGGCCTGCACCGGCTCCACATAGAAGGCGACGAACTCTGGCTCATTCGCCCTCGAATCCCAGAAGGAGTTGTATTCGGTCTCAAACAAGCGCTCGACCTGGTTGACACAGTAGTACTCACAGGTATCGAACTTCTTGTCGTAGGGACAGCGGTAGCAGTACGGGAACGGCACGAAGTGAGCGCGGTTCGAGAAATGACCAAAGCGGCGGCGGTAGCGATAGCTCGAGGTGATCTCGGACGCCCCCAGCGTTCGGCCATGGTAGCCCCCCATGAAGGCCATGAAGAGGCTTTTGCCCGTGTGGTTGCGGACGAGCTTCATGGAATCTTCGATGGCTTGCGCGCCACCGACGTTGAACTGCACACGGCCTTCCATGCCGAACGCTCTGAGACATTCTGCGGCCAGCTTCTCGGCCACAAGGACTTTTTCCGTATGCAGATACTGGCACGCAAGCTGAGGCAATTGATCCAGTTGAGCCTTGACGGCGTCGGTGATGGCCTTATTGCGATAGCCGAAGCTGACCGCCGAGTACCACATCTGCAGGTCGAGATAGGGGCGATCCTCACGATCGTAGAGAAAGCTACCCTCGCAACCTTGAAAAAACTTGGGCACAGGCGAGTAATGGACCGTATCGCCGTATGAGCAGTATTTGGCTTCCTTCGCGCGAAGTTCTTCTTCGGTGGCACGGATCATTGGTAAGGGTTTCATGCGATACGATCCTCCCTTGGGAAAAGACGATCCGCAACTTCGTTGAGCGTCTCGAATGGTTCATAGGCGATGGCCCTGAGTTCGCACCATTCTCGGAGCGTCCCTTTGGCAAATACCGTCTGGATCTTGGATGACACGCATTGATCGGATCGGCCATCCCCGATGTAGACCAGACGGGCCGATGCGGGATCCGATGGGCATGTCAACAAACACTTGCAGGTCCCGGCTCCGCTCTCACACCCCTGCGCCGCGAATGGGAAGCTGAGCACCGGGAGCCCTTGCTCGTCCCAACGGAGGTGATTCGAGAAGACTGGGAGGTGCAAGAGGCCGTGCTGGCGCAAGACCGCCTCGACGATCAGGTCAAAGCCGTCGCTCACTATCGTGAGCGGGACGCCTTGTTCCGCGCACCGCCGGTCGAGCGCAAGAATTCCCTCGTCAATTGGAATATCCGTCACGAATTGAACGAGAGTCTCCCGATCGGCTTGAATCAACTCGACCTGACGGGAGAGGCATTGCTGGCTCGTGATCTCGCCTCTCACCCATCGCTGTTCCCATTCTCGCCAGGCCGGCAGGGCGAAGGCTTCCAGCACGGCGTCGGTGGCATCTATGCAGGTGATCGTTCCGTCGAAATCACAATACACCTCCGTCACAGTGACACGCTTGCTCGTGCACCTGCCGTGTTGTATTCCGGCCTGATTGTTCAACATGGAACTCGCGTCCGTCTTCTGCGAACAGTCATCGAGGCACTACCTCAGTAACGCCTTCAGTAGTGCCTTTTGAGAGATTTATTGAAAGACTTAGCAGGAGACGGACGGAGGAGGAGCGCGCGGGGAGACAGAAGATGCCAGCAGCACAAAAGGTGGTGACGGCGGTTCGGGGATTACATATCGACTTGTGCCGAGCGGGCAATGTCTCAGTGAGAAGAAATGGGCAGAGAGAATAGGTTGAATCCTGTCCTTCCGCTTAGAATCATCTTCGCTAAAAAGACCGATAGCAAACTCAGAGTACTGCGGGAAATGGCTCGACAACGCCTGTTGATTTTCTGCCATCCCACCCTGATGAGCGACGGTTCGAGGAGCGTATTCACCTGGGAGATCAGGGGAAAAGACTGTGTGTAGTAGGACTGCCTGGGAACGGAAGCTGTTCTCCTGTGCATCGAGGGCATGAATGTGGAAAAGCGGGATAGTGAGGACCCACGTGACGAGCCATGGTAGAACCAATAAGCGTGAGAGCAGGGGATTTCGGACTCGTAGGAACATGGAATCCCTCAAAACAACTGTGAATTGGGCCCTGATCGCATACTGTAGACCAAATTCCTTCACTTGTCGAGGACTCGGACAGTTTATAATAGAGGAGGTTTGAGGGCCGGGTCTTGCAATCACACATTTGATTTGGGCTGGCGATGGCAATGGCCGACCACCACGATCCGACCTCACACGCCCCTGCGCTCGCGCGGCCGCTTGACTCCTTTCCACGGTCGGCCTAGCCTTGCCATGCGGAGAGGGATTCTCTGAGGACACCTGGTCGTACGAACGTCAAAACCATTCGGGGTCACATTCGGGGTCAGCAACTGTCTTGATTGTCAAGCGTGCTGAGGCTGCTCCGTCCGCCAGTGCGTCCGATGCTTGAGCATCGCGTTGAGCATTGTCAGCAGTTTCCGCATACAGGCGACCAAGGCCACCTTCTTCGCTTTGCCGGCGGCGCGCAGGCGCTGATAGAAGGCCCGGATGACGGGATTGAAGCGGGCGGCGACGAGGGTCCCCACTTCGGTTGAGCCGCTCGCCTCTGCAGGTCCGCCATGCGCATGTCTCTGAGTTGCGGCGGTTCCTTCCTCGAATCCAACAACAAGGAGTAGGGAAAATGAAGCCAAGGAAAACTCGCAGGACCAGCAAGCCGAAGCCACCCTCTCCTGTGATGCGCAGGGCCTCTGAAGGCCGCGGCAGGAAGGCCCCGGGTCTCTCCGCTGACGCACGGATTGCCATGCGGGCCTACGAGCTGTACGAGCAACGCGGTCGCCAAGACGGCTATGCCCTCGAGGACTGGCTTCAGGCGGAGCGGGAGATCCGGAGAGGCGCATAACAGCGCACCCAGCACATCGCCGGGTAGATGGCTTTCTCGAGGGAAGTCAGGGTCGGGATTTGACGGTGCCCCCCGCGGGATGCTAGAATTCCGCGGACTTTGAACTTTCTGCGCAGTGCCGGAATGCAGCGGCCGTGCGGCCGCCGTTCTTTATTCAACCAGACGAAGGAAGGCAAGGGATGGCTGTTCCGGTTTCCCAGATGTATACGGTGGCGACGTATGTGCTCACCCAGAAGCTGAAGGGAGTGAAGCGCTATCCGCTCGTGCTCATGCTCGAGCCGCTGTTCCGCTGCAACCTGGCCTGCGCCGGGTGCGGCAAGATCCAATATCCCGATCACGTGCTCGACAAGCGGCTGACGCCGGAGCAGTGCTGGTCCGCGGCCGAGGAATGCGGCGCGCCGATGGTGAGCATTCCTGGAGGCGAGCCGCTCATTCACCCGGAGATGCCCGAGATCGTCCGGGGACTGGTCGCGCGCAAGAAGTACGTCTATCTCTGCACCAATGCCATCCTCCTTGAGCGGAAACTGGACGAGTATGCGCCGTCCAAGTACCTGACCTTCAGCATCCATATGGACGGGCTGCGGCAAGAGCACGACCTCGCGGTCTGCCGGGACGGGGTCTACGATGTGGCGGTCAGAGCCATTCGGGCGGCCCTGAAGCGGGGGTTCCGGGTGACGACGAACACGACGCTGTTCGATGACGCGAACCCGGAGCGCGTGCGCGCATTTTTCGACGAGATGATGACGGTCGGGGTCGAGGGGATGATGATCTCTCCCGGATACAGCTACCAGAAAGCTCCGGATCAGCAGAACTTCCTCAAACGGAAGAAGACCCGTGAGCTCTTCGCCAGGATTCTGGGCAATCGCAAGCGCACCTGGCGCTTCAACCAATCCCCCCTGTTTCTGGAATTCCTGATGGGCAAACGCGAGTATCAGTGCACGCCCTGGGGAAACCCGACCTACAATATCTTCGGGTGGCAGAAGCCCTGTTACTTGCTGCAGGACGGATACACCAGGACGTTCCAGGAGCTGCTGAATGACACGGAGTGGGACCGGTATGGCACCGGACGGAATGAAAAGTGCGCCGACTGCATGGTGCACTGTGGGTACGAGGCCTCGGCCGTCGAAGATACGTTCGGCTCCTGGTCCGGCTTCGGCCGCACGATCAAGACGACGGTGATGCCGAACGTGCAGTAACTCCCGCCTTCACGATCACGCCCGCCGTGCTCAACGCGCGAACCGATGACTGATTCCAAGTACCACACGCCGGAAGCCAGCTCGCTCGAGGGGCGCGTGTTTCGCCCGGCGACGGCGAACGAGCTGGCCGAGGCGGTGGAGCTGGCGTTCGATTACCGTGGCGACGTGACGCTGCAACTGCAGTCGGGGGAGACGATCGAGGGCTATCTCTTCAACCGGGATTCGACCGGCGTACGGCCCTCCGTCCAGATCTACCCGAAAGGGAGCCAGGGGATCCGCCAGGTCCTCTACGCCGAGGTTGCCACCATTGCCTTCACCGGGAAGGACACCGCCTTTGGTCAGTCCTGGGAGGCTTGGGTGGCGAAAAAATCCTCGCAGCGTCGAGCCGAGGCTCAGGAGGCCACCGCAGCGGCGAAGGCGCGCGGGCATCTGTAGGGCTGTCTGCTCATCTCCTCCGCTCCCTCAGATTCCTTTTGATACGCTCTCCTGGCTCACTGATCCTGCCCGGCGTCCCGCCCGGAGCCCTCTCGAGAGAGGGCCTGCCAGGCCGCCGAAACCCCTCTGAACAGCGGGACATTTCACCGTCAAACGCGGCCACGGGCATTATTGACAAAGGCCATCACCTATGCTAGAACGGTCGCGCCCAAGGCCTGGCGTGCCGTGTTTTTGTGAGTGTTTCGAGGAGTTGAGCCGCCGCTCAGCAGTGCGGAACCCAGCCGCGGCAACCGGCACGACGAGGCCTATGCGGCAGGGACCGGGGGGCGGAACGAGGGCGATTTATTTTGTGGCGTTATTGAGCCTCGTTGTTACGTGGCTCGTCTTAGGTGCCTCCTCTCCCCCCACCGCGGTAGCCATGCATGAGGTGGACCACCGGTTCACCGTCGCGGGGCATGTCTGCGGGCCAGACGGCCAGCCGGTTCCTGACATCAAGGTCATCGCAAAGGATGTGCGGGTATCCGTCCATGCGATCGGGTACACGGACAACCGCGGCTACTACAAGGCCACGCTCCATCTGCATAACGAGAATGGAGGCGACCCGATCCTGGTGATCGCCCTCGATCAGGAACAGCGGGTGACCGCTCAGTTCGATTCCAAGGATGCTCGCACGGAGCGCCACATCACGGTCAATTTTGGCTCAGGCTGCGAATCAGCCGCCGAAGGAGCCGACTGGATCTACTATGGTGCGGGGATCGGTCTTGCGGCGGTGGCTGCGCTGGCAGGCGTGAGATTGATCCGGAACCGGCATCGGTCTCAAAAGAGAGGCAAGGAACGGCGCAAATAGAGCTTCAGTCAGATAAGGGTCGGCGGGTCGTCCGATCGCGTCGCCGAATCGGAACAGGGGGACGCGGTGCGTGGCTGACCGCCGGGGAGA
>Ga0209157_1000875_pt1 | contig 25474 bp, 25 predicted proteins | sample GraSoiAngelo_135_FD_185892 | JGI IMG/M metagenome (GOLD analysis project Ga0209157, IMG submission 185892) | Grasslands soil microbial communities from the Angelo Coastal Reserve, California, USA - 14_0929_05_40cm (SPAdes) (version 2) | ecosystem: Environmental > Terrestrial > Soil > Grasslands ...
AAAGGCTCGTGATCGCGACTGTTAAACACGCTCCACCCCTCGAGGGCTCGATCCACGTGCCGGGGGACAAGTCGATCTCCCACCGGGCGCTGATCCTCGGCGCGGTCGCGGACGGCGAGAGCCGGGTCCGGGGCCTGTCGCAGGGCGCGGACGTGCAGTCGACGGCCTCCTGCCTGCGCGCGTTGGGGGTCGCCGTGGACGGGGAGGTCATCGCGGGGCAGGGCCTGCGTGGGCTCCGCCAGGCGAGGGGCCCGCTCGACTGCGGCAACTCCGGAACGACCATGCGGCTGCTGGCCGGGCTGCTCTCCGCGCAGCAGTTCACCAGCGAGCTGTCAGGCGATCAGTCGCTGTCGCGCCGGCCCATGGACCGCGTAGTGACTCCGCTGCAGCAGATGGGCGCGCTGGCCACATGGCCGCCGCTGAGGGTCGGAGGCAGGACGCCGCTGCGCGGGATCCAGTACTCGACGCCCGTGCCGAGCGCCCAGGTCAAGTCGGCGGTCCTCCTCGCGGGGCTGTACGCGGAGGGCGAGACAACGGTGGTCGAGCCGGTGCGGACCCGCGACCACACCGAGGTGATGCTCGCGGCGATGGGGGCGGACGTGACGGTCGACGGTCTCCGCGTTGCCGTGTGCGCGGCGCAGCGCCTCCAGCCGCTGCACATGCACGTGCCCGGTGACTTCAGCGCGGCCGCATTCTGGTTGGTTGCCGGCGGGCTGGTGGGCGGATCCGACGTCCGGCTCCTCGGCGTGGGTGTCAACCCGACCCGCACCGCGCTGGCGGACCTCCTGACGACGGTCGGGTTTCGCATCGATCGCGCCAACCCCCGCTTCGAGGCGCACGAGCCGGTCGCGGACCTTCGGGTGAGGCGCGCGGTCGACATGCGACCGATCAACGTGGACGCGGCGATGGCGGCGCGGATGATCGACGAGCTGCCGGTGCTGGCGGTGGCGGCGACGCAGATCGAAGGCCGCAGCGTCATCGCAGGGGCGGCCGAGCTGAGGGTCAAGGAGTCCGACCGGCTTTACGCGATGGAGGCCGGCCTCAGCGCGATGGGCGCCGACATCACCGCGAGCGAGGACGGCTGGGTCATCAACGGTCCTCGCCAGCTCGAGGGGGCGCGCGTGGACTCGGTCGGCGACCACCGCATCGCCATGGCGCTGGCGGTCGCGGCCTTGATCGCGCATGGCAAGACCGAGATCGAGGGCGCCGAGTGCGTCGATATCTCGTACCCCGAGTTCTTCGACCAGCTCGACTACCTCGCGTGAAGGTCCGCTGCGACCTCCCCGTCGACGTCGTGGCGCTCGAGCTGTACGAGCTCGAGGTCACGCCGCCGCGCGACGACTTCGAGCTCGAGGTGAAGCGCGCGGCGCAGGCTGCGCGCTCCGGCGAGGTGGGGGCGATCGAGCGCGCGCGCGAGCTGTACCGGCGGTTCGGCACCGATCCCACACGCATGCGGCCCTCGTCGGAGGCGCTGCTGCGGCGCCTCAAGAAAGGCGAGCCGCTGCCGCGCATAAACTCGCTCGTCGACGTGGCCAACGCGATGTCGGTGCAGCTCCAGGTGCCGGTCGGCCTCTATGACCTCGGCAAGGTGAAGGGCGGGGAGCTGGTGATCCGTCTCGGCACGGACGGGGAGAAGTACGAGGGGATCGGCAAGGAACGGGTCAACGTCGGCGGGCGGATCTGCGTCGCCGACGCCGAGGGACCCTGCGGCAACCCGAGCGCCGACTCGGCGCGGACCATGATCACCACCGCGACCGAGGAGGCGGCGTGGATCTACTTCCTGCCTGTCCGCGAAGACGAGCTCGACCGCACGGCGGAGCTGATCGCCGTGTTTGGCCGCGGCCTGATGCGGATGATCTCAACGTGAGGGCCGCGGCCGCGGAGGAGGTGCTCTGCGTGCGCCGCGAGGACATCTTTCCCGACGGCGCCTGGCACGGCTTCGTGAGCCAGGACCTCGAGCGCCACCAGGTGGTGATCCGGGAGCGCCACTTCTTCAAGCCCCGCGCCGAGGTCGAGAACGACCCCAGCTTTCAGCAGGTCATCCCGTACGTGGTCTTCCGCCACGGCGACAGATACTTCTTGACGCACCGTCTGCGAGCGTCCTCGGAGCGGCGGCTGCGCAAGCAGTACTCGCTCGGCGTCGGCGGGCACATCAACCCCGGCGACCTGCAGGCCGGCGACCCGATCCTCGACGGCCTGAAGCGCGAGTGGGAGGAGGAGGTCGTCTACGAGGGACGGTTTGAGGCGAGCCTCCTCGGGTTCCTGAACGAGGACTCGTCGCCGGTGTCCAAGGTCCACCTCGGCGTGGTGTTCCTGGTCGAGGGAGACAGCCCCGACATCTCCATCCGGGAGACAGACAAGCTCGCGGGCGAGCTCCTGACCTTGCGCGACATGCGCATGTATTACCTGGCGATGGAATCGTGGTCGCAGATCGTGTACGACCGGCTCGTGGGGTGAGATACGTCGAGGCGGGCGGGGCCCGCGTCTCCGTCATCGGGCTGGGCACGTGGCAGTTCGGTTCGACCGAGTGGGGCTACGGCCGCGAGTACGGCGACCGGGTGGCGGGCGAGATCGTGCGCCGGGCCCTGGACCTGGGGATCAACCTGGTCGACACGGCCGAGATCTACGGCCTCGGCCGCTCGGAGCGGATCGTCGGTGAGGCGATCCACGGCCGGCGCGACGACGTGTTTCTGGCCACCAAGGTCTTTCCAGTCGGGCTTCCATTCATGACCGGTTCGCGCGCGCGCAGCAGCGCCCGCCGACTTGGCGTCGAGGCGATCGACCTGTACCAGCAGCACTGGCCCAGCCCGTTGTTTCCTCCGGGCGCGACGATGCCACGGATGCGGCGCCTGGTCGACGAGGGGCTCGTGCGGCACGTGGGCGTCAGCAACCACGACCTCGCGCAGTGGCAGGCGTGCGAGCGAGCGTTGGGGGGCCCGGTGCTGTCGAACCAGGTGCGGTTCTCTCTCGTCGCCCGCGGTCCCGAGCGCGAGCTCGTGCCCTGGGCTAAGCGCGAGGGGCGGATCGTGGTCGCCTACAGCCCGCTCGGCCAGGGGTTGCTCTCAGGGCGCTACCAGTCTTCGCCCCCGGCCAACTTCCGGCGGTTCCGTGGCGATTTCAGCGCCTCGGCACGTGCCCGCCGCGAGCCGCTGGTCGCAGCGCTGCGCGAGGTCGCGGAGTTGCACCGAGCCAGCGCGGCGCAGGTCGCCCTGGCGTGGCTGGTGCGCAAGCCGAACGTGGTCGCCATCCCGGGTGCTTCGAGCGTGCGCCAGCTGGAGGAGAACGCGGCGGCGGCCGAGCTGGCGCTGAGCGACGAGGACGTCAAGGAACTCGATAGGCTCAGCGCATGAGGCTCGAGGCGGTCGAGCTGCGGCGCATCAAGCTGCCGCTGGTGGCGCCGTTCGAGACGTCGTTCGGTGTCCAGACCGAGCGCGACGTGCTGCTCGTGAAGGCGATCACCGACGCCGGCGAAGGGTGGGGCGAGTGCGTGGCGGGCGAGGAGCCCACCTACTCGTCCGAGTACGTCGACGGCGCGCAGCACGTCCTCATCCACCACCTTCTGCCGCGGCTGTGGGGTCGTGAGCTTGACGCCGCCGACGTGGCCCCGCTCCTGCACCCGGTGCACGGACACAACATGGCCAAGGCCGCGATCGAGATGGCCCTGCTGGACGCGCAGCTGCGCGCGGCGGGGAGATCGTTCGGGGAGTTCTTCGGGGCCGTGCGCGAGGCGGTCGACTGCGGCGTTTCGGTGGGCATCCAGCCCTCCGTGGCCGAGTTGGTGCGCGTGGTCGGTGGGTACCTCGACCAGGGCTACCGGCGCATCAAGCTGAAGATCAAGCCTGGCTGGGACGTCGAGCCGGTACGCGCCGTACGGGAGAAGTTCGGCGAGGTGCCGCTGCAGGTCGACGCCAACACCGCTTACACGCTCGCCGACGCGCAGCACCTGTCGGAGCTCGACCCCTTCGGGTTGTTGCTGATCGAGCAGCCCATGCGCGAGGAGCTCGTCTTCGCGCACGCCGAGATGGCCAAGGTTGTACGCACACCCATCTGCCTCGACGAGTCCATCCACACCTACCAGTCCGCCGCGGATGCGATCGCCATCGGGGCGTGCCGGATCATCAACGTCAAGCCCGGTCGTGTGGGCGGCTACCTCGAGGCGCGGCGCATCCACGACCTCTGCGCGGCCAATGGCGTGCCGGTATGGATGGGCGGGATGCTGGAGACGGGGATCGGGCGCGCGGGCAACGTCGCCATGGCGGCGATGCCGAACTTCACCCTGCCCGGCGACACGTCCGCCTCAGACCGCTACTACCACCGCGACGTCACCGAGCCGTTCGTGCTGCGCGACGGGCGGCTGCGGGTTCCGACCGGGCCCGGCCTTGGCGTCACCGTCGACGAAGAGTTTCTCGACACGATCACGACCTGGACGGGCACGCTCGGCCGCGCGGGTCTGCGGGCCGGCTAGCCGCCGCTCGCCATCAGGTCGGACATCGCCCAGGCGTTCGCGGCGGCGCCGAGCCGCGGTACGCCGAGCGCGTCCTCGATGGTCGCGAGCAGCGAGTAGTGGTTGTAAGCGATCTCGCTGGCGTGGACCGGCGTGCCGGGGTGGATGACGATCGTCAGCACGGAGTTGGCGCTGTCCTCGCCCTCGTCCCAGGTGACGAAGAGCACACCGCCATCCCTCCACGCGCTCGTGGCCAGGATCTGGGGGACGAAAGACGCCAGCCACGCGTCGGCGGTCGCCGTCGAGCAGTCGTGGCCCGAGTGGCACTGGTTGGGGGTGATCCAGACGAATCGCGGCACATCGCCCGCCATGTCCTGCGCGAAGCCGCTCAAGGGGACGACCTGCGGCGGGCACGCGCTCCCGTAGTACGGGAAGGGGTCGTGCTTCAGGGCGTATCCATTGCCGCTGCGCATGCAGTCCGAGCCCATGCCCTCCATGTAGGCGCGCCACGTGATGCCCGCCTGGGTCAGCTGAGCCCCGAGGCCGCCGGCCGGCAGGGAGTGGAAGCCGTCGTTGATGACGCCCCAGGTGCTGCCGGAGGTCATGGCGAGGTAGTTGGGCAGGCTCGGATGTGTGACGCCGCGGTAGTTGCTCGCGACGCCGTACTGGCGGGCGAGCTGGGCCGTGTAAGAGCCGGCGATGGCCTGGCTGTAGGAACGGTTCTCCATCACGATGACGAAGACGTGCGAGGGCTGCGGCGCAGGCGAGGGCGGGCCGGCCGGCGCGGGAGAGGCCTGGACGGCGGCGACAGGTGTCTGGGTCGGCTGCACGTGTGCGGACTGAGTGCCGCACGCGGCTAGCATCGCGGCGATGAGGATGGCGGCCGGGCGGTGGGAGCTGGAGGCGCGTCCCGAGCGCGGGGGGCGGATCGTCTCGCTGCGCCTCGACGGCGAGGAGCTCCTGGACCAGGGCATCGGAGTCGATGAGCCTACCGCGAAAGGGTTTGTCGAGGGCGGGGCGTTCGGCTGGGACGAGATGGTGCCGAACCTGGAGGAGACCGACGCGCTGCCCGACCACGGGGAGGCCTGGCGGCTGCCGTGGGAGGTGCTGGCGACGGGTTACATGCGGTGCCGCGGGCGGCTCGTGTCGTGGGAGCTCACGCGTTGGGTCGAGCTGGGCGACGCCGTCGAGGTCCGCTACGTGTACCGAAACGTGGGCTCTGAACCGCACGCCGCGTACTGGTGCGCGCACCCGCTGTTCCGGTACGAGGCGGGCATGGAGGTGGGGGCGGACGTGCCGCGCGAGCTCGCCGAGGGTGCCAGCAAGAAGATCGTCCTGCCACGAGGTTCGGTGGACCGGGTCTCGCTGCGGTGGCCGTCCGGCGTGGGGGTCGAGGTCGGCTGGGACGCCTCGCTGACGCCCGAGGTGGCGGTCTGGATGTGCAATGGCGACATCGGGGGCTACCGCCAGGTCGCCGTCGAGCCGGGGACGGCGTCGCCGGTGCTGGCTCCGGGCGAGCGGCTGTCGTGGTGGCTGCGGATTTCGGCTCTCTAAACTAGCGTTCTCATGCCCAAGGTGATCGGGCTGCGCTGTCGCGAGTGCGGCGCCGAGTACGAGCTCCAGGCCACGCACGTGTGCGAGATGTGCTTCGGGCCGCTCGACGCCGTCTACGACCAGGCCGTGATGCGCAAGCTCGTCAAGCGGGAGCGCATCGAGGATGGGCCGAAGTCGATGTGGCGGTACCGCGACCTGCTGCCTGTCGAAGACTCGGTCAACATAGTCACGCTGGGCGAGGGGTTCACGCCGCTGGTCAAGGCCGACCGGCTGGGCGCGGAGCTGGGGCTGCGCAACCTCTACCTGAAGAACGACAGCATGAATCCGACCAACTCGTTCAAGGACCGGGTCGTGTCGGTGGCGATCAGCTGGGCGCGGGCGCAGGGGTTCGAGACGATCGCGTGCGCTTCGACCGGGAACCTCGCCAACGCGGTGGCCGCGTACGCGGCGCGGGCGGGGCTGGAGTGTTTCGTCTTCATCCCGGTCGACCTGGAGCCGGCCAAGGTCGCCTCGATCTCGGTATTCGACCCGAACATCGTCGCCGTGCGCGGGAACTACGACGACGTCAATCGCCTGTGCTCGCAGCTGCTCGAGTCGACGCCGTGGGCGTTCTGCAACATCAACATCAGGCCGTTCTACGCCGAGGGGTCGAAGACGCTGACGTTCGAGACCGCGGAGCAGCTGGGATGGAGGCTGCCGGACGAGATCATCATCCCCATCGCCTCAGGGTGCCAGTTCGTGCGGCACCGGCAGGCGGCGCGAGAGCTCGTCGAGTACGGGCTGGTGCGCTCCGACCGCGTGCCCGCGTTCACGGGCGCGCAGGCCCTCGGCTGCGCGCCGGTCTACAACGCGTTCGTGTCCGGGGAGGAGCGGGTGCTGCCGGTGAAGCCGGACACCATCGCGCGCTCGATCGCCATCGGCAACCCGTCCGATGGCATCTACGTGAACCGGATCGCGCGGGAGACGGGCGGCGTCGTCGAGGCGGTCACCGAGGAGGAGATCGTCGATTCGATGCGCCTGCTCGCCCGGACCGAGGGGATCTTCACCGAGACCGCCGGCGGGGTGACGATCGGGGTGCTGGCCAAGCTGGCGCGCGCGGGGCGGTGGAGGGGCGACGAGACCGTGGTCGCGTACGTGACCGGGCACGGGTTGAAGACCGCGGACGTGCTGGCGACCGCGAACGGGCACGCCAAGCGGGTCGAAATAGAACCGACGATGAAGTCGTTTCGCCAGAAGGTGAACATCTAGCGGCCATGGCTCAATTTCGAATCCCCGGACCACTGCGGCGCCTGTCTGACGGGCAGGTCACCGTGCCGGTCGAGGCGTCGGACCTGGCCTCCGCGATCGAGGCCCTGGACGCCCGCTACCCGGGATTCCGCGACCGGCTTCTGGACGAGAACGGGCAGCTGCGCCAGTTCGTGAACGTATACCTGAACGACGAGGACGTTCGCCTCGGTTCGGGGCTGCAGGCGAAGGTGGAGGCCGACGATGAGATCGCGATCGTCCCGGCGGTGGCGGGGGGTCGTTCCGCCTAGCTCTGCCGCGAAAGTGCGCTGAAACGGCCCGATTTCTGGCCGAAAATCCGTCATTCCTGCACACTTTCGACATGGGACGGCGGCGCCTCAAGCTGATCTTCGGGCCCTCGCTGGTGAAGGAGCCTGTGATCTACCAGCTGGGGCGGAACTTCGAGATCGTCACGAACATCCGGCGCGCCGACGTGGCGAAGGACCACGGGTGGGTGCTGCTCGAGGTGTCGGGGGAGCCGGAGGAGCTGGACCGGGGGGTCGCGTTCCTGGAATCCAAGGGAGTGAAGGTGGAACCGGCGGAAGGGGACCTGGTCGAGTAGCTAGTAGCGGATCTTCGGGTCGATCGCCGCGTAGGCGATGTCCACGGTGAGCATCGCCAGCCCCGCAAGCAGCGAGTAGAACGTGAAGATCCCGGTCACCGTGAAGTACGACCGGTTGAAGATGGAGTTGATCAGGTCCGGTCCAAGCCCCGGGACGCTGAACGCAGTCTCGACGACGATCGAGCCCATCAGCGTCGCCACCGCGATCGGGCCCATCACGGTCGCGAGAGGGATGAGGGCGTTGCGCAGCGCGTGCCGGATGAGCACGGCGCGCTGAGTCAGGCCCTTTGCCCAGGCTGTGCGGACGTAGTCCTGCGCCAGCGCGTCGAGGACCGAGGCACGGACGATGCGCGCGACGAAGCCGACCTGGGGAAGCGCAAGCGCGATGGCGGGCAGCAGCCAATGGATCGGGTCACTGTGCCAGCTGACGTCGACGTAGAGAATCCCTCCGGTCCATCGGTAGAGCAGCGCGGTCGCGAAGAACGAGATCCACATCGCCCAGACGAAGTTCGGCACCGCGTACGCGACCGACGTGCCCAGCAGAAGCGCGTGGTCGGTTGGGGTGCCGCGACGACCAGCGGCCGCGACGCCGGCCCATATGCCGAAGATGAGCATGAAGGCGACTGCGAGCAGGCCGAGGCGGATGCTCACCCACGCTTCGGCGTAGAGGAGCGACGACATCCCGCCCGTGAAGTAGCTCTCGAGCCAGTGCAGGTACTGGACGGGATAGGTATCGGTCAATCCCGCGCGCTGGAGGAGGATCTGCTCGCGGCGAGAGGTCATGCGCTCACTGCCGGAGAACGGGTTCCCCGGCAGCGTGTGGATCAGGAGAAAGACCGCCCAGCTCAACGTCAGGGCGGCCAGCGAGACGATCACGAGCCGCCGGCCGATGTAGCGGAGGAGCCTGACTTCCAATGGCGGTCAGACGGTACCCGAGGTCACCTTCGCGTCGTCACCACCGGCCCGCCCGCACGTCGCCCGGCGCCATCCCCTTAACTATCGGGCGTGGCTACCGACGTCAATGTGGCCGTGATCGGGGCCGGGCAGGCAGGACTGGCGACAAGCTGGTTCCTCACCCGGGCCGGCATCGACCACGCCGTCCTCGAGTCCGGGCGCGTCGCCGAGACCTGGCGCTCCCGGCGGTGGGACTCGTTCTGTCTCGTCACGCCCAACTGGACGGTGCGGCTCCCGGGCGGCGAGTACATAGGCCCAGACCCCGACGGCTACATCAAGCGCGACGAGATCGTCGACCACTTTCAGCGCTGGGTCGAGTCGTTCCGCGCGCCTGTGCGCGAGGGCTGTCCGGTCACCGCCCTCGACCGGGACGGCGACGGCTTCGTCCTCACGGTGCCGGGCGGAACGCTTCGCGCCCGCACCGTCGTCGTCGCCACCGGCGGCTACCAGCGCGCCCACCGGCCGCCGGCCGCGGAGCAGATGCCCGCGCGCCTGAACCAGCTGCTGGCCGAGGAGTACCGCAACGAAGGCGCCCTCCCCGAAGGCGCCGTGCTCGTTATCGGCGGCGGCCAGACGGGGTGCCAGATGTCCGAAGAGCTGCACCATGCCGGGCGCAAAGTCTTCCTCTCGTGCGGCCGCGCGCCCTGGGCGCCGCGGCGCATGGGCGGCCACGACCTGGTCTGGTGGATCGTCGAGTCCGGTTTCTGGAACCGGACTCCCGCCCAGCTGCCCTCGCCGGCCGCGCGCCTGCTCAGCAACCCCCTGACCACCGGACACGAGGGCGGCCATGACCTCCACTACCGCACCCTGAGCGAGATGGGCGTCGAGCTGCTCGGCCGCTTCGTCGGCGCCGAGGACGGGACGGTGCGCTTTGGCGACGACCTGGCTCAGAGCATGCAGGCGGGCGACGACCTTTCGCGCCTGTTCATGAAATGGGTCGGCGCCTTCTGCGAGAAGCGCAGGCTCGAGATTCCCTGGGAGGTGCCGGAGGCTGTGAACCTCAGGAGCCGGACCGAGCTCGACCTCGAACGCGAGGGCGTCACGACCGTGATCTGGACCACAGGATTCCGCCCAGACTACGGCTGGGTCCACGCCGACGTCTGCGACGACATGGGCTTCCCCATCCAGACCGACGGACGCAGCGACGTGCCCGGCCTCTACTTCATGGGCGTGCACTTCCAGCGCAAGGGCCAGTCGGCCGTCCTCTACGGTGTGGGAGAGGATGCCGAGATCGTGGTGAACCACATCGTGGAGAACAGGAAGTGAGGGTTGCCGTCGCCATGTCGGGCGGCGTCGACTCGTCGGTCGCGGCCGCGCTTCTACAGGCGCGGGGCCACGACGTCGTCGGCGTGACGCTGCAGCAGTGGCCGCGCGACGACACCGCGGAGGCGGCGCGGCACGGCGGGTGCTGCTCGCTGTCGGCCGTGGAGGACGCCCGACGGGTCGCGAGCCTGCTCGACATTCCTTATTACTGCTGGAACCTGGAGAAAGAGTTCGGCGAGAGGGTGATCGAGCCTTTCCACCGCGCCTACCTCGAAGGCCGGACGCCCAACCCCTGCGTGCGCTGCAACGCCTTCGTCCGCTTCGACCTGATGCTGGCGCGGGTGCTGGCGCTGGGCTTCGACCGCCTTGCAACCGGCCACTACGCGCGCGTCCTCAACGGCGGCGAGCTGCACGCGGCGATCGACCCGGCCAAGGACCAGTCCTACATGCTCTACCACCTCGATCGCGAGCGCCTGGCGCGCATCGTCTTTCCGCTCGGCGGCATGACCAAGGCGGAGGTGCGAGAGCACGCGCGCGAGTTCGAGCTTCCCGTGGCCGACAAGGCGGAGAGCCAGGAGATCTGCTTCGTCCCGCGCGGCGAGACCGCGAAGTACCTGGCGACGCGCCTGCCCGTCGCGATCGGCGCCGTCGTCGACGCGAGCGGGCGCGAGCTCGGCACCCACCGCGGCACGGCGCTCTACACCGTCGGGCAGAGGACTGGCTTCGGGAGCCTGTCGGAGCCGGGCCCGTGGTACGTGCTGCGCGTGGACGCGCCGGGCAACCGCGTCGTCGTCGGGCGCCGCGACGAGCTCGCCGTGCGGCGGCTCGTTCTCGAGGACGTGACCTTCATCGACCGCCGGGAGCCGGAGCCGCTGCGCTGCGAGGCGCGGCTGCGCTACCACTCGCCGGCGATCCCGGCGACTTACGAGGACGGCCGGTTGACCCTCGACGAGCCTTTCCTTGGCGCGGCGCCTGGGCAGGCGGCGGTGCTCTACTCGGGTACGCGCGTGCTGGGCGGAGGCACCATCGCGGCCGCCGCCTGACCTCGTCGCGGCGGCGTTCCACTGGCTCGAGTACCTCGGGCTCCTCGGCGCGATCGGCTCCCTGGTGGTCAGGCGCCTGGGACAGATGACGCCGAAGATCCAATGGGCGAATCCATCCCTGCGCATTCCCCTGGTCGCGGCGCTGGCCGGCGTGCTTGGACTTGTCGTCTTCGCGCCGCGGTCGGTCCTGCCCAGGCTCGACCTCGCGGTGGTGGTGCACGTGCTGGCGGCCGGTATGTGGGCGGGAGGCATCATGGCGTTGGCCTCGCTGCGACCGCCGGACGGCTGGAGCAGCCCACAAGCCCGAGCGCTGATCGAGCGTTTCGCACGTGTCGCCCTCCTCGCCTTCGCCGTCACCGCGCTGACCGGCGTGCTCCAGGCCGGTGAGCAGCTCCGTGACGTGAGCGACCTGTGGACCACGACCTACGGCCTCGTGCTGCTGGTCAAGTGCGCGGCGGTGCTGGCGATGCTCGGCCTGTCGCTCGCATGGCGGGCGGGCCGACCGGTGGCGCGCCTCGAGGCCCTTGCGGCCATCCTCGTCGTGGGCGCCACCGCCCTCCTTGCCGCCTTCCCGGCTCAGGCATAGGATTTCGAGATGGCGAGCCGCGTCCGGGACGTGATGGCGAGCCGTCTCTACACCGTTGGACCCGGGGACACGGTCGGCGAGGCCGTCGCCCTGATGGCTCAGAACCGCGTCGGCTCGGTCCTGGTCATGGAGGGCGACCGGCTGCTCGGCATCTTCACCGAGCGCGACACCGTGCGGGCCATCTCGCAGGCGCACGACGCGGCCAGGCACGAGGTCGTGTCGTGGATGACGAGTGACCCAACCACCGTCGGACCGGACACCGACACCGACGAGGCGCTGCGGACGATGCTCGACCGCGGCTTCCGCCACCTGCCTGTCGTCGAGGACGGAAAGGTGGTCGGGATCGTCTCGATACGCGACCTGGCTGAGCCCTAAACTTCTCAGTTCCCGCCGCCTTCTGAGGGTTCATTCCATTGGGTCTTCTGGCGCTGAGGCGCTACGTGCCGTACCTGCGGCCGTACGTCTGGCTGGTCGTGATCTTCGGCGCGTCCCAGCTGGGAAGCCTCGCCGCGGCCGCCTCGATCCCGAAGGTGATCCAGCACATCATCGACGGGCCCATCACCCATCACCAGCTGAACAGCCTCGCCGCATACGCGGGCCTGCTGGTGCTGATCGGCGCGCTCGAGTTCGTGCTCATCGTCATGCGCCGCCACTTCGCGGGCGTGGCGTCCTTCGGCATGGAAACCGACCTGCGCAACGATTTCTACGCGCACCTCCAGAGCCTGCAGGTGTCGTTCCATGACAACTGGCAGTCGGGGCAGCTGCTGTCGCGCGCCGTCGCCGACATCGGCACCGTGCGCCGCTTCGTCGGCTTCGGCCTGATCTGGTTCCTGCAGACGATCGTCACGTTCGCCGTCGTCTTCGTGCTGATGCTGCAGCTCGACTGGCAGCTGGCGCTGGTCGTCGTTCTGTGCATGACGCCGCTGGCGGTCTTCAGCAACGTCTTCCACGACAAGTACAAGGTCATCGCGCGCCGGCTCCAGGACCTGAGCGGCGACCTGACGACGACGATCGAGGAGATGGCGACCGGCGTCCGCATCGTCAAGGCCTTTGGACGGATGCCGCTGATGCAGAAGCGGTTCGAGGACGAGGCGCGCATGGTGCGGGCGACGAGCCTCGACGGCATCAAGGCCCGGGCCGAGGTGTGGACGGAGATGAACTTCCTTCCCTACCTGTCACTGGTCGCGGTGCTGCTGCTCGGGGGGCTGAACGTGGTCCAGGGACGGCTCACCATCGGAGGCCTGGTGGCGTTCATGAACTACGTCTTCATGCTCGCCTGGCCGATGGACGCCATCGGCTGGGTGCTGTCGATGGCTGAGGAGTGCCAGACCGCGTCGCAGCGGCTCAGAGAGGTGCTCGACTCGAGGCCCGAGATCGCCGATGGCCCGCGGGCGCGTGCCCTCGAGACGTGCCGGGGCCGGCTGGAGTTTCGCGGCGTCGGCTTCAAGTACCCGAGCGCCGACGAGTGGGTGCTGCGAGGCCTCGACCTTGTCGTCGAGCCGGGCGAGACCGTGGGTCTGGTCGGCCGCACGGGCAGCGGAAAGACCACGCTGGCCTACCTCGTGCCGCGGCTGTACGACGTCACCGAGGGCGCCGTGCTGCTCGACGGCGTCGATGTGCGCGACATCCTTCTGCGCTCGCTCCGCTCCCACATCGGCTTCGCGTTCGAGGACCCCATCCTGTTCTCCGCCTCCGTGCACGAGAACCTGGTCATGGGCCGGCCGGTCGTCTCCGACGAGGAGCTCAAGCGCGCGATCGAGATCGCCGAGGCGGGTTTCGTCTGGGAGCTGCCGTGGGGGCTGGAGACGCGCGTTGGCGAACAGGGCTACACGCTGTCGGGCGGGCAGCGGCAGAGGCTGGCGCTCGCGCGCGCGGTGCTCGGCGCGCCGCCAGTGCTCGTCCTCGACGACCCGCTCTCGTCTGTCGACGTGCACACCGAGGCGGCGATCGAGGAGTCGCTGGCGCGCGTGCTAAAGGGAGTGACGGGGCTGCTTGTGGTGCACCGGCCGTCGACGCTCGCGCTGGCCGACCGCGTGGCGCTGATCGACCGCGGCGCCGTCGTCGAGGTGGCCACGCACGCCGAGCTCATGCGCTCGAACGAGCTCTACCGCGCTCTCCTGTCGCAGCAGTACGAGGAGGCGGTGGTGTGAGCGTGGCGCGCGCGGACTCCTGGCGCGGAGTGGCCGCCGAGGAGATCGACGAGTTCTCGCCCTCCGTCGCCGGTCTCCTGCGCAGGCGCAGCCGGGCGCTGCTCGTCAACCTCGCCCGGCCGTACTGCTGGCGTATGGCCCTAGCGGCGCTCCTGATCCTCATTCGGTCGGCGGCGTACCTGTCGATTCCGTACCTGGTCGGTCTTGGCATCGACCGAGGCATCAGCGCCCGGAGCTTCAGCGCGCTGGTGCTGGTCGTCGGCGTGCTGCTGCTGGCGCTTGCCGTCAACGCCGTCGCTAACTACCTGTTCCTGCGCCTGTCGGGGCGGATCGGCGCCCACATCCTGTTCGACCTGCGCCGGATGCTTTTCGCGCATGTCCAGGAGCTGTCGCTGTCCTTCTACGAGCGCTACACGTCGGGGCGCATCATCTCCAGGCTCACCTCGGACATCGACGCGCTGAACGAGCTGCTGGCGACGGGGCTGACCTCGGTCATCACGTCGGTGATCTCGGTGGTCGCGATCACCGCCATCCTTCTGCACCTCGACCTGCGGCTCGGCGTGGTGACGCTCATCGTCATGCCGGTCGTGCTCGGGCTCACGTACTGGTTCCGGGTCAACTCCGCACGCGCCTATCGCGCGGTGCGGATGGCGATCGTGCTCGTGATCGTGCACTACGTCGAGTCTCTTGGCGGCATCCGCGCGGTGCAATCGTTCCGGCGCGAGCCGCGCAACCAGGAGATCTTCGAGGACGTCAACGCCCGCTACCGCGACGCCAACATCTGGTCGAACACGCTGGTGTCGACCTTCGGGCCGGCGATCAACCTGCTCGGCCGGTTCACGACGGCCACGGTGCTGCTGTACGGCGGGTACCTGTTCGCGCAGGGACAGGTGACGCTGGGAGTGCTGACCGCGTTCGTGCTCTACCTGCGCCAGTTCTTCGACCCGTTGCAGGAGCTGTCGCAGTTCTACAACGTGTTCCAGGCCGCCGGAGCGGCGCTGGAGAAGCTGGCGGGCGTGCTCGAGGAGGAGCCGACCGTGCGGGAGCCCGCCGAACCGGTCGCCCTGGCGGAGGCGCGCGGCGCGGTGGCGTTGGAGCACGTGACGTTCGCGTATCGCGAGGGCAAGGCGGTGCTGCACGACATCGACCTGACCGTGCCGGCGGGGCAGATCGTGGCGCTGGTGGGGGAGACCGGGGCTGGCAAGACGACGATGGCTCGCCTGATCGCGCGGTTCTACGACCCGACGTCAGGGCGCGTGACGTTGGACGACGTGGACCTGCGGTCCGTGGGTGTGGCGGACCTGCGCCGCGCGGTGGCGGTGGTGACGCAGGAGAGCTTTCTCTTTTCCGGGACGGTAGGGGACAACGTCCGTTTCGGGCGGCCGTCGGCGACGCTGGAGGAGATGGAGGCGGCCACCCGGGCCATCGGCGCGCATGACTTCATCGCCGCGATGCCGAACGGATACGAGACAGATGTGCGCCGGCGGGGCGTGCGTCTGTCTTCGGGCCAGAGGCAGCTCGTCGCATTCGCGCGGGCGTTCCTCGCCGACCCGCGAGTGCTGATCCTCGACGAGGCGACATCCTCGCTCGACCTGCCGTCGGAGCGGTTGGTGCAGCGAGCGCTGCGGACCCTGCTGCGCGGCAGGACGGCGTTCATCATCGCCCACCGGCTGTCGACGGTCGAGATCGCGGACCGGGTGCTGGTGATCGACGCGGGGAGGATCGTGGAGGACGGGACGCCGGAGGAGCTGCGGGCGGGGGTCGGCAGGTATGGATTGCTCCACCGGACGTGGGTGGAATCGCTTGCCTAATTCGCTGACGCTAGTTCGGACCTTCGTCCAGGTAGAACCTGCGCCAGCCGACCTTCTGAAAACCAAGGCGCTGCAGGATCGGCGCCGACATCGGCCCGCCCCAGACGGACAGCCCCGCCACTCCGGCCTCTCGGGCCATTCGCAAGCGCTCCGCCACCAACGCCCGGTACACGCCGCGGCCGCGGAACTTCTCGCGCACGGCGCCGCCGTTGATGATCGCGCTCGCGGGCGGGTAGAGCGTGAGGCCGGCGCTTCCGGCGGGCTCACCGGCGATCGTGGCGAGCAGCACCAGCCGGTTGCCGGCGGCGAGCATGTCCCGGCGCCGGCGCTCGCGCGGCCCGGCGTCGCGGGCGGAGTCGTGGAACGCCTCCGCGTTGACCGCGTCGGCCTGCGCGAAGAGCTCCGCGTCCGCGAGGGCGTCATGCAGCATGAGGCCCGGGATGGACGGCGCCTCGATCGGTGAGCCGATGCCGAGCACCATCACCGCCACCTCGGGCGAGTGCGGCTCGGGCAGGGAGCCGTGCGCGGCCAGGAGATCGGGAAAGTCGACGGGCTCGGTGTCCGGGTCCAGGATCCACATGAACGGAAGATCTCGAGAGCCGAAGATCTTGCGCACCTCCCTGATGACGTCGTCCGCCTCAGAGGCGGGGGCGCGGACCCACGATGCGCTGTTCGGCCCGGGGATCGGGTAGTCGGGCTGGAGGGTGACCCGGTAGCGCGAGGTCTGGATGACCTCGACGCCGGGGGCCGGCGGCTGGCGAAAGCGGTTGGCAAACTCCACCAACCCCTCCTGCAATACTTCGGCCATGGCGCAATTCTCGCGGGCGATGCGGCGCTGGCGCCTGCTGCGGATCATGGGCGTGCCGCTTGGACTCGCCTGGCTCGCCATCCTGGGAGCCTTCGTCTACGCCTCCGCGAACTCAAGGCCCGCGCCTTCGACGCTCGTCGCGGCCGCCGCCCTCGCGGTAATTGCGGGAGCCTGCTTTCTGTATGCTTGGCGCGACCCGGGAGCCTGACGGCAAAACCGGCAGATAGCCGCGCCTTTCATCACCACGGAGTGTCCATGGACTCCCTCCACGCGATTGGTTTCTACGTGTCCTCCGGAGTGCTGCTTCTCGGGGGGCTCGGAGTCGCGCTGATGCCCGGCCGCGACCTGCGTGGACTGGCGATGGCGGCCGCCGGCGCGGGGCTGGCGGGCGTTTACGTGTCGCTGTCGGCCGCTTTCGCGGCCATCGTGGCGCTGGTCTGCTATCTCGGCTGCGCCGTCCTGGTCGCCGGGCCCGGCTACCGCAGCGTCGAGAGCGTGGTCAGCCCGATGTGGAGGCAGGTTGGCGCGGCGGGCGCCGCGGCCTTGCTCGCAGTGCTCGCGTACGTCGCCTTCCGCGGCGACTTCGTGACCGCCAGGTACTCGGCCGGGCCGCTCGACCTGGGCGCGGTCGCGAACTTGCTGCTGGCCCACGACACGCTCGCCACCGAGGCCATCGCCGCGCTCGCGCTGGCCGCAGCGGCCGGCGCCGCCGCCGCGTGGCGAATGCGGGACCGCGCCCGGTGACGCCGACGCTCGTCGCGGTCTTCTTCGTCGCCGGCGGCGTGGTCGCGGCCGGCGCGTTCGGGGCCGCGTGGAGGCGGGACGCGAGCGCCGCGGTCGCGTCGATCCCGGTGATGTTCGCCGGCGTCGGTGTCGCGTTCGCGGGCGTGGCGCGCTTCGCGGCCGCGGGCGGCCAGCACCTGCTCGGCCAGGAGCTGGCCGTGCTGCTTGCCATCGCCGCCCTGGCGCTGCTCGGGCTGGGCCTCGGCATCGCCGGCCGGGAGAGCGCTCGCTGAATCTGATCGCCCTCGCCGGGCAGATCGTGGCAGCGGCGTCGGGAGCGGCATCCGGCAGCAGGCCGGGCGGCTTCGCGTTCCCCGACCCGACCACGGCGCTGCCGTGGGCGGTTCCCCTCCTCTTGATCGCGCCTTTCGCGACCTTCCTGCTCGCGCTCTCGAGCGTGCGCACGCGGCGGTCCGCGTCCGCGACCGCGATGTTCGGCACCGCGGTGATGCTTGTCGTCACCCTGCTGGTGCTCTGGGGCCTCACCAGGAAGGCGGCGCCCTACGTGGCGACGTACCAGTACATCAACCTCTCCGTCGCGTTCTCGGGGCCGAGCAGCTTCCAGACCTTCACCGTCCAGCTCGTCCTCCACGTGGACCACCTGACGGTGGCGGCGCTGCTCGCGATCGAGCTCTGCGCGTTCATCGCCCTCGGCTGGCACCAGTTCATGGGCCGCGCCGAGCCGGGCGCCGCCCGCTTCCACGCCGCCGTGACGGCGTTGCTCTTCGCGAGCTCCGGGATCCTCATGAGCTGGGACCTGGCCGAGCTCTTCGGCTTCTGGATGATCGGCGGCGCGCTTACCTACCTTCTCCTCGCGCATCGCTGGGGGGTGGCGGAGCCGGCCGCGCGTGCGCGCGTCGCCCTGGCGCTGCCGTTCTTCACCGACGTCTGCCTGCTGAGCGGGATCGCGTGGCTGTACTCGCGGTACGGCACGCAGACCCTCGACACGCTGGTGCCGGTGCTGCACACCAACCCCGGGTGGACGGTGAGGTCTCTCGTGGTCGCGTCCGTGCTGCTGTTCGTGGGCGTCGGCGGCCGCATCGCGCTGTGGCCCTTCACGTCGTGGATCACGCAGACGGCCGTGACCGCGCCCGCCGCGGCGTCCGCGATCGTGCAGTCGGTGTGGTCGGTGGCCGGCATCGTCGTCCTCTACCGGTTGACCCCGATCTTCGCGTCCTCCAATCAGCAGACGATGCAGGCGCTGCTCGCGGCATGCGGCGTCGCGGCAGTCATCGCCGCGGCGCTCGCTCTGGTGGGCAACGAACCGCGCCGCGCCGTGTCCCTCGCGGGCGCGGCGGTTGTCGCCATCGCGGCCGCCGTGGTGATCAACGCCGCCTATCACCCGCCGGCCACCTACGCCGTCGCCGGTGTGGCCGCGGTGTTCGCCCTTGCCCCGGCCCGCGCGGGGGCCCTGCTCGCCGTCACGACCATCTCGAACGCGATGCGCACCGACGACCTTGCCGAGATGGGCGACGCGTGGCGGCGGATGCGCAGGAGCGCGGCGGCGCTGCTTCTGTGCGCTCTGCTCCTCGGACTGACGACCACCGGCGCGCTGGCCCTCGGGGTGAGCACGCGCACCTGGCTCGGCGTCGCGCTGGGCGAGGCCTCGCTGCTGGTCGCGATCGCCGCGCTGCGCGTGTTCTTCAGCGTCTCTTTCGGACCCCTGCGCCGGCGCCGCGCCTTCGAGCCCGACCGCGTGCGCGAGCCTCGGGAGGCTCTCGGCTGGCCGTACTGGTTCGCGGTCGCGTCGGCCGCGTTCCTCGCCGCCACCTTCATCACCGCCTGGCTTGGTTTCCTCGACGGCGCGAAACACCCCGCGCCTGCCCTGATCGGAGTCGCGGTCTGGGTCGCGGTGCCGGTGCTCGGGTTCATCGCCTGCGCCGCCACGTACTCGCGCGGCAGGGACGGCGCGCTGGCCGCGACGGCCCTCGGCGGCGCGTGGCTGGCGCGCGGGACGGCGCTGGTGTCTGCCGGCGTGGAGCGTTTCGTCGTGGCGCCGGCGACCGACATCGCCGGCAGGCTGGGTGACTGGATCCCCGCGGGCGACGGCGCGCTCGGCCGCCTCGCAACCGCCTCGGGCCAGCTCGCGCTGGGCGCGGTGCGCGCCCCCGCGCTTCCGTTGGTGATGGCGCTGGCGATCGTGCTCGCCGTGGTCTTCGCGCTCCTTGCGCCTGGAGTCGCGCGATGACGCTGCTGACCGTGATCGGCCAGGCAACGCCGTCGCCAGTACCCGCCCCCGGCGCGGGCCTGTTCACCTCGCCGTTCCTGCTCAGCCTGCTCATCTGGGTGCCTGCGGCCGTGGCCGTGGCGCTGGCCTTCATCCCCAACCCGCGCGGCCGTTACGACACGCTGATCAAGCAGATCGCGTTCTTCACCAACCTCGGCACGCTGTTCGTCTTCTTCATCGGCTACAGCCAGTTCGAGAACTTCCTGCCCACGATGCAGTACGAGGAGAAGGTTCCGTGGCTGCCCGCGATCGGTGTCACCTACCACCTCGGCATCGACGGTGCGGGCCTCGTGATGCTGATGCTCTCGGGGCTCGCCGGCGTGGCCGCGGTGTTGGCGTCGCTGAACGTGCGCGAGCGGGTGCGCGCCTACTTCGCGCTCCTGCTCCTCGCCCAGTCCTCGGTCAACGGCGCCATCGCGTCGCGCGACATGTTCATGCTCGTCCTGTTCTGGGGCGCGTCGATCGTGCCCATCGCGCTCCTGGTCATCGGTTGGGGCGGGCCGCGCCGGATCTCGGCGGCGTGGCGGCTCGTCGGCTACTGGGGATTCGGGACGGCCGCGCTCGCGGTGGGCGCGCTGGCGCTGTACACGGCGGCGGGCGGGACGAGCTTCGACATGGACCATCTTTTCAAGGCCACGATCTCGCCCCGCGTCCAGCTGGGCATCAGCATGGCGATGATCGTCGCCGCCGCGACGCGGCTGCCGCTCTTTCCGCTGCATGGCTGGGCGCGCGAGGTGCTCGCCGAGTCGCCGCCGGGAGTGGTCGTCATCGTCGCCACCGCGGCCTCGCGGCTCGGCGCGTTCCTCATCCTGCGCACGATCATCGGCGCCGAGCCCGTCGCCGCGCACCTGCTGTCGCCGCTGCTCGCCGCGCTCGCCGTGCTCACCGTCGGGTACGCGGGTCTGGCCGCGCTGCGCACGCTCGACATCCGGCACGCGGGTGCGTACCTGGCGATGGTCCCGGGCGGGATCACGGTCATGGGCATGGCCGCGGTGTCGCCTTTGGGCATAGCCGGCAGCGTGCTCGGGCTTTTCGCGGGCGGGCTGGCCGCGGCGCTGATCGCGGGCGCGTGCGTCACCCTCTCCGACCGGGCCCAGACCCGGAGCATGGCCCTGCTCGGAGGCCTCGCCCCGCGCATGCCCAACCTCGGCTGGCTGCTGGTCATCGCCGCCCTCGCGCTTCTCGGCGTGCCGATCCTCGCCACGTTCGCGGTGAACGTGATGACCTTCTTCGGGGCCTTCAAGACGCAGCCGCTGGGCGCCTTCGCCCTGGCCGCGAGCCTGGCGGTGTGCGCGGTGGCGCTGGCTGTGATCCTCGGCCGCGTCCTGTTCGGCGCGCCCAACGCCGACGCGCCGGGCGTCTCCGACGTGTCCCTTGGCGAGACCTGGTACCTCGGCCTGCTTGCGGGCGCGCTCCTGTGGGTGGGGCTTTTTCCGGGCGGGCCGAAGATCCCCGGCACGGAGGTGCCGCTCTTCGACCCCGGGCTGATCAACCAGATGTCGGCGGGGATCTCCGACATCGCGTCGCCGTACGTGCTGCCGACGCCCGCCGCGCCGGCGACGCAGTGAGGTACCTAGTCCTCGTCCCGGAGGCGCTTATGCTCGCGACCGCCGTGGTCGTGATGCTGCTCGGGCGCTTTGCCGTCCTGCCGTCCGCGTGGCGGCGCTTCCTGCCGCTCGCCGCGGCGGCGATCGTGCTCACCGCCCTCGGCATCGAGCTGTGGGCCGGCGCGGCGCTGACCACGTTCTTCGGCGGCGCCATCGTCCAGGACCGCTTCGCGCTGTTCGCGAAGGCGGCCGCGCTGGCCATCGCCGCGGTGGCGCTGGCGTCGGCCGACTGGGCGGCTGAGGACTCGCCGTACCTGGGCCTGGCGATGCCCCTGCTCGCGGCGTTCGGGGTGATGGTCGCGGCCTCGGCCGCCGACCTCGTTGGACTGTGGGCCGGGCTCGAGCTGGCGGCCGCGGCGGCGGTGGTGATGGTGGCGCTGCGGCGCCCCGACCTCGGCCTGCGCCTTCTCGTCGTCGGCGGCGTGGCCACATCCCTGGTGCTGATCGGACTCGCGTTCCTGTACGCGAGCACCGGCAACGCCGACCTGGTCGCCATCCGGGACGTGCTCGCGAGCCGGGCTCCAACCGTGGCGCTGGCGGTGCCGATGCTGCTCCTGCTCGGCGGTCTTGCCGTGCGCGCGGGCATCGCTCCCTTCCACGTCGGGCCGCTGCCCATCAGCCTCGGCGCGTCGCCGTTGGGCGCGGGTCTCGTCATCGGCCTGGTCACGGTGGCGGCGGCGACGGTGGCGATCAAGATCGTGGCCGCGGTGGCGCCGCTGCCGGCGGTGTTCGCACCCTACGCCGTGGCCGTCGCCGCAGTCGCGATGGTGGGCGGCGGGGCGGCCGCCCTGGCGGTGCGCTCCCCACGGCCGCGGATGGCCTACCTCGCGGTGGCCCAGCTTGGTTGGGTGGCGGCCGGGCTCTCGACCCACTTCCGCGCCGGCTTCGCGGCGTCGCTGTTCCTGCTCGCGGCCTTCGGCATCGCTGCCACATGCGGCCCGGCGCTGCTGGGCCGGGCGGAGGCGGGCGAGACCGCGATCGCGGGCCTCGGCGCGGTGCGGCCGGTGCGCGCCGCCGGCCTCGCGCTCGCCTTCCTGTCCCTGGCCGGGGCGCCACCCCTGGCGGGTTTCTTCGGCGAGCTCGCCGTCGCGGCCGCGCTCGCCCAGAGCGGGAACTTCGTCCTCCTCGGGTTGGGGCTGCTGGGCTCTGTCCTGAGCGTGGCGGCGGTCGTCGGCACGCTCCGCGTCCTCTATATACAGAGCCCCGTGGACGAGGCTCGGCGCCCGGCGGCTGCCGCCCTTCCGGCGGTGACCGTGCTCTCGACCGCGGGCGCGGTGGTCTTCTGCGCCCTGGTCGCCGGCTACGGGCTGCTCGGGAACCCGATCCTGGGCCTCGCGGACCAGGGGGCGGAAGCCCTGGGACTCAGGTAGTAAACTCCCCGGCCAGAGAACCCGCACAACGTCCCACCAACCGTCCTGGAGGTCCCGCCTGACCGCGCACAAAAGGCGCGCCCGCACTCGTCGGACGCCCAACCCCCGCCGCCGCCACACCAGGCAGCGATCGCGCCACCGGCTGCTGCGTTTCTCCCTGGTCGCCCTGATCGTGGTCGCCACGACCGGACTCATGGGCACCGGGGCGACGATCGGGGTCGTCGACTACTTCGCGGGCGACCTGCCGTCGCTCGACTCCATCCAGACGTCCGACCTGCACCAGACCACGCGCATCGTCGACCGCAACGGCAACCTGATCGAGGCTCTGTACCACGAGAACCGCACGGTGGTGCCCCTGAGCAAGATCAGCGTCTACCTGCAGAAGGCGACCATCGCGACCGAGGACCGGACCTTCTACGACAACTCCGGCGTCGACTACCGAAGGCTTGCCATCGCGGTCGCATTCAACCTCACGCACCAGTCCTTCGCGCAGGGCGGTTCGACCATCACGCAGCAGGTCGTCAAGAACGACGTCCTCGACACCGAGGAGGCGCAGAGCAGGACCGTGAGCCGCAAGTTCCGCGAGCTGCTTCTGGCCGAGGAGATGGAGAGGCGCTACTCGAAGGCCCAGATCCTCGAGCTGTACCTGAACACCATCAACTACGGCAACGGCGCGTACGGCGCCGAGGCCGCGGCCGAGACCTACTTTCAGGTACACGCGAAGGAGCTGAACTGGGCGCAGGCGTCGTTTCTGGCCGGTCTGCCGCAGGCGCCGAGCGACTACGACCCGTTCGGGACCCCCGACGAGCTGGACGCGGCCAAGGATCGCTGGCGGCAGGTGCTGGACAGCCTGGTCGCGGTCCACGACCTGTCGCGCGCGAGCGCGGACGGAATATTCGCCGGCGACCTGGTCGACAAGATGGTCGCCGCGCACAAGCTCCTGCCCGCCGCGCACAACCCGCTGACGGCGCACTTCGTGGACTACGTGGTCCAGTACGTGAAGAAGAAGTACGGCGAGCTCGCGCTCTACGAGGGCGGGCTGACGATCACGACGACCCTCGACCTGAACGTCCAGGCATCGGCCGACAAGTGGGTGAAGTCGGGCGTGAAGGCATACGCGCGCCGCGGCGTCAACACGGGCGCGATGCTGGTCATGAACCCCGCCGACGGCGAGGTCCTCGCCATGGTCGGCAGCGCCGACTACAACAACGCCGCCATCCGCGGCCAGATCAACCTCACGGGCATGGACCCGTTGGGCTGGCGCGGGGTCGGGTCGTCGTTCAAGGTCTACACGTACGCGGCCGCGCTGCAGGCCGGGCTGGTCACGCCTGCATCGCTGCTCAACGACCAGACGGGCGTCATCGGCGGGCACACGTTCAGCGACTGGGACGGCAAGCACGAGGGCTACATCACGCTGCGCACGGCGCTGGCGCAGTCGCGCAACCTGCCGGCGCTGTGGACGTACTCGCAGACGGGTGGTGACCGCGTGGTCGCGCTGCTCCACTCGCTGGGAGTGTCGGCGCAGATCGAGAACCCCGATGGGGTCGCGACGACGTTGGGCCACGACGCGATCTCCATGGCCGAGCACCTGGCCGCGTACTCGGCGTTCGACAACGGCGGCTACCGGGTGAGGCCGACCGCGGTGCTGCGCATCACGGACGCGGGCGGCAAGGTCCTCGAGGCGTTCGACGCGAACTTCGGACACGTGCAGGTCATCACGCCCGAGCTGGGGTACGTGATGACGGACCTGCTTCGGGGCCCGGTCAAGCTCTACCTGGGCGGGCTGGGCGCGCGCCCGGTTGCCGGCAAGTCGGGGACGACCGAGGCTTACACGGGGTCGATCTTCATCGGCTACACGCCGAACCTGGCGGTCGCCGCATCGCTGATGCACATCAACGAGGGCGCGAAGTGCGACTCGGGGTTCGCCTACCTGGCGACGAACTTTCCGCCGTCGGGGTGGCAGTGCCCGACGTCGGTGCTGTTCGGCGAGAACGTCGGCGTCTCGGTGTGGAAGCCGTTCGTCGAGGAGTACTACGCGACGCATCAGTGGCCGGCGATGTGGACGCAGCCGCCGGGCGTGGTCACGCGCCAGGTGTGCTCCTACGACGGCGGCTACATCGCCACCGGCGGCTTCAACGAGCTCTTCCTGAAGGGGGTCGGAGAGCCGCGGTACCCGTGCGGCGCGAACCCGTACCCGGGGCAGACGCCGTATGTGCCGCCGGCGCCAAGTCCGGTGCCGTCGCCACACTAGACGGTCAAGTGCGTATCGGTCGAACCGGCGTGGGCGCCGGCGTGGTGTATGTCGGCCTCGGCCTGGTGTGGGTGCTGAATGCTCGCGCACCGGCGTGGCTGGTCGCGTGGTTCGTGGCCGTCGCGGTCATCGGAGCTTTCATCCCGGGAGAGGCCAACCAGGTCTCGCTGGCGCGGGCATACCTGGCCGGCCCGGCGTTCATGTACGCGCTGGACGCCCAGTTCGCCGAGCTGGCGGTGATTGTCGCGATCGCAGGGCTTACCGACCTCGTTGACGGCACCATCGCGCGACGCTTCGAGCGTCCGTCGAACTTCGGCGGCGGCCTGGATCCCGTCGTCGACGGACTCTTCGCAGGTGCCCTCTGCATCGGGCTTGCCCTCGGCGGCACGTTCCCGCTGTGGCTTGGGTTGGTGATCGTCGCGCGCTACCTGCTCCCGGCGTTGGCGGGCGGCGTGCTCCTTGCGCTGGGCCGCCGGCCCGAGCTGCGGCACACGCTTACGGGGCAGCTGTCGACGGCGTTGATCCTCGTTCTGGTCGGCGGGGTCTGCCTCTTGCGCGCGCTGCACCAGGACTCGAGCGCTCTTCTCGCCGCGGCGCAGATCGTGATCCCGGCGGCGACGGTGGCTACGTTCGCGCACCTGGCGTGGGCGGTCGGTCGCCGTCCGGCCGGGGCGGCGCAGGCCGGGTAAACTTGGCGCTGGTCGCGCTAAGTGGGCGCGGTGCTGCTTTCTCGAAATCCGGATGTAATCTCGGAGGCCGGGTAAACTTGGCGCTGGT
>Ga0209157_1000877_pt1 | contig 25466 bp, 22 predicted proteins | sample GraSoiAngelo_135_FD_185892 | JGI IMG/M metagenome (GOLD analysis project Ga0209157, IMG submission 185892) | Grasslands soil microbial communities from the Angelo Coastal Reserve, California, USA - 14_0929_05_40cm (SPAdes) (version 2) | ecosystem: Environmental > Terrestrial > Soil > Grasslands ...
CGGCCCTCATCCTGAGCTTCCTGTTCTCAATCTCCGGAGGCGTGGTGGCGTTTACGAACTGGAACCTCTCCAGCCGTGGGTCCCTACTCGTCTTCGTCCCTCTTGTGTTGGCCCTGACGATCCGTGCGGTTAGGTCCGTGCCTCCCAAGTCATGGAAGATGTGGCTCGCGGTCGCCTTGGTCAGCGTCGTCCTCGTCCTAATCCATTTCATGTGGCTGCTGTTGGTGCCCCTGCTGATCGCGACGCTCGCGCTCTATCGCATCGCGGCGGTGGAGAACTCAATCCTAATCCATACGCGGGGCGCGCCGACGAGGTCCCGAGTAATTCTAGCGACTCACGCCATCATTGCGTTTGTTTTCGCGGCAGGCCTTCTGTGGTCTGTCGCCGGCCTGTTCACCTTTTCCCATTTTCCGACAATCCGGAGCAGCGTCTTGCCGGACAATATCATCACCCGCGTCGGTGTCGAATATGCCACAGAGATGGGGCTCGCGATTGTCGTGCTCCCGATTGGAATCTGGCAAGTCCTCATGTTCGCCGAACGCACTCGGCGGTTTGCGGCTACCGCCCTCATCGTGGCGTTCTTGCCGGTTTCCATCGATCCGGTGTATGGCATCTTGCTGGCGATTCCTGTCACGCTACTTGTTGCCTCGGCGGCTCTCTCAGGTAAGTTCCCACTACGCGCTCCTAGGATTTTTCGAAGACCCTTCATGCGGGGCGCGTTTGTCGTAGTCGCCCTAGCGGCTTTTCTCGTCGTCCCGTACGCTGTGACCGTTCCAAGGGCTGCAACCATCGGCTGCGGCCAAGGTGGAAGCTTGGACAACAGTGCCTACGACGCTGGAATGTACCTGAGGTACGTCTCTCTCGACACGAATTTCAGTTTCGCATATGACGACCCGCTCAACGCGGCGCGCCTCGAAGCGGTTTCCGGTATCCCGAGCGTTGAACCGATCTTGTCCATCGGGGTCCTTGCGTATCCGTGGTTGGCGCAACGAAACCATATTGAGTTCACCCGGTCCGACGACGTGTTTCAGGGTTTGATTAACGAGCAACAGATCCTCCGCGTCAGGGAGTGGATTTCGGCGGTTGGAGCCGGGTATCCATACTACTTCGGAAAACACAGTTTCGTGTTGTCCCTGAATACCCCAGATTCCGCAGTGGGGTCTGCCATTCTCGACGCGTACGGGACGCGGTATGCGGTTCAAATCTGTCAAGCGAACCCGAACACATTCTTTCGTGCGGTGAGTGCCAGCAGCTACGTTGTCTTCGACAATCGAGCACAGCGCGTGTACTGGATTGCCCGCTGAGCCCGCGTTCGATGCGCGAGTGAGGGAGAGCGTGCCCCTGACAAGGAACCACCAGCTGGAGTCGCCGCCAGTCCGCGACGACTTCGCGGTCCAAATCCAACGCGATAATCTCTCACAACATCACATATATCGAAATCGTCACACGTGGTCGCTGCCGATGATGGCGGGATCTCTACACGACATGCACTCGAAGAGGAACGGCGACCCCAAGGGGGCAGCGCCCCGATTTTTGGTCTTCACCTCGGCGTTTCTCTTTCGGGCGGAGCGATACGCAGAGGCCGCCCGTTCGTGGGCCTTGGCGACGATGCTCGAGAGGTCTGGCTTCCGGGTTTTCCTCTTTGGCCCCGATTGTCGCGGCTACCAAGTTGGAAGCTCCGCGCCCGCCCGCCCGCTGGCCCCGGAGGAATCGCTCAGACATCCGATCCTTCTGAAACTCATCTCCATGGGGCCGGTGAAAACCCTCTTGGTCCTGATGCGCGCGTTATCCCAGGGCCCTTGGTCGGAGAGTACGACGGCGTGCGTGGTCTTGCACAACGGAGGCTGGATGAGTTTCGCGGCCTGGATGTACGCCCAGCTGCGGCCATCCCCCTATCTTCACCTCGACCTAATGGGGATCGCGGATCAGGAGGCTGCTCTCGCACGGTATCGCTTCTGGAAAGGGAAAGCTCGAATCTTTCGGTATGCCCTCCGCAAGTCCGTCCTGCCGTCACACATCCTGACCACGGTTAACGCCGCCCACGCCGAAGCGATCCGGCGGCTCTACGGGAGAGACGCCGTCGTCATTCCGGATCGTCTTCCAGAGGACCGGATGAGGCGTCTTGGATCCCTCCAAGCCCCTACGGAACGCCCGACCACCACCCTGTTTTTCATGGGGTCGCTTTCGTCGGGACGGCTCGACCTGTTCCTTCGGGTCTGTCGCGACTTGATTGGCGAGGAGCCCAGTCTCCGGGTCGTCGTGTGTGGAAACGGATCGGACCTCGAGCGGTACAAGGCAGAGTTCGGGTCAGAGCGTATCCTGTTCCCGGGCTACATCGGCGGCCAGCGGTTGCTCGGCTACCTCGCCGATGCCGACATTTGCTACAGTGACGTCTGGAGCGAGATCGGAACTCCATACAAGCTCATCGAGTACATGGCAGCGGGCCGTGCGATCGTGACCCACAAGACCCCGGCCGTCGACGACCTCATCGCGGATGGCATCGAAGGAGTGGTTTGTGAGCCGCGGAGGCAGGACCTAAAGAACGCCCTCCAGTCCCTTATCGATAACAAGGATCTGAGGCGACGTCTGGGTGCGCGCGCACGGGAGAAGGCAATTGCGCTTCACACAGTCGACTGGCGCGCTCGGCTGGTCGCACTTTACCAATCTCTCCCCGGGTGGAATGGCCTGGGGGAGAACGGCCCGGGATCCCCCGACCCCGCGGCGCAGAGTGGCGCATAATCTCGAACTGTTTTCCTTGGAAGACGAGCGTCCCGCGAAGGCCATTGGGCCACACGGCTCCCGGGGACAACTGGCCAGCAACTCACGGGCTCCGGCGCCGTCCGAGGCCTACCAGGCCGTGGCGGAACAAACCTTCGAAAACGTCCCGGTCTGCGATCCTCAGCAAGACCAGGTAGACGAGGACGCCGAGCGGTGTGAGGAGCAAGAGGACAACCGTCTCGGTACGAATCGCCCAGTCTGTGAACGGGATGACCAGGGCGGACGGAGCAATTGCGGATAGGCCGAGCTTGGAAAAGAACACGAGAACGCCCATGCTCTCCGCCGCCAAGATTGGCCCACGGATCGACCGGACGAGGTCTGACGGCCGCGCGTCCACGACGGCGGCTGAGCGATAAATCGAAATCAGGAACACGACGAAAACAGGGATCGTCATTGCGATCGCGGTGCCAACGATACCCATACCGAGCGTCAGGGGGAATAGGAGGACGACCGACAGGAGGAGCACGTACAGATTCAAACGCGCGATTTCCTTGGGAGTCCCAGCGGCCGAGAAAAGAGAGCTGCTGAAGTCCAACAAGCCCCGGCAGGCACCGTACGCGCCCAGCACGACGAGCGGAAGAATCGCGGGCTCCCATTGCGGTCCGAAAAACACGATGACCAGCTCCGGGGCGATGACCGCGAGTCCGACTCCCGTCGGGAGAATCGCGGCGGCGGCATACGACAGGCTCTCGCTGTAGGCGCTGCGAAGGCGCGTGCGGTCGGCTTCGATTTTGGCCAGGGACGGGAACAGAGCGGCGCCGGCGGGCGTCGAAAATAACGCGACCGGGAGATAGCCGATTCCGTAGGCGACTGCGTAGAACCCGAGCGCGATGCTGCCCAGGAAGTAGCCGATTGCGAAGTTGTCAATGTTCGTGATCAGGAACCCAAGTAGGGCGGCGAACACAAGATGGCGGCCGAACCCGAGCAAGGATTGTACTGTGCCGCGGTCGAGCGACAAGTGGAACCGATACGGCTGAACAACGACGTAGGTCAAGGTCGCGAGAATCTGGGCAGCCACAAAGCTCAGTACCAACGACCAGACTCTGAAGCCCGCGAAAGCGAGTCCGACGGAAAGCGCCGAGTTCGCAATCTGGGCGACGAGGTTCGGTACTGAGATGGCCCGGAACTTCAGGTCTGCGACGAGGCGGGTCGAGGGAACAAAGGACCAGGGGGTAACCAGATAGATGAGGGCCAATACCTGGGTCGTGGGGGACACGATGGGCGTGCTGAATAGCTGAGCCCAGGGATTCGCGAGAACGAAGGTCACGGCGAAGAGGACAATGGCGATCAGAAGCCGGAGAGACATCCCGACGTCGTAGTCGCGCTCGGTCGCGCTCGGACCTTTCTGGACAATCGCGTAGTCGAGGCCGAAGTTCCCGAAGGTGGAGACGAATCCGAGGAGGCCGACTGCGAGAGCGAATGTCCCAAAGTCTTCCGGAAACAATAGGCGCACGAGAACAATCTTGGTTACTACCGCAAGGCCGCGATTCAGCCATTGAAGGGCAACAAGAATCACGACGTTCTCCGCGGTCCGGACGCGGAACACTGACTTCGATATGATTGCCTCCTATAAAAATGTCCAGAGGTCTGATTCTCCGCCTCGGTTCAGCTGCTCGACCGGCAACAGTCCGCAAGCCCGGCCGATCCGGACGATGGAGATCTGAATCTCGCGTCAGGTCGGGTAGTCGATGGGAGAAAGCATCGAGTGAATCATGGCCCGTTCAGGCCAACGGGCGCGGCTCATGGTGGGGGAATCGAGATCTCATCGAAGTGCGAGCCTACGTTCCGCGCACACTTAGAGCACCATCCACCCGGAAGCTCTGGCCGCATGAGGGACACTGTCGTGCCGTCGCGAGGCAATTGCGGTGATAGTACGATCCGCATCTGCAACGAGTTGCCGGAATGACCGGTGTCAGCGCTTCGGAACAGATGCCGCAGCGGAGTTCCGCGCGTCTTAACCGGACTTCGGATTGAGCGGGGCTGCTGGTGCCCTTCTCAAGGGGCATCAACTTCAATGCGACCGACCAAAACAGCGCGATCCAGCCGAGAAAGATCAACCAGCCGGCATAGGAGTGAGCGATGAGCATGTTCTGCAGGTCCGTCTGAGCGGTGTCCGTATAATACCCGACGAGGACGATGACCACCATTCGGAGAACATTCGCCGTATACGAAGTCAGGAGGCCGAGCCCCAGGAGGACCCACATCCTCCTAGATGGGCGCTCGTACTCTGTGAGGACAAAGGCCGCGAAGGCCGACGCGAAGATTCCAAAGGAATAGATCCCGGAACACGAGGTCGTGATGACAATCGTCACCTGGACCGCCAAGTTCCGGGGCGTGAACGTCAGACCCGGTGCCGTTGCCCCTGGGACCGCGTGGACGGAGTTCGGCACACCGAGGACGGAGAGGACGGCCCCGGTTTCGGGAGCGAGTGCGGCCCAGGAATAGAGGTCAACGGAACGTTCGAAGTCGGCGTAGTATGCGCGGGCGATGAGGAGGGGAGCAACGAGGATCGCGTTCAACGCGATGAAGAACACGAGGACGAAATCCCGTTCGCGTGCGAAGCGCGGGGGGACGAACCCATAGGCCATCAATACAAATGCCGCGAGCAGGACGATGATGTCCTCGGTCAGCAATGCCGGAGTCGCAGAGAGCAGCAGGTTGAACGAGAGATCCGCAATCACGATCGCCACGCCGATCGCCGGGAAGAGCTTCACGAGACGGCCGTCCCAGGTTAACCAGCGGAGGATCCGATTCGCTAGATTTGGCGCCGCCTGGACGGGAGCCTGGGCGGTGGGCCAGACCGCCCACGCGAAAACCGCGCCACCTATGATGAGGAATGGAATTCCGAGCCACTCGAGCACGCTGCCCTTCGGGCGGTCGATGAGGAGACCGACTCCTGCGAAGGTCGTGATGAGCGCGATGAAGGTGGCTGCCCGGTGAGATTTCGCGAGCTTCGCGATCCAATCCCGGAGTTTCATGGAAGCCTTGTTCGTCCACCCGGTCGAACGCTATAAGAAGGCTCGCCGCCCGTTATCGCGGTCGCGAGAGGTCGGACGATTCATATAGGCCCGCCCCCTTCGATGGAATCGGTCGGCTCCATGAAAGTCGTCGGCGGCTCCGCGTCGGTCCCGCTCGCACGCGGGATCGCGAAAGAAGTCCGCGCCGGCTTTGTCGATGTCGCCCTTGAGAAGCATCCCGGTGGATTCCCCGACGGCGAACGGTACGTCCGCCTCCTCGGCGCCGTCGCAGGCGAGCACGTCGTGCTCGTGCAGACGACGCACCCGGATCCGATGATCGTCGAGCTCCTCCTCCTCGCGGATGCGATCCGCGACGCGGGCGCCCGCCGGATCACGGCCGTCGTCCCCTACTTCGGCTACGGCCGGCAGGACAAGCGGTTCCTCGACGGTGAGCCCATCTCGGCCAAGACGATCGCCAAGCACATCGCGGTCGACTGCAACGAACTCCTGACGATGGCGATCCCAGCCAACCCGGAGATCCTCCGGACCTTCCCGCTCCTCACCCGCGAGGTGAGCGGCATGCCGGCGATCGGCCGCTACATGAAGTCCGCGAAAGTCGACGTGCTCCTCGCACCGGACGAGGGCGCCCTCCGGCTCGCGAAGGAGGCGTCTGCGGTCGCCGGCGTCCCGTTCGACTTCCTCGTGAAGGAGCGCATCGACTCGTACACGGTGAAGATTGAGCCGAAAGCCCTCGCGGTCAAGGGCAAGTCCGTCGGCATCGTCGACGACGTCATCTCGACGGGCGGCACGATCGCGACCGCGGCGCAGGAGCTGCGCGCCCAAGGCGCCCGGCGCGTGATCGCAGCGTGCGTCCACGGCCTTTTCGTGGGCAAAGCGGAAGCGAACCTAAAGGCCTGCGACGACGTGATCGCGACCGACACGGTCCTCTCGCCGCACACGAAGGTCAGCGTCGCCCCGGAGTTCGCCGCGGCGATCCGCGCGTTGGGTTGAGCCTCACGGCCGGCCCATGAACGTCAGGAGCGCGACGGTTGCCGTCAGGACGAGCCCGGCCCACACGAGCAAGCCGATGTTCTGCATGTCCGTGGTCCGCTTCGACCCCAAGGCGCCACCGACGCTGAAGAACGCCGCCATGGCCCCGCCGCTCACGACGAGGAACCGAGCGAGGTTCAGGACGTTAGCGTCGCGGCTGAATGCCGCGAGGACCCCTCCGAGCCACCAGCCGAACACACCGACCGCATTCAGTGCGAACACCATCCGCTTGGACAGGTAGGATTCGACCGGCCTCGCGGGCCCATACGCTCCGGGATATGGCTGCGGTGGTTGCATCCCTTCGACCTCGCCGTGCGATGGGTTTCGACTTATAAAACTATAATCCGATAAATATATATAACTGCGAATCGAGCTATCGTCGTCTCGCCCCAACCCATGCGGATGAGGAACTCACTCGGCGCTGTAGGGGGTTCGCGCGCGGTCTCGTCGCGACGCTTCGAAACTCCCTTAGCGCGGACCGGCATCGCGCTGCATCGTGACGGAGGTGTTGTCGGAGTGCGTTCCTGACGGTACCCGGGTGTATGCCTTCGTTCCCGCTGGGGCGTTCGAAGGCTTCGAGCTCGTCCGGCAGGCGTGAGACGTCCCGCTGGCCCGTCGCGCATTGCACAACCTACTTAGACGGGAGGCTTCTACACGGGCCAGGCGCATCCATGGTCGAAGTGGAGATTCGGACGCTGAAGGACGTCGACCTGAAAGGCGGCACGGTCGTCGCGGCGTTCCCGAGCGTCGGACTCGTGAGCACGATCAGCGCGACGTACATGATCACGACGTTGAAAGTGGACCAAGTGTGCGCCCTCGAATCCCCGGATTTCCCATCGCTTTCCATGATCTACGCGAAGAAGCCGAAGTTCCCCGCCCGCGTGTACGCGGCCTCGGATCCGAAGCTCGCGATCTTCATCTGTGAGATGCCCCTGCCGATGTCGACCCACCGCGCCGTGGCGTACGCGCTGCTGAAGTGGGCGAAGGATCACGGCTGCCGATGGATCGTGCCGCTTGAAGGGATCCCGGCCGACCTCGATGTGCCCGCGGCCGGAGAGCCGTCCGTGTGGGGCGTCGGGAGCACGGACCGCGCGCGGGTCGAGCTCGATAAACGCGGGATCAAGCAACTTGAGACGGGCATGATCACCGGGGTGACGGGCGTCCTCCTGAACGAAGGCCGCTGGCGCAACGTCGATGTCGTCGCTCTCTTGGCCGAAGCCCGGCCCGACTTTCCGGACGCGCGCGCCGCCGTCAGCCTCGTCCACGCGCTCGACGACCTCCTGCCGGAAATCTCGATTGACCTGAAACCGCTCCAGGCCGAGGCGAAAGCGCTCGAGGACCGCTTGACGAAGTTGAAGCAGCAGGCCGGCCCCGTCGTGCCGCCCGAGCCGATCCCGGGCGAAATGTACCGCTGAGCCGACCCAAAGCCGGGATTCATCCGGCTTGGGCGGCGGCCTTAATCCGGAAGTAGCGCTCTTTGTACAGTTGCTCGCATGACGGGCAGCACAGGTAATGGATCCGGCCCTCCAGACGAAGGGTGATCGGCTCTCCTTCGATCGCCTGCCCGCACTCGAAACAGGCGACGGTCGTCGACAGAGGCCCGGAAAGGATAGCCCGCGGTGCCTCCTTGAATCGTTTCGCCGCGACGTGATGCTCGAACGATACGACGCCGTCGAGGGATCGCACCCGCTCGAGGAAGGGATTGATTCCCTTCGTGGATCGGAGGACCACCTCCGCGATGAGTCGGGATTCGGCCGTCCGGATCGTCCAACGTACTTCGGGGAGCTTCGCGAGTACCCGACCAACGCGGTCGGCCTCCCGCGATCGACATTTCAGGATCAGGAACAGCCGGGTTTGGCGGAGTTTCTCGGGGTCGATCGTTGCGTGATATCCCGACAGCACGCCGAGACGCTCCAAGTTCGCCACATGTGCGCTCACGGTCGGAACGCTCACCCCGACGCGCCGCGCGAGCTCTCGGAACGACCGTCGAGCATCCTCTTGGAGCGCTCGGAGAATCTTCGTATCGGTTCGGTCAAGCTGCATGGTGTGCTCACCACTCGCACCGTAGTTCATGAAGCTTTACAAATGTAAAGGCGAATCCGAATGACCGACCGTCGCTCTTGGAACAGTCGGGAGTCGTGGATGCCTACAGACCCAGTTTGCGGAATGTATGTAGACGAGGGGACGCACCTTACCGCGATTGTCCGCGGTCGAAAGTACTACTTCTGCTCGGAGACGTGCCTCGAGACGTTCACCGCTCCGGAGAAGGAACTTGCGCGGCTCAAGCGACTCACAGCCCTCAGCCTAGGGGTCGGGATCCCTCTCTTCGTCGTGGCCCTGGGAATGGGCCTCGGATGGTTCTGGTCGAATCTAATGGAACCGATGAACGTCGTATTCTTCGTCCTCGCGACACCGGTCCAGTTCGTCGCGGGGTGGCGATTCTACCGCGGCTTCTGGGACGCGATCCGGAGCCGGAGTGCGAACATGGACGTGCTCATCGCGATCGGGACGTCCGCTGCGTGGGGCTACAGCGCCATCGTAACCTTCCTCCCATATGTTGGCGTGCGGGGCGTCGACCCGGCGACGTACTATGACACCGCCGCGGTAATCATTGGCCTGATCCTCCTGGGAAAGTACTTCGAGGAGATCGCGAAGGGCAAAGCGAGTGACGCGATCCGGAAGCTGATGGATCTCGCGCCGCGGACCGCGCACGTGCTCCGTGACGGCCGGGAAGAGGAAGTCGCTGTCGAGCTCGTTCAGCTTGAGGATCTCGTGATCATCCGACCGGGCGAGCGTGTGCCCGTCGACGGGACGATCGTGGAAGGGTTCTCCGCAATCGACGAATCGATGATCACGGGGGAATCGATTCCGGTCGACAAGAAGATTGCCGACACGGCGATCGGGGCGACCGTCAACAAGACGGGCTTCTTGAAGATCCGCGCGACCCGGGTGGGAGCGGACACGACGTTGAGCCAAATTATCAAGCTCGTCGAAGAGGCCCAGATCGCCCGGGCTCCGATCCAGAAGCTCGCGGACCGTGTCTCGTCCGTCTTCGTGCCCGCGGTCGTGGCGATCGCGACGTTCACATTCTTTGCCTGGTACATCCGGCTCGGCCAGTCGGTTGCCCATTCCCTCCTGTTCTTCATCGCGGTCCTGATCATCGCATGCCCCTGCGCGCTCGGCATCGCGACGCCCGCGGCGATCATGGTCGGCACGGGCAAGGGCGCCGAGAACGGGCTGTTAATCAAAGGCGGGGAGTATCTCGAGAAAGCGCACAAGCTGACGACCGTCGTCTTCGACAAGACCGGCACCCTGACCAAGGGCAAGCCATCGGTCACCGACGTCGTGGCGTTCGGCTCCACATCGGAAGCGGACGTGCTCCGCCTCGCGGCGTCGGCGGAGAAAGGTTCTGAGCATCCGCTCGGCGAGGCGATTGTGCGCGCGGCCGCCGCGCGGGGCTTCCCCACGGAGGACCCGGTAGACTTCGAAGCGATTCCGGGCCGAGGAATCCGCGCCCGGATTGGCGGCCGTCCGCTCCTCCTTGGGAACCGCAAACTGATGGCAGATGCAGGAGTCTCCATCGCTGGAGCAGAATCGGTCCTCCAGCGGTTGGAGGCGGAGGGAAAGACCGCGATGATCCTCGCGGTCGATGCAGCGACTGTGGGCGTGGTCGCGGTCGCCGACACCCTGAAGGACCACTCCGTTGAGGCAGTCCGCGCGCTGAAGGCGATGGGGATCGAGGTCATCATGATGACAGGGGACAACCGCCGGACGGCAGAGGCGATCGCCCGCCAGGCCGGCGTCGATCGCGTCATCGCGGAAGTCCTGCCCGACCAAAAGGAGGAGAGAATCAAGGAACTGCAGAGCGCCGGCAAGGTCGTCTCGATGGTCGGCGACGGGATCAACGATGCGCCCGCGCTCGCACGGAGCGATGTCGGGATCGCGCTCGGGAGCGGAACCGATGTGGCCATGGAGGCGGGCGGCATCGTCCTGATCAAGGATGACCTGCGGGACGTCGTGGCGTCGATTCAGCTGAGCCGACGAACGGTGCAAAAGATCCGCCAGAACCTGTTCTGGGCGTTCTTCTACAACGCGGCCCTCATCCCGCTCGCTGCTGGCGTCCTCGCAGGGATTGGCATTGTACTGAATCCGATCATCGCGGGCGCCGCAATGGGCTTCAGCTCCGTCTCCGTCGTCATGAACTCGATGACCCTGAGGCGCTTCACGCCGAAATTCTGAGGAGGTGACACATGGCAAAAGACCCGGTTTGCGGGATGGAAGTCGATCCAAAGCGAGCTGCGGGCAGCCGAACGCACGACCACATGACGTTCTTCTTCTGCTCGCAAGGTTGCTTGAAGGCTTTCGACAGCGACTCCCATCGGTAGGGGCATCCTCACTAAGCTCGAGCTAGCCTTGTAACGAGACCAAGAGAGTGGGAAACAGGGAAGGAGCGAAGAGACCGGCTAGCCTCAGACTGGCCGTGACTAAAGGAGTTCCATTGCCGCAATGGCGAAAGCTGCTGTCTTTAGGTCTTCGTGAATGCGCTTCAACGAGGAGGGGCTCGCTTCTGGTCTTCGCTATCACATAGGGTTCATGTATCTTTTTGCTCCTCTCTTGGACCCGATCGCTGGTGACCCGAACTTCTTGAATGACGACCGCATGCACGTTACCATGGCGAAGGGCCGAGCGGTCGAAGTTCGGGTCCGAGCGAAGGAGACCGTCAAGCTCGGTGGCCTCGACGTAACAAATCGGACCGCCAACTCGATCATGGTCAAGAAGACGGCGGATGGGTTGGTCGTCACCAACTGTTGCCTCGAGGAGCAAGGGATGTAACCTTGCGCGCCCACGCAGACCCACGGTCACACGGCCTTACGACGCATGAGGAGCGCGTTCGTTACCACGATCACGCTTGAGGCGGCCATGAAGAGCGCGCCCCACTCGGGTCGCAATACGATGCCCGCCGGCACGCCGACTCCCGCGGCCAGGGGGAGCGCGACCGCGTTGTAGCCGGTCGCCCAGGCGAGGTTCTGCCGCATTTTGCTCGATGTGAGCCGGCTCAACCGGATCAGACGCACGACGTCCCTCGGATCGTTCCGTACGAGGACGATGTCCGCGGACTCCATCGCCACGTCGGTGCCTGCGCCGATCGCAATTCCGACGTCCGCTTGGACGAGCGCCGGCGCGTCGTTCACGCCGTCCCCGACCATGGCGACCCGCCGCCCCTCCTTCTGGAGCCCTCCGACTGCCGCGGACTTGTCGCCGGGGAGGACTTCCGCGAAGAACGTATCAAGGCCGAGCTTGCCGGCGACGTAGGCAGCGGTGGCGTGGTTGTCGCCCGTCAGCATCGCGACTCGGATTCCCATCGCCTTGAGGCCGGCGACGGCCTCCCTCGATTCGTCCCGGATCAGGTCTGCGAGTGCGATGACGCCGGCCAGGCGGTCGTCGATGACCGCGTGGACGATCGTCTTGCCCTCCGCCGCGAGGCGATCCGCCTCCGCCGGCGGTTCGAGGCCGAGGTCGTTGAGAAGCGCTCGATTCCCGAGGACGACCGAGTGCCGTTCCGCTTTCGCGCGGGCGCCTTTCCCGGCGAGAGCGGTGAAGTCGACGACCTCGGGCAGCGGGAGGCCTCGAGATTCCGCGTGCGACACGATCGCCTTCGCGATCAAATGCTCCGAGTTCCGCTCGACCCCGGCGGCGAGTCGGAGGAGGTCGGCCTCCGACCACGAGCCGAATGGGATGACGTCTGTGACGCCGAACCGGCCCGTCGTCAAGGTGCCCGTCTTGTCGAAGAGGACGACATCCAGGTCCCTCGCGGCTTCAAGGCCCTCCGCATTGCGAATGAGGAGCCCCCGCTGCGCGCCCATCGTCGTCGAGATGACCGTCACCGTTGGGATCGCGAGGCCGAGGGCGTGCGGGCACGCGATCACGAACACCGTGATCATCAACGTGAGGGCGAAGAGGCTATCCGTCCGCGCCACGCCGAACCAATATGCGAACGTCGCGAGGCCGAGGCTCACGGCGATGAGCGTGAGGGCCGTCGCCGCGCGGTCCGCGAGCCGCTGCACGCGCGGCTTGGATTCCTGCGCCTCTCGCACGAGGTTCACGATCTGCGCCAGGGCCGTCTCCTCACCTGTTTTCGTGACGCGCGCGCGGAGGGCGCCTTCTCCGTTGATCGTCCCGCCGAGGAGGTCGTCCCCCGCGCCTTTCGAAACGGGTCTCGATTCCCCGGTGACGAGGGCCGCATTCACGGAGCTTACGCCTTCCAGCACGACGCCATCGATTGGGACCCTTTCGCCGGGTCGCACGAGGACCACATCGCCGAGGGTCAGGGAGGCCGTCTCGACCTCCTCGATCGAGCCGTCGGCTTTCACGCGGTTCGCGGACGGGGGGATCAGCCGCACGAGCTCCCGCAACGCCCCGGAGGCGCCGCGGACGGAGCGCATCTCCATCCAGTGTCCGAAGACAAGAAAGAGCACAAGCGTCGAGACCTCCCAGTAGAAGTCCGGAGCGACGAAGAGGAACGTCGCGCCGACGCTGTACAGGTAGCCCGAGAGGACCGCGAGGCTGACGAGGACGTCCATGTCGGCCATGCGGGCGCGGAGCGCCGTCGCGGCGCCACGGTAGAACGGCACGCCGCCGTACAAGACGATAATCGAGGCGAGGGCCACGAGGACGAGGTTGAGTCCGAGGAGATCCGGAAGGCGGAAACCCGCCCAGGACTGGATCGTCGGCGAGAGGATCAGGACGGGAATCGTGAGTCCGAGGACGACGAAGAACCGCTGACGCATCTCCTGCTCCATCATCGCATTGTGGTTGTGCTCCGCGGGCCGGCCAGTCGCGTGGGCCCGGTGCTCCGCCTCGGCGATCTGCACCGTCGAGGGGCGCGCACCGCACTCGACACCGATTTCCCGGAGGCGTTGCACGACGGCCTCGGACGACCCTTCGGGAGCGAGTGTGACCGTGACTATGCCCGTCATCGGATTCAGGGAGGCCGCGCGGACGCCCGATACGTTGAGGAGCCGGGCCTCGACCCCGTCGCTGCAGTCAGGTGGTAGGAAGTCGTGAATCTGCAGGATGAGCTTGCCCTCCTCTGATCGTGGGGCCGTTGGCAAGTGCTCCGCGTGGCCGTGATGTTCCATGCAACCCGACAAATCTGGGGAAAGGGCTGACGGCCCATGAAACCGACGGGGCGTATCGATCCGAGATGCCAGTCCATCGCGGGACCAGCCGCAAGCATCGTCCGTCTGAAACTTGGCGTTTGATGGAAGAGGTCACAGACCGGAATTGACCCGAACGGGTCCTGCTCATGACGTGGGCCCCCTTCGGCGGTCGGGTCCGTCCCCCAGTCTGCAATTCGGTAATCAAATCCGATAGCGGCTCCTAAAGCGATAGATAGGCACGCGGGGTCTCCAACGATGCCCCTCGGGGGTGATTCCAATCATACCCAACCCGGAGGCGCGCACCAGCGAGCGCGCGCGCGATGGGTGCCGCCGGTACCGGAGCTCCGTGAGCATCCTCGTCAGCGTAATGCTCCTCGCGGTCGCGAGCGTGCCAGCGATTGCGTCCCCAACACCCGTGTCTGGGCAAGCGGCGCTGCTCCTGCGCGTCGTTCGAACCGGACCCACCGAAGCCAGCCTCCTCGGCGTCGCGCTCACTCCGAGCGATGTCGTGGAGCTGCTCGTGAACGGCAGCGTGATCGCCTCGCGGGCTCCCGAGGCGAACCTCGACTACTGGTTCCTCCATGTCGGCGTGACGGACACCTCGATTGTCGAGACGAGGATTGGCCTCGCGACGTCCCCCGCCGTTTTGGTGCCGGCCTACGTCGCTCAACCCGCGGGCCCGCTCGGGTTCATTTCCGCGCAAGGGTCCCGTCTGGTTCGGAACGGACAGCCCATTCAACTCTTCGGGGCGACGGAGCAGACCGCATTCATCTACGCATTGAGCGCGTCCGGCCTCTGGAACGGCCCTCCCGATCTGACCGCCTGGGGGAGAAACCAGCTGTTTCCTTCCGGTCCCGACGCGAAGATCCCCGGCGTGATCGATGCCGACTCGTTCTGGCGGGAATACTTCCGGTACTTCCTGCACTACAATTCGGTGGCGGGCTCCCCGACGAATCCGAAGGCGAACGTCCTCCGAATCTGGATCGCAGATGACTCCTGGGTCTCCGAGGGAACGTATCTCGCCTGGAAGGCGAACGCCACCGTGTTCTGGAATGTGTTCGACCGGATGGTATACTGGGCGAACCGGTCCGGCTTCTTCCTGGTTCCCGTCCTCGGCCATTTTGACGGAGCGCCGGACAACCGATTCTTCGTGACGACGACCCTTCAGTACGCGCACCAACTCGAGGTCGTCCGTGCGATGATGGACCGCTACGACTCGGAACCGCGGATCGCGATGTGGGACTTGTGGAACGAGCCGGATGTGAACAACGACGTGTATTGGGCGACCGTCGGCGGGATCGTCGGATTCCGCGCGTGGGCGAGCCAGTACATCGCGGACGTGAAGCCGCACAGCCCGCACCATCTCATCACGATCGGAACCGCGGGAGAGAGCTCGTTCCCCGGCGTCCCCGGCCTGGGCTGGCGGTACCACTTCTTCTTCAACGACATGCCGGGTCTCGAGGTGTCCCAGCATCACACGTCGGGTACCGCGGAAGACGCGGCCCTGATCGACTGGGAGACCGCATGGCACGAGGCGCTCGGGATTCCGCACTTCGAGGGCAACTACATGTACAGCTTGCAGCCGGGTCCGAACCCCGTTGGGTACGGTTACTGGCCGTGGTTCACGGAGCAAAGCCGTGCACGGGGATGGCCCGCGGTCACGACCACGGTCCTCTTTGACGACGGCAAAGGTCCCTACGCCGATTACCCGTACACGGGCCCCCTTCCTTCGTACCCCGCCAGTGCACCTCCACCGAACGGGCAGCCTCGCCCCTCGTTCGTGTTCTCCCCTTCGGCCCCGCGTGTCGCGAGCGCGGTCCAGTTCGATGCGTCCGCCTCGACGGACGATCAAGGCATCGTGCAATACAGGTGGGACTTCGGTGACGGGCAAGCGGGCACGGGCGCCGTCGTGGACCATGTGTATGCCGTCGCGGGGACGTACAACGTCCGGCTGACGGCCTGGGATGCCGACGGCTCGGGAGACTCGTCGACGGTCGGAGTGCCCGTCGAAGGACAAGGCGGCGCCAGCCCGAACGGGCCCCTCGCCGCATTACCGTCCGGATTCCTGTGGATGGTCGTCGCGGGTCTGATCTGTGCCCTGATCGCGACGGCCGCGGGGCTCTCGCGGGGCCTTCGACGGCGCCGCGGCGTCGCGCGGACGGTGTCGACGGTCAAGCCGCGCATGGTCAAGAGTGAACCGACGCGCCCGGCCCTCGAGGAGCAGCCCTCCGAGGCCCCCGACGAAAGTGTCACGGGAGAGCAAGCCGATCAAGAAATCGACGAGCTGTTCCGGGACTTGGACGAGATGGAGGCATCGACGGCGCGCGCGAGCGAGGGGATCGAAGCGGAGGACTCGCCAGTCGCGACGCGGCCCAAGAAGCGTTGAAGGTCGTTGCGCTTGAGAACCCGAGGCCTGCCGCAAGGCCCCCGAGGGATTCGGGCAGAGAGGCCGGAAGGTTCACGTGGAACCGTTCGTTCGAGTGAACCATGGAAAAAGATCCCGTCTGCGGAATGACGGTGGATCCGAAGCGGGCGGCCGGTAGCTCCGTTTACAAGGGCCGGACGTTCTACTTCTGCTCCTCCGGGTGCAAGGCCTCGTTCGATCGGAACCCGGCGCAGTTCGCGAAGTGAATCGTTCGGCGGCCTTGATCGGCAAAGATTTATCGTCGTTCGGACCGTGTCGCCCTCCGTGGCCTCACCCCTGTGGGCCCGGCTCACCTGGAGCCGCGCGCTCTTCGCAGTCCTCCTCCTGAACGTGATTTGGACCGCCTCGCTGTTCATCTGCCCGTACCTGGTCCCGCCCGGGTCGTTCGCGAACCAAGTCGGTGGCGCCAACATCATCGATCACGAGAACATCTGGGCGGCCTTCCCGATTTACCCGAGGATCATCTACACGATCGGGGACGCGCAGTGCCACCAGCTATACTACCGGTCGTTCTGGTTGAACGGGAACCAGATGCCGATCGACGAGCGCATGACGTCGATGTACGTCTTCGCGAACCTCGGCCTGATTGCCGCGATTTTCGCGCAGCCTTCGACGAGCACGGGGCAGGTCATGATTAACTCGTTGCCGGAGTTCTTCCGCCGGCGGCTCTCGAAGATTGACTCCGAGCGCGCGGGCGCGTTCATCGTGGTCCTCGGCCTCATCCCGATGGCGATTGACGGATTCACACAGCTGTTCCGGGTAAATGGCTACGAGTCGACGCCGCTCGCACGCGTCGGGACCGGTGCCCTCGCCGGCTTCGTCGGCGGGCTGCTCATCGGCGCGATGATCGTGGCGATTCGCCAGTTTTCGATCGAGATCCAGGCGCTCCGCGCACGGTTCTCATCCGCGTCGACCCTCGAGCGTTGAACACACCCTCCAAGGCCAAACCTGGACCACTCGGCAAACTACTTCCAGATGAATCTCCCTCTCCGCCTCGCTATCGGTTGAAGGAGGCGTGCTCTATCGACGAGGAATGTCGCGTCCACACGTTGGTGGCCGATGTTGCGATCATTGCGGAAGCCCAGGTTCTGCTCGTCCGCTACCGGGACTCGGCGAAGTACGACCACGAAACCGGATGGTTCCTGCCGGACGACGAGTTGCAGTACCTCGAACATCCGGAACGCGCCGGGACGCGGATCCTGAAGGAACAACTCGGCTTGTCGAACGTCAAGGCGCGGATGGATCACATCGAATCGTTCAGAGGAAACAGCGGCGCATGGCATATGTCGTTCCACAGCAAGGCGGAACTCGAACGCAAGCCTCGCCTGCGCCCGGCGAGTGACCTCGCGGTGGCCGAGTGGTTCGATCTCGGGAAGCTGCCGTCGCGGGACGAGGTCGCCCACCACGGCTGGGCCCTGCATACGTTGGAGACGATGGCGAAACGTGCGGCGTAGTCGTCCGAAATCGGCACGGGTTTGTCGCCGAGCGCGAGGACGACTCTCGCCGTTGAGCGAAGGTTTTTGAAGGCCCCCCTGCTTCCAACGGCCCGATGGCCCGCCGGAAACGGAAGGAGGACGAGCCCGACTGGGTCCCCCCCGAGTTCGACGAGGTGGGCTACATGCGTCAGGAGATCCAGGGGGCCCACGCCGCGATCGCGACGATCGGTTGGGCAGTCATCGGGGCGGTCGTTGCGCTCCTCCTGTATGCGGTCCTCCCGGTCCTGGCGTTCTTCGCGGGCATCGCGGTGGGCTTTGGGATGTATTTCGTCTTCCCACTCATCGGCATCAACACGGACGGGTTCAAGCGCCGAGACTGGGTCGGCCATGGGATTACGTACTTCTTCAGCTGGCTCGCGTTCTGGATTCTCCTGCTGAACCCGCCGTTCAGCGACCACACCGATCCGACGGTCCAGTCGATCTCCGTCTCGCCGTACCATGCAGGATACTTGGGCAATTCGAGCCACATGTTGTCGTGTCTGCCCCTCCTGGGTGGAAGCGTGACGGCCCCAATGGCGGGGAACGACTCTCTGTACGTCTTGTTTCGCGCGACGGACAACGTGGGCCTTTCGGACGTTTCGGTGGAGATCGCCCCCGGTAGTCAGACCCCGTTTTCGCTGAAACCCACTCCGGTCTCTGGACCGAACCGCTGTGTCGATCCTGCATCGACGACGTACCCGGGAGGCAGCTACGACGTGTCATTCTTCGTAAATGCGACGAGTTACACCGTCACCATCCGGGCCATCGACACGGGCGGGCGCCAAGCCGGCACCGCGTTCCAGATTCTCTTCGCATGAACCGCCTACCGTTCCCACGGGAATCGCTTGTCGAAGAGCCGGGTCCATGCCTCCGCGTACGTGGCGCGCAGGGCGTCAGTCCCGAACCGCAGACGCAGAGAGCGCCGAGCGGCTTTGTCCAGGTCTTTCCCAAGGCTGAGTTCCCGCCAGGTCGCCTTCACGAGGCCCAGAGCCGTCGTCACGTCGCGGGCCACGTCGACGACCCAGCGGTCCCCTTGGATGAACGGGCCGGCGATCGTCCTCGCATTGCGCTCCCATTTGTCGAGGAACGCCTGTGCGTTCTTGACCCAGACCGGTGGACCTTCGTGGCGCGACACCCTGGGAAGCGCGGCGACCGCGAACTCGAAGAGGAAGACGGCCTCCTTGCCAACGAGGACGAAGCGGGAGTCGGAGACCCGGAACTCCTCGCGGTGGAACGCCTCCAGGAAGGCTCGGTGCGCTTTTCGCAACTGCGGATATAGGACGTCCTCCGTGATCGCGGGGGCGGGGATCGAGATCGCGAGGAGGCCGCCGCCTCGTTGCTTCGCGACGGACCGCAGCCTCGGGACCGCGAGCGGTTTCAGCGGACGCGGGAAGAAGAATCGTTCGCTCGGTTTCTGGAGGTACTCGCGCGCCGCATGGACGAACGTCGCGAGCTGCTCGAGGCTCACCGCGCTCGCCACGTTCCGGTTCGGGTCCACCGGGTCGATGACCACGAGCGGCTCCTCGAAACTCCGCCCCGCGGGACGGTCGAGCTCGACGATGAGTCCTCGGCGCCAAGCGAGGCTCGCCTCCAGGACCCCGCGGAACGTCCCGTATTTCAGGACCAAGAGCTCGCAGAGGTATCCGCTGAAGCCGAGGATTTTCGCCTCCGCGCCGTAGACCCCGATCCCCTCCGCCCACGCTTTCAGGAGTCGGATCTCGTCCGTCTGGCCGTCCTTGACCCGGCCGAGGACGTAGTCGACATGGAGCGGCGTGCGGTCCACCGCGCTCATCCGCTGCGAGGCGTCCGTGATCCGGTAGCACGGGACGATTTCGACCTCGAACCCGCCATACCATCCGCGGGTGTAGGGATGCTCGGCGTACAGATGCGCTCCGCGTTCGAGGATCTCCCCGAGAGCGAGGCCCCGTGTCTCGAGGTCCTCCCGCGCAACGTCAGGGGGGAAGGCGACGAAGACATCGATCTCCGTGCCCGTCAGGTGGGTTCCTTTCGCGACGGAGCCGGCGAGAAACGGCTTCGCGTCCCACCCGCGCTTTTGGAGCGTCGCCCGGAGGCGCTCCAGGATCTCGCGGACCACGGCTTCGATCCGCGCTTCCTCGTTGGCGGTCGGCCGAATCCGGGAAAGGATCTGCTCCTCGACGTTCACACGGACCGCATGCGAGGCCCCGGATAAAAGGCCATGGGGGTCTCCTCACACGAGTGGGATTCCGTGGAGTTTCGCGACGCCGATGACGCCGTCGACGATGAACTGAACCGCGATCGCGGCGAGCAACAGCCCCATGACGCGGCCGACAGCGCGCGTGCCCGCTCGTCCCAGCCGCCGGAAGATCCGATCCGCGTTGTGGAGCAAGAAGTACGTGACGAGGACGGCGACGAGGATTCCGCCGAAGACGAACAGCTTGTCCGCGGGATCCGCGACGGGAGCAGCCATGTAGATCATGACCGTCGTGATTGCACCAGGGCCCGCGAGGAGCGGGATGCCGAGCGGCACGACGGCCACCTCGTCGCGCTCGAGCGCCTCTTCCCGTTCTTGTTGTGTGAGCCGCGTCCGGGAGCGTTCCCCGCGGAGCATCTCGAACGCGACGCCGAAGAGGATGATGCCCCCGGCTATCTTGAAGGCCGGGATCGTGAAGCCGAACCCCGCGAAAATCCACTGGCCAAAGACCGCAAAGACGCCGAGGATAATCGTCGTCGTGAGGCACGCTTTCGAGATGATATTCTGCTTCTGCGGCAGGGTCATGTCCTCCGTGAGCACGGAGAAGAACGGGACCACGCCGAGAGGATCCACGATCGCGAAGATGGAGGCCATGGCGGTGGCGCCGAACGCCAGGTCCACCATGGTCTAGTTCCCGCGGACGCCGGATCAGTGCCTTCGCATCAGCTTCATCCAGCCGCCGCTCTCGTACACGGCGAGATCGCGGCCGGACGCGGCCTTCTCGAACTCGTCCCAGGTGATCACCTGGAGCTTCTCGCTGCCGCCTTTCGTGAAGCGGAGCGTGTTCGTGCCTCGTACCTTGCTCGGCTGGAGGCCCTTCACGGCGGCGATTTGCCGCGCGTACTCGAACGAGATTTGTCGCAGTGCAGGCATTTTCCATCCCTTCGTCGCACGACGTCTATGGAGGCGTGCTGACGGCTGCACGACAATTTCCATATAAGTGTCTTTCGTTTGTCTGACGCACCTTGACAAACGTATGGAGCGGGCCCGGGCGTCGTCTCTGCAGCGTCACCCCCCAGTCGCGACCGCCGCGGCTCACCGAAGATTGGGCGGCCCGTCGTAGCCGTCGGGATGTCCCGGCCTCGGAACCTCCGGGGATGTCTTGTGTTCTCACGCCTGATTCCTTAGGGAGACGCCTTATATAGCGTCCGATGCACCAACCGTGCGGTACGCCCTGTATTGGCGGTGACCTGAAATGCCGAGCGACAAGCCAAACCCAGCTCTCCTTGACGCGGTGAAAGCCCAGGCTCTGAAGATCAAGGAAACGAAAAACATCCTGGATGCGCGCCAGAAGGAAGTGGATGCCCTCCGAGTCGAGCTTGAGTCGCGTTCCGCCGAACTCGAGAAGCGAGAGGCGCGCGTCGAGGCGGAGCGGGCCGAATTCTTGAAAGAAAGGGATCAGGTCGCTGCCAGCCGCGCCGCGATCGACAAGGACCTCTCCACCGTGAGGATGGACCGGGACAAAGCCGCGGCAGAGGAGCGGCGCGTCCAGGACTGGGCGCGCACTCTGAACGAACGCGAGAAGACGACGAAAGAGCGCGAGGACCAGGTCAAGCGGCTCGAGCACGAACTCACGGATCACCTGAAGGAGTCCGAGCGGAAAATCCAGGCTCTCGTCGAGCGCGAGGAAGTGGGGGCGCAGCGAGAGCGCGCGCTGGCGGAGACGATTGAGCGGCTCTCCGTCATCGAGAAAGGAATGGCGGACCGGGACCGCAAGCTCGCGAACCGAGAAGAGGAGCTCATCCGGCTCCAGAACGAGCGGCTCGTCGCCTTGGAAGCCCGCGAGCGAGAGATCCTGAAGATCAGCGAGGAAATGTTTGCCCGCCAGAAGGCGTCCGCGGAGCAGCACGAGTCCGTCGTCGAATTGCAGAACACCTTGAGAGACGAGCTCAACCATCTCGCCGACGAGCGGGAGAAGCTCGCGGTGAAAGAGAAGAGCCTCCTTGAAGCTGAGAGGTACATCACCGCGGCCCTCGAAGCGAGCGGGATTGACTTGCCCGACGAGCCCGAGGAGCGGACACCGCCCCCGCCACCCGCGGTGGAAATGCAGCCACCGCGTCCGCCATTCCACGCCGGAACAACCGCGGCGGCACAGGCGCCCCTCCACGACGAGATCTTTGAGGATGAACCCGTCGAGACGAAGCCGAGAGTCTCCCGGGCGGATGCGCTCGAGCGGATGACGAAGGCCCTCGAAACCGCGAAGCGGGCCCGGGACGCCGGCAAGAACGTGAGCGACATTCGGAAGTCGCTGAAGCAGGCGCGCGCGTCGTTCGAGAGCGGCGACTACGATGCAGCGTCGCGCCTCGCGACGGAAATCCTCAGGGAGCTTGAGGCCGTCGTGGCGGCTCGATAGTCGACTCCCGCGTTCCGCCGTTCGCCATCCCGTGGATTGGCATCGCGTACACCGGGACCCCCGGGACGCGCGCCTCGTACCGTTGGGCGGGAATCTCTCCCCACGGATCGGGGTCGGACACCGGGCCTCGGAGCAACGTCCACGCGACGTTACCGACGAAGAAGAGTTGTCCGAACCCCAAAATGAACGCCCCGAGGGTCGCGAGCCAGTTCAGGGTCCACAGGGAGGGCGGGTAGTCGTAGATGCGCCGCTGCATCCCTTCGAGTCCCAGGAAGTGCATCGTGAAGAACACGAGGTTCATCCCGACCAGCGTGAAGGCGAAATGCCATCGGCCGAGCCGCTCCGAGTACATCCGCCGCGACATCCGGGGGAACCAGAAGTAGAAGCCCGCGAAGACGCCGAGGATCGTGCCGCCGAACAAGACGTAGTGCAGATGGGCGACGACCCAGTACGTGTCCTGGAGTGGGTAGTCGAGCGGGATCGGCGCCTGGAACACGCCGTTGATTCCGCCGATCACGAACATCGTGACGAAGCCGATCGCGAAGAGCATCGGCGCCTTGAGTTCGATCGCTCCGCCCCACATCGTCGCGATCCAGTTGAAGATCTTGATGCCGCTCGGAACGGCGATCGCGAGGGTGATCACCATGAACGGCAGCCTTGCGGAGATCGAGATGCCCGTCGTGAACATGTGGTGGACCCATACCCCGAACGAGAGAAATCCGATCGCCACGGTCGAGAGCGCGATTGCCTTGTACCCGAAGATCGGCTTGTGGCTCAGCCGGGGGATGACCTCGGAGATGATCCCCATCGCGGGGAGGATCATGATATACACGGCCGGATGGGAGTAAAACCAGAACAGGTGCTGCCACATGATCGGATCGCCGCCGACTGCCGGCGAGAGGAACGCCGTGATCCCGTGTCGGTCGAGGAGGAGGATGAACAGCCCGCCCGCGAGGACCGGCGTCGCGAGGAGGACGAGGCCTTGCGTGACGAGGATCGACCACACGAACAGGGAGAGGTTCTTGAACGTGATCCCGGGCGCGCGGTGCCGGAGGATCGTAACGATGAAGTTGATCGAGCCCGCGGTGGATGAGATCCCGAGGAGCTGGAGCCCGACGATCCACATGTCGATGCCGGGACTCGTATCGTAGACGCTGAGTGGCGTGTATCCGGTCCACCCGATGTTCGCGGCGGCGAGCCACATGATCACGCCGGCCGTGGGGATCAGCCAGAAGCTCAGCGCGTTGATTCGCGGGAACGCCATGTCCTTCGCGCCGATGAGCGGCGGCACCATGAGGTTCCCGAAGCCAGCGAGGATCGGGATCGCGACGAGGAAGACCATCGTGGTCCCGTGCATCGTGAACAGTTCCTCGTACGTGTTCGCGTCGACAATCGTCGGCCCGGGGTACGCGAGCTCCGTCCGCATCAGGAGCGCGAGCATCCCCGCCAGGAGGAAGAACAGGAACGAGTTCGCGAGGTAGAGAATTCCGATCTCGTGGTGGTTGGTCGTCGTGAGCCAACGGAACACGCCGATCGGAGCGTTGCGATGATGGTACCCGGAGACCACTTCGCCCGCCATCGATGAAACTCCGAGACGGTGGCCGGAGTGAGCGGCCACCGCGCCCTGTACTTCGGAATCCGAGATAAGGCTTTCCACATGGGATATTCGGCGATTGTCCGAAGCCCATCCGCATCGTTCGACCACAATGTCTTTAGAGGAAAGCGGTTTTCCGAACCCGATGTCGGGCCTCCGACGGGTCGCCCTCGTGGTCCCGGCGCTGTTTCTGTTCCTCGCGTTCTCCGGAGGAAACGTTCGCGCCGCCATCTCGCCAGGTCAGGAGGCGACGGATCAGCTCTTCTGGCTGGTCCTCGTACCGGCGATTGGAATCGGCGTCTTGGTGATGGCGCTCGTCGCCTACGCGGTCCTCAAGTTCCGAGTGCGGCCGGGTCACACGGTGGGCCCCCCGAACCCGGCGACGAACAACCCCCGCCTCGAGGCTTTGTGGACCGTCATCCCTGCGATCATCCTGGTCGTCGTGGGCGTCGCGGCGTTCACGACGCTTGTCACGACCGATACGATCCCGCAGAATCCGGATGTGATCGTGCAGGTCAACGCCCATCAGTGGTTCTGGAATTTCAACATCACGTACGTCCGGAATGGAACCTGGCTCAACACGACCGGGACGTTCGCGTCGCTCAACACAACCGGCGCGATCACGATTAAGGCCGGGGTCAAGGTGAAACTCATCTTGCGATCCTTCGACGTCGCGCATTCGTTCTACCTGCCCGATTTCCTGTTCAAAATCGACGTGATCCCAGGGCACGAGAACACGTACTGGTTCCAGGCGCTTCAGCCTGGGGACTACCGAATCGAGTGCGCGGAGTACTGCGGCCTCAATCACTATTCGATGATCGGCATGCTCCACGTCGTGAAGTGAGGCGAGGAGTCCGAGGGACCGCGATGATCCGGATCGCTGCGTGCGTGGTGGCCGTCGCGGTGGTCGCTGTCGTGCTGGGCGCCGCTCTGGCCCTTGGGTCCACGTTCCTCCCGGCCGCCATACGTCCCTTTGGTGTCGTCGCTGCCGCGCCCCCGCCTCTCCCTCCGCGGACAGGAGTTTGGCCCGTGAACTTCACGTTGTATGGGAACGCCTTGACCGGGTGGGGGTTCACTGCCGCAACGATTTCCAATCCCGGCCCAAACATCACGGTCTTTTATGGAGACACGGTGAACCTGACGTTGATCGGCAATGACTTGCAGGTGTCCCACAGTTGGTTCATCGACTATGACAACAACTTCGCCCCGAATGATGATGAGCCGAACTCGCCCCCTTTCAACGGACCGTCAGAGCCGTCGTTGTTGGTGTGGAGTTTCCAGGCGTTGCAACCGGGCAATTGGACGTACCGGTGCGGGATGCATCCGAATTCCATGACGGGCGCGATCCAAGTCTTGGCACAACCGAGGCCCGTCAATCTCACGTTGATTGGCGACTCGACGCGCGGGTGGGGATTCTCAAATGCGACGATTCGGATTCCGG
>Ga0209157_1000881_pt1 | contig 25429 bp, 22 predicted proteins | sample GraSoiAngelo_135_FD_185892 | JGI IMG/M metagenome (GOLD analysis project Ga0209157, IMG submission 185892) | Grasslands soil microbial communities from the Angelo Coastal Reserve, California, USA - 14_0929_05_40cm (SPAdes) (version 2) | ecosystem: Environmental > Terrestrial > Soil > Grasslands ...
GAGACGTCGAAGTCGAGATGCAACCCGGCGTCGTTGAGGCGCCCGCACGCGAAGCACCAGTGCTGGAAATCGACACCGAGATCCGACAGACGCGCCACTAGATGTCGAGCTCGGCCTTGGACGCATTGGCCATGATCCATTTCTTGCGGCCCTCGACCTCGGTGCCCATCAGCTCGTCGAACGCGAAGTCCGCCTGCTCGGCATCCTCGAGGGTGACGCGTTTGAGCGTGCGCGTGAGCGGGTTGAGCGTCGTATCCCAGAGCTGTTCGGCGTTCATCTCGGCGAGGCCCTTGTAGCGCGAGATCGCGGGCTCGCGTCCACCCTTGCCGTCGTCGACGCCCTCGTCGGTCGACGCGCTCTCGCCGTCGGGCGCGGTCTGGCCGTCGACGGCGGGTCGCGCGGCGCGGCCCCGGCCCTTCGCCGGCTTCTCCTCTTCGGCCTCGACTTTCTCAGCCCGCTTGTCGCGCTTGGCCTTCGCGAGCGTCTTGAGCTCCCTGATCGCCTTGTCCCGCTGGTTGTCCGAGTACGCCCAGCGCACGTCCTTGCCGAGCTGCAGCCGGTACAGCGGCGGCTGGCCGATGTAGATACGACCCTCCTCAACGAGCGGTCGGAAGTGCCGATAGAGCAGGGTCAAGAGCAGGGTACGGATGTGCGCGCCGTCGACGTCCGCGTCGGCGAGCAGGATCGTCTTGCCGTAGCGCAGCTTTTTCGCGTCGAAGTAATCGCCGATGCCCGTGCCGAGCGCGACGATGAGCGCCTTGATCTCCTCGTTCGCGAGCATCTTGTCTGCGCGTGCTTTCTCGACGTTCAGGATCTTGCCGCGAAGTGGGAGGATCGCCTGGAAGCGCCGGTCGCGGCCGGACTTCGCGTTGCCGCCGGCCGAGACGCCCTCGACGATGATGAGCTCGCTCTTCTCGGGGTCGCGCTCCTGGCAGTCGGCGAGCTTTCCCGGTAGCGAGAAGCCATCCAGGGCACCTTTGCGCAGCACCAGGTCGCGCGCCTTACGAGCGGCCTCGCGCGCGCGGAACGCGGTCAGGCATTTCTCGACGACGCGGCGCGCGTCCGGCGGATTCTCTTCGAGATACTGGCCGAGGGCGTCGTTGACTGCGGCCGCGACTTGTCCCGCCACCTCGGCGTTGCCGAGCCGGGTCTTCGTCTGACCCTCGAACTGCGGCTCCTTGATCTTCACGCTGATGACGGCGGTCAGGCCCTCGCGCACGTCGTCTGAGGTCAGGTTGGGGTCCGCGTCCTTCAGCTGTCCGTTCTTTCGCGCATAGGCGTTGATCGTTCGCGTCAGCGCGGTGCGGAAGCCCGTGAGGTGCGCTCCACCGTCGATCGTATTGATGTTGTTCGCGAACGTGTAGACCTTCTCGACGAAGCTGTCGTTGTACTGGAGGGCGACCTCGACGACCGTGTCGTTCTCGTAGGTCTTTTCGACGTAGACCGGCTTCGCGTGGAGCGCCTCGTGCGCCCGATTCAGGTGGCGGACGAACGACATGATGCCGCCGTCGAAGTAGTAATTCGCCTCGGTGTCGCTCCGCTCGTCGCGCAGCGTCAGGAACAGGCCCTTGTTGAGATAGGCCGTCTCGCGTAGCCACTGCTCGATGACGGCGATATCCCATTCGATGATCGGGAATACCTCGGGATCCGGCGTGAAGCGCGTCACCGTTCCGGTGAGCCGCGGCTCCTTCCACTCGATGCTCGGCGGAGGCGGCAGCTGTGGCTTCGCGACGGTCTTCACCGGACTTGCGGGCTTGCCGCGTTCGTAGGTCTGCGTCCAGACCTTGCCGTCGCGATGGACCTCGACGATGAGCTGGGTCGAGAGCGCGTTCACGACCGAAACGCCGACGCCGTGCAGACCGCCGGAGACTTTGTAGCCGGCGCCACCGAACTTTCCGCCGGCGTGCAGGATCGTATGCACGACCTCGAGCGCCGACTTGCCGGTCTGTTGCTGTTTGTCGACGGGGATACCGCGCCCGTTATCGGCGACCGTTATGTCTTTCGACTTGTGGATCCACACGTCGATGCGGTCGCACGTGCCGTTCATCGCCTCGTCGATGGAGTTGTCGAGGACCTCACGCACGAGGTGGTGCAGACCACGGATGTCGGTCGTGCCGATGTACATGCCGGGGCGGCGACGCACGGCCTCGAGGCCCTCGAGGACCTGGATGTCCTTCGCGCTATATGACCCCGGCGGCTTGCCGCCGTTGCCAGCGGTCTTATCTCCGCCACGCGTCTTCAGGTTCTCGTCGTCTTTTCGGACGGCCACGTGTTCTCCCTATGCCCGGCCGGCGCGGACCAGGAGCTCATACAGACGCTCGAAGTCCTCGTCGGAGTAGTAGTCGATGGCGATGCGCCCGCCCTTGCGGCCGCGCAGGACCTCCACTTTGGTGCCCAACGCCGCACGCAGCTCGCTTGTCACTTGCGCCAGATCGGGATCGCCGCCGCGCAAGCGCGGGCGCGATCGGCCGCGCCGCGGCGGATGCACCATCTTCCGCGCGAGCGCTTCCGCATCGCGCACGGACAGCTGGCGCGCGATGACCGTCGCTAGGGCAGTGAGCGCATCCGAAAGAGGTAGCGACAGTAACGCGCGCAGGTGCCCCTCGCTGATCTTGCCTTCCATCACCGCGTCTTGAAGCGCCTGCGGGGCGGTGAGGGTGCGGAGCATGTTCGCGACCTGCGAGCGCGACTTCCCCACCCGCTCGGCGACCTGTTCCTGTGTGAGGTCATACGTCTCCATGAGGAGCTTGTAGGCACGCGCGGTCTCGATCGCATTGAGGTCCGCGCGCTGAAGGTTCTCCACCAGTGCGAGCTCGAGACGGTCGCGCACGTCATCGCGCACGACGGCCGGGATCGTTGTCTTGCCAGCGACACGCGCCGCCAGCACGCGTCGGTGGCCGGCGACGAGCTCGTAGCCATCGCCCTCTCGAGATACCACTATTGGTTGCAGAACGCCGTGCCGCGTGATCGAGGCTGCGAGCTCGGCGATGCTGTCGGCGTCGAAGCTGGAGCGTGGCTGCTGCGGGTTCGGCCGGATGCGCTCGAGCGGGATCTCGCTCGTGGCGGGCGACGGCAGCGCCGGCGACGACACACCGGGAGCCTGGCCGAGGAGGACGTCGAGGCCGCGCCCCAGTCCCGTCCGTGCCATCAGGCGATCGCTCCGGAGAGCGCGATCGGCTCGCGCGCCTTGAGTCGGCTCATGAGCTCGCGGGCCAGCTCCGCGTACGCCTTGGCCGCACGGGAGTGCGGGTCGTAGACGCTGATGGGCTTGCCGTGGCTTGGCGCCTCGGCGAGCCGCACGGTGCGGGGAATTCGAGCCCGCGCGACGAGCTTGGGAAAGTGCTTACGGACCTCGTCGATCACCTCCATCGAAAGCCGGTTGCGCCGGTCCTCCATGGTGAGGACGATCGCGAGAACCTCGAGCTTCTCGTTGAGCCGCTCGCGGACCGCTTCGATCGTATCCAGTAGCTGTGCCAGCCCTTCGAGCGCGTAGTACTCGCACTGGACCGGCACGACCACCGCGTCGCCAGCGGCCAAGGCATTCACGGTCAGGAGGCCCAGTGAAGGCGGGCAATCGACGATCACCGTGTCATACCCGGTCGCATTGCGGAGCGCCTGACGAAGGCGATATTCGCGCGCCATCACCGGCACAAGTTCGACCTCGGCGCCGGCCATCTCCGGACCGGAGGGGACCAGGTCAAGACCCGCGAGAGCCGATGGCACGATTGCCTCGGAAATGGGACGCTCTCGGAGCAACACGCCATAGATGCCATTCGCCCGCTCCTTGCTGACTCCCAGCCCGCTCGTCGCGTTCGCCTGCGGATCAAGGTCGATGATCAGCACGTTCTGGCCGTGCTCGACCATGGCCGCGCCGAGGCTGATCGCAGTGGTCGTTTTCCCTACTCCGCCCTTCTGATTGCTCACCACGAGGACCGTCATTTCGCCCCCTGACACACGTGAAACATCGGCGCAGAACCTAGGAAAAACTGGGAACGAAACAGAGGCTGTTCGTGCCTCTCATTCTATCCGAAACGCCTTTCCGGCGCCCGATGTTAGTTCCTGCGCATGCTGCGCGAGATCACTTTCCGCGCTCTACGGGCGCCTCGTTGTCGGCAACTCCGTCGCATGTGTTCGAACGGCCGCAGCGATCGGAAGGGGCTGCCTGATAATTCGCTGCGGGATGGGAGCTCGCTGGAGCATTACGACAAAGCGTGGCGTGGTGGCCGGGTTTGTCGTGCTCGCGATCGTCCTTCTCTGGCGCGCGGGGGACATCGTCCAGCCGTTCATCTGGGGCCTCATCGTCGCCTACATCCTGCTACCTGTTGTGGGTGCGCTGGAACGTCGATTTGCCGTGCCCCGGACACTGGCGGCGCTTGTCGTCTTCGTCGCTATGGTCGCCATCATTTTCGGTGGCAGCCGACTCATCATCCCGCGCGTTGCCGAGAACGCCGGCGACCTGCAAAAGAACTGGCCGGTCCTGCTCGCGAACGTCCAGCAGACGATCTCGAACACGTTCGACCAGCTCGGATTGAGCGATGTGGACGACGTCCTTATCGGACCGAATGTGGACGACATCGAGAGGCAGCTCGCGGCAATGGCGCAGCGCACCGCCCTTCCGTTCGTCGTGGGTCTCGGTCACTTCCTGCTCGAGTTCCTCGTGTTCCTCATCGCCACTTTCCTGTTGCTGCGAGACGCGCCTCGCCTGTACGAGTTCGTGCGGCGGAACCTTCCGAGCAGACAAAGGCGGGAGATCGTGCAGGTGCTCGGTGAGACGAACGTCATGCTGGGGCGCTACATCCGCGGTCAGTTCCTTCTGGTAGTGCTGATGTCGACGGTCACGACCATCGCCCTGACGCTCCTCGGTGTTCCGTACAGCGTGCTGCTCGGAGTGCTCACCGGCCTGCTCGAGACGATCCCATTCGTCGGGCCGATCACGGCGGGTGCGCTCGCGTGCCTGGTCGCGCTCGGCCACCCGAATCCGTTCGGGTGGTCACAGCTGATCTACGTCGGCGTCGTCGCGACCATGTACACGATCCTGCGGCACGCCGAGGACTACCTCGTCATCCCGACCGTCATCGGGCGGGCCGTCCGGCTACACCCTGCGATCGTGATCTTCTCGCTCCTCACCGGCGGGGCGGTGTTCGGTCTGATCGGTATCGTCCTGGCGGTGCCTTTCGCCGCGACGCTGCGCCTGGTCCTCATCTACGTGGGGGCGAAGCTCCGCGACGAGGATCCGTTCCCGCAGCTCGAGGTGGAGCTCGCCGAAGCGACCGAGACTCCAGGCGAGGCGATCGAGACGACGCGCGCACCAGGACGGGCTCGCCCCTAGAACGGCTTCGCGTAGCGTCTTGACGGCGGCCGCGTTCCGCAACCAGAGGAGGGGCTCCGTGCGCTTCGCGCTCGCTATCGCCATCCCGCTCGCCGCGGCGCTCCTCCAAGGTGCGGTGGTGCCATTCGTGTCGGTCGGCGGAGCGCGTCCCAATCTGCCGGTGCTCGTGGCGGCTTCCTGGTCCGTTGCCGCGGGAGCGCGGGAGGCTGTTTGGTGGGCTTTTGTGGGCGGACTCGCCGCCGACCTCCTCTCCGGTGGTCCACTCGGCGCCCTTGCCCTGGCGTCGCTGGTGCCTGTCGCCGCCGTAGGGCTCGGGGAGAGTGGCGTCCGCCCCCGGTCGGTGCTCGGCGGCGCCGTGCTCGTCGGCATCGCCACGCTCGCTGCGGGGCTCCTGTACCTCCTGATCCTCATCGTCGTCGGACAGCCGCTGGATGACCCGGTGCTTCTCGCCGGTGGCGCCGCCGCCGGAGCGATCTACAACGGGGTCCTCGCGATCGCTACCTATCCGATCGCCAGATCGATGCGCCATGTGACCGCGAAGCAGGCATCCTTCGGACTATGAGAAGCGCGTCGCGGGATTTCGTTCGACCGAACCGCTTCATCGCGATGGCGATCGCGATCGTGCTGGTCTTCACCGGACTCACGGTGCGTCTGTGGGATCTGCAAGTCGTCAGCGGTGGGCATTACCGCGATCTCGCGGAACAGAACCGCGTGCTGCGCCTACCGGTCGAAGCGGAGCGTGGAACGATCGTCGACCGCAATGGCAAGGTGCTCGCGCGCAACCTGCCCGGCTTCGCCGTCACCGTCATTCCGTTCGACGTTCCGCGCGCCGAGCAGGCCGATCTCGCCGAGCGCCTCGCACCGCTCGTTGCGCGCGACCCGAAGGACGTCGCGAGCGCGATCGACGTGCAGCGGGCGCGCAACCCGTACGAGCCGGTCAAGGTCTCGCTCCGGCCGGTCGCTCGCGACATCGCGCTCTTGCTCTCGGAGCGCGCGGAGCTGTTCCCGGGCGTGCGCGTCGAGGCCGAGTCGATCCGCTCGTACTCCGATGCCGTGCTCTATTCGCCACTGCTCGGCTATGTCGGTCCGGTGACCGAAGACGAATACGCGGCGCTGCGAGACCAGGGCTATCTGCAGACGGACCTCACCGGCCGCACGGGTCTCGAGTACCAGTACGAGCAATACCTTCGCGGGCAATACGGCTGGCGCGAGATCGAGCGCGATGCGGCGCAGCGGGAGATCAAACAGCTCGCGTACTCGCCGCCGTCGACCGGCAACAGCGTGGTGCTCACGATCGATGACCGCCTCCAGAAGCTGATCGAGTCGGAGCTGAAGAAAGGTGTCGACCAGGACCTCTTCACTCAGGCTGTCGGTATCGCGATGAACCCGCAGAACGGGGAGATCCTCGCGATGTATTCCAACCCCGGCTACGACAACAACTGGTTCATCAACGGCATCACGCCTCAGCAGATGGCACAGCTGAACGGCGACGATCGGCATCCGCTGGTGAACAAGGCGATCGGTGATATCTACCCACCCGGCTCGACTTTCAAGTTGGTCACGGGCCTTTCGGCGCTCAGTGAGGGCATCGCGAACCGCAACACGATCGTGAACGTCACGTCGAACGTTCTCACCGTCGACGGCTACAAGTTCTACGACTGGCGTGCCCACGGGACGCTCGACTTCGTCAACGGCTTCGCGCACTCGAGCGACATCTACTTCTACACGCTCGGCGGCGGCAACCCGAACACCGGTCGCGCGGGCGTCGGGCCCGACGCCATCTTCAAGTACGGGAGCGACCTTGGCTTCGGCAGCAAGACCGGGATCGATCTGCCCGGTGAGGCGAGCGGGATCATGCCGAGCCCGGCGTGGAAGCTGAACACCTTCGACGAGCCGTGGACGATCGGGAACACCTATCACGAGTCGATCGGCCAGGGCTTCGTCGCCGTGACGCCGCTGCAGCTCCTGAACGCGTACTCGATCGTCGCGAACGGCGGCACCTTCTACCAGCCGCACTTGCTGAAGCAGGTCGTGGGCCCTCAGGGGAACGTCGTCTTCACTCAGCAGCCGACCGTCGTGCGCAAGGTGGGCATCACGCAGGAGAACCTGACGCTGCTGCGCGAGGCAGCGCGTCGCGTCGTCACGATCGGGCACGCCTACATGCCGAACGCGAAGCTGCCGATCGCGGGGAAGACCGGCACCGCGGAATTCGGATCGTCCGCTGGCAAGGACAGCGCGGGCCGCAACAAGCTCGGGTTCCACAACTGGTTCGTGTCGTTCCTCCCGAAGGCGGACAACACGGATCCGACCGCCGACATCGCGATGGTCATCTTCACCTTCGACTCCAGCCGCTCGCTCTGCGAGAACTGCTTCAACCCCGCCGTCGGGATGACGCAGCGGATCCTCGAGGCCTACAAGCTGGGGACGCCGTGAGCGTCAAGGCGCTCGAGATGCGGCGCTCGGCCTCGCCGCTGCACGACCGGCCGCACGCCCGGCGGCTCGATCAGGTCGATCCCTACCTATTGATCGCGACGCTGCTGCTCATCGGATACGGACTCGTCATGACCTATGCGGTGACCGTCGAGTCGCGGACCCTCACCGGCGATCCGATGCAGTTCGTCATCCGCGGCGCGATCTGGGCCCTCATCGGGGTCGCGGTCATGGCGATCGTCGCGATGTTCGACTACGCCTGGCTCGGTACGTTCGCTCCGCTCGTGTATCTGTTCATGCTCGGGCTGCTCGCCATCGTGCTGGTGATCGGCACGTCGTCGCTCGGCGCACAGCGCTCGGTGAACTTCGGCGGTCTCTCGTTCCAGTTCAGCGAGGTCGCGAAGGTCCTCATGATCGTCGTGCTCGCGAAGTTCTTCGCGGACCGGACCGACAAGATGGGCTCTCCGCTGACGATCCTTGGCGGCCTGGTGTTCCTCGGACCAGCGGTGTACCTCGTCTACCGGCAGCCGGACCTCGGCACGAGCCTGGTGTTCGTCGCGATCTTCTTCGGGATGGCGTTCATGGCCGGTGCGCGGCTCTGGCAGCTCGTCGGCCTCGTCGCCATGGTGGGCGCCGCGTTGCCAGTGATCTGGAATGTCCTCAAGCCCTACCAGCAGGCTCGCCTCACGGCGTTCATCGATCCGTATGCGGATCCGCAGGGTGCCGGCTGGAACATCATCCAGTCGCTCATCGCCGTGGGCTCCGGCGGTCCCACCGGCAAGGGACTCACGGCGGGGACGCAATCACCGCTCGGCTATCTCCCGATCGCGGAGTCCGACTTCGTCTTCGCCGGACTGGCGGAGGATCTCGGGTTCATGGGCGCGGTGATCCTCTTCGCGCTCTACATCTTGCTGCTCATGGCCGCGCTGCGCGTCGCCTTCCGCGCGCGCGACCCGTTCGGCATGCTCCTCGGGGGCGGCATCGCCGCGATGCTCGTGTTCCAGATCCTCGTGAACGTCGGCATGGCCATCTCACTCATGCCGGTCACCGGTATCCCACTCCCGTTCATCTCGCACGGAGGCAGCTCGCTCGTCTCGATCTGTTTCGCGCTTGGAGTCTTGCAATCCGTCGCGATCCGACGCCCCGGACCGCAGATCGGCTAGCTAGCGCAGGTCGAGGTCATCAGTCGCGGGCGACAGCGCGGCGGCGTCCGCGGGCAGCCCGTAGTACGCGCTCCGTTGATCGAAGAGGGGATCGCGACCGGCGATGAGGCGTCGGACCTCGTCGCGCGATGCGCGTACGAAGTCTCGGAGCGCGGCAGGCAGAAAGACGAGTTGATACTCGTCCTTCTCGGTCACCGCGCCGGAGGGATCGATCATCACGTCGAGGAAGAGATCGAAGAATTCGAGGAGCGCGGGCTCCACTCGCACGCGATGCGCGATGTCGACGTAGAAGCGCTTCTGATCGACCGGACCATGGCAGGAGATCGTGTACGGCCGATCCGGATGGAACAGCGACAGGCCGTCGTGTTGCGCGGTCCAGCCGGCGAGTGGATTCGACCAGCGCGTTCCTGTCGGGCCGTACACACGGGTCCATCCTTCGATCGTCGGGAGGAGATAACCGCGGCGGGCTTGCCAGATCGAGCCGTCGGGAATGCGCTTGTTGACGCGGATCAGCGGGTACATCCGCCTATACTTTGCTTCGAAAGGCCGCGATCGGGAGCAGTACGCGAAACCCCTGACGAAGAGAGCCGGCGGTTGGTGCGAGCCGGTGTCGGGGAACGCCGAACTCACCCGGGAGCCGCGAGCGTGAGTCTCGGGATCTAGCGCTCGCCGGAGTCACGTCCGTTATCAGCGTGCTCGAGCGGAGAGCGATCGGGGCTGTGGCGCAGTGGGAGCGCATCACACTGGCAGTGTGGGGGTCGCGGGTTCGAATCCCGCCAGCTCCACCGCGAAGCGGCGTACTGATCGTTCTCAACGAGGGGTGGTACCGCGGAAGTCGCCTTCCGTCCCCGAGTCCGGCATGTGGCCGGCGGGGCGGAGGGCGTTTTGTATTCGGGCGAAAGGAGGCGGCAGATGGCGGTGGCGAAGCAGCGGATCGAAAAATACGAGCCGGCGAGCATCGAGGCGAAGTGGCAGGAAGAGTGGGTGCGCTCCGGCCTTCACGACACCCCGGATGACAGCGATCGCCCGAACTTCTACTTCCTGACGATGTTCCCGTATCCCTCGGGCGACATCCACGTCGGCCACTGGTACGCGTTCGCGCCTCCGGACGCCGCCGCGCGCTTCATGCGCATGCGAGGTCACAACGTGCTGTTCCCCATGGGCTTCGATGCCTTCGGGATCAATGCGGAGAACGCGGCCATCGATCGCAAGATCCACCCCGCGGTGTGGACGGAAAAGAACATGGCCCACATGCGCGAGCAGTTCCGCCGCATGGGCACCGCGATCGACTGGCGCCGCGAGGTCATCACCTGCTATCCGGAGTACTACCGCTGGAACCAGTGGATGTTCCTGAAGCTGTACGAGAAGGGCCTGGCGTACCGGGGCGAGGCCGCGGTGAACTGGTGCCCCCGCGACGAGACGGTCCTGGCCAACGAACAGGTGATCAACGGACACTGCGAGCGCTGCGACACGCTCGTCGTGAAGCGGCAGATGACGCAGTGGTTCTACAAGATCACGAACTACGCGGACGAGCTGCTGAAGTTCGAGGGCCTGGACTGGCCGGAGCGCGTGCGGGTCCTGCAGACGAACTGGATCGGCCGCTCGGAGGGCGCGGAGATCGCTTTCCCAGTGGAGGGTAGCTCCGGCGAGGAGATCCGCTTCTTCACGACGCGACCAGACACGATCTACGGCGCGACGTTCATGGTGCTGGCGCCCGAGCACCCGCTGGTCGCGACGATCACGACGTCCGCGAAGCGCGCGGAGGTGGATCGTTACGTCGAACACGCGCGGAACATGGCGGAGATCGAGCGGACCTCGGCCGAGCGCGAGAAGACCGGGGTCGACACCGGCGCGTTCGCGCGCAACGTGTTCACCGGCGAGCGGATACCGATCTACGTCGCCGACTATGTGCTGTCGACCTACGGGACCGGCGCGATCATGGCCGTTCCGGGACATGACGAGCGGGACTTTGCCTTCGCGAAGAAATACGCGCTGGAGATCCGCGAGGTCGTCTCGCCCGACGGCGCGGAGCACGCGCGGTTGTACGAGCCGTACATCGGCGAGGGCGTGATGGTGCGCAGCGGCCCGTTCACCGGGACGCGCAGCGAGGTGGGGAAGCAGGCTGTCGCCGAGGAGGCGCGAAAGCGCGGCGTCGGCAAGCCGTCGGTCATATATCGCCTACGCGACTGGCTGATCTCACGACAACGCTACTGGGGTACGCCGATCCCGATCGTGCACTGTGAAACCGACGGCGCCGTTCCGGTCCCGTATGACCAGCTGCCCGTCGAGCTGCCGCGCGACGTCGAGATCACCGGACGAGGCGGCTCACCGCTGGCGCGCGTCGCCTCCTTCGTGAACACGACGTGCCCGAAGTGCGGGAAGCCGGCGCGCCGCGACACCGACACGATGGACACGTTCGTCGACTCGTCTTGGTACATGTACCGCTACGTCGATCCGAAGATCGACACAGCCTTCATGAACAAGACAGTCGGCCGGAAGTGGCTGCCGGTTCAGCAGTACACCGGGGGCGTCGAGCACGCGATCCTGCACCTGCTGTACATGCGCTTCATGACGAAAGCGCTGCGCGACCTCGGAGAGCTGCCCTTCGACGAGCCGGTGATCCGCTTCCGGTACCAGGGGACGATCGTCTTCAAGGGCCGCAAGATGTCGAAATCGCGCGGCAACGTGCAGACGCCCGACGACTACGTGAGGCGGTACGGTGCCGACACGCTGCGGCTGTTCATGATGTTCATGGGCCCGTGGGTCGACGGCGCGGACTGGAACGCCTCCGGGATCGAAGGCGTGCATCGCTTCCTCTGGCGGGTATGGGAGCTGGGCCTGACCGAGCCGGGTCCTGCCAGCGCGCGCGACGGCGACGTCGACGGCGCGGTGCATCGGACGATCAAGAAGGTCACCGCGGACCTGGGTGACTATCACTTCAACACCGCGGTCGCGGCGATGATGGAGCTGGCCAACACGCTCCAGCACGCGAGCGGCACCAGCCGCAGCGAGGGCGTCGCGACGCTGATCCTGCTGCTGGCGCCGTTCGCTCCGCACATCACCGAGGAGCTGTGGCGCCGCCGGGGCGGTGCCGGTTCGATCCATCAGCAGCGTTGGCCTGTGTACGACGAAGCTGTCGCCGCGCCGCGCGAGGTCACGATCGTGGTTCAGGTCGACGGCAAGGTACGCGATCGCATCCCGATGCCCGCGGGCCTGCCCGACGCCGAAGTGCAGCGCAAGGCGCTGGCGAGTCCGAGGGTTCAGGCGACGCTCGACGGTATGAAGCCCGCGAAGGTGATCGTCGTGGCGGACCGCATTGTGAGTATCGTGACCAAATGAGCGGGGAGATCAGGCTCGGCGCGCTGTGCGATCACGCGCTCGTCGGGCAGGACGGCAAAGTGAGCCTGATGGGGATCTTTCGGAATATCAGCGTGAGCGGTCTGCCCGCGCAGCACCCGCGGATGTTCCTGGTGGCGATCCTCGGCCTCGAGGTCGGCGCGCACAACGTCGTCGTCCGTCTCCTGCGGCCGGACGGGCAGCAGTCGATGCCGAACCCGCCGGAGATCAGCGTTCACGCCGTCGCCGGGCAGGACGTGAACGTGATCGTCGAGCTCAACAACATGAGCTTCACGACCTACGGGATGCACCGGTTCGAGCTCACGGTCGACGGCGAGGCGGTCGGCAGTCTTCCGGTGTCGATCGTGCAGATGCAGCCACCTGGGGAGCGCCGCCGAGCGAACTAGTCGGCGTCATCGACGACGCTAGAGTCGTCGCGTGAGTTTCGCCCTCCCTGCCGAGGCCTACGACCGTTTCATGGGCGTGCACTCTCGACAGCTCGCGCCGCAGCTCGTCGATCTCGCGCGCATAACGTCGGCGATCGCGCGCTGGATGTTGGCTGCGGTCCGGGCGCTCTCACGACCGAGCTGGTCACGCGGCTTGGGGCCGGGTCGGTCGCGGCGGTCGATCCGTCCGAATCCTTCGTCGTGGCTGCGCGTGCGCGACACACCGGCGTCGACGTTCGCCGCGCTTCGGCGGAAGGGCTGCCGTACGCCGACCGCGTCTTCGACGCAGGGCTCGCGCAGCTTGTCGTTCACTTCATGACCGATCCTGTAGCCGGCTTGCGCGAGATGGCGCGAGTCACGCGAGGCGAGGGTGCCATCGTGGCATCCGTCTGGGATCACGCCGGCGAGCGGACGCCGGTGTCCACGTTCTGGCGGGCGGCTCGCGACCTCGGCCTCACGACGCGGGACGAGTCCGCGTTGGCTGGCGCCCGCCGAGGTCATCTTGTCGAGCTCTTCAAGGGGTCCGGTCTGCGTCATGTCGAGGACGCGGTCCTCGTGGCGCGCGTCAAGTACTCGAGCTTCGATGAGTGGTGGAAGCCCTTCAGCCATGGCGTCGGGCCTGCTGGTGCTGCCTACTTGGCGCTGACCCCGGATCAAAAGGGACACCTGCGTGAACGGTGGAAGGCGCTGCTTCCGCCGGCGCCATTCGAGCTGGCCAGTTTCGCCTGGGCCGCCCGTGGGATGGTCTAGGACGCGAGGGCAGCGACCCCGCGCATGATCGCGGTACCGCGTTTTCGCGCGCCCCGTCACATGAACGTGTGACAGCCGCGAGGCTCCTCGGGGCTTCCCACGACGCCGCGACCCAGCCAACCTGCGGTGATGCCTCGACCGCTCGTCATCGCCGTCACCGTCGCCGTGGCCGCCGGCGCGCTCGTGATGGTCGTACGAGCGCGCGCGCCCGCTCCCGTGCCGGTCGAGGTCGTCGAACCCACACCCGAGCCGACACCGCCGCCGCTCATCGTCGTTGACGTCGAAGGAGCGGTGGCGCGTCCCGGCGTCGTCCGACTCGCCTCTGGCGCGCGGGTCGCCGATGTGCTGGCAGCGGCCGGCGGGACCACGCCTGACGCCGACCCCGCCGCCCTGAACAAGGCGGCGACGCTTCGTGACGGCGCACGCGTGTACGTTCCCCGGTACGGCGAGACGCCGCCCGCAGGCAGCGTGGGCAGCGAGTCAGAACGCAAAGTCGATATCAACCACGCCTCCGCCGCGGAGCTCGAGTCGCTGCCCGGCATCGGACCGAGCACGGCCGCGCGGATCGTGCGCGCGCGCGAGCTGAAGGCGTTCACGAAGGTGGAGGAACTGCAGACGCGCGGGCTGGTAACGGCTCGCGTGCTTTCTGACATCCGCGACCTCGTCACCACCCGCTAGGGCACCTCTGTGAGCATCCTTCTGGTCGCGCCGCTCCTCCCTGCCGCGCTCGTCGCGATCTGCATCGCGGTCATTGCGCGCGCGTCGACGCCGCTCGCGCTCGTGCTCGGCGCGGTGAGCGCGATCGCGTGCGCGGCGTTCGCGGTTGCCAGCGCCGATCGTCCGCGCCGAGCGCTCTGGGCCTGCGCCTGCGCGTCCGCGGTCGGCGTGTCGCTGCGCCTCGTGCTCGGTCCCGTGCCCGGCGTCGACGTCGCGCAGCTCGTGTCCCTGGATGGGCTGCGCGCGGATCTCGCGCGTCCGCTCCGCGTGCTCGTGCCCGAGCCGGAGAGCGGCATCCTGCTCGGGATCGTGCTCGGCGAACGCGCCAGCGTCTCGCCCGATCTCGCGTACGCGTTCGCAGTGAGTGGCACGACGCACCTCCTCGCGATCTCCGGCTTCAACATGACGCTCGTCGGCACCGCGGTCGCGCTTGCGCTACGCGGCCGCGCGCGTCCTATTGCGCGCGCCGTCGCGACCGTCGCGGCGATCGTGTCTTACAGCCTGCTCGTCGGGCTTGCGCCCAGCGTCATGCGTGCCGCGCTCATGGCGTCGGTCGCATCGTGCGGACTCGCCTCGGGACGGCGCGCGGCCACCGCGAACGCGCTCTACGTCGCGGTCACGGCGATGCTGTTCGCGGACCCAGCCGCGATCGCTGACCTCGGCTTTCTGCTGTCGGCCAGCGCCACGGCGGGCCTGGTGCTGTGGCAGGCGCCGCTTTCCGCGCGCTTCGCACGTCTACCCGGCGCGCTGCGTGAGGGCCTCGCGACGACGCTCGCGGCCAGCGCGCCCACGTTGCCGGTCGTCGCGGCCGCGTTCGGGCGAGTGTCGCTGATATCGCCGATCGCGAACCTCGTCGCGGTGCCGCTCTTCCCGCCCCTCATGTTCGCGGGCGCACTCACGAGCGTGGTCGGCGTCCTGTCGCTCGATCTCGCGCGGCCCGTCGCGCTCGTTGCCTACGGGTGCGCGCTGGCTCTGCGCACCGTCGTCGAGTCGTTTGCGGCACTGCCGGTCGCGGCGGTCGGCGTGCCGTCCGGTCCGGTGACCGGGGCGGTCGTTGGTCTGGCCCTGGTCGTGGCGGTGCGCGGCGCGCCGCGCCTCCGCGGTCATCTGCATGTCCCGCGGATCGCGCTGCCTGCGGTCGCCGCGCCGCGCGCGGCCCTCTTCGCGGTGCCCGTACTGGTCGTCGCGGGAGTGCTCGCCTGGCCGAACGCCGATCCAGACGTACGCGTGCGCGCGCTCGACGTCGGTCAGGGCGATGCGTATCTGGTGGAGGTCGGCGGCGCGACCATGCTCATCGACGGCGGTCCCGATCCCGCGCGTCTCATGGAGGAGCTCGGCGCGAGCCTTCCACCGTGGCGGCGCCGCATCGACGTGCTCGCTCTGACGCACGCGCACCTCGATCACGGCGCGGGACTCATCGCAGCGCTCGATCGCTATGAGGTCGGGATGACAGTCGAGCCGGTCGGTCTGAACGGGGGTCCGCTGGCGGATCTCTGGGCGGACGGCATCGCGCGCGCGCACGCCGAGCGGCGGGCGGTGCGCGCGGGACAGCGGCTCCAGGTCGGCGCAGCGGTGATCAGCGTGCTCTCGCCCGAGGCCGATCCCCGCGTCGACACGCCCTCGCTCATCCTCCGGATCGAGCGCGGCCGTTTCTCCGCGCTTTTCATGGGCGACGCGACCGATGAGGCACTCGCGGACCTGCTGCTGCATCCCGAGGGCCTGCATTCGCGCGTGTATGTGCCGCCGCACCACGGCGCCGCGACACCGCACGGCGTCGCCCTGGTCGACGCGGTGCGCCCGGAGGTCGCGCTCATCTCGGTCGGCGCCGGGAACCGGTATGGTCATCCCACGCCGGAGACGCTCGCGGCTCTGAGTCGCATCACGACGTTCCGGACCGATCGCGACGGGACGGTGGAGGTCACGCTCGATGGCCCAGGCCTCGTGGTCCGCGCCCACGCGAATGGTCTTCCTCCTCCACGGCGAGGATCCGTTCCGTACGCGCCTGCGCGTCGGTGAGCTCGTCGGATCACTGCTCGCCGGCGGAGGGGGCGAGCCGGGCGATCTCTCGCAGCGGCGATCGCCGCAGCTCGGTGGCGCGCTCGGACTGACGCGGCTCGACGCGCGCTCGGATCCGGTCGATGCCATCACAATGGCCGGGCAGTCGCAGGGTCTCTTCGCGGCGGTGGACGAGCATCAGGTGGTGCTCGTGGAACACGCCGAGTCGCTCAGCAGCGCCGACTTTCTGGCGTCGTTCCCGAGCGAGTCGGCGCTCGTGCTGGTCGCCGTCGAGGCTCTTCGCTCCGCTCGCGGTCGGACACGCGGACGTGCGAAACCGGGCGCGACGGCGGAGCTTGCGCTGCCGGATGCGGTGCAGGAGATCGGCGGTCGCGCGCAGCGGATCGAGCGTCTCCTGCCGTTCGAGGTGAAGGGCTGGATCGCCGCCCGCGCGCGACTGCACAACGTCGCGCTGCAGCCGGACGCGATGGACGCGCTCGCCTTTGCCCTTGGCCCCGATACCGAACGCATCGAAAACGAAGTGCAGAAGCTGGGCGCCTACGCGAATGGCGCGCCAGTGACCGCCGCGGACGTCCGCGCACTGGTGAGCGGCGCTATCGAGTCGGACATCTTCGAGCTCACGAAAGCGGTCGTTCGCCGGAACCATCGCGAGGCGGTGCCGCTTCTCGAGCGTCTTCTCGCCGAAGGGAATGCGCCGCAGCAGATCCTCGCTTTGCTCCTCTGGCAGTTCCGCGTGTTGCTCTTCGCGTCGACGGCGCCGTCGGGCGCCGACGCCGAACGTCAGGCGAAGGCGATCCGATCCTCACCGGGCGCGATCCTTCGCTACGTGCAGCATGCGCGGGGTCTCAGCCGCTCTGATATCGCGCGCGCGTACGAGGCGCTCTATGCCACCGACATCTCGATCAAGACCGGACGCGCCGATTCGGACGAGGCTGCGCTACTGCTCTGCGTTCTCGATCTCTGTGGCATCGCGGGCGCTGATCTGCGCGATCTGCTGCTGACGGAGGCACCCCGCCGCGGCTAGCGCGATCAGGTCGACGAGAGCGACGTCGCCGGCGTGGAGCGCAGCTGGCGAAGGCTGACGATCGCGCTCACGATCGCGAACAGGGCAATGGCATGGACGACGATCCCGATCCAGTCGCCGACCAGTAGCAGGAGCAGACCGTCGATGGTGTAGACGAGACCGCCGAGGACGAACGCCCACTGCGCTCCGGCCGTCGCGCGAACGCCGAGGAACGCGAAGAACGCGATGACGGCAACGTGCGCGATCCAAGCCACGGATGGGCCTGCGACATCTTCGAGGATCCTCTGGAGGAACCAGTCGATCGCGGTGCCCAGCGCGAAGCCCGTGCTGCTCCCCATGAAGAAGAAGGCGAAGTTGACGGCGGAGAATCCCGCGATCCAATAGAACCAGCGGCCACCGCTCCGCACCCGTCGCACGAGCGCGACGCGTTTGAGAGCGGTTTGGTCCGGCCCCCCTGCGAGCGCGGCGAGGACCGGCTGCTCCACCGCGGCGCGGTCGGGTGCGGGCGCTGCTGCGACATCGACCACCGCGGATCGCGGCGCACGCGGGATCGTCGCCCCTTCTGGCGGGATTGCGAGCCCGTCGACGACGAGGTGGTAGGTGTAGCCGAATCCGTTGCTGCCGATGCGCACACGTGCACTGTGCCCGTCGACGTCGAAGGCGTGCTCGCCGGCGGTGTCGAAGAACTTGCCGCCGTGGAAGACCTCGCGACCGTTGACGATGATCCTGCGGTCGCCGGACAGGACCCGGTGTTCGAGCTCGACGGAATAACGGCGGAGATCCTCGTCGCGGAAGTCCCAGCGTTTCGCTGCCATGTGGCGCGACTCTATGGATGGACCGCGAGCGCCTCGGTGTCGGACGGCTAGCAGATCGCGACGCCGGAAGTACTAGTCGATCTTCAGCGCTTCGTCGCGGCCTCAGGCGTTACGGGCTTGCCAGCCGGGGCCGCAGGCCTCGCCTCCTGCGTCTTGCGGTAGTCCTCGAGGAACTTCTTCTGTCCGGCTTCCGTGAGCGGATGGTTGAAGAGCATCTTCAGCACCGCGAATGGCATTGTGCCGATGTCCGCCCCCGCGAGCGCGGCCTGCGTGACGTGCATCGGGTTGCGGATCGAAGCCGCGAGCACCTTCGTCTTGATCTCCTGCTGCCGATATGCGGAGACGATGTCGGCCACGACACGCATGCCGTCCTCGTTGATGTCGTCGAGCCGTCCGGCGAACGGACTGACGATGTACGCGCCGACGGCGGCCGCGAGCAGCGCCTGATTCACCGAGAAGCAGAGCGTGACGTTGATGCGGATGCCCTCGCCCGCGAGGATCTTCGCGGCTCCGAGACCGTCGGGCGTCAGCGGCACCTTCACGATGACGTTCTTGTGCCACGCGGCGATGCGGCGGCCCTCCACGATCATGTCGTCACGCTTTTCGCTTACGCATTCGGCGGACACGTTGCCGATGAGCCCGCAGATCCGCTTCACCTGCGTCTCGTGATCCTGTCCGGCCTTCGCGATCAGTGTCGGGTTCGTGGTCACGCCATCGATGACGCCCCACTCGACCCCCGCCTTGATCTCGTCGTATTCCGCTGTGTCGAGGAAGAGCTTCATCGGTGGGTCTCCTGCAGCATCGGTGCCGAAGCCTCGGCGCGCCCGTTCGCGCGCGCGAAGGCGAGCGCTGAATCGATGAAGCTCGCGAAGAGCGGATGGGGCCGGTTCGGGCGCGACTTGAACTCGGGATGGAACTGCGTTCCGAGATAGAACGGGTGGTCCGCGATCTCCACGATCTCCACCAGCCGCCCGTCGGGCGATAGCCCGGTGAACGTCATACCGTGCGCGGCCAGCAGCTCACGGTACGAGTTGTTGAACTCGTACCGATGCCGATGCCGTTCGAGCACGATCGGCTGTCCGTACGCGCGCGCCGCGAGCGAACCCGCTTCGAGCACGCAGGGATAGCTGCCGAGACGCATCGTGCCGCCCTTGTCCGCGACGTCGCGCTGTTCCGGCAACAGGTCGATCACCGGATGTGGAGTGAAGGCGTCGAACTCGGTCGAATTCGCGTCCTCCGTCCCGAGCGCCGTGCGCGCGAGCTCGATGACCATGCACTGCATGCCCATGCAGAGACCGAGCGTTGGCACCTTGCGCTCACGTCCGAAGCGCACGGCCTGCACCTTGCCTTCAATGCCGCGGTAGCCGAAGCCCCCCGGCACGACGATGCCGTCGAGGCCGATGAGCGGCTCGACGTCACGGTCGCGCTCGAGCTTCTCGCTGTCGATCCAGACCAGCTTCACGTTGCAGCCCGCGGCCCACGCCGCGTGCTTCACGGACTCGGCGACCGACAGATACGCGTCGGGCAGCTCGATGTACTTCCCGACGAGGCCGATCGTCAGCGGGATCCGCGCGTTGCGGATGCGATCGGTGAGGAAGCGCCACTCGACGAGGTCGGGTTCCGTCGCGCGTTCGCCAAGGCCGAGCTCCTCCACGACGATGCGACCGAGACCTGCTTCCTCGAGCATGAGCGGTACGCCGTAAATGGACCACGCGTTGGGTTCCGAGATCACGTTGTCGGGCTTGACGTCGCAGAAGAGCGCGATCTTCTCGCGAAGCTCCTCGTCGATCGGCTCGTCCGCCCGAGCGATGAGCACGTCCGGTTGTATGCCGATGGAGCGCAGCTCCTTCACCGAGTGCTGCGTTGGCTTCGTCTTCAGTTCGCCGGTCGCGACGCGCGGCAGGAGCGTCAGGTGGATGTACAGGACGTTCTGGCGTCCCACGTCGTTGCGGAACTGGCGGATCGCCTCGAGGTAGGGGAGCGACTCGATGTCGCCGACCGTCCCGCCGACCTCGACCACGACGACCTCCGCCTGCTGCTCGCGCGCGACGCGGTGGATGCGCTCCTTGATCTCGTTGGTGACGTGCGGGATGACCTGCACGGTGGCGCCCAGGTAGTCGCCACGGCGCTCCTTCGCGATGACGGCGTTGTAGATCTGCCCGGTGGTGAGATTCGAAGCGCGCGTGACGTTGCGGTCGATAAAGCGCTCGTAGTGACCGAGGTCCAGGTCACTCTCCGCCCCGTCCTCGGTGACAAAGACCTCGCCGTGCTGATACGGCGACATCGTTCCTGGGTCGACGTTGAGGTAGGGGTCCATCTTCAGCGATGCGACGGCGAGACCGCGCGCGGCGAGGATGCGTCCAAGTGAAGCTGCGGTGATGCCTTTGCCCAGGGAGGAGGTGACCCCGCCCGTCACGAACACGAACTTCGGCACGCTCAAGTGACCTCCGGGGTTTTTCTAATGGTACATGGTCCCGAGGATCACTGAAGTCTCGGGCTGCTCCGGATCGACGAGGACTCTGACTCTTTCGCCGTAACGCGTCGCGAAACTCATGAAGAAGTCGACACCGCGCACCGTGAATTCGTATGAACGGCCTCCGTATTCATACGCGTAATCGGCGTGACGGAAGTCCGTCTCGCTGCCCTGGCTGTCCCAGACGCGCAAGAGGTGCGCCTCGACCTCCACCCCGTGATCACACAGCCGCCTGATCGTTCGAACGCGTCGCATCGCGAAGAACAGCGCCGCCAGTGCTGCCGATCCGAATAGCAATCGCCATCCGGCATCCATGCGCGTCCACAGGGCCACGATGACGATCGCGACGCACCCGACCGCGAACACGAGTGCGAACGATCCAACGACGAACCGGCCCAGCTCCGCCCACGCCAGATCCAACACGGAGCGCCCGTGGGCCTGTGACAAGTTCGCGCTTCACTCCGGTCCGAATGGCAATGAATGAAGCACCATGAGACGCGGACGTTCGCTTCCGGACCGTGGCGGCGCCGATTCCATCTCGATCGGCTCATCGACGCGGCAATCGTCGAGCCGGCCATCGAACCGCAGTGCGCGAAATCGTGCGTCGCGCAGCTCACCGGTCTCGCCGGCGTGCTCGACGATGGCGACGATGCGCGGGCGCAGCCAGCGCAGGCCCGTTCGTAATGGCAGCGGCGTCGCGAACGGCGATACGTCGGCGGTGAAATCGCGCGTCGCTTCGTCGAGCCACCGTCCGAGATACGGTGGTACGTACGCCTCGCCGACGAACGCGAGGATGTCGCCCGTGTACATCCCGCAAAGCGCGCGGACCGCACCGCGCCGTTCGTCCTCGACGAGAGCGCCGAGGACGACGTCCGCGCGCGGTGTGACATGGCACTTGAGCCAGTCGCCGCTGCGCGTGCCGGGGATGTACGGGCTGTCGCGACGCTTCGCGACGATCCCCTCGAGACCGTATTCGGCGACGACGTCAAGGAACGGCTCGCCGTCCTCGGCGAGGTGCTCGGGCACGGCGAGCGAGCGGCTGCGCATGCCGAGCGCAGTCAGCCGGCGCCGGCGTTCTTCAAGGGGTCGCCCAAGCAGGGGCCGGCGATCTTCGTAAAGCAGGTCGAACGCCACGAAGACCGGCCCGCGCCCGCGTTTGGCGGCTTTCGGGCCGAGCCGACCGGTCAGGAGGTCATAGCTCGGGCGCCCGCGCGAGTCGCACACGACGATCTCGCCGTCGAGGACCGTGCCCTCGGGCACCGGCAGTTCCGCAAGCTCGGGCACCAGCGGCAGCAGGTCACCGGCGCCGCGGTCGGCCAGACGCAGGCGTCCGCGGTCCATCGACGCGATGGCGCGGATGCCGTCCCATTTCAGCTCGAACAGGTGGTCCGGCGAGTTGAACGCGCTCGCCGCGAGGCGCGGTCGCATCGGGATGAGATCGCGCGGGAGCCCGGCCTGCGCATCGCCGACCTCGAGGAGTGTGGGATGCTCGCCGCCCGGCGAGCGCGTGTCACCTCGCACTCGCCGAGCATATCGAGCGGACCTTGCTTAGGAAGCCTTCTTTCGCGCGCTCTTCTCGCGCGCGGTCGTCTTTTTGTTCACGAGCGACTCGTGCCCGCCGCGGCTCTCGCGGCCGCGCGCGGTTTCGCCCTTCTTCGCCTTCTCCACCGACGCCTTGAGCGCGGACATGAGGTCGACCACCGTCGTCTCGGCCTCCGGCTCTGGCGCCTCGATGATCTGGCGCTTCTCGACCTTGGCCTCCACGAGCTCCATGACGGCCTTCTTGTACTCGTCCTTGAACTCGTCAGGCTCGAACTTCATCGCCATCATGCCGACGAGGTTCTCAGCCATCTTGATCTCGGGTGGACTCACCTTCACGTCCTCGGGAAGCTCGAGCTCCTCGGTCGAGCGGATCTCGTCCGGCCAATGGAGCGTGTTCATCACCAGGACGCCATCATGCGAGCGCACCGAGACCAGTCGCTCGCGATCCCGGAGGGCGAACTTCGCGATGGCCACGCGCTCGGTCTTCTCGAGCGTCTTCTTAAGGAGTGCGTAGGGCTTGGCGGCCGATTTCTCGGGCTCAAGGTAGTACGCGGACTGGAAATAGAGTTCGCCTGGCAGCTCCTTGTTCTCGATGAAGCCGGCGATGTCGATCGCCTTGCTGCTGTGCAGCGGGAGCTTCTCGAGATCCTCGTCGGTCAGCTCGACATAGCTTCCCTTCTCGTACTCGTAACCGCGGACGACGTCGCCCCAGGCGACCTCATGATCGCCCTCGGGGCACCAGCGCTTGTTCTTGATGCGTGACTTGTGCTCGGGACAAAGGAGATTGAACGAGACCTTGCTGCTGCTCTCGGTCGCCAGATAGAGCCGCACGGGGATGGCGACCATCCCGAAGCTCATGACTCCACGCCAGATCGAACGAGGCATTCGCCACCCCCAGCCGCTTGTTCTCTTTTGCGCGCGGCTTGCCGCGCGAGCGTAACGGACCGCGTCAAGCGCGGCGAGTTGGGCAGAGACAATGGCCGATGCCGAACGAGAGTCGAGCACAACTCCGGGCGGAGGAGTAGCTCTACCCAGCGCGGCGTCAGCCGGGGCGAATGGGCGCGACGACGAGGTTCAGATCTTTCGTTCCAGTGACCCGAACGCGCGTGCCCAGCGCGATGTCGGTGTCCGCGGTCGCGACGACCGACATCACATTTCCGGATCCGTCGGGCATCGCGATCTCACCGAATTCGCCGGCCCGGATCGGCGCTACCACTCTCGCGTCCCACCCGATGTATGTCGTGAGCGAGTTTCCTTTCGACGGGCCACGCAGCAGGTGGTCGGTCCAGTCGATCCGCACAACGGCGGTGATGGCCGCCAAGACGATCCCAAGCAGGAACGGCAATCGGCTGCCGGCCAGGGCACCGCCGAAACGCGACGGGGGGCCGGGGCGCCCGGGCGGCCCGGTGGGTCCGGGGGAGTCGAGCTGCGGCACGATGAGAGCACCGATCCCGAAGCCGATCAGGAACGCGCCGACGACTTCGGTGAACAGCACGTCGCCCACACGAAGCGCGACGAATGTCTCCCACCGTGTTCCTTTTCGGCGCGCTGCCCATCGCGCGAGGACGATGAGCGCGACGCCGAGGACGACGACGAACAGATAGAGCGGCGCGTCGAAGATGCTGGGTGGCATACGAGCGAATGTATTAGCAGCACTTGATCACAAAGCGCTCGGACGCTTGAGCGCCCGCCTGATCAGCGTGCGAGCGCGCGCTCGATCTGCTCGAGATGCTCCCGGCGGTGCTCCGACCGCGCGATCCATCGCGGGCGTCCCTCTGCGAGGACCTCGGCGATCACGTCCGGTGGTAGCGCGGCGACGAACCTGTCGACCGCTTCGGCCGCCGCCGCCGCCTCGCGGGTCGCGACTTCCGGCGGCACCGCATTCCACATCGGAACGGCTGCGTCGTTGAGCGCGTCCGCGAGCGGACCGATGTCGGGAACCACGTTGCCGGCGAGCCGGCTCTGCCAGCGCTGAAGCGTGAAGCGGTCCCAGAACGCGACATGCGCCAGGAGCGCCGAGGCGGACCAGCCTTCCAAAACGTTCGTCGCGAGCTGGCCGCGGTCGAGGCGCGAGATGATCGCACGAAGCCGAGCGCGGCTCTCATCGTTCGCGCGTGTGTAGTCGGCGGATGCGGTCACGACCCGATCGCCTTCTCCGCAAGGGTCGTCGGCAGCATCCCGGCGGAGGTGATGGCGTCGTGGAACGCCCGGAGCGCCGGACGATCTGACTTGCCGCGTCGCGCGAGCCAGCGCGTGCGGATGTCGATGATCTCGAGCATGCCGGTGAGGTAGCTCGACGCCTGCGTTGGCCAGCTGCAGTACCGTCCGACCTCGGCGCGCGCGTTGGGCTCGGTGAGATTTCCCTTCTCCACCATGAAGCGCACCGCTTCGTCGAACGTCATCTGGCCCATGTGGAGGCTCGTGTCGACGACGATCCGCGCGGCACGGAAGATCGTGGCCTCGTACTGGTAGAGCAGATGCTTGGCATCGGTGAAGAAGCCCTGCTCGCGCATGACGCGCTCGGCGTAGAGCGCCCACCCCTCGCTGAAGTACGGCGTGCCGAAGATCCGTCGCGCGTGCGACGGGTTGGCCTTCGCCATCACCAGATGCCAGTGGTGACCGGGATACGCCTCGTGTACCGCCGTCGTCGGGATGCCGGCGCTGCAGTTGCCCTCGAGGCGTTTCTGCACCTCTTCCGGCGGCGTGCCATCGGGTGGATAGGGCACGAAGAAGTGCCCGTGCAGCGTGTCGCGGAACGCCGGTGGCCGCTGGTATGAGGCGACCGCCAGCACCGGGCGCTGGAACGGCGGCGAAGGCTCGACCGTGCATTCCTCACCGGGCGGTAGCGTGACGAGCTGCGTGTCGCGCAGGAACGTGCGCGCCCGCTCCGTCCAGTCGGCGTACTCGTCGCGCATCGCGTCGGGCGTCGGCGCGTGGATCTTGTTGAGCCGGTCGCACGTCTTCGCCCAATCGCCCGAGCCGTCGACCTCCGTCGCGATGCGATTCGCCTCGGTCGAAAGCAGCGCGTGCTGCTCGCGACCGCGTTCGCGCAGCTCGGAGGCGCCGAAAGGCAAGAGCTCCTTCTCGCGGAGGAGCGCGGTATAGAGCTCCTCGCCGATCGCCCAATCACCCAGCGCGCGCTCTTTGTTCGACTCGAGGTAAGCCGCGAAGTCGTCGAACGCCTTCGCGGCCTTGGCGCCGGCTTCGGTCAGGCGCTCCTTCGACGACGCGTCCGTGACCTCGGCCGGCACGAGCTCGCGCGCGTAGCGCGCCGCGGCCCTCGCCTGACCGATCGCGCGCTCTGCATACACACGCGGCGTCCGCGCGAAGTCGAGGTTCGCGACGCCGTCCTTGATGGACGTCGGCACGCCATCGAGCCGCTTCACCG
>Ga0209157_1000888_pt1 | contig 25292 bp, 33 predicted proteins | sample GraSoiAngelo_135_FD_185892 | JGI IMG/M metagenome (GOLD analysis project Ga0209157, IMG submission 185892) | Grasslands soil microbial communities from the Angelo Coastal Reserve, California, USA - 14_0929_05_40cm (SPAdes) (version 2) | ecosystem: Environmental > Terrestrial > Soil > Grasslands ...
TCATCTCGCGCATGCAGCCGCAGATCAACACCATGGTCGTGGCGGTTCCCCTGAAAATTCTCGTCGGCATTGTCATCTTGGGCGCTTCGATGACGTTTGTGCCGCGTGCCATCGGCTCCATGATGGAAACGATGGTCTTGAGGAAATAGGATGGCCCGCCAGGGCGAACGCACAGAAAAAGCCACATCGAGGCGAAGGCAACGCGCAAGGGACCAAGGACAGTTTGCATACTCCCAAGAACTGACTTCCGCGATGACACTCGCGGCTTGCGTTGTGACGGCATTCTATTGCCTCCGGTCGCCGTCCGGCTTTCGGGCGTTTTTCGCCGGCCTACTTGAGAATGCCGCTACTGAAAGCGGTGCAGAACTGGTTCGTCGGGCGGGAACTTATTTTCTAATCGTGGCTGCTCCCATCTTTGCCGCGGCTGTGATTGCGGCGCTTGCAGGAAATTTCATTCAAGGTTTGCCGATCTTTCCCCGAGACTCCCCAGCGTTCAAGTGGGACCGCCTGAATCCGGTTCACGGACTATCGCGCCTGAAAACCCAGGTTTCCTGGATTCAGTGGTTGAAACTGTTGTTCTTCGTTGGTGTCGTCGGAGTGGTCGTGTGGAAAACGCTCGCGGCGTCCTGGGAGCAACTGATCGTGCTTCCTGCATATTCGATCGAGGCTTCGAATTCGGTCATCCGCTCTGTCACATTTCGCATTTTCCTGTACATCACCGGTGCTGTCGGAATTTTGGCTATTGGGGATTTCTTCGTTCAGCGTTGGCGTTTTGAGCAAAGCATCAAACAGACAAAAGCCGAGGTCAAGGAAGACAGGAAAGCCCTCGAGGGTAATCCCATGATTAAGGCCAAAATCCGCTCGATTCAGCGCGACGCCGCACGCCGCCGAATGATGTCACGTGTGAAAGATGCCGATGTCATTGTTACACACGCGACGCACTATGCCGTTGTGCTGGAATACAAACCGGAAACGATGGCCGCCCCGCGCGTTGTAGCGAAAGGCCGCAACTTGTTGGCACAAAAGATCAGAGAACTGGGTCGGGAACATGACATTCCCACCGTCGAAAATGTGCCTCTTGACCGCGCTTTGTATCGCAGCGTCGGCATCGAGCAGGAGATTCCAATGGAACTTTATAAGCCAGTTGCTGAAGTGCTTGCATACGTTTACAAGAGTCGCAAGCGTACTTTATAGGCAATTTTTGCCGGTTGGCACTGAGGTTGCACCACCCGGGGTGCAATGAAGTCGCAGATCGCAATGCCAATAGCAATCGTCGTTATCCTGATTGCTGTCATCATCCCGCTGCCAACGGTCATCCTCGATGTCCTGATATCGTCGAATATTGCATTGTCCGTGGTCATATTGCTGGCTGCGGTCTACCTTCTGAATCCACTCCAGTTCTCTTCGTTTCCATCAATTCTTTTGATGTCGACGCTGTTCCGGCTGTCGCTGAATATCGCTTCCACACGGCTCATTCTGCTCAACGGTAGTCGAGGGATGTCCGCTGCGGGTGAAGTCATCAGCGCGTTTGGCCAATTCGTCGTCGGTGGCAATTACGCCGTCGGCATCGTGATTTTCCTGGTTTTGATCGTTATCCAGTATGTCGTGATCAACCACGGCGCTGTTCGTATTTCGGAAGTAACAGCTCGGTTCACGTTGGATGCCTTACCGGGCAAGCAGCTTGCGGTTGATGCGGACCTGAATGCTGGAATCATCGATCAACAAGAAGCCCGCGAACGCCGGGCGGAGATCGGCAGGGAAGCCGAATTCCACGGCGCCATGGATGGCGCCATCCGATTCACCCAGCGCGACGCGGTGGCTTCGATCCTCATTACGCTCATCAACATTATCGGCGGCCTGTTCATCGGCGTCTTCCAGTTCGGGATGCCGGTCGCCTCCGCGCTGACAACCTTCACCGTACTCACGATTGGTGACGGCCTCGTCACCGCGATACCTTCGTTGCTGATCTCGATTGCCGGTGGTTTGGTTACAACACGCGCCGCGTCGGACCTAAGTTTGGGACAAGAGGTTTCGATGCAGCTTTTCTCGAATCCGAAACCGGTCTATTTCGGAGCGGGCATCGTGGCCGGGCTTGGACTGATTCCCGGATTTCCGAAGTTCTCGTTCTTCTTCCTGGCCGCAACACTCGGCTTCATCGCATTCACATTAGCCAAAGCCGCAACGCAACGAGAAGCCGCTAGCACAACCGACGTGACGCCGAAAAGTGCCGCGGATATGTCGGAAAGAGCCACCAGTTTTCTCAAGATCGATACTCTCGCCATTGAAATCGGCTACGGGCTCATCAGTATTGTCGATGTGCAGCAAGGCGGGGAGTTCCTGAATCGAATCCGCTCGATTCGCAAACAGGTCGCGCAGGATCTTGGCCTCATCGTTCCACCTGTGAATGTTACGGACAACCTGAAGCTTGCTCCGCGCCAGTATTCGATCCTGCTGAAAGGCGTTGGGATAGCCCGAGGCGAGTTGATGGCCGACAAGTTTCTGGCGATCAATCCGGGCAATGCGACCGAAACGATTCCGGGCACCCCGACAACAGAACCCACATTCGGCCTACCCGCATTCTGGATTACAAAAGACAACCGCGAACGCGCCCGGATGCTCAATTACACAGTTGTCGATCCCGCGACCGTCTTGGCGACACATTTGGCGGAGACCATCCGCAGCCATGCCTACGAGCTTCTCGGCCGTCAAGAAGTAAAGGCGCTCATCGATTATGTGGCCGAAACGCACCCGAAGCTTGTCGAAGAGCTGGTTCCGAAGACGCTTTCTGTGGGCGACATCCAGAAAGTTCTACAAAACCTGCTGCGTGAGAAAGTTTCCATTCGCGACCTTGTCACGATTTTCGAAACACTAGCCGACTACGGCGCGCTGACTAAAGACCACATCACGCTGACCGAAATGACGCGCGCAGCGCTGAATCGTTCGATCAGCAAGGCGCTTCTGAACGATCAAAACGAGCTCCCGATTTTCACGCTTTCGCCGCAATGGGAAGAACGACTGAATCAGGCGATGGTGAGCGGAGAATCCGGCACGTACCTCGCGCTCGATGCCAAAACATTCGAGGGCCTGGTAAAAGTCCTCACCGAGGTTTGCCAAAAGACGATGGCAGCGCACTGGACACTGCTATGTTCCAGCGGGCTGCGATTCCATCTGCGAAAATTGATCGAACGATTCCTTCCACAATTGGCGGTCATCTCACCTAACGATATTCCACCTAATGTTCAGATCGTCTCACTTGGAGTTGCAGGACAATGAAGGTCAAGACTTACAACACCCGTTCGCTCCATGAAGGTCTCGAGGACATCAAGCGAGACCTGGGAAGCGAGGCGCTCATCTTGAGCACGCGATCCGTTTCGGTTCGCCCCCGTTTCAGCTTATTCAAAAAGCCGGCATGGGAGATTACCGCAGCGCTTGAGGAGAAGGTTGAGCCGAAACCTGAACCCTCACTTGGCGCGAAGCGTCAGCTGAGGATCTCAAGTTCGACATCCGCCGCAGTTGCGACAGCGCGGGCTCGCACGGCTCGCGATTCTCGCATGGAAGAACTGATCGCGGAAATCAGCGATCTGAAGAAGTCCCTGCGGTCCTTGACCAAAGCGATTCCAGGCAAGTCGGATTTTGGAGATGGCATGTTTGCCGAGCTCGTAAGCCAGGGTATTGATCACGACATTGCCGACCATTTGATTGCTACAGCGTCCCGCGGCAATCCCGCACCGTCCGAACAACGCTCCTTTGTGCGCCGGTTGCTCGCCGATCAGTTGAATATCGCTGCCCCCGTGGAACTCTACGCGAAAACACCAGTCGTGAGCGCATTTGTCGGTCCCACCGGAGTCGGAAAGACCACGACGATTGCAAAAATCGCCGGCCATGCCGCGATTCGAATGAAGAAGAAGGTAGCGCTGATTTCCACCGACACGGCGCGCATCGGCGGGCATGAACAGTTGGCTCGACTGGGAGGACTGCTTGGCATTCCGACATACACCTGTGCGGACGTCTCCACGCTGAAAGATCTGGTTGCCGGTCTCGACGACTGCGATCTGATTCTGATCGATACATCGGGGTCGAGCCCGTCGGATCTTTCCCGATTGTCGAGGTTGGAACCGGTGACTGCGGCGGCGGATGGAAAAGTCCATCTCGTGATCAGCGCCACCACGCGTTCCGACGACATTACGAAGATCGTTTCACGGTTTCAGCGTTTTTCTCCAGCAAGTGTGATCTTCACCAAGATTGACGAAACGGATTCAAAAGGCGCGCTCACGGGAGATCTTCTACGGAACGAACTTCCGGTTTCATATCTCACGAACGGCCAACGGGTGCCAGAGGATCTGGTAATCCCCGCGACAGATGAATTGGCCGGGTTTGTTGTACCTCTGGAGACTATAATAATATGACCCATGCCCAAAGAGATGCATTGATTCAAGAAACGCTTCCTCTCATCAAGCACATTGCCCATCGCGTCGCTATACGCTTACCCAGCAATGTCGAAATTAGGGACCTCATCAATGCCGGCGTTCTCGGCTTGATGGATGCCATCGAAAAGTTCGAGCCTGAACGCAATGTCAAATTCAAAACGTACGCCGAAGTCCGCATTCGGGGCGCAATCCTCGACAGTTTGCGGGACCTGGATTGGGCCCCGCGTTCGCTTCGCAAGAAGAGCAAGGACCTTGAAAGAATGTATGCCGACCTCAGCCAGAAGCTGGGGCGTCCCGCAACGGATGAAGAAGTATCGGAAGCAATGGGTGAGAATATCGAAGACTTCCATGAGTTGGTGGATCAGTTGCACGGTCTGACGATCGGCTCGTTCGAAAACCTCAGCGATAGCGAGGACAGCGAAAATTACATCAACTACTATCCCGATGACGGCAGCAACGACCCATACATGAAATTCGAATCGAACGAATTGACCCGGCTGTTGGCAGAAGCTATCGAAGAGCTGCCCGAAAAGGAGCGGTTGGTTCTGTCGCTCTACTATTTCGAAGAATTCACAATGAAAGAAATCGGCGCGCTGCTCGGTGTAAACGAGTCGAGGGTTTCTCAACTTCATACGAAGGCGACCCTGCGCCTTCGAGGAAAACTTGGGAAGCTTGTTCCCGATGTCGACTCCATGTTTCGCACCGCAGCCGCCGGGTAAACTCGAATGGCTGAAAGAAAAATTCTCAAATACAACTTCAAACGTCCGGATCGTGTTTCGAAGAACCAGGTCCGATCGTTACATTTTTTACACGACCGGTTCGCGCGAAATTTTTCTTCCTCGGTATCTGCCTATATGCGAACCGTTGTCGAGATCAGCGTTGAAAACATTGTGCAGACCAGCTACGCCGAGTTCTTGAATACGGTGTCGGATACGACTTGCCATACGGGTATTTCCTTGAAGCCCCTGGACGGTGTGGCCGTCATCGAGATCGATCCCGAACTTGTCTTTCCGATGATCGACAGGCTGCTCGGCGGTGCCGGCCGCCCGATGACGAACCTAAGGCCGATGACGGAGATCGAACAAAGCGTCATGCAAAATGTTTTGCGGCTGCTCGTCGACAATCTGAGGGAAAGCTGGCGCCCGGTATATCCAATTGAATTCACTCTTACCTCAACGGAAACACATCCCTACATGGTTCAAGCAACGTCGCCGAACGAAATGGTGATCCATTTCCAGTTCCAGGCGCAGATGAAGGAAGCGATGGGCAAGATTCACCTGGTCATACCGACATTGGTGCTCGAGCCGATCGTTCACATCTTCGATCAGGAAGAACCTGGTCATCGAAAAATTGTCCAGGATGGCTCACTGGTGCATCTGCTCCGCCACATTCCTCTCGATGTAAGCATCGAGACCCCTGAGACACCTTTTCCAATGGAATCATTGTTGTCTCTGCAAGTAGGCGACACGCTCGTTTTGGATCATCGGGAAAAGTGGCCTGTCATGATCAAGGTCAGCGGCAAGAATAAACTGTATGCAAAAGCCCAAATGGATGCGACGCACAAGGCTTTCGTTATAACTGGACATGTACGACCAAGAAGAGAGGAGTCGATGAATGGACACATCGCTGAGTAAGAACGAGAACGAAGAAAGCAGCAATCTTTCTGTCCTTATGGACGTCCAGCTTCCCGTTTCCATCCGTTTCGGTGAAACAGAGATGGTTCTGGAAGAGATCGTGAAGCTCGGCGTCGGATCTGTGATCGAGCTGAATTCCGGAATCGATCAACCTGTCGAACTCGTTGTTAACAACCGCGTCCTTGCTCGTGGCGAAGTCGTTACGATCGATGGATTTTACGGAATACGCATTGCGGAGATCACAAGTGCCGGCGAACGATTTAAGTCTCTCAATTCATAGTCCGGTCCTGATCTACTCGTTTCTCACAGCCTATGGACTGCTGACGATTCTGATGCTCATGTACGTCCGTGCCAAATTTCGATCGGCGGCGAAGACGTTGAACCTGCTCCAGGCGGAATGGCAAAGCGCGCGGTCAACACATGAGAGTTTTGTAGGGGCCGCGCATGAACAACTCTCGAAACTAACCGCGCCAAAGCCTGCCTCCGCTTTGCCTCAGCCAAACACGGCTGCGAATTTCGACATACGCAACCATGTTATCGCGATGGCCAAGCAAGGAATCGCGCCGCCCGAGATTGCCCGCTCCTGCGGTGTTACTGAAGGCGAAGTCGAAATTGTGTTGGGGATTATCCGGTTGCAACGCCGATCAGAGGCCGACAGGCAAGAACGACTGGACCAAAAAGACCGGTGATTAAAGGCAGACTTTTTGGAGCCTTTTGAGAAACCAGGGTCGCGGATTGATGTCACGGTTTCGTCAATCGGTGATGCGACGAGTTTGCAGGGCGGCATCCTGCTGCAAACACCACTAATTGGCCCAGATGGAAACGTTTATGCCCTCGCACGAGGCGCTCTTGTTGTGGGTGGCTTCGTCGTCGTCAATGCCAGCACCTGGGTTACTGTCAATCATCCGACAGTCGGCCGGGGTTCCGAACGGGGCGAATGTCGAAAGCGCAGTCGTTGGGAGTAAGCCGCAAACTGTTGACATTCTGGAGGTAGAGATCGATCGCGCCGATTTAAAGTCCACCAGGTGTGCCGCTGATGCGCTGAATAGCACCTTTGGCGGACCGATTGCAAATCCGATTGGCGGCCGGTCCATCCGGCTTCGCGTACCGCCGGATTATGGACAACGGCCGGAGCATTGCAAACCAAACGCGAGATTCTATGATTTCTGACGTCAACAGCCTTACGAACCTGGGTACCAAGGCGGATCCGAAAGCGGTAGCCGCCAAGGTCCAAGGTATGTTTTTGGACGGACGGGTGGTGGAGAGCGGGTCCAAGGGCAGTTTCGGTAATACTGTTGTTGTCGAAACCAACGACGGCCGTAAAATGTTGTACGGCCACAATAATCAGAATTTTGTTCAGGTGGGTGACTGGGTGTCTCGCGGCGACACCATAGCCGAGGTTGGATCCACCGGACGCGCTACCGGGCCGCATGTGCATTTTGAAGTAAAGTTTTGATGAACCCCTGCCGATAAGTTCCGGATGGGGGAGAAGACTCTAGGATGAGTATTGACCGAGTGAACATCAGCAACGTGGGCGTCGATCGGGTACAGGGAACGCAGTCCAACGACTCGACGCGGCACTCCGGTATGAATCGAAACGTCACTGCCGGTTCAGATTCCGTCGAACTGTCTTCCAAGGCGAAGGAACTGGATCGGTTGGCGAACGCCATCGATGAATCTCGTGCCGAGCGCTTCGACAAAGTTCGCGAAGCGCTGGAATCGGGTACCTACCAAGTATCCGCGAGAGATATCGCCCAAAAGCTGATCGACGCGAACGAAAAATGATTTAGAGGAGAAAGTCCCATGGATGGGCTCGTAGAAGAACTTTTGCGCTTGGAAAGCGCAAAACACAAAGCACTCGTCGAGATTGACGCCCCCGCTTACGACGCTAACGTTCGTGCGCAGTTGCGCCTGGTTTCGGCCTCCAAGAAAACCCTGGATAAAGTCGCTAACGTAGAGCGCCTCCTTGCTCTGTCGCAACTGATCACATTGAACACCCGCTTGCTGCAAAACCTTGTATCGACCACTCCGTGGTTCGCCCTTGGCAGCAACAACGGCTACAACGCCAAGGGCAGGGTTTCGGACGTTACAACTTCACGCCGGATTTCAGTCGAGGCATAGGTATGTGGTCGTCGGGAGCGCTGAGCACCGCCTTGTCGTCTTTGATGGCGAACCAACTCGCGCTGTCTGTAGCGTCGAACAATATTGCGAATGCAGGCGATCCCAACTGCACGCGACGAAGACTCGTGACAGCTCCCGCCGGTTCCGATGATGAGCGCCGTCGCGCGGAGCCAACAACAGCTAGCGACGCTCGCCGTCGGCGCGAGAGCCTCGCAGCTAACGATCTTGGATTATTTGAAGTAACTCCCAAGGAGGGGACGTGAAAGCAATGCAAGCTTATGATTACAGGGCACAGCTCAAGCTGAAGAGCCAGGACGCGATCATTCACTTCGATGAAGGTTTGATCGGATTTTCCGAATTCAAAGATTACGTTTTGATGGAGAGCGAGAGTCTGGCGCCTTTCCGGCTTTTGCAATCGCTGGATTCAGCGAAGGTCGGCTTCCTTGTGCTTGAAGCTGCCAGTGTGATCCACAACTATTACGAGCTCGTACCCCCTAGAGAATGGGAATCGCTTGGCATTAAAGACAAAGCGAAACCTTTGGCCTTCGTGATTGTTGTAATCGGTTCCTCGCCACAGGCCAGCACAGGCAATTTTCAGGCTCCGCTACTCATTAATTATGAAAGAATGATCGGAAAGCAGATGATCCTGACCGACTCGGGTTTATCCGTCCGTCAACCTCTGACATAGCTTCCGCAGAGTCCCCCAAGGGCAACAGCGCTTACAGCTCTTTCATAGTATTGCTTGACCTTAACCTTTCCGATATGCTTCCAACAAAGGAAACTTATGCTTGTTGTGACGCGGAAAAAAGACGAGAAGCTGATTATCGGGAACGAGATCGAAATCCAAGTGCTTCGTATTGGCCGAGATAACGTTCGTCTCGGAATCAAAGCCCCAGCTCATATTTCCATTTACCGGTACGAAATCTACGAGGCGATCAAAAATGAGAACGTCTCCGCGGTTACCTCTCAGATACCCGATAAAGAAACCTTAGAAAAGATTTCTAAGGGCATAAAGGCTGAATAGTCTAGGTCTTTGGGTCTGTTTTTCCACAGAATCTCAAGTAAACCGTAAGGTTTCTTTACAATCTTCGTGTATTCTCCTCAGCATCAATATATGAGTGAATTAGCTGGCGGGCAGGCCCTGAATCCGTTTCTCCGTAAAGATTCTTTACGCTTTCAACTCTCTCACATGTGCCTGGCACGTTCTGCCGGCGATTCAAGCGCTGGTGTAAGAATCGAGAATTGTGGAAGTTGCAAAAATAATGTCGGCTTTATTCCTGCGACCTGTCCGTGGCGCTCGACTTGCGTAGCCCGTACAGGTGTTGGACGCACGTGTGGGCTGACGTGTAGTCAAAGCCGGTTATACCAGTCCGCCCAAATTTGCCGATCGCGCGTACCTGTCCGAGGAGCCTTATGCTTGTAGTCACGCGGAAAATCGGAGAGAAAGTGATTATCGGAAACGAAATCGAAATCCAATTGCTTCACATTGGCCGGAATCATATTCGTATCGGCATCACAGCGCCAAAACATATTTCGGTCCACCGCTACGAAATCTACGAGGCGATCAAGAATGAGGACGAGTCGGCAGTAATTTCGCAACTACCCGATAAAGAGACTTTGGAAAAACTTTCCAAGTAATCACGGCTGGAGAGTTCCTTCAGCCCTGCCTGGTTTTTTCCCGCATCGAGCTTGATTGCGCATTCCCGCGCTTGCAGCCATAATGGGCGCTGACCAGACTGGATTCCCGTTCGTTGTTTTTGAGGAGAGATGTATGCGTAGGTCGAAGGTGGCGAAAAAAGCGATGAAAGTTTTAACATTCGTGGCTCTTGCCGGCTTTGCGCTGGTACCGGTGTTTGGGCAGATCTCCAACACCGCGTCCGCGCCGAAGATTCCAAAGTTCAAGTACGACAGCTCCTGGCCCAAAATGCCGCTGCCGAATTCATGGACTTTTGAGGGCATCACCGGCCTCACCGTCGATAAGGAAGATCTGGTCTGGGTGCTGGAGCGGCCGGGCGATTTCGAGTTCGATCCGATCTTCCGGCGTCCCGAAGTCACTGAGAACTACGCATCGCTGAACCCGCCTACCGCCATGTGCTGCAAAAGGCCGCCGGCCGTGCTTGCATTCGATCAGCTGGGCAACCTGGTGCATAGTTGGAATCCGGAATCGCAGAACGGCCTTCATCTGATTCTCGCGGATAAGGCGGGCAACATCTGGATTGGCACCGATACCATGCGCAAGTACACGAAAGAAGGCAAACTGCTGGCGACTATTCAACGCGTGCTCGAACCTCCCGGGCAGATCAAAGCGGGCCAGTATGCTGGAGATATGCCGATGGTCGTCGGCGGCATCGAGGGCGGCGAGTTCTTGGAGCGCGAACGGGAGCTATTCATCACCGACAACTACCTACGCGGACGCGTTCTGGTGTTCGACATGGATACACTGAAGTTCAAGCGCGGTTGGGGAGCGTATGGAAAGCCTCTCAAAGACATCGCAGTCACACAGAATTTCAAATACTACCCCGGCGTCACTCCTCCCAAAGATTTCGTTGCGCACCTGACGCTCTCGGTCGCAAATGACGGTTTCGTTTATGCCGCTGATCGCGGCGCGGATCGCGTACAGGTATTCACCAAAGATGGCATGTTCGTGCGGGAATTCACTGTAGCGCCCGAGACGCTGGATCGTGGCTCTACAGGAGGCCTGACATTCTCGCGTCCGGAACAAACGCTCATCTATATCTCCGACATCATGAACAACGTCGTGTGGATCGTGAACCGGGCTGAGGGAAAAACGCTCGGCCACTTCGGTTTCTTCAGTCACGCCGGCGGGGGATTCCACTGGCTGCATATGGTCGCGACCGATTCGAAGGGCAACGTTTACACAGGTGAAGTCGATACGGGCAAACGTGTTCAGCGATTCCTGATTCAGCGGTGATGGGCATTCTTATCCCGGTTGGCTAATTTTGTCGATAACGATTACTTCGAGGGCCTCGCAGCATCCTCCACCATTTGATTCAGTAGCGGTATGTTTTTCACATCCGGCTGAGCATTCTTGAACGTCCGGATGTAGGCATAGATGTCCTTTGCCTGCTTGTCGGATAGCGTGTTTTCAGCGAAATTCGGCATGCTGGTCGATGGCGCCAGCGGCGCAACGTTCGCACGGCCGCGCAGGAACCGAATGAAGTTTTCTTCGGTTGCCAGATTCGAACTCCAGTTCCCAACAAAAGCGCGCCCCGTCTCACCGTTATAGCCGTGGCAGGCATAGCAGCTGTACGAGTAATAGAACGCCTTTCCATTAGCAGCGTTGCCGGTCACGGGACTCGTCGGTGCTTGCGAGTTGCCGCGCTGAGCGTAAGCCGGGATCGCCAGAACTGCGGTAACAGCAACGATCAAAATTCCCCTCCTCGCAGAGCTCGCAGAGGAGGGGTGGCGCGACAGCTTAATCGCTGGCGCGCCGGGGTGGTCAGTTCGGCGTAGCTCACTCACAATTCCTCCTCACCGCGGCTGCGTGATCACGTCGATCAGATACGGTTCGCCACGTTTTGCTGAATCAAGGCCGCGCTTGAAGGCTCCCGCCAATTTGGCCGGATCGGAGATCGGCCCCTCGGATGTCATTCCATAACCCGCCGCCATCTTTGCATAATCGATGAATGGGTCGCGCAGGCTTGTGCCGATATGCCCGCGATCGGTTCCGCGGCCGCGAACGCCGCACATATACTCGACGAACATCAGTTCCTGATGCCACGCCCGATTGTTGTGCATGATCGTCAGCAGGGGAAGCTTGTGATGAACTGCTGTCCACAGGACACCGGGAGCGTAATTCAGGTCACCATCGCATTGGATATTGATGACGATGCGATTGCGGCTCTTTGCCGCCAGCGCAGCGCCAACAGAAGCAGGAGCACCATAGCCCATGCCGCCTGCGCCTTGTCCGCCCAGATAGCTGTACGGCTTATTGTGATCCCAAAGCTGCACGTTGTGTGCGCCGGAGAAACCGCTTGGCGAAGCCAGGCACCAGTCTTCGTTCTTGATCCAGGGCCAAAGTTCGGCGTAAATGCGCGCAGTCGCGACGGGACTCGAGTCCCATCCATTTCTTTTCGTTTGCACCGCCTGCGTGAGCGCTTCGATGCGGGCTTTTTGATTTGCCTCGGCATGCTTCGCTTTGCGCTCCTCGACGATTCTTCGCTTGTCCGGCGTGAGCTGCCGTTTCACTTCCTCGATGAGGAGCGGCAGGCTCGCTTCCGCATCGGCCTGAATTGCGGTGGCGCTGGTCGCGCCGGCGCCACCGCGGGCGCCGCGCCCGCCGGCAGCGGGTGCGATACCGCCGAATCCGATGTTGGCGCTATCGCGCTCCAGCAGCGTCGCAAGTCCGGGACCGATGATGGATGCCTGGGCAGCGGGAATCTCCAAACCCAGCGTGTAATCGTAGGCGGTGCTGGAACCGGGTCCACATAGCGGATGACGTTGTGGAAAGCTCATCGGTCCCGTCGTTGCCCCTGTCCCTGCCGACGCTCCCACCAGTTCGGCGAGCTCGACCGATAATCTCGCGCCTTGGGCCGTTCGCAGCCGTCGAACCTCGATTCTAGGATTTTGTGCATCCAGCAAGCCTTTCGCGATTTCCCTTGCCTTGGTCAAGTCGATTCCGGCGATTTGCGGCGGCCGGTAAGCTGGTATTTTCAGCTCGCGTGCCTCTTCTTTCTGAAGCTCGGTATCCAAGACCACCAACGTGGGACCCATCGGCGGCGTAATGGCTTCGTTGTATGCGCGCTGTAATGCCGCAAGCGATTGCTCGAGCGTTTTGGGTTGAGCGTCCCATTTCGTGAAGCTGCGGACCATGGCAGCCATGTCGTGTGCTGTATGGGCCTGGATGAATCCTTCGTCGCGGCCTGCAATCATGAGAACGGGAGTCCGATCATAATAGGCCTGATAAATCGACATTGCCGCATGCTGGACACCGATCGTGCCATGCAAGAGAGCAATCATCGGTTTACCTTCGGCTTTGCCGTAACCGTGAGCCATTGTCACTGCGGATTCTTCGTGGAGAGCGGTAATGAATTCCGGCATCTTGTTCGGCGGATTTCCGTAATTGATGAAAGACTCCTGCAGGCCTTCGAAACTCGAACCGGGATTTCCGGCGACGTATTCCAGCTCCATATCTTTTAGTACCTGGACCATGAGATCGGACCCAGGCCGCTGGACCGCGCGCACGCTTACAGGGGGCCGGACGGCTGCAGCGTCTCTTGCGACTTGCTCTTGGGTCGGCGCTGGTACAGCGGCCGCCGTACTTGCGCCGCCCTGCGCCGCCGCTTGCGGCGTATCCGTGACCAGAGATGCCGCGCTCGCAGCCGCGCCGGCTGCTGCGCCTTTCAGAAAACCCCGCCGATTCAACGATCCGTCTTTTTTAGCCACACTGCACTCTCCTGTATAGCTTCAATCACTCGAGGACTGATGTTAGCTGCCCGACCGGTATTCTTCACGAAGATTTCGATGAAGGTGACCGGGGTCGAACCCGCATTTTTGAATCCATGCGGCGTGTTCGATTTAAAAAGATGTACCTGTCCAGGGGCGACCGTTTCTCTCTCTTCTTTTCCCTCGGGTCCGAAGAAGATCTCCACAGGACTCGTGATGGGAATAAAGATGTGGAATGGACCTTCATTGTGCACATGCGAGGGCCTCACGGCGCCTGCTTCGAGCTGGACGCGCGTGACCCGAACCTCCGCGGTGTCCATGATTGTCTGCGGACTCACGCCGGGATTGCCGCGCCCTTGCCCACGCTGTTGACCAAAAACCGGTGCGCAGCAGAGCGCGAAGATGACAATCGAATGCAGAGACTTGATCATCCTCTCAACCTCCAGAAGCGACTAAAAGGCCGCCATCAATTCTATAATGGCGGCCTTTTCGGTTTGTTTGTCCCTTGGGTTTCTAATCCGCTTTCGGCTTTGCGGGAGCGGGGCGGGCGAATTTCGCGGCGTCGATGTTAACGTTGGGTTGCACGTCGGTCAATTCGACGGTCGCCTGGCCGTCGGTCCAGGTCGAGGTAATTTTGAAGGGAAACTTCACCCCTGCAACTTCACGATAATCGGCGTAGTCGATCTGTGTCGGAATTCGGCCGATGGCCGTATCGACAAAGCGGACCAGGCGCACCAGCAGACCGGAGTCATCGAAATACAAATTCACGGGCGGCTGGCGCGGGTTCGTTCCCTGGAGCACGGTGACATCTTTGTCATCGATGCTTGTCGATGTCACTCGCCATTGAGTGAAGTTTGCTTTCAAGCCCGTCGGGAACGACACCAAGGCTTCGACCTTCAGACCTTCCAGATTTCCCGCATTCAGTTGCATCAATGGCTGCGGCTTGTCCACCGAGGCGGCCCACGCTTGACGGCCATCGAAGACCCACGTCTTGTCGCCGAACGCGCCATGGATGATGAACGTTTTTTGATTCGGCGCTTTGGCAAAGATCTCGACCGGAACCTTGGAGTGGTGCGTATCAAACCCGACATACGTGCCTTTCGCGGTGTAGCTGGTGAACCTGCTAAGCCGCTGCGTTCCGCCAAGAGCGTTCAGATATTTATTGAACACCTCGTCGGGCGAGCCCTTCGCATTTGGAGGAATTTCTACTTCGTTGGGGTCCTCCATAGGCGCGCTGTATTGAACAATGAGGCTGGGCACCACCTTGGGTTTCAAATCGCCACGATGACAGGTGAAGCAGGTCACAGACCGCACGCCCTTGAAGTTCTCCTTATTAATGGTGTTCACCATCTGGATCATCCGGCGCGCCGTATTTTTCATCGTGGTGTCGGCGCCGAACCGTTCCCAGCTTTTGTCGGCATCCGACGTATGACAGTCCAGGCAGTTCAGGCCCAGTGCCGCCGAGATCATACCCATTGTGTCCATGAACTCGTCGATAGGAATTCCTCTCAGAACCGAAATATTTTTGAAGATCTCTTCGGCCATTTGTGGTTTGGGTGCTTGCGCGGCCTGAGCCGCCTGCCCGCGCGTGGTCGTCGATAGGCCCAGCAGGCACACCATTCCTATTGCGATAACACCAAGAATCGTTCGCCTCGATCCAAACTTCATGTGATCTCCCTTCAATGTTATGAGTTCGTTCCGGAGGCCTGTCAGTATACGCCCGGACGAGTCGGCAGGCAATTCGTCGTAACGCTTGACTTATTGCGTCAGTGCTTTGATAATCGAAATGCAATTTCTAACTGCAACCGATCTCCCGGAGGAAAAAACATGAAGTATCTGTTAGCCGTCAGTGGTCTCTGCGTTGTTCTAGTTATGGCCGCGACAGTTCCGCTCTTCGCGCATCATTCGTTCGCTGCCGAATACGACAACAACAAACCGATCAAGTTCACCGGCAAGGTCACAAAGGTAGAGTGGATGAATCCCCATATCTACGTCTACATTGATGCCCCCGACGCCAGTGGCAAGACCGTGAATTATGCTGTCGAAGGCGGCGCGCCCAACGGCCTGTACCGGCAAGGCTGGAGAAAAGACACGTTGAAGACTGGCGACCAGCTGGCGATCGAAGGCTTCCTGGCAAAGGATGGATCGAACACTGTCAACGCCAGAGTCTGGTTGTTGCCGGATGGCAAGAAGGTCTTCGCTGGAAATAACGAAGACGGTGGGCCGGCCGCAAGACCGTAATCCTTTAAAACACAGATTTATCAACGGCGGGGTCGTTCATCATGAATTATCCCGCCGTAAGTGTGGTTACTTCACTTGGCGCGCCGCAGGCTCGCGGATTCTTTTGGCAAATTCTTCCTCTTCCGACGCAACGCAGAAGGATTCCGGAATTTCTACCCCCGGCTTCAACTTAATAACACGCGGCTCGGCCTCCCAGGTTTTCGTGTAGGTCTTGGGATCATCGATCGTGAGGTTGAACTGAATCGTTGTGTGATCGACGCGGCGGTAACGCTCGATGGTGCGCATCTCCTCACTGTGTGGCTGGCCTTGCGCGCCCAGCCAGGTCTTATCATTAAACCCGGCGGTTTCCACGACCAACGTATCTCCTTCCCACCGGCCGACGGAATACCCATACCATCTCGGGTCGGGATCATCCGGAAGCTTGCGGCCATCCATCCAGATCTCCCGGATCGTGTGTTGTCCTTCAAAGAACATCAGGATCCTTCCGGGAATATGGATAATCTCGAAAGGCCAGATGACGAAAAGAATCCTCGGGACACCTATGGGCGAACATTTCAGGATCGGATCGTTGCCACCCGGCGCGGCTCTCGGACCGTATCCCGGTTTGTTGGCGTCGTAGCTGGCCTGACCCCATGCAGTAAGAGGAGGAAAATTGTCTCCCGGGCCTTGACCGCCGCCGCCAGGTGCAAACTGCCAGACGCCCGACAGGTCGTGCGCGTCAAAAGAAGCTTGCCCCATCAGGAAGGGCGAGAACATCAAAGCCGCTGCCAACGCTGCAATTGAACAGCTGACGAACTTCGGTTTCACATTTCGGTTCATGTCCACCTGCCATAGAACAGAACTAAAATATTTCGTGATCATATAACACCGCGGAGGTTCAGTTGAAACGCAACGTCCTATTCCAATGCTCGTGCCAGGGTTGCAACGCGCGGTTGAAAATCGAATTTATCAGTGAACCTGTACGGACCGGCGCCATGTGGACCGTCGACTGTCCCGTCTGCGGCACCAGCAAACTGATTCCCGATGATCCCGTCAAAATTTATTACCAAAAAGATGGAAATTGGATCGAGGCGCGGCCCAAGAGCCAACATTTCGGTTAACAGAATTCTTGAACGCGTTTTCCCAAAAATTGTTCAACGTTCATTGTTCAATTGTCATTTTGCGGAGCAGGGAATTGGATCCCAGCCGGTGGCGTCGGATTGTTTCTTGAATTGAGCGCTCCTGACGAATGACTGGATGAGGTATTTGGGATCTTCGAGCATTAACGTATCGACGAGATAAGTAACGCCGCGATCGCTGACGATCGTGAAATATTCCGCGAGAACAGCGTTCTCGCTATAGGGCACCCCGTTCTTGTGGATGTAGCCCGGTCGCATTTGATTGGTGGTGACCTTCAAGGAACCGGTTCCGGGACGCGGAGCTTCGCTTCCACGCCCGCGGCCGTTACCTGATAACTGCCACTCGGCGACGGAATAGCCTTGCCAAGTACGAGGCCCGGTCGGCGGCTCGGGCGGGCCGAAATGCAGGAGCCGGGTCTGCGTGCCGGTATCGGCTTCAAGCTTTAGCGTCTTCTCGTCCTGCCAGGCGATGTGCAGACGCGTCGGCATCCGCATGACACCCACCGGACCATAGCCTTTGCACTGTTCGCCGGCGGCTTCGTCTTTGGCCGGATCCCACGCATTCGCAACTCGCCGCGCTTCGGCGTTGAGTGGAAGATACAAATAATCGCCTTTGGGCGGAGTCAGGACGCGGTAAGACCAGTTGTCAGTGACCAGCGAAACCCAGTAACCCGTGAGATCAATCGGAGCGACCGTTTGTGGAGAAGCGGCGGGCGGCGCTCCACGTTCACCTCGAACTTGACGTAAGGCACTGAGCGGCGGCGCGAACAAAAGCATCGCTGACACCGCAAACCCGAACACGATTGGAATTCGATATTTCATTACTATCGGCCTATTGTGACCCTCACCCGCCGCTGGCGCGGCGGCCTCTCCCAAAGGGAGAGGCTTATTTCTTCTGAATAAGGCTCTGGTATACCGCCTCTACGAACATGTCGGTTGTCCAGGGGCCTGTGTTCTTTCCGTACCTCGGATCGTAATCCTTTGTCGGCTTGGCGGCCTTGATTTGCTGGAGCGTCATTCCTTTCTTGATCATGTCTTGAATGCGATCGCGAATGATCGTCACCATATCACGGTAATAGGCAACGTCGGCGGAATCGCAAAGCCGGCCGTGTCCGGGAATCACCATGGTTCCGCCCTCGGTTCTGAACTCGGCAATGGACAGATCCAAAATGCGATTGAGCCCGTCGATGACACCCTGAATGTTTCCTCCGCGTTCGACATCGATGACGGGATAGCTATCGGTCCTGAAGATGTCACCGGCCGCGATCACGTCGGAACCGCGGAAGTAAACCAGACTATCGCCGTCCGTGTGCGCCGACGGCTGATGCAATATGAGAATGCCCTCACCATTGAAGAAATGGCTGAGCTTCATAGTGTCCATGTGGTACGTATCCGTCGGTAGCGAACGAAACGGCGCCTGTGCGTTGGTCATGCGCAAGAGAACGTTTTCATGAGCAATGATCGACGCGCCCTGTGCTGCATCGGCGATGTTCCCTGCAACGTTTCCACCGGTGATCGTGGCGCCTGCCTGAGATAATTTTTCGTTCCCGCCGCTGTGGTCGGGATCGAGCGATGTATTGATTATGTAGCGAATCGGTTTGGGCGGGGCGGGCGGGCTGATCATCCGCGGAAGATTCGAACGCGTTTCAGCCGCAAAGTTCCACGATTGCAAACCGTTGGTTGCGAGCTGGCGCTGCAGTTGCTGAATGGTTGCAAGAAGTCTTTCGCTGTTTGCCAGCGTGCCCGCATCCACCATCAGGACGCCGTCGGGTCCTATGGACAGCGCAATGTTCCCGCCATCTCCAGCGAGCATGTAGACGTTGTTGCGGATCGGCAGGATTTCAAATTCTGTATTCGATGCGTTTTGCGGGGCCTGCTGCCCGCGCTGTTGTGGGGCTGCGGTAGCGGAAGCGACACTCAGAAGCAATGCAGCGCGCACGATCCACAAGGCTTTCAATCGGTTTCTCATTTCAGTTTCTTTCTGATTTCGGGATACATCGTTTCGGCGCCGGCTCGAATGACGGCTTCTGGAACGTGAATCTTGTCAGCGAATTCTCTGACGAACGTATTTGTCCCGGGCAGTTCGTGGGGAACGACGCCCTTGGGCCGGTCGATCTCTTCAACAACATCGCACGGATAGGGAGGGATCTGTTGGTTCAGGTTTAAACGATATTCCTGGCTACGAACCAAAGGCTCCGTGAGATAAACCGGATCATAGACGATGTTCAACCACGTCAGAATATCTCCACGGCGGATCCAGTACGTGGTGATTTCAGTCAGATCGCTGTGTTGAACACCGTTTCGGCGCAGATACTCTTCCTTCACGTGCGTGGTGGTGATTTTCAACGTGTCCCCAATCCACTCTGCGGTGTTGAACCCTCCCCAGGTATGAGGCGCATTTTCCGAAGGATGCGGACGGCCATCCAGATAGATGGGAACATCGACCGAACGCAGCCATTCAGCATGAAACGCGGTGATTTGCCGCGTCACGGGATCGACCTCTTTCGAGACCCGCAACTGCGAGGGGCCACGATAGATGTAAGCAAAACCGTGGGGGCGGCACTGCCACTCCGGCAGCGTCTGCACGGATGCCGACCAAGCTTCGGCGCGAGCGCGGGAGGCGTCGTTCATTGGAATTCCCAGCCAGTCGCCGACATACGGGTTTCCAATGCTGTCCTCGTTTCCGTTTGGAGTCCACTCACCCGAAAAATCGACTTGCGCAAACGCCGGAACCCGAACAAATGTCATCAGGGCAAAGACGAAAACAGCGGCAATTCCCTGACGGCTGAGGTTGTGCATTTATAATCTCCTGAGCAGTTTAAGGCCCACGGTGCAAGCTACTATACGGCTTTATTCCGGTCAAGGTGCCGCGTCCTGGAGGCAACGGTGCAACGGTGCCCATCGTTTGATTGCAATGCGGTATCGTGGTATTTTAAGCGCGTCCTGGTGGCAGAATGCCAAAAGGTGAGCGATAGAAACAAAAAGGAGAATCAGAGATGAAGAGAGTGTTGGGACTCTTGTTAGCCATTGCCGTCATGGGCAGCATGTCAATGCCGGCCTTCGCACAAGAAAAGAAGACGGAAGCGAAAAAAGGCGAAGGAAAGAAGAAAACCGCCGAGGGCAAAGACAAAAAAGAGGAGGGCAAAAAGAAGGCAGGGAAGAAGAAGGCTGAAGGCAAGTAGGTCTTCCTTTTAGAATCCACCCGCGGCTTGGTTTCCAGGCCGCGGTCACATCTCTGCTACAATAGCCTGTCACCGTCCGTCCAAAGCCTCTGGCTGTATCGTCAGATGATTTGAAGGAGGTTCTCAATGCTCATTCAACGTGCATCGGATATTCCATCTTCGGAAATCACTCCTGAAAACCTGTATCACAACCGGCGGGAATTTATAAAAACAGCTTCGGCGGTTCTCGGGATCGTGGCCGCCGGCTCGATCACGTCGGCGGAGCCGCAGGCGAAGAAATTAGGTCCTTACGATACGGCAGAGAAGCTGACGCCCTACGAAGACATTACGCACTATAACAACTATTACGAATTCGGAATCGATAAGTCCGATCCCGAGCGGAACTCGAAAAAATTTCAACCGAAACCGTGGACAGTCAAAGTCGAGGGTATGTGCAGTAAGCCGGGGTCGTATGCTTTCGAGGATTTGATCAAAGGCATCACGGTTGAAGAGCGCATCTACCGGATGCGCTGCGTTGAGGCGTGGTCGATGGTCATCCCGTGGCAGGGAGTCCCGCTGGCCGATGTCATCAAGAAACTCGAACCGACTTCTTCGGCAAAATACGTCGAGTTCAAAACACTGGTGGACCAGAATCAGTATCCCGAGCAACGCCGGAGTTTCTTCAAGGTTCTGGATTGGCCTTATTTTGAAGGCCTTCGACTGGACGAAGCAACGAATCCGCTCGCGCTCTTCGCTACCGGTCTCTATGGAAAACCTCTTCCCAACCAGAATGGCGCCCCCCTCCGGCTGGTGACGCCGTGGAAATATGGCTTCAAGGGAATCAAGGCCATCGTCAACATCCGTTTCACCGACAAGCAGCCTTTGAACACCTGGCAGCAACAGGCAGCGAATGAATACGGGTTCTATGCTAATGTGAATCCGAAAGTCGACCATCCGCGCTGGACCCAGGCCCAGGAGCGGAGGATCGGCGAATTCTTCAAGAGAGCCACGCTCATGTTCAATGGATACTCTGAGCAGGTCGCCCGGATGTATGAAGGACTGGACTTGCGCAAGAACTACTGACGTTCCTAATGCCCAGAATTAATCGTTGGTGGATCCTCAAGCCGGTTGTTTTTCTCGCCTGTGCCGTGCCGATCGTGTGGCTGCTCTTTGACACATTCACAGGCCATTTAAGTGCGAATCCGCTCGAGGACATACGCGATCGCACCGGCATCTGGACATTGAGATTTTTGGTCATCACCCTGAGCGTTACTCCGCTGCGGCGGATCAGCGGATGGAGTTCTCTTATCCGCTTTCGCAGGATGCTGGGACTCTTCGGTTTCTTCTATGGCTTCGTGCACCTGGCAACCTATGTCTGGCTGGATCAATATTTCGATTTCAATGCGATTTTCAAAGACATGTTCCTCACGCGGCCGTTTATTATCACCGGCTTCATCAGTTTTCTCTTGCTGCTACCGCTTGCCATCACATCCACCAGAAAATGGATCGTCCGGCTCGGCGGCAGCCGTTGGCAAATGCTTCACCGCTTGATTTACCTCAGCACCGCTGCCGGCGTGCTTCACTATTATTGGCGAGTAAAGGCAGACATCCAGAGGCCCCTCGGTTATGCTCTATTTCTCATGATCCTTCTGGCATTCCGCGGCTGGCACGCGCTGCAACATCGGCGTTCGCAAAGCGCGGCGGAAATGAAAGCCGTATCATGAACCAGGCATGCTGTTAAAGTACTTCTTATTTATCTTTCTGCTGCTTCAATACACGTTATCCGTCGATGTCGACCTTGCAGTATTCAATATAACTGCGCTGGACTCGGCTCACAGGCCGGTAACAGGACTCGCAACAGCCAATTTCCATGTCTACGAAGACGGCCGTGAAGAGAAGATCAAGATTTTCCAGCCCGAAGATACGCCGGCGACCGTTGGTTTGATCATCGATAACAGCGGAAGCATGGCAAGTAAGAAAGAGGACGTCGTTACTGCCGCTCTTGCGTTCATAGGCGCGAGCCAGCACGACGATGAAATATTTGTTGTCGATTTCAATCGCAGAGCGTGGCTGGCGCTGCCGGCTGCGATCCCATTCACGAGCAATGTCTCTGAACTCCGAGCGGCCTTGCTGCAGACACGTGCGGAGGGTACAACGGCGCTTTATGACGCAGTGGAGCTTTCCCTCGATCACCTCAGGAACGGGTCACGGCAGCGAAAAGCCCTCGTATTATTGAGCGACGGCGGCGACAATGCCAGTGCAGCAAGCCTGGATCAAGTGCTGCGGAAAGCGCAGCAATCGAGCGCAACGATCTATTGCATCGGAATCTACGATCCGTTCGCAAAGGACAAAAATCCCGGAGTTTTAAAAAGAATCGCAAAGGTCACGGGAGGCGAGTCGTACTTTCCCACGTCGTCCGCCGATCTGCGCGAGATTTGGCCACGCATTGCCGGAGCCATCCGCGGGCAGTACACGATCGCCTACATTTCGAGCAATCCCAGTCATGACGGTTCCTATCGCAACGTGAAAATCACGGCGAGAGATAAGCGAGGTAAGACCCTGGAAGTCCGCACACGGCCCGGCTATTTCTCAGCCAAATGAATTCCAGCGCCGACCGCTCAGACCTGTGAATTCCCTATGTTTGAAGTCCCGTTGAAATCATGCTTGCGGCCGCTCCAGGACCTGATCCAAATGATGCCGCATGTGGACGACGTAATCGCGAATAATGAATTCCAGATCGAGATCCTTGCCGTCCGGAGTGTGCCACACGTTCGGCAATGTTTTAGGATCGACATGGCGAATTACTGCTGCCAATTGGACGTTGTACATCTGCCAAAGGGCGACAATTTCGGACCAGGGCCGGTCCTGATACCGCTGCACGCGTACCCATTCATCGCCGTCATAACCGGGCAAGTTCAGCACTGGGGTCAGCTGGAGACGGACGAATCGTTGATGGTTGTTCGCAGCCGAATCGATCAAATGGCCAAGAATTTCTTTTTTAGACCATTTACCCGGCGCGGGACGAATTGACGCCTCCGCGTCTTGGATCCCGCGCAACCGGTCTGCGATCTTTAGAAGAGATTCGAGATCCTTCGCGACGGATTGCATAGGGACTCCGAGTGATACCCTCTCCTTCTGGGAGAGAGCAGGGTGAGGGTTTCAGGATTTGACGAAACTTCTGAGGTCTCGCCCCGCGCGGGCTCGTGCTTCGCGCGACCCTCACCCGGCGCTGTCGCGCCGGCCTATCCCAGAGGGAGAGGCCGGTTACCAGCGATTGTTCCGGCCGGCGCGGCTCGTGAATTCTTTCTTTACCATGGGCCGCGCTTCATTCACGGTGAGCGCTCTGCCGCCGACTTCTTTCCCGTTGTAAGCAGCGATTGCCTTTTCAGCGTCTTCATCGCTCATGGAAACAAAGCCAAAACCCTTTGACCGGCCCGTATCCCGGTCCGTGATGATGCTGACAGATTCGACAGCACCAATCTGCTCAAAAAGGCTAGTGAGTTCTTCTTCCGTCGTTCGGAACGACAAATTACCAACGTAGATTTTCTTTGACATGTTTTTCCTAATTCAATTTGTAAGGAACTTCGTGGGTGTGGCGGGAAAGGAATCAAAAAGCAGAATCAATTCTCCAAACCGTGACAAGAGGCTCCTAGATCCATTTCACACAACGCAAATAACGCAAATGGCGTTGCAAATTAACCGCAACAGCATAGCATGTAGGCGCGCACCGATGGAAAGATAATTCGGGGATGACAAGTTGGGGACGGCAAATTTGGGTGGCAAGTTCGAGGTAACTCTGGGACGCACCCTGAATGCTGAAGTGCAAAAATTCGCGTGCGTCCCGGAATTATGAATTACTTCTTGGGTTTCGGCCTGGCAGTCTTCTTTTTCTTCGCGGCCGGCTTTTTCGTTGCCTTCTTTTTGGGGGCGGGTTTCTTTTTCGCTTTCAGTTTTGTTTTTGTTTTTGCTTTTTTCTTGGGTCTCGGTCTGGCTCTTGGCGCAGCCGGCCGGGTTGGTTTTTCGGCAGCGGGTTCGGGCCTAGGTTCAGCAGGCGACTCGATCATCGGCTCGGAGGTATCTTCCTGCCCGGCGCCCGCGTTGTCCGGCGACTCGTCGTAGTCGCCAAAGAAATCGTCTTCTCTGCTCATTCTCATCTCCTTGTGCAGGAGGCCGCACCTTCCTCCGGCCTCTTTGTGCGAGACATCATACCGCTTCTGTAACGAAGCGCAATGAGAGAACGCCAATACTCATTTCTTTTTCGAGGGAACCGTCCTTCCACGCCGTTTGCTGGGAATACCGCGCAGGACTTCGCCCGCTCGTGTCGCAAGCTAGACTTAAGCGAGCTGGTCTTTGGGACTTTCCTTGCAGATCTGCTGAACCGTGGACCCAGGTCTGGACGACGGACGTGCGGTCGTGTGTTTCGGTTTGGGCATATCCCAACAATTTTCGAGGACTCGCGGCTTTCGTGTGGGACGCCGTCAGATTCGGATGGGAACGGCTACATCGCCACTTCAGCGTCTGATTCAGCGAGGCGCGAGCGCTTATACTGCCGGTCCCACCATTGTCAGCGCTCGCGCGGTTTGCGACCGTCTTGCCTCTCTTGGTATCGCAAATGCCGTCTGTTATTGGAACCGGCCTACTGATTCGCCGCTCTTTACGACGCAATGCTACTTAGCCTTATTGAGTCTTCTTCGGGATCTACCCCCTCACTCCTACCTTTCCGTAAAAGCTCCAGCATTTGGGTTTCAATGTAGACCTTCTCAGACAGGTTCTCGACCAGGCCCGCCGCACAAACACCACCGTCCATTTCGATGCGATGTCTCCGGAAACAGTGGACAGAACATTTGCTCTGATTGATGAAGCGCGCCGGATTTATCCCAATCTTGGATGCACGTTACCGAGCCGGTGGCGCCGAAGCCTGGGCCATGCGGATCGAGCAATTGAATGGAATCTGAGGATCCGGCTTGTGAAAGGAGAGTGGCCTGGGCCGAACGGGGATGAAACGGATCCAGGCGAAGGACTTCTCCCAGCTCATCGAGCGCCTGGCCGCTAAAGGCGCTCGCAATCGCTACTCACAATCGCAAATTGGGCCGCACATGCCTTGAATACCTGAAGAGCCGTGTGGCTTCGTGCGAATTGGAACTGCTTTACGGATATCCGTGGAGGCCATTGTTGAAGATTGCC
>Ga0209157_1000890_pt1 | contig 25271 bp, 22 predicted proteins | sample GraSoiAngelo_135_FD_185892 | JGI IMG/M metagenome (GOLD analysis project Ga0209157, IMG submission 185892) | Grasslands soil microbial communities from the Angelo Coastal Reserve, California, USA - 14_0929_05_40cm (SPAdes) (version 2) | ecosystem: Environmental > Terrestrial > Soil > Grasslands ...
TGTCGCGGGTCTCAAGCAGGCAATCGTGTCTTCTACGCCCTGCGAGAACATCGAGCTGGTCGTCGATTCGCTTGGCCTACGATCTATGTTCGATACGTTAGTGGGCGAGGAGGACGCGCAGCACGGGAAACCGGACCCGGAAGGTTTTCTCGTTGCGGCGGAGCGCCTCTCCGTGCCGCCCGCGGATTCCGTCGTGCTCGAGGATGCCCCCGAAGGCATCGCCGGCGGAAAAGCGGCCGGCATGCGTTGCATCGGCGTCACCACTACCCGCCCGCCGCAGAAGCTCGCGCAGGCGGGCGCAGACCTCGTCGTCCCCAGCCTCGAGGACGAGCGTGTCTGGCAGCTGATCGCGGGCATCTAATCGCGCTCACGGGCGGTAGAGGATGCGCCTGGGCGCCCGGGCGCGTGGGTTACCAACCTCGCCATTGCTTTCTCGTTCGATTGTGACGGATTCTGGCTGCGTGCTAGACTTCCCGCCATGACCCAACCCGAGTCCCATCAATTCGGCGGAGTCCTGCGCGAATTTGCCGCCGACTGGACGCCCATCTTCGCGGACCTCGACCGCGAGTACGCGCACCTGACCGAGGTCACTTCATGCACCCAGATTGACGGCGGTGTCGCCCTCGAAGTGCACGCGACCGACGGAGGGACCGTGCGCGGCGCTGTCACCTTCATGACGCCGCAGATATTCCGCTTGCGCCTGTGGCTCGACGAGGAGCCGCCGCGGGACTCGCCCATGCTCGTCGAGGGCGCCCACCGAAAACAGTCCTGCCGGGTTTCCGACGAAAGCGATCGGCTCGAGCTGGACAGCGACGCACTCGCCCTCTCGCTGAACAAGGGCGAGTGGTCGCTCACGGTCAGACCGAATGACCGCCGGCCCATCTTCGAACAGCGCTGGGACGATCGCCAGATCCGCGGCGCCGTCACTCTGCCGACCGGCTATTCGCGTCGTCCGGACGGAAACGTGCAGTTTCACGAAGTCTTTTCGCTAGACCCTGACGATCATCTCTACGGCCTCGGCGAGCACTTCGGCCCCTTCGACCGCAAGGGACAGCGCATCGTCTCGTGGAGCCGCGACCCGGTCGGTGCCATAACCTCCACCGCCTGCTACATCAACATCCCGCTCCTGATCAGCAGCCGCGGGTTCGGGCTCTTCTTCCACCATCACTCGAAGTTGACCTACGAGCTTGGCAACCCAGCGCTCCAGACGGCCGCCATCCGCGCCGGCGACCCGTATCTCGATTACTTCTTCATCTACGGCCCGTCACCTAAAGACATCATCTCCCGCTACACCGAGCTCACAGGAAAGGCGACAGTGCCCCCGCGCTGGTCGTTCGGCGTCTGGTGGTCGCGCTGCATGTACCGCAACCGCGAGCAGGTCGAAGGCATCGTCGAGCGCTTGCGCGAGCTGGACATCCCCGGCGATGTCGTCCACCTCGACCCGCTCTGGCTGAAGGGGCGCAAGGACAAGCGACTCGACGGCTGCCACTTCGAGTGGGATGAGGACGCCTTCCCCGACCCGCAGGGCTTCGTCGACTGGCTCGGCGCGCGCGGCTTCAAGCTCTCCCTCTGGGAGATCCCCTACGTCTACAACGACAGCGAGATGGCCCGCGAGGGCGAGGCCAATAGCTACTTCGCACGGGACCCGAACGGCGGCCCGGCGAAACCGCTCGAGAACCCTGAAGAGACGCTGCTGGTCGATTTCACCAACCCCGAGGCGGTGCGCTGGTGGCAGGAGAAGCACAGGCCGTACCTCAAGATGGGTGTCGCGGCTTTCAAGCCGGACTACGGCGAGGCGGTGCCGCCGGACGTTATCTTCTCGGATGGCCGCAAGGGCGAACAGGTACACAACCTCTACCCGCTCCTCTACAACAAAGCTGTGTACGAGGTGATGCAGGGAGAACACGGCGAGGCGATGCTGTTCTCGCGCTCCGGCTACGCCGGCTCGCAGCGCTACCCGATCAACTGGACCGGCGACGCCCCTTGCACATGGGGCGGCATGGCGGCCACCCTGCGCGCTGGGCTTAGCCTTAGCATGAGCGGCATCAGCATGTGGAGTCACGACATCGGTGGCTTCTGGAACCCCAGGCTCTTCCAGCCTCCAGACCCTATCCTCTACATCCGCTGGGCCCAGTTCGGCCTGCTCTCGTCACACTCCCGCTTTCACGGCGTGCGCGGCCGCGAGCCATGGTACTACGGCGACAAGGCCGTCGAGGTTGTGCGCGCGTTCGCCAAGCTCCGCTACCGCCTTCTCCCCTACATCTACTCGCTCGCGGAGGAAGCCGCCGCGACCGGCATACCGGTCGTCCGCCCGCTGCTGCTCGAGTACCCGGACGACCCCGTTGCCGTCATCGTCGACTACGAATACCTGCTCGGGCCGGACCTGCTCGTCGTGCCCGTCATGAACCCCGAAGGTCGTGCGCTCGTGTACCTGCCGCAAGGCCAGTGGCGGGACTGTTGGACGGACGAGGTGAGAGCCGGCCCGGCGCACTTCCGGCTAGACATGCCGATCGAGCGCTTGCCGCTTTATGTGCGAGTAGGGGCAGAGACACCAATGGGGCCGGAGATGGACCATGTCGGCCAGAAGTAACTTCCCGAGTGTCATTCTGAGCGACGACCACGTTCGTGCGGTGACCAACCCACCTTCGCGAAGGAATCTGGGGTGGGGTAGAACGTCCGCGCGCGGCTAGGGCTAACCGTCGCTCAAGTCCCGCCAATCGGGGTTGGCGGACTCTATAAGAGCGATTTTTTTAGCGCGCGTCCACTGCTTCAGTTCTTTCTCGCGTGCAATCGCCGCCTGCACGTCCCGAGTCTCCTCGAAGTAGACCAACCGAGTTACGTTGTATTTGTTGGTGAACCCTTCGAAGATATGGTTCCGATGCTGGCTTGAGCGGTATGCGAGGTTATTCGTCATGCCCACGTAGAGAACGGTAAATGTTGCGTTGGTGTTGACGTAGACGTAGTACCCGTTCATCTGCCGCACAGACTGACACAGTGGCAACGTGGACGACAGAGGCGTTTGGCACTAGCTCACCGGAGCGTCGAACCTCGCACGGACGTCTGCCCCGCCCCAGATCCCTTCGCGGAGATGAGTAATTCCGCGGTCTAGGCGTGGTCGCCGCTCAGGATGACAGAAAGCGGGGCCTTCGCGAGTGCCGTGCCTAGGCGAAGCCGAAGTCCGCGTCGGTCCCCGGGATGAACTTCCGCCAGCCCTCCTGCGACTCCAGGTAGGGGTAAAAGCTGCGCAAGTAGCTGTACGTCGGCTGGTACGGGTCCTTGTGCAGGTGCATATGCGCTTCCTGGGGCGTGCGGCCCGCCTTGCGGTGGTTGCACGGCTTGCAGGCGGCCACCACGTTCTCCCAGTCATGGCCGCCCCCGCGATGCCGGGGCAGAACATGGTCCAGCGTCAGGTCTCGCGTCTGCTTCCCGCAGTATTGACAGGCAAAGCGATCGCGCAGGAAAACGTCGCGACGGGTAAGACGCCCCGTTGGCCGGGGTCGGCGGATGAGGTAGATCAGCCGGATTACAGACGGGATCTCGAAGATCGCGGTTGGACTGTGAAGGTATCCGCGGCCGTTCTCAATGATCTCGGCCTTGCCACGGTCGACCAATACGAAAGCGCGCCGGACGTTGCAGACGTTCAGCGGCTCGTAATTCTGGTTTAGTACTAATACTGGTAAGGCTGGCCCCAATTTCAGTCACCACCGCCGCCATAGTAGCAGACGCCCCGTAAACCCCGCAATCCTACCAATCCGATGCGTGCAACAAACTCCGGGATCGCTGCGCTCGCCCGAAGTGGGGGTCTGGGGGACACCCCTTCGCGTCCTCCCCCAGGCACCTCACCCGCTCAGGGCAGGCTCCCAGACCCCCGACCATTCGGTTTCCTTCCCCAACGACCCCGCCCACTCGGGCAGGCGCTGGCGGCGCCTGAAATCAGAGCTTGCCGGCGCTCGCCCGAAGGTGTCAAGACAAAGGCTCGGCCCCGCCGTGCCCATCGACGAACGCCTGGGCGGTCTAGCTAGACGGCTGTGGCGCCAGGAAGCGCTCGATTCGCGAATCGAAGTTATCGGGAAGCACCCACAGCAGTATATCGACGTCGTCCACGAAGTACGGTGCGAGTTGGGAGCCGGCCACGGCGTCCTTCATCCCCAGGCTCGGGTAGGCGGCAAGCACAATCAGCAGCGCCTGGACAACGATCAGCCCTTTCAGGAAGCCGAACACGGCGCCGCCGGCGTGGTCCGCCCAGCCCAGCATCAGGAGCGAGGCTGTCCGGCTAAGCATTAGCGCGACGATCTGACCGAACAGATAGACCGCCCCAACCAGTATGAGGAACGAGATCGCCTGCGCCGCATCCTCGTCATTCATAAACACGAGGATGTCGGCGGCCAGATCGTCGTAGAGCAGACCTGCGACTACGATCCCGAGGATCGCCGCCACCAGCGTGACCGCCTCGCGTATCAGGCCCGCCGCGTAAGCGCCTACCACGAAGCCTATGATCACGAAGATGATTGCGAAGTCGAGCCAGTTCATTCGGGGTCAGTTGCCGCAGTCGCACGTGAAAACGAACGGTCGCCCCGCAGGTTACTCATACGGTGCAGCACAACTTGGTGTACGACGACAACCGCCCCCACGATCAGAGCGCCCGCATAGTACCCGCCGAGGACGTCGCTTGGCCAGTGATGTCCGACGTAGACTCGCTCGATTCCGGTCAGGACGATGATTGTCACGCATGCCGCCTGCAGCGGCAACCGTAACCTCGCGTCGCGGATGTGGAGCGCTGCGAAATAGAAGATAAGACCGAAGAGCACGAACGCCCCCATCGCGTGCCCGCTCGGAAACGAAAACGTGGACGGCTGGTTTTCGAACTGAACGAAAGCTGCCGAGGGCCGGGGCCGCCCGATCAGCTCTTTGAGCGCCCATGTGATCAAGACCCGCGCTGAGACGATGACGGGCAGGATGAGCGCTCCTGCTATATCCCGCGCCAGCAACAGAAGGGCAACAGCCGCGGCGCATACAATAACGACCTCCGGAAGGTCTGCGGTGTCCGCCGCCCAATCGACGGTATGCGCAAAGCCAGGGATGTCAAGCTCCTGGATGCGGTGCGCCAGCCACAGGTCGCCGGGGAACTTATCGTTGAAGGCGGCGAGGACGCTTAGAAGCACAAAGCCGGCCAGCGCTGCAGCCCAGGCGATCACGACTGGCGGCCTTCTATTCACGAGACCATGATAGACGCGACGAGACGGAGGACCGTATGCTGGCCGGTGGATGGAGGACATCCTGCGCGCCGTCGCGCTTGGCGTAATTCAGGGGCTGACGGAATTCCTCCCCATCTCGTCATCCGGCCACCTCATCGTCGCCCGCGAGCTGTTCGGCTGGGAGTTCGCCTACGACCTTACTTTCGACGTGGCGCTCCACCTCGGCACTGCCGCCGCTGTCAACGCTTTCTTCTGGAGCGAATGGCTGGCGATGCTACGCAGCGGTTGGCAATGGCTGTCACGTCGCGATTCGCCGGTTGATGACCCCGGACGGGTCTACGACACGCGCCTGCTTATAGTGCTGGCCATCGGCTCGATCCCCGCCTGCCGGTGTCTTCTTCGAAGCTGTGCTTGACGTTCGCTCTCCCATCATCGTCGGCATCATGCTCATCGTCTTCGCAGTGGTTCTGTACGCGGCCGACAGGTTTGCGGGCGGTAGCCGTGAGCTTGGTGGCGCTGACGCTGCCGACGCCGCTTGGGTGGGCGGCGCTCAGGCGGTCTTGCTGGTGCCCGGCGTGTCGCGCTCCGGCGTCACCATTTCGGCGGCGATGGCGCGTGGATTCTCGCGAGAGCAGGCCGCGCGGTTCTCCTTCATGCTTGGCCACCCCCGCGATCTCGGCGCCGGCCTTCTCAAGAGCGCCGAGGCGGCTTTCGACGGCGTTCCGGCCGGGGAGATCGATGCCATCGTCGTGGGCGCCCGTCTCTGCCGTTGTCGGCTGGCTGAGCATCCGCTACCTCCTACGCCTTCTCCAGACGGGTACCCTGATGCCATTTGTCGTATACCGGCTCATCGCGGGCACTTTCATCGTGCTCTACTTCTCGCTGTGACAGCTCTCGTATAGCATTGGTAGCGCCCGGTCCGCGGGCAAGGAGTTCAAGAATCGACGAGACGAGGCTGAAAGAGCTGCTGGAGGCGATCCGCGACGGCTATCTGCCTGTCGACGAAGGACTCGAGCGCCTGCGACACCTTCCCTACGAAGACCTGGGCTTCGCCTCGCTGGATCATCACCGCGCCTTGCGCAAGGGCTTCCCCGAGGTCGTTCTCGGCGAGGGCAAGACGCCTGAGCAAGTGGCGGCCATCGCTGAGAGGCTCGTCGCGAGCGGCGACCGGCTGCTCGTCACCCGCGCGGGCATCGAGATGTATCGCGCGATCAAGGAACGCCTTCCGGATGCCGTTTACCATGCCCCGGCGAGGGCGGTTACGCTGGATCGAAGTCACGAGACTCGCCGGCCCTGCGTGGCCATCTGCTGTGCCGGCACATCCGATGTCCCGGTCGCGGAGGAAGCCGCGGTCACGGCGGAGCTGATGGGCAGCGCCGTGGACCGCATGTTCGATGTGGGCGTCGCCGGCCTTCACCGGCTCCTGGACAAGCTGGAGCGGCTCCGGGCGGCCAAGGCCCTCGTCGTCGTTGCCGGCATGGAAGGCGCGCTCCCCAGCGTCGTCGCCGGCCTCGTCTCGGCGCCCGTCATTGCAGTGCCAACGTCGATTGGCTACGGCGCCAGCTTCCGCGGCTTGGCGCCGCTTCTGGCGATGCTGAACGCCTGCGCAGCCGGCGTTGCCGTGGTTAACATCGATAACGGCTTCGGCGCCGGCTACCTCGCCGCCGTCATCAACCGTCAGTCGTGGAGCACAACCGAGGGCTGACCCTCGATCGCCATGGGGCGTCTCGCGTATCTCGACTGCTTCTCCGGCGTAAGCGGCGACATGCTCCTCGGCGCCATTATCGATTGCGGCGTGTCCGTCGGCGATCTGCGCGGTGAGCTGGCGAAGCTCCGCCTCGACGGCTACAACCTCTCCGCAACGAGAGTCACCCGCTCCGGCCTTGCCGCCACTCAGGCCGTCGTCGAGGTTGCCGGCGCACCTGCTCCACGTACGCTCGGCGACGTACTCGGCATCATCGACCAGTCCAGCCTGCCTCATGAGGATCGGGAGAAGGCCGCCCGGATTTTCCAGCGGCTGGCCGAGGCGGAAGCCAAGGTCCACGGCGAGACGGTAGAGGCCGTGCATCTCCACGATGTGGGTGCTGTCGACGCCATCGTTGACGTGATGGGGACTCTGGCCGGCCTGCGCCTTCTCGACGTTCACGAAGTGTTCGCATCCCCCCTCCCTGCCGGCGCCGGCGCCGTCGATGGGCCGCACGGCAAGCTGCCGGTGCCCGCCCCCGCGACCCTCGAGCTCCTCTCGCGGGCTAACGCGCCGCTTCGGCCCGCGGACGGCGCTTCAGGAGAGCTCGTCACACCTACGGGCGCCGCTATCCTAACGATAGTCGGGCGCTTCGAGCGGCCCGCGATGACGCTCGAGCGCGCCGGCTACGGCGCCGGCTCTCGCGAGATCGAAGGGCGGCCGAACGTCCTCCGCATCTGGCTCGGCGAGCGAACTGAGCGCGGCGTTCGCCAGATGGTGCTCATCGAGACCAACATCGACGATATGACCGGCGAAATGCTCGGCTACGCCCGCGATACGCTGCTCGATGCAGGCGCCGCGGATGTCTGGTTCACGTCGGTCCAGATGAAGAAGGGCCGCCCCGGCGTAATGCTCTCGGTGATCTGCAGTGAGGCACAGGAGGAGGCAGTAGCGCGGCTCCTCCTCCGCGAGACGTCGACCCTCGGCGTTCGAGTCAGGCCGGTGCACCGCTGGGAGGCTGAACGCGAGCTTCTGGAGTTCGAATCGTCCCTGGGCCCGGCGTCCGTCAAAGTCAAGCGCCTTGCGGGCGAGCCCCCGACCATCGCCCCCGAATACGAGGCCTGCAAACGGTTGGCGGAAGCCACGGGCCTCGCTCTCGCCGAGGTCTATCGGATCGTGCAGGCAGAATGGGTGTCCAGACTGTAGGGGCGCGGGCTCGCTCCGCCGCGCAGTCATTCTGAGCGAGGACCATACCTGCTCGCGGAATCCGTATCTTCGCGAAGGCCTGCCCGCCGTGGAGGGAATCTGGCGGTTCAGCGGGGTGTGAACGGCAGTTGCGCGCAGTCCGCCCTAGCGCGTCTTGATTACGACCGTGCCTGCGATGTTATCGTGCAGGCCACGCTTTTCCGCGCTGAAGGCGATCATCAAGTAGCCGATGCCCAGGATCAGACCGCTGAGCCAGTACCCGAAGTAACGCAGCACGGCCGCGCCAAACTCGATTGGCTCTCCGTTCGCCATCACCACCTTGATCCCAACCGCCATCTTGCCCGGCGTCGCACCTTGCCCGATCCAGAACGCAATGTGATAGATCGCTCCAAGAATGATCTCGAGGACAAACGCGCTGAAGGGGTTGGCCACTCCTAGGCTAATCACGACGTTCACACCGCCAAGGATCACACCGTCGATGAACCACGCAAGAAAGCGAATCCAGAACCCAGCGTACGCTAGCTCGCCGGCACCCGGTTGATACGCCCGGAACTGATAGCGGCAGTACCCGCAGAACTTCGCGTCGGGCGAGGCGAACCTGCCGCAGGAAGGACACAGCGACCCAGCGGGTGAGGATGACGACGCCGCCGCAGGCCGGTCGGCGACGCTCTGCGCGACGCGCTCGGCCCGCGCCTTCTCCTCGGCGCGCTGGCGCTCCACGCAGTCAGCGCAAAACTGCCCGCCTTCGGTATAGGAGCCGCAATGCAAGCACCTGGCTGTGGCAAATCCACTACTCATTGCAGGATTAAAGACTCCCTTAGTCTGTGTATAGTTACACGCGCGCGACAAATTTTGGGTCGGTCAGGAATCCCTCGGCGAGACGCGGCTCTCTAGGAGCAGCGGTGCCATTTCCCTCTTAGAGATCCAGCTTCTTTACGCTATCCCGAACTCGGTTGAGCGTTGCCCAAAAAGAGAGCGCGCCTGACGGATTTGAATGACTGTGACAGACAAAGAACGACCAAACGCAAAACGACCAAACATTTAGGGCGCGTCCCAACGCAAAGACGCCCCTAAAACGGAAATTTTTCGGAAAACGACCAGAAAGCGCCAACGGATAGTCGAGGGACGACCAAACGCTCGGGCGCGCGGCTAAGACTGCTAGCTCGCCAGCCGGTTCCCACACTCGCCGCAGAATTTGGCGCCGGCAGGGACCTCATTGCCGCAGGCGGGGCAGCGCCCGCCCGGCCACCGATCGCCAGCCGATGGCGAAGGAACCGCCGAGGTCCCTGCCGCGGCAGATCGGCGACGCCGGCCCGGGACCCGCGACTCTGCAACGGTTGGAGCCTTTGCGGCTGGAGTTGTGCCGGCTTGGGCTTCGCGCGCGCCGTTGCGAAAGAGGCGGACGGCGACAATCGTGGTCCCGATCACCACCAGCAAGGCGAGTATGGCCATTCCGCACTCATGTTACAGCAGGAACTTGCGGATCGCCCAGGCGACGCCATCGTCATCGTTCGAAGGGGCGACATGAAGGGCTGCACGCTGCACTTCATCGGGCGCGTTTCGCATCGCAATCCCGAGGCCGGCCAGGCTGAACATCCCGATGTCGGACTCCGAATCGCCGATCGCGATCGCCTCATCGGGAGGCACGCCCAGCTCCTTGAGCACAACGTCGAGCGCGCGCATCTTTTCCGCATCGGGATGTGTGAGTATCACGTAATGCGCGCTATTCGTCGGCCGGTTGATCGAGAAACGGGCTCGGCCATTATAGGCGGGGAGGAACCGGCTCAAGATCTCGTTGACCGCATCCTCCCCGAAGACGAGCACGCAGGTGGGCGGTCCTTCGTGCAGGTGATCCGACTGGCGCTCAGCGATCTTCAGGCCACCGGGCAGACGTTCCGGAATGATGCCGGGTCGCATCTGCATATAGGTCAGATCTTCGATGGTCGTGAACATTTCCCAGCCCTGCTCGTCGCCGAGCGTGGTCACCTCGCGGGCCAGATCGGGATCCAGATAGAGATGGATCAACTCACGGCCGTCGGTCGGTCCCTTGACGAGAGCTCCATTGCTGCATATCAGCGGCGTTTCTACACCAAGGCGGGATGCCGTGCGGAGCGCGATGCCGTAGAAGCGGGCCGTGGCAAGGACCACCTGCACTCCGCGCTCCATCGCCGCCCGGACTGCCTCGCCATTAGCCTCGGACACCCGAAGCCCGCTGTTAAGAAGAGTCCCATCGAGATCGAGCGCGAGGAGTTTGTACATGGACGAACGAACCGTATTATAGCCCGATTTTTGTAGGCGTTTCGGAAACCGTCAGGTTGCTCTACACCTTGTGGAAAAGGGGGTTGACCGAGAGCGAGGGGCCGTTAGCATTGGTACATCTCCCTGGGGACGCGGGTGCCGCTGGGAGGCGGTTGTCATGCGATTATCCACAGCTACCAATAAACCGTCCCTTGTCAACGAGCTTGGGTCTCTCGCTCATCTGTACCGCACGGTCTTCTGGATGATCGGTAGGAAGGCCCAATACGGCCGGATCTGGCCACGCGAGGCTGATATGGGGCCGGATGAGTCTCTGATCGTCCCCCCATCATCGCCAATTACGTCTTTCGAAACCCCGCACGCAAGACCGGTGGAGGCCGGCACGCGCGACTAGCCCAAACCGCCGCAGAAATATTCCGGGCCGAGCTAGTCTCGGCCTGATTGCTTTGCCAGAAGCTAGGCTTCAGAGCATTGGCGTCCTTCGATGACAGCCGCGGGAAATCCTCCCGGGAGGCGAGGTCGCAGTCCTTAAGAGCCGCTGGCACGCCGAGGACTTCATGGACCGGCGATGGCAGGCCGAGTTTTACAACTCGAGAAGGTAGGTAGACCGCTCAGGCCCGCATTTTCGGGAGCACTTCCGCGGCATAAGCCTCGACGTGCGCCATGAAGTCGGCCAGCGCCGGAACGATGGGGACGAGGATGAAGTGCTCGACGCCGGCCTCGGCGAAGTCGGCGAGCCGTGCGGCGCAGTCGTGCGCGTTGCCCATGACAACGTAGCGGTCGACGATCTTCTCGAAGGGCTGATTATATCGGCGTGAGAGATCGGCGGCTGAGATGCTTTTCGCTTCATCGTAGCTGTCCGCAAGGCATATGAACTGGTAGATCGCGCCGGTGATGGAGCTGGGGTCGCGACCTGCCTTCTCGGCGTACTCGCGTGCTTTGGCCAACCCATCGCGAAACCGCTCGGGCGAGAACAAGTAGGGAAGATAGCCGTCGCCGAGGCGCCCGGCGCGTCTCATCGCTGCCTCGGAGCGTCCGGCTACCCAGATAGGCGGTCCGCCAGGTTGCACAGGCTTCGGCATCAGCGTCACGCCGTCGAGCCTCGTGAAGCGGCCTTCGAACTGGACATTGTCTTGCGTGTATAACAGCTTGAGGACACGCAAGGCTTCATCGGCGCGGGCTCCGCGCTCCCGCGGAGGCACGCCTACCGCCTCGAACTCTTTCGGGTACTCGCCGCCGATGCCGGCGCCGAGGATAACCCGTCCGCCGGAAATATTGTCAACGGAGGCGATCTCCTTCGCCGCCAGCGCCGCCGGGCGCAGCGGCAAAAGAAGCACGGCCGTGCCCAAACGGATGCGGCTAGTACGCGCGGCCATCGCCGCGAGCGAAGTAAGCGCATCGTAAGTAGGGAAGTAGAAGAAGATATGCTCGCTCGTCCAGGCGGACTCGTATCCCAGCTCCTCGATGCGAGAGACGTCTTGCCATTGGTGGGGCCAGAGGTTGATGCCATACTCAAGGGTCATGACGCGCCAAAGATTAACACAAGGCCCTACCCATCAGAGCCCTTGTCAAGCCGATCAGTACCGGGGCGTCAGGAAGCGCCACACGATCCAGTCGCGCAGGAAACGATCGCCGCGATCGACAAAGATAGCCATGGAGGCGCCGGACAGCGGCCTGCGAAACACGGGAAGAGAGCCGGCCACTCGCACGGCCGCGATGATCCACGTCTCGTTTGTCATGGGAGGATTGTAAGGAGTTGGAGCCAGGAGCTAGGAAGGGCGTTCCCCGGGAAGCTGCGGGGCGGAGATTCCCTTCGTTTCCTCCCACACCAACCCCACCCACTCGGGGCAGGCTCTCGCCTCCGCCCCGGTACCGCTTGGCCTCGCCCCGCGGGCTCGGAACGGTGGGATCACTGCTTCTTCCTTGACGTGCGCGTAAAAGTTACGGTATCGTGCAGGCGCCAGCGGCCCCTTCAGCGAAAGGAGCGCCCCATGCCGATGGCCCGAGTCGCCGACGCCAACATCGAGTACTACCTTGAGGGCAGCGGGCCCCCGCTTCTGCTGATCTCCGGTTTCACGGCCCAAGCGTCGGGCTGGAACGAGCCGTTCGTACGGCTGCTTAACTCGCATTTTCAGCGCATCCGATACTCTCATCGCGGTACCGGGACGAGCGATCGCCTGACCGGCGATATCAGCTTACGCGACCTAGCAGACGACGCGGCGGGTCTTCTGAGCGCGCTCAGCATTGATAAGGCGCATGTCCTAGGCGTATCGATGGGTGGGATGATCGCGCAGGAGCTGGCGCTCAATCACCCGCAGCGAGTGGAACGCCTAGTGCTAGGGTGCACTACGTGCGCGGGTGGGTCGCATTCTCATGGGGACGGCGGGGCTGTACCGGCTGCGCCGGAGGTAATCGCGCTGCTCACGCCACAGCCGGGACTGTCGCGGGAGGAGCAGGTCCGCCGAGCTTGGCCGGCCATTGCCACGCCGGAATTCATTGAGTCGCATCGCGACGTTCTGGAAGAGAGGTTGCAAACCAGCCTAATCAACCCCACGCCTATCGAGACTTCCATCGGACAGATGGCTGCGATACAGGCGTTCGACAGCTTCGACCGCCTGCCCCGGATAAATGCACCGACGCTGGTCCTGCACGGCGATCGCGACGTCCTTGTGCCGGTCCCGAACGCTCGGGTGCTGAAGGGCCGCATACCGGGCGCTGAGCTTCGCGTCCTGCCCGGCGCCGGCCACGTGTTCACATGGGAGTTTCCGGCGGATGACGAAAGTTGGTGACCTCAACATCGAGTATTACGAGGAGGGCTCCGGGCCGCCTCTACTTCTGATCATGGGTCTCGGCGGGCAGGCATCGTCATGGGGTGAGCCGCTCCTCGAACAGTTGCAAGCGCACTTCCGAACGATCCGCTTCTCGAACCGCGGAACGGGGGGCACCGATAAGCCGGTGGGTGGCTATACGATCCGGCGGATGGCGGACGACGCAGCCGGGCTAATGGAGGCCATCGGGCTCGACCAGGCGCACGTGTTCGGTATATCGATGGGCGGGATGATCGCTCAGGAGCTGGCGCTTAACCATCCGGAGCGCGTGCAAGGCCTAGTGTTGGGCTGCACGACGTGCGGGCCCGCCCACAGTGTCCCGGTGCCGGCGCAAACACTGGCGCAGTTCGGGCAGATCATGCAGCTGCCGGTGGAAGAGAGGATAGAGCGATTCTGGGAGATTACGGTGACGCCGGAATTCAAGGATGAGCGGGCGGACTTCCTCAGGCGGATCCTGGAACTCGGAATCGCGACGCCGACGCCGATGGAGACTTTCGGCCTTCAATTCGCCGCCATTCAGGCGATGGATACGTACGACCGCCTGCCGCAGATCAAATCGCCAGCGCTAATTATTCACGGCGATCGCGACATCCTGGTGCCCGTGGAGAACGCAGAGATTCTCCATTCACGGGTACCGGGATCACGTGTACGGGTCGTGCAGGGGACGGGCCACTGTTTCTTCTGGGAGGAGGCGGACGAAGTGGTCGAGGAGGTCGCGCAGTTCCTCTCGAAAGTACCCGTGGGCGCGTAGTCAACGAATAGGCCTCGAATAGGCAGCCACTCGTATCGCCCGGAACAACGGTCAACAATCATAGGAGAAACGAGATGAAGCTCAAAGACAAGGTTTCGATCATCACAGGGGCGGCTTCCGGAATCGGGAAGGCGACGGCACTGGTGTTCGCGCGCGAGGGAGCAAAGGTGATGTGCGCGGATGTCAACGCCGACGGCGCTGAGTCGGTAGCGCGGCAGATCGTTGATACGGGAGGGGAAGCGGAATCGATCAAGGTAGACGTGTCCGTAGAAGCCGACGTGAAAAATATGATCTCGCAAACCGTGGCGCGCTGGGGCCGGCTCGACATTCTCTACAACAACGCCGGGATAGGCTACGGCATGCCGGTGACACAGGTCCCGGAAAGTGAGTGGGACCGGCTCATCGACATCAACCTCAAGGGCGTCTTCCTCGGCTGCAAGCACGCGATTCCGGAGATGCTCAAGAACGGCGGCGGCGCCATTGTAAGCACCGCCTCGGATGCCGGCCTGATCGGCACTGCGATGCTTTCGCCATATTGTGCCTCAAAAGGAGGCGTAGTCCTGCTCACGAAGTCTCTCGCTGTGGAGTGGGGCGCAATGGGGATTCGGGTGAACTGCGTGTGTCCGGGGGTGATCCGTACGCCGATCCTCGACCCGTTCCTTCAGCGGGCGCAGGCGATGGGCGCAACACCGGAGGAACTCTGGGAACGGATGGCCAGGGCTCACCCCGTCGGCCGTGTGGGCGAGCCGGAAGAGGTGGGGCAGGCGGTGGCGTTCCTGGCGTCGGACGAGGCGTCATTCATCACGGGCGTCGCCCTCCCGGTGGACGGCGGCTTCCAGGCGGGACCTCCCAGCGGCTACGGCGCCGACCAGCGAGTCCTGAGCAGCATGTCCGCGCAGTAGAGCGCGTTTCGGGACGAATGCGCACGATCGAGCGGGCACACCAAGTGGAGGGCTCGCGGTTGCTGGAAGCGGCGCGCCGGCTTGCGCCACTGATCGCCGATCACGCAGACGAAGCCGAGCGCGAACGCCGGGTGCCGAAGGCAGTCGTTGGTGAGCTTGTATCGGCCGGCGTGTTTCACATGTTCGTCCCACGCGTGTTCGGCGGGGGCGAGGTGGACGTCGCGATCGGCGTGCGCGTATTGGAAGAGCTCTCGAAGGCGGACGGGTCGACGGGGTGGATCGCAATGATCGGCGCCACAACGGGCCTGATCAGCGCTTACCTCCCTCAGCAGGTCGCCCGCGAAATCTACCGTCCGGGCGTAATCACCGGTGGCGTCGTGGCGCCACGCGGCACGGCTGTTCCGGAGAATGGTGGATATCGCGTGAACGGGACGTGGTCATTCGCCAGCGGCTGCGAGCACAGCCATTGGCTCGCATGCGCGTCCCTCGTTCAGGGAAGCGATGTACCGGATGTGCGGATGATGCTCTTCCCGGCGACGGCCATCGAGATCATCGATACCTGGCACGTTTCCGGGCTGCGAGGCACGGGAAGCCACGACATTGCTGTGAACGACGCCTATGTGCCCACCGATTACTCGTTCTCGCTGGCGGGGCGGCCGGCGCAGTCGGGCGTGCTTTACGGATTCTCGCTGATAGGCTTACTCGCCGTTTCAGTGGCAGCAGTGGCGCTGGGCATCGGCCGCTCGGCGCTTGATGAGATCAGAGAATTGGCAGCGGCAAAGACACCGATGGGACGGCGCAAGCCGCTAACGGAGTGGAACGTCGCGCAGGTAGCGATCGCGGAAGGCGAGGCGGCGCTGCGCTCCGGGCGCGCGTTCCTGCTCGAGACGGTCGGGGCGATGTGGTCCACGCTTGAGCGAGGCGAGGAACCGGCGATCGAACAGCGCGCGCTCCTGCGGCTGTCGGCATCGCAGGCAGTTCAGGGATCCGTGCGAGCGGTCGATGTCGCGTACAACCTGGGGGGCGGGTCGTCGATCTACGAGAGCAGCCGGCTGCAGCGGCGGTTTCGCGACGTCCATGCGCTCACTCAACACGTTATGGTCGGACCGTCCAGCTTTGAGGCAGCTGGGCGGGCGCTGCTGGGGCATGAGGTGCCGCCTGGGTTTCTTTAGAGATGAAGTGACTGATTGACAGCGTGAAGCCACCGTGGTAGATAACTGACCAGTCAGTATGTAATGTTAAACCTGAGCCCAGTCCAGTGAGGAGGCCGCTCAATGAAATTCGGACTGATCTACGAGCTCCAGCAGCAGAAGCCCTGGGTCGAGAACCAGGAGTACAAGACCTACCACGATGCGCTCGACCAGATCGAGCTGGCGGACAAGGTGGGGTTCGACTACGTCTGGGAGGTTGAGCACCATTTCCTCGTGGAGTACTCGCACTCTTCGGCGCCCGAGGTGTTCCTGGCGGCTGCGAGCCAGCGTACGAAGAACATCCGCATCGGGCAGGGCGTGGCGCTACTGCCGAACCCCTTCAACCATCCGATTCGAGTAGCCGAGCGGGCGGCCGCGCTGGATATAGTCTCGGATGGGCGGCTGGAGCTGGGGACCGGACGGTCGATCACGGAGCAGGAGTTGGGCGGGTTCGGGATAGACCCGGCGGATTCGCGGGCGATGTGGGAAGAAGCAATCCAAATGATCCCGAAGATGTGGACGAACGAGACGTTTGCGTGGGAAGGCGACTACTTCGTCGTGCCCCCGCGCATGGTGCTGCCGAAGCCCATTCAAAAGCCCCATCCGCCGCTCTGGATGGCTTGTACACAGCCGGATAGCTTCCGCATTGCAGGGTCGAAGGGACTCGGCGCTCTATCGTTCGGATTCATCGCACCCGGTGTGCTCGAAGCCTCCCTCTCTATCTATCGCGACGCAATCAGTGACGCACAGCCGGTCGGCGATTTCGTGAACAATCAGTTCGCGGCCACCAGCTTCGCCTGCGTAGCACCGACGGATGAAGAGGCGCTCGAGTTCGGCAAGCCCGCCGCGGAGTTCTTCCAGGAAGCGATCGGCATCCTATTCGTACCGTGGGCCAAGAAGGCAGACGCGCCATCTTCGTACCAGTACTACGTGAGCCTCGCCCAGATGGCGGAAGAGCGGCTGAAGCAGGACCCGGATGGGGCGTTTCGCTTCCAGGAGCAATGGGACTCGGGGACGCTCTGCATTGGCAGACCCGAGCGGGTCCGCGACGCCGTCCAGAAATACGTTGACGCGGGCTGCGATCAGCTGATCGTAATGGTGCAGGTAGGCCGGATCCCCCACGAGAAGGTGATGCAGACGATAAAGCTGATGGGTGAGGAGGTCATCCCTCACTTCCAGAAGGCGGCCAAAGCCGAGGCGGCCCCAGCCAAAAGCTAGCCCGCAGCAATAGCGCCTGCCACGCGTGGGGGTTCAGCGCATGGCGGGCCTGGAATCACCGGAGCTGCTGAGTTCGGTGGCGGGCTCCTGTTATTCGGCTACGGCTCCCCAGGGACCGACTATATCTCCTAACAACTGTGTAAGCTCCGGGCAGGCACGCACTGACGGCAGTTCCATCACGACTTCTGCGCCGTCGCGCTGGCGAATCGCGAGGCGTGCTTCGGCCTCGCCCGAGTAGTCGCCGATTGTCGCGAGAAGCGCGCGCAGCCGTTCGTGGTCTCCGTCTTCGTCGTCAGTCTCCTCCAGCACGATGCTGAGGGCCGACGGGCCAGTGGATGGAGCAGATGCGGATCCTGGTGGCTCTTTGGCGGAGTGACCGTTTGCTGTAGGGTTATGGTTTTTCGGATTACCGTTGCGGCGGCGCGGAACGGCATTTGACGGGCCATTGGTAGTGAGCAGGTCGTTAGGGTCGAAAGATGGATCGCCGTAAGGCGATGCCTTCTGGACTGAGAGTTGAAGACGATCGTCGCGCGCCTTGACACGGACGTTGACAACGACGATATTGCCCGCCCGCCAGATGTCTCGGGTTTGTTCCCATGTCTCGGGCCAGACGGTCACCTCGACGCTACCGGTTATATCCTCGATCTCTGCCGCAAGAAACGCCCGACCGTCGCGGGTACTGAGAGAACGCATCCCCGAAACGACGCCCCCGACAACGAGGTCCCGACCCGAAAAGTCGGCGTTGATTTCGACGAGGCCGCAAGTCAGGATACCGCGCAGCTCCTGAGCGACGCGGGCGAAAGGATGCTCCGAGAGGTATATGCCCAGCAGCTCCTTCTCCCAGGTCAGCTTCTGTTGTTGGGTCGCTTCTGGGGCCGGCTCTAGCTCCGGCCCCTGAATCGAGGGATCATCCCCCGCCATTAGTGCAAAGAGTGACGTCTGCCCTGATTCACGTTGCTTCTGTTCTCTTTGGGCGTACCCAATCAGGCGGTCGAGGTTTGCCAGGAGGGCGGCGCGCTCTGCCAGCTTATCGAAGGCGCCGGCTTTGACCAGGCTTTCCAGCGCGCGCTTGTTCAGGTGGCGGGTATCCACCCGTTCGAACAAGTCCTGAATAGTCAGGAACGGCCCACCCTGCGCTCGCGCTTCGATAATGCCCTCTGCGATGCCCTGCCCGACGTTCTTTACGCAGGCGAGACCGAAACGAATCGGCTGCGTGCCGTCTTCGGCGCTCTCTAGAGAGAAGTTTGTGGCGCTGTGGTTCACGTCAGGCGGCTGGACAGGGATACCCGCGCGCACGCATTCGGCGTACGCCTCGGCGACGCGTTGCTGACCGCCCGCCATCATCATCACAGCGGTCATGTACTCAGCCGGGTAGTTCGCCTTGAGGTACGCCGTCTGGTAGGCGATTGTTCCGTACGATACGGCATGGGCCTTGTTGAAGGCGTAACCCGCGAACGGCTCGATTAGATCGTATATCTGCTTTGCTTCCTCCGCTGCATATCCCTTGGCTGCCGCGCCGTTCAGGAAGCGCTCCTCTTCGGCGCGCATCATGGCGCGAACCTTCTTGCCCATCGCCTTCCGCATCACATCGGCCTGCCCTAGCGAGTAGCCGGCAAACTTTTGCGCGATGAGGAGCACCTGGTCTTGATAAACGATGACTCCATAGGTCTCATCGAGAATGTCGGCGAGGTCGGGATGCGGATAGTGGATTGCTTCCAGCCCGTGCTTGGCCCGAATGTACGTCGGGATGTGCTGCATGGGGCCCGGGCGGTAGAGAGCGACCATCGCGGCGAGGTCTTTGATGGAGGTGGGGCGAAGCTCCTGGACGTAGCGAGTCATGCCGCCTGACTCAAGCTGGAAGACGCCGAAGGTCTCGCCGCGGGCGAGCATATCGTAGGTCCTGGCGTCTCCATCGGGGAGGTGTGATACATCGAGCTTTGCTCCATGGACCTGCTCGATGACCTGGACGGCAGTGCCGAGGATCGTGAGATTGGTGAGGCCCAAGAAATCCATCTTTAGCAGTCCCAACTCCGCCACATCCCACATACCGAACTGCGTAGTGGGTAGAGAGTTCGGGTCACCGGAGGAGGGACGCTGAAGAGGCAGGAAATTGACCAGCGGTTCGGGAGCAATCACTACTCCTGCCGCGTGGGTGCTGGCGTGGCGGGCAACACCCTCGAGTTCGCGGGCGGTATCGATCAATTTCGCGATCTGCTCGTCCGCTCCGTACAACTCCTTGAAGTCCGGGCTCTCCTCGAACGCCTTCTCGATGGTCATCGCGCCGAAAGAGGCCGGCATCGTGGGCACGAGGCGCGCGACTCGATCCACATCCGCGTAGCTCATTCCGAGCGCCCGCCCGACATCTCTAATAGAAGCTTTAGCCCCGAGGGTGCCAAACGTAATTATCTGGGCCACGCGGTCCTGCCCGTATTTCTCGGCGGCGTAGCGGATCATCTCGTCCCGGCGGTCTTCGGCGAAGTCCAGGTCTACGTCCGGCATCTCTCGTCGTTCGACGTTGAGGAATCGTTCGAAGACCAGCCAGTGTTCCAGCGGGTTGATGTCGGTTACGCCAAGGACGTAGAGAATGATCGAGGCGGCAGCGGAGCCACGCACAGCCATGAGGATGCCGCGCTCACGAGCGTACTGGGAGAAATCGTGGACGACGAGAATGTAGTCGGCGAAGCCAGTCTGCCGGACCACCTCGAGCTCGTAGTCAAGCCGGCGCCGCGCGTCGTAAGCTTCGCCCGGATACCGGCGGGCGAGACCTTCGAGGCAGAGGCGCGAAAGATGTTCGTCGGCGCTTAAGCCGGGCGGGACGTCGGCTTTCGGCAGTTGCACTCTACCGAACTCCAGGGTCAGGTCGCACATCTCCGCGATGCGCCCGGCGTTATCGATCGCCTCGGGGTGGTTGGGAAAGAGCGCGCGCATCTCATCTTCGGACTTCAGGTAATAACAGGCGGGGTCTCCGGACATCTTCATGCGGTCGTCCTGCTGGACAGTCGAGTTCGTCCCGATGCAGAGGAGAACGTCCTGAAAGGGAGCGTCTTCGGGCTTTACGTAGTGTAGGTCGTTGGTCGCAACTACAGCGATGCCGGTCTCTTCGGCCAGGCGTAGGAGCCCCCTGCTCAGCGGCTCGTGCTCGGTGATGCCGTGTTCCTGAAGCTCGATGTAATAGTCACCGCCGAAGAGCTGCTGATAGTAGCGGGCAGTGTTCACGGCCGCATCGAAGCGGCCGTCGAGAAGGTGCCGCGATATCTCACTCGTGGCGCATCCAGAGAGCGCGATCAGACCATCGCGGTGCTGCTCGAGCAGCTCGCGGTCTATGCGGGGCTTGTAGTAGTAGCCCTCGAGGTGTGACTTCGTGGAGAGGGCGAGGAGATTGGCATACCCGGCGTTGTTCTTTGCGAGCAGCGTCAGGTGGTAGGGTTGCTTGTCCTGAGGTTCGCGCGAGTGGCGAGAACCCTGGGCGACGTAGGCCTCGATGCCGATGATTGGCTTGATGCCGCGCACCTTGGCTTCTTTGTAGAACTGCACTGCGCCGTAGAGCACTCCGTGGTCGGTAAGGCCGATGGCCTGCTGGCCCAGTTCCACCGCACGGTCCATGAGCTGTGGTATGCGTGACAGTCCATCCAGAAGAGAGAACTCGGTGTGGGTATGCAGATGGGCAAACATCTAGAACGATGGGCGAAGAAGGAGAAGAATGGGATGCTTAGTTGAGCGCTGAACCATCAGCATCGTGGACGACGAACCCATTATAGGATAGGGGAACCCCTGGCCGGACGGGATCGTACTAGGATCTACCGACGATTTTGTGGACGAAGACGACCCGGGAAACCCACTACCCGCATGCTTCAGCGAACGCCCGGAACAGGGCGAGGGAGTCTGGATGCATTTCGGTGCGCTCTGGGTGCCACTGGATACCCATGACCCAACGACGTTCCGCGCTTTCCATGGCTTCCACGATGCCGTCAGAGGAGCGCGCAGTCACTCGCAGGGACGGCGCGAGCCTCTCTTCCGTAACCCCCTGATGGTGGCGCGAGTTCACGCGAAGGGTTCGGTCTGGCCGATAAACATCGGACAGGCGGCTGGAGCCGTCGATAACTACGTCATGCCAATTCGAGGTGCCATTCTCGTGCCAGCGGTGCTCGTTGCTCTCGATGTGCTGCATGAGTGAACCGCCCATGGCCACATTTAGCAGCTCATGACCGCGGCAGATGCAGAGGACGGGTACGTCGTGCTCCAGGGCCTGGCGCAGCAGTCGCAGTTCATGGGCGTCGCGCTTGCGATTCGGCCGATCGGTCAGCGGGTTTCGCTTTTCCCCATAGAGGTGCGGGTCGACATCCACACCGCCGGTCAGGAGCAGGCCGCGGGCGCCGACGGGAAGGTCTTCGTCTTCCACGACGACGTAGCGGGCGCCACCCGCTTCTAGCGCATCGTAGTAGAACTTGGTGCGCTCCCAGGTGGGCGCGCGCCAGTGCGGGACTGCGACTAGAGGTCCTTCACTCATTCACGAGGAATCGTAGCGAACGAGCGGGGGGTCAGCAAACCCGCGCTGATGGCGGCGAATCAAACCCGACGGTGGGAGCCTTATTGATGTGCGCTTAAGGCTTGATTGCTTTTCGGAAAAAGCGGCAATTTGGGCAGTCGCCGTGCTCAAGAAGTCGAGGAAATCTTGATTGATTTGGCCTTGAATATTCTTGGCAGACAATTGATTGAGGGCCCCATTCAGGACTCGGGTGACGCGGTTCCCGCTCGAGAGCATGGCGATCTTCTCGGTATCAGGATAGCGGAGGCGGGCGCAAAGTCTAAGGGGGAAGTGGCACCGGGGGCTTAGGCATGTAGGAGTTCTTACCCGCGTTGGGCAAGGATGAGGAGGAACTCGTAAACGAGGTTGGCGGCGAGCAGTGCGGTTATCTCGGCGGAGTCGTAGGCGGGCGCCACTTCTACGATGTCGAAGGCGACCAGGTTTATACCGCGAAGGCCGCGAACGAGTTCGACGATCTCGCGGCTCGTCATGCCGGCCACTTCCGGTGTGCCGGTTCCCGGCGCGAAAGCGGGATCGACACAGTCGATATCGAGAGACACATAGACAGGGTGGCGAACTACTTCCTGAATCCTTCGCACCGTAGACTCGACCCCTTGACGGGAGAACTCATCGCAGGTGATGACGTTGAAGCCAGCCGCGCGGACTTCGTCTAGAATACCGGCCGAAACTGAGCCGCGAATACCGATCTGGACCGACGCGGCGGGATCAATCAGGCCTTCTTCAACGGCAATGCGAAAGACAGTGCCGTGATGGACAGGCCTTTTGCTGTCGGAGGGCGGCCAGAAGTCCGGATGGGCGTCGAAGTGGACGAGCGATAGACGTCCGTGCTTCAGGGAGCAGGCGCGAAGCACTGGAAGAGTCGTCGAGTGGTCGCCGCCTAAAATGACGGGAAAGACGCCGGCGTCGAAGACGGGGGCAAGCTGAGACTGCAGGTGCGCAACTGTCTGCTCGATGTACCCGGGGAAAACGTCCAGGTCGCCGTAGTCGATGACGCGGAGTGCGTCGAAGGGTGGCTCGAGCTTGTCGGCCTCCCAGTGATGGGGACGAAGCTGTCCCGACGCGTCCCGGATAGCACGCGGGCCGAAGCGGGCACCGCTGCGATAGAGCACGGCCATGTCCATCGGCACGCCGATGACGGCGACATCCGCCAGCCATAGGTCTCGAGTCACAGGACAGCGCGCGAAGGTGTAGGCGCCGCTATAGCGGGGACCGCGCTGCCATTCAGCAGGGTAGAGCCGACCGGAGTCCTGGCCTTCGCTCACTCGGGCGATGATATCAGTTGCTGGTGAAAAATCAGCTATTCGTCTTCGTGGTCGTCAGCGTCTTCGACCGCAATAGGAGCCTCATCGGGACTGAGCTGGAATTCGCGGATAGTGCCGTCAGACTCTTCACTGTCATCGCCCGCTGCCCACTCGTCCTCGCTGTCCTCAAAGTAGCCTTCGTCGTCGTCGACGTCGCGACGAAGAAGACGCCCTTTAACATAGGGACGGAACGTCTCGGTCACGGTAGGTGGGAAGGAGAGTTTCCCGGTTTGAGAGCTATGCTGAAACGTCTCACGAATGAAGAGCCTCACCTCGTTCTCGTCGAGCCCGGAGATGGCGGCGATGTATTCGTTGCCGCCATCCATGAGTTTCGTCAGGCGCTGGCTCAGCCGCGGTTCGACCTCGCCGACGTATTCTCCAGCCATGCTCTGGATGACGAGCGACCCGTTCTGGCGCGCTAAGTTCACCTGATCGCCGGCGGTCATCCGCGCGGCGATGTCCATGTTTGGCCGCACGAGCACCGTAATACCGGTCTTGCCTGTCTCTTCGATGAACATTTGGGGAGAAAGCTTCTGACTGGCCGGACGGGGGGCAGCTTCCTCCTCGCTGAGGGTGGCGAGCCGTGTTAAATTCTTGCGAGCGATTGAATTCAGCTGGTCGATCTCAAGAGCCTTCATGTAGGCGCCCCGCGCCTCGCCGTACCGTCCCAGCTCGGTCATGGCCTTGCCGAGACGGTTGAAGGCATCTACGTCCGTCGGGAATGACTCGACAATCTCCCGGTTGAGCTGGGCAGCCTCACTCCATTGTCCCTGGAGGGCAAGCTGTATGGCTTGCTCGGCGTGCTGTTTCTTTGCTCTCGCTCTATCTTCTGTCTGAAAAACCATCTTCTGTGTGTCCCTCTTCTTGGATTTCGCGCCGCATTTTAGCGATGGGTTTTAGTCACTGCAATACGCTGTTGGTTACATCATGTTTATAACGCCAAGAAATATTGTTGGTTCCCCGGCTTCTGTCGTAAGACGCCATGCTTTGGCACATTGTTACCGGTCTGTAACCACAGACTAGCCTGAGCGGAGTCCGAAGACGCCAGCCCGAGCTTGCCGCGACGAAAGGCAACTCAGTGGAGCTATCTGCGTTCGAATAGGAAAACATGTTATCAACGTAATACGACGGGGAGATGAATCGAGATCGGCAGCGCCGCAACGGTGGTCGGGGTGGGCGGATTCGAACCGCCGACCTCACGGTCCCGAACCGTGCGCTCTAGCCTGACTGAGCTACACCCCGACGGATGGTTCCATTCTACCTGACCACACGAATAGAGTTACGGTTTAAGTCTTGACGCTTCAGACCCCTGATCCGATCCCGTCGGACGCTCAGGTCGAACAACAGCCCGTGGCGGGTGCGCGCAGGGGCCTGCTTTTCAGCATCAACGTCGTCTTCATTGCGCAGATCGCGATCTACGGGCTGGCCTTCTGCTTGAGAGTGGTGCTTGCGCGCGGACTGGGGGACGAAGGACTGGGCACGTACTCTCTGTTTTTCGTCGCCGTACTCGTGGCCGGCGCGATCGCGAACGTGGGTGTCGGGCTGGGCAACATCTACTTTCTCAACAAGGGGGATTACTCATACGACGAATTGCTTTCGGGCAGCATTTTCGTGCTCGGGGCTTCATCGCTGGTGGCCTGGGCTTTCCTGGTGGCCTATGGCATCATCCTCGAGCCGGACCTTTTCGTTTCGGGCCGGTCCTACTGGCTCTACGCGGTCGCCCTGCCGTCTGTCGTGGGCTACGTACTGCTAACCTCGTTCCTCCATGGCAGCAGCCGCTTCGGCGCTCTCAGCGGGGTAGCCGTCGCTCAGGGGCTTATTGGTGTCGCGGTCGTTGGAGTCCTGTACGTGCTGGACGAGCTGGATGTGTTTAGCGCTCTGGCCGGGTGGGTGGCGTCGTTCCTACTAGCCGATATCGTTGCGCTCTTGCTGGTCGGCTTCAAACGAATCGATCTGCGACGCGCATTGCATCCGCGCTGGGCAATCCTGCGCGACCAGATCCGGTATGGCGCCCAGGGGCAGGTGGCAAACCTGGCACAGCTCTTCAACTACCGGCTGGACCAGTTTCTGGTCGCCGCGTTCGTATCTCGCGCCGGTGTCGGCCACTATGCCGTCGCCGTAGGCCTGAGCGAGAGCGTTTGGTGGCTCTCCTCATCTGTGGCGCTCGTGCTAATGCCACGTCTTACCGAAATGG